>Ga0308157_10000778_pt1 | contig 87443 bp, 89 predicted proteins | sample PhyBR1_FD_201035 | JGI IMG/M metagenome (GOLD analysis project Ga0308157, IMG submission 201035) | Phyllosphere microbial communities from UC Gill Tract Community Farm, Albany, California, United States - DLSLB.R1 | ecosystem: Host-associated > Plants > Phyllosphere > Unclassified | place: USA...
ATGCTCTCCACGGTCGCACCCGTCCTGGCGGACGCCGAGGCGTCGGTCGCGAGTGCGGCAGTCGACCTGGCCGAGGCGATCGTCGGCAACGTGGTCCGCGCCTCCAGGCCCGCACACGACGCGACCGGCACCGACGGTCCGGACGAACCGGACGGACAGGGCAGCCGGGAGGCCCGGATCGCGTCCGGCGCCGAGGCCACCGTCCGGCGGGCGCTCGCGTCCGTCGACCGCACGGTCCCGGTGGCCGTCCGGCTGAGCCCGGCGGACGCCGCGCGCGTCGCCGGCCTCGACCTGCCGGTGCCGGTCGTCGCGGACGGCACCCTGCGCGACGGCGACGCCGTCGTCGACCTGCCGGACGGCATGCTCGACGCGCGCATCGCCACGGCGCTCGACCGCGCCCGCACCGCCCTCGGTGTGGACGCGCCGGGAGCCGACCGGTGACCGCCACCCTGCTCCGTCCGCGCGGTCTCGACGAGGCGCTCCTGCGGGCCGCACCCCAGCGGGTCGGTGTCGTCACGAGCGCCGTCGGCCTGGGACTCACGATCGCCGGGCTCGACGCCCGCGTGGGGGAGGTCGTCACGGTCGGCGCCGAGGACGGCGACCAGACCGCGGTCGAGGTCGTCGCCACCGATGCCTCGGGCGTCCGCTGCATGCCGCTCGGCCGCCTGACCGGCGTGACCGCGGGCACCCCGGCGCGTCCGACCGGCCGCCCGGTGCTCGTGCCGACCGGATCCGGTCTGTTCGGCCGCGTGCTCGACGGACTCGGCCGACCGATCGACGACTGCGGGCAGCTCGAGGGCCCCGGCGGCGGACCGGTCACCTGGGTCCCGCTCGACCACGACACGCCGAACGCGATGGCCCGGACCCGCATCGACACCCCGATGCAGCTCGGCGTCCGCGTGCTCGACACCCTGACCACCGTCGGCCGCGGGCAGCGCATGGGCCTGTTCGCCGGCTCCGGCGTCGGCAAGTCCTCGCTGCTGTCGATGATCGCGCGCGGGAGCGACGCGGCCGTCAACGTCATCGCCCTGGTGGGGGAGCGCGGCCGCGAGGTGCGCGAGTTCCTGGAGGACGACCTGGGACCCGAGGGGCTCGCCCGCTCGATCGTCGTCGTGTCGACCTCCGACGAGCCGGCGCTCATGCGCCTGCGTGCCGCGTTCGTGGCCACCCGGATCGCCGAGTCGTTCCGCGACGCCGGCCAGGACGTCGTGCTCATGATGGACTCGCTCACCCGCGTCGCGATGGCGCAGCGTGAGATCGGCCTGTCGGTGGGGGAGCCACCGGCCACCCGGGGCTACCCGCCGTCGACGTTCTCGGTGCTCGCCGGACTGCTCGAGCGCGCGGGGACCGACCGCGTCGGCAGCATCACGGGCATGTACACCGTGCTCGTCGACGGCGACGACCACAACGAGCCGATCGCCGACGCGGCCCGCAGCATCCTGGACGGCCACGTCGTGCTCGACCGCAAGCTCGCGATCACCGGGCACTTCCCGTCGGTCGACGCCCTCGGCTCGGTGTCCCGCGTCGCCTCGAAGGTCACCCGACCCGAGCAGCGTGCCGCCGCCACCGTGCTGCGGAAGGTGATGGCCGCTCGCGCCGGGGCCCAGGACCTGCTCGACGTCGGTGCGTACCAGCGCGGGTCGAATCCGCTCGTGGACGCCGCCGTCGACCACCAGGGATCGATCGACGCGTTCCTGCGCCAGGGGATGGACGAGCGGGCCACGGCTGATGCGTCCTGGCAGCGCCTCGGCGGCCTCGTGCAGCAGCTGGGGGTGTCGTGATGGCCCGCCGTTTCCCGCTCGCCGGGCTCCTGCGCCTGCGCCACACCGAACAGGACCGTGCCGCCGCCACGCTGGCCACCGCGAACGAGCGCGTCCGGGACGCCGCCGACGCCCGGATCGCCGCACGCCGGAGCCTCGCCGACAGCGAGGACGCCCAGCCCATCCAGGACGCCGCCACCCTGAGCGCCGTCGCCGCAGCCCGTGCCGCGACCCGCGGGATGCTCGAGGAGCTCGACGCCGTGGTGCAGAACCGCCGTGCCGACGCCGACCGGGCGCAGCAGGACTACACCGCCGCCCGTCGTGCCGCCGTCGGCCTCGAGAAGCTCGAGGGCAAGCACACCGAGCAGCAGGCGGCCGAGGAACTCCGGACCGAACAGAACGCCCTCGACGAGATCGCGGCACGACGCCGCACGGAAGGTGGTGCCCGATGAGCGTCGAAGCGGTGCTCTCCCGGATCTCGGAGATCCGGTCCCAGATCGACACGCTGCGCGGCGGGACGGCCACGGCTGCCCCGAGCGCGTCCGCCACCAGCGGTGCCGCGGGATCGTCGGCCTTCGCCGACGCCCTCGCGACCGCCGACGGCACGACCGGCGCGGCGACCGCTGCCGGTGCGACCGCCGCAGCGACCCCGGCGGCCACCCGTGCCCCCGCGACCTCGGTCGACGCCGGTGCCGGCACCCTCGCCACCGGCAGCGGTGCGACCGGCGCCGACGTGGTGGCCGACGCGAAGAAGTACCTCGGCGTCCCGTACGTGTTCGGCGGGGAGACGACCGCGGGCATGGACTGCTCGGGCCTGGTGCAGACGGTCTTCAAGGACCTCGGGGTCACGATGCCCCGGGTCGTGCCGGACCAGGCGAAGATGGGCGTCGAGGTCGGCTCCCTGAAGGACGCGCAGCCCGGCGACCTGATCATCCCGAAGGGCGAGGGCCACGTCGTCATCTACGTCGGCGACGGCAAGGTGCTGCACGCGCCGCGCCCCGGCAAGGACGTCCGGATCGTCGACAACTGGTACTCCCAGGGCGACATCGCGACCATCCGCCGGATCGTCCCCGCACAGGCGGTCCCGGCGGCCGTCGCCGCGCCGACCGCCTCGGCAGCGCGTTCCGCGACCGACCTGCAGACCGCCGCGCTGCTGTCCATGATGCAGTCCGGGAGTGCCGCATGAGCCTGACCATCGCCACCCAGCCGTCCGTGCCCACCGCACCGGGCTCCACCCGGGGTGCGGCGTCCGACCCCGCGGCTGCCGGGTCCTTCGGTGCGGCACTGACCGCCGCCGTCGCGACCGAGCGGCGAGCCGGCGACGGTGGTGCCGGGCGGGACGACACCGACGGCCGCACGGCGGACGGCTCGGCTGCGACACCGGGCACCGCCACCACACCGTCCGCGTCTGCGTCCACGTCCGCGTCGGACCAGGCGGTGCCGAGCGACGCAGCGCCCGTCGACGCGCAGACGCTGCTCGCCGCCGGACTCGTGACCGTGTCCGCACCGATCGCTCCGGCCAGCCGCGCCGCCGAGACGCCCGCCGGCGAACCACACGTCGTCGTGGCAGCAGGGCCGACCGCCGGAACGAGCAACACCACGACCACGACCACGACCACGACACCGCCGTCGGTGGAGGGGGACACCTCGACGCCGGTCCCGTCGACTGCGGCGCCGACCACCGCCCCCGCCACGGCGACCCCGCAGCAGGCACCGTCGTTGGGCACGGCACGGGGGACCGCTGCCGCAGCCACGACGGGCCCGGCGACCGCCGTGACACCCGCTGGCACCGCGTCTCCGGCCGCGCCCGCGACGACCGTCGCCGGCGCAACCCCCACGACGACCGCTGCGTCGACGACCAGGGCCACGAGCGACCCGGCGACCACCGCCCCGACGGCCGCTGCCGCGATCTCGGCCCCCGCCACCACCCGCACCGCCGACGGCGACACCGCCACCGTGACCACTGCTCAGGCGCCGGTCGTGGCGGCCGCCGCCCCGCCAGCCGGCACCGGCTCCCGAGCCGGCCACGGGACGGAGCAGCAGGCGTCCACGCCGGGTGATCCGGGCCTCCCGGCCGTCGCCCCCAGCCGCGGTGGCGAGACGCCGTTCGTCATGTCGACGACGCCGACCACCGCGCCCGCCGCGGCGACCGCCCCGGCCCCGGCACCGCTCGCCCAGCAGCTCGCGCGACCGGTGTTCTCACTCGCGCAGGCCGGCCCCGGCGAGCACGTCGTCACGGTGCAGGTCGTGCCGGACAGCCTCGGCCCGGTCACGGTCCGCGCGCACGTCACCGCCCACGGCATGCACGTCGAGCTGTTCGCCGCGTCGGACGCCGGCCGCGAGGCCGTCCGCCAGGTCCTGCCGGACCTGCGTCGCGACGCCGCCGGCACCGGTGTGAGCACCACGCTCGACCTGTCGTCGCAGAACCAGCCGCAGGACGCGCCGGGTCGCGACGAGCGCCCGGCCGCGCGTGCGCTGCCTGGCGACCCCGGCCTGGAGGCGCGGGTCACCCCGCGCACGCAGCCCACCGCCCACACGCCCTCCATCCGCACCGCGGGACTCGACGTCCTCGCCTGATCCGGCTCACGAACAGGAACGCACCATGCCCATCGACGGCATCACCGGCAGCGTCGACCCGACCGCGCAGGCCGCGGCCCTCGCCGCGAACTCCACCGCCCAGAAGTCCCAGACGATGGACTCCGAGGTCTTCATGAAGCTGCTCGTCACGCAGCTGCGCAACCAGGATCCGTCGTCGCCGATGGACACCAACCAGATGATCGGCCAGCAGACGCAGCTCGCGATGATGGAGCAGATCACCAACCAGACCACGACGGGGAACGAGAACTTCTCGCTCCAGATGCGCATCGCCGCAGCGAACCTCGTCGGCAAGCAGGTCAGCTACACCGACGCCGACTCGGGCAAGTCCGTCACCGGGACCGCCTCGGCCGTGTCGTACGCGAACAGCGTGCCCACGGTCACCGTGAACGGGAAGGAGGTCGCTCTCGACGTGATCTCCGGCATCACCACCACCGCTCCGGCGTCCTGACGCCCGCTCGTTCCTTCCTCGCTCTTCCTCGTACTCCCTCGTACTTCCTCGCTCTTCCTGCCTCTCCGAAAGGACGCACCATGCTCCGCTCGCTCTACTCCGGGATCTCCGGCCTCCGCTCCCACCAGCAGATGCTCGACGTCACCGGCAACAACATCGCCAACGTCAACACCGTCGGCTTCAAGTCGTCGACGACCGTGTTCCAGGACACCCTGTCGCAGATGACCCAGGGTGCCGGCGGACCGCAGACCGGCATCGGCGGCACGAACCCGGCCCAGATCGGCCTGGGCGTGCAGGTCGCCGGGGTCTCCACGAACTTCTCGCAGGGCTCGGCGCAGGCCACCGGCAAGGCAACCGACCTGATGATCTCGGGCGACGGGTTCTTCGTCACCCGCCTGGGCAACGACACCGTCTACACCCGTGCCGGGGCGTTCGACTTCGACGCGAACGGCCGCCTGGTCACCGCCGACGGCAAGATCGTGCAGGGCTACCCGGCCACGAACGGCGTCGTCAACGAGAACGGCCAGCTGTCCGACATCACGCTGCCGCTCGAAGCAGCCGCCCCGGCGGTCCGCACCACCGCCGCCACGGTCGCCGGCAACCTGCCGTCCGAGACCGCCGTCGGCCAGACCATCACCCGCGAGGCCACCGTGTACGACGCCTCCGGCGCCAAGCACACGATGTCCCTCGCCTACACGCGCACCGCCGACGGCTGGGACGTCACCGGGCGCAACGGCCAGGGCACCACGGCCACGACCTCGCTGACCTTCGGCACCGACGGCAAGCTGACCGCCGGCGGCACCCTCGCCGTCGGGGGCATCCGGGTCGACATGGGCGACCTGACCGGGTTCGCCTCGCTCAACACCGCGGCGATCGGCTCGCAGAACGGCCGCGAGGCCGGCGCGCTGCAGGGCTACTCGATCTCGAAGGACGGCACCGTCACCGGCACGTTCTCGAACGGTGCGTCACTCGCGCTCGGCCGCATCGCGCTGGCCACGTTCGCCAACCCGGCCGGCCTCGAGAAGACCGGGGCGTCGGGCTACCGCGCCACCGCGAACTCGGGCGGTGCGACGGTCGGCGGCCCCGGCTCGGCGGGCGTCGGTTCGCTCGCGGCGGGGACGCTCGAGATGTCGAACGTCGACCTGTCGCAGGAGTTCACGAACCTGATCGTCGCGCAGCGCGGGTTCCAGGCGAACGCCCGCATCATCACCACCTCGGACGAGGTGCTGCAGGAGCTCACGAACCTGAAGCGCTAGGCGCGGGGGCCCGTGTCGCGGGCGCTGTGCTCGCGTCGCTGGGCGCTTGGTGAGCAGGAACGGTCGGGTGCTGAAGGGGGACTCGACCGTTCCTGCTCACCATCGTTCGTGGTGCAGGGAGTTCGGCGACCGTTCGTGACGAAACGGTGCGTCGCCACGTCTCATCGGTGCGATGCGCGAGAACCACGACCCCGACCACCAGTCCGACCACCGCTGCTGCAGCGTCTTCGACCGCTGGCGGTGTGATCGACCACGCGGCCACGACGGCGTGCACGAGTCGCGTGCTCCCGGTGGCCGCTCGAGTTGGAACGACGCGCTGACCGGGCGTCGGCTCGGGGACGTCTGAGCCGGAGCGCTGTCCGGGGGCGTGACGTGTCGTCCGGATCGGTGGCGGTCTGGGCGCGGCCCGATGTATGGTCAGCGCATGCTGACCATTGCCTCGCGGCACGACGTGTTGAACCGTCTCGGACGGGCGCTCTCCGACCCCACGCGAGCGCGGATCCTGCTCCGGCTGCTCGGCGAACCCGGCTACCCGGCGCGGCTCGCCGAGGAACTCGAGCTGACGCGGACGAACGTGTCGAACCACCTGGCGTGCCTGCGCGGCTGCGGGATCGTCGTCGCCGTGCCCGAGGGGCGTCGGACCCGCTACGAGATCGCGGACCGCAACCTCACCCGCGCGCTCGAGTCCCTGGTCGACGTGGTGCTCGCGGTGGACGTTGCCGACGACGACGGATGCGCGGCCGAGCGGTGACCACGGCTGCGGTGTCGCTCGCACCGGCTCGTGTCGGCGTGCTCCGCCGGCGGATCCGGTGGATCGTCGCGGCGACCATCGCCTACAACGTGATCGAGGCCGCCGTGGCGATCGCCGCCGGTTCGGTTGCGTCCTCCACCGCGCTGATCGGTTTCGGGCTCGACTCGATCGTGGAGGTCCTGTCGGCTGCGGCTGTCGCGTGGCAGTTCGCCGGGCGTGACCCGGAGGCCAGGGAACGAACGGCGCTGCAGGTGATCGCGGTCTCGTTCTTCGGGCTCGCCCTGGTGGTCAGCATCGATGCCGTCCTGACCCTCACGGGTGTCCGGTCGCCGGAGCACAGTCCGGTCGGCATCGTCCTGGCCGCGGTGAGCCTGGCCGTCATGCCGTTCCTGAGCCTCCTCGAACGGCGGACCGGACGCGAACTCGGTTCGGCGTCGGCGATCGCCGACTCGAAGCAGACGCTGATCTGCAGCTACCTGTCGGCGGCGGTGCTGCTCGGCCTGCTCGCGAACAGCCTGTTCGGCTGGTGGTGGGCCGATCCGCTCGCCGGACTGGTCGTGGTCGTGTTCGCCGTGCGCGAGGGACTCGAAGCCCGGCGCGGTGACGTGTGCAAGCAACCGGTGTCGGCACTGACGGGGGAGCGCGAGCGCGAGGGTTGCGACTGCTGTTGAGCGGAGTCTGCCCGCGGCCGGCGGTTCAGTCGGCTTCGGTCTCGCGGACGTGGCTGACCGCATCGCCGACGATGTGCGCGATGTGCTCGTCGTGCAGCGAGTAGACGGCGTTCCGCCCTATGCGCTCGACCTGCACGATGCCCGCGAGCCGCAGCGTGCGGAGGTGCTGGGACACCAGGGGCTGCGACAGCTCGGTCGCTTCGGCGAGGGAGCCGACGTCGGAAGGCTGGGAGATCAACGCCGACAGGATCCGGAGTCGGGCGGGCGAGGACAGCGCCTTGAAGAGTTCGGCTGCTGCTTCGATACCGTCTGACATGGACTCATGTAAGCGCACGCGCATACGTGCATGCAACACGACGGCCCCGACGCGGTGCGTCGGGGCCGTCGTGCAGGTCCGTCGATCGGTGCTGATCACGGACCTGCGCTGATCAGGAGATCAGTGCTCGTCGTAGTGGTCGCCGTGCTGGGCGTGCTTGTGTCCGTCGTGGACGAAGTCGACGTGGTCCTCGTGCTGGACCGTCTCGTGGCCGCAGCCGTCCTGGTGGGTGTGCTCGGCGACGGTGTGCTCTGCGCTGTTCTCGTGCTCGGCCATGGTGACCTCCTGCTGATCGTCGGTTGGGATGCCCTCAGCGTAGATCACATATGCAGAAGTAGCAATACATTTATAGATGAGAACGGATGTCAGCCCGGGAACCGCTGGGTTCCCGCGACGGCCGACGTCGGCAGCGCGTCCCCGGGGATCGCGACTCCGGCGGTGAGTGCCGACGTCCACTCCGCGGTCGGTGCGACCGCGGCGAGGTTCGACTGCAACAACGCCATCAGCGTGCGGTGCACCGTCTCGGCGGACACGGCCCCGCCGGCGTTGACGATGTTGATCGCGCCGGTCGCGTCGGACAGCACCTCGACCGAGACGCCGAGTGCCTCCGCCTCGGCTGCCGAGGCGATGATGCAGTTGTTCGTCATGAAGCCGACCAGGGTGACCGTGTCGACCGACCGCTCCTGCAGCCAGGCGAGCAGGTCCGTGTGGGCGAATACGGAGCTGAACTGCTTCGTGACCTGATGCCACTCGGGTGTCCGTCGTCGCTCGATCTCGGGGTGCAGGGCGAACGCCTCCGTCGTCGGGTTGAACACCGGCGCAGCGTCACCGGCGGTGTGCTGGACGACGACGATCGGCGTGCCGGCAGCGGTCGCGGCGTCGATCGCGGTCGTGATCTGCGCGAGCGCGTCGCGGACGGGCGGGAACCGGACCTCGAGTGGACCGCTGAAGTACTCCAGCTGGATGTCGACGAGGACGAGGGCGCGCTGGGGATCGGACACGGGAGCTCCTTGGGTCGGTGGGCGTACTCGACGATCCTCGTCCGTCGATGCGCTCGGTGCGATTGGCACGCGTGCGTCGGTACGATGGATCCAGGCCAAACCGGAGGAGTCCCGCGTGCGGATCGCCATCTACGCCTTCGACGGCATCACGATGTTCCACCTGTCGGTCCCGCAGATGGTGTTCGACGAGGTCACCCGGCTCGGGCTCGCCGACTGGGAGACCGTCGTCTTCTCCGACCGGCACGGTTCGGTCCGGACCGCCGAGGGGCTGACGCTCGGTCCCGTGCAGGGGCTCGACGCCACGGCGGACGCCGACCTGGTCGTGGTGCCGTCCTGGACTGACGACGGCACCCGACTGCCGGCACCGACGGAACGGGCGGTCGTCGACGCGCACGCGCGGGGATCGGTCGTGGTCGGTCTGTGCCTCGGGTCGATCGCGGTCGCCGGTGCCGGGCTCCTCGCGGGACGCAGCGCCGTCACGCACTGGCGCGAGGTCGACCGGCTCGCCGCCGCACACCCCGACGTCACCGTGGACGCCGACGTGCTCTACGTCGACCACGGTGACGTGCTGACCTCGGCGGGCACGGCGTCCGGGCTGGACGCGTGCCTGCACGTCGTGCGGACGCGGCTCGGTGCCGAGGCAGCGAACCGGGTCGCGCGGAGCCTGGTCGTCGCGCCGCACCGCGAAGGCGGGCAGGCCCAGTACATCGAGCGGCCGGTCGTGCAGCATCGGGGCGACGACCCGGTGGCGACGGCATCGGCCTGGGCGGTGGAGCACCTGGACGAGGAGCTCAGCGTCGACCGACTCGCTGCGGCGGCCCACATGAGCCGCCGCAGCTTCGTCCGGGCCTTCAAGGCGTCGACCGGCACCACCCCGGCGGCCTGGGTACGGAGTCGCCGTCTGGACGAGGCCCGTCGGCTGCTCGAGACCACCGACCTGCCCGTCGACCGGATCGCCGCAGCGTGCGGGTTCGGCAACCCGGTCACGCTGCGGCAGAACTTCGCCGTGGCCTTCGGAAGCACACCCTCGAGCTACCGCCGACGGTTCGACGCGCGGCCCTGACCGGGCGAGCGAGTGCGTTCCTTCCCAGAACGGCTGCGATGGGAACGCGGAACGGGCGTACCTGGTCGGAACGACAGACCGGGTACGCCCGTTTCGACCAGGTGTGCCCGGGGCCGCCCTACGACGACGTGGGCGGTGACGCTACCGACTCGATGCCGTCCAGCCGCGCCTCTTCCGCGTCGTACCCGGCGCGCACCTGACGCAGCACCAGGTCGTCGATCTCGTCGGCGTCGCGCAGGCGCAACAGGGTGTTCGCCTTGTGCTGGACGAGTGCGAGCTCGAGGGCGACCGCGTTGTCGTGCCGCTGCAGCGCGGGGTGGTCGTCGTCGTCCCCTTCGCGGGCCTCGATCACGTCGAGGTGCGCCTCGTACTCCTTCCGCAGGCGATCGACGGTCGCACGATCGGCTCCGGTCGACCGAGCGAGACGGGGGAGCGCATCGAGCGCCTCCTCGATCGCGGTGCGTTCGGCGTAGCGACGTTCCTCGCTGACGGACTCGTCCTCGGGCAGCGCGGCGCGACGCAGGACGGCCGGCAGCACGAGGGCCTGGCCGACGATCGTGACGATGACCACGCCGGCGGTCACGAAGACGATGAGGTCGCGCTCGGGGAAGTCGCCACCGGACTCCAGCGTGCGTGGCACGGCGACGGCCATGGCGAGCGACACCGCGCCCCGGAACCCGGCGAACCCGCTGACGAGCCGGTCGCGGTGCCCCTCGCGCGGTTCCCCGCCGGTGCGCCGGGTGACGAGCCAGATGGTCCCGCCCGCGGCGTTCAGGAACGCGAACCGCACGATGACGAGCAGCACCGCAACCGCGAAGACGATCCCGGTCCCGCGCAGCAGGTCGGCGGGGTCGAGTGCACGTGCGGCGACCATCGCCTCGATGCCGACCAGGACGAACAGCGCGCCGTTGAGCAGGAAGGTCAGGAACGACCAGAACGCGCGCACCTGCTGGCGGGTCTCGGCTCGGTCGAGCTTGGGACCGACCTGGCTGACGACGATGCCGGCCGCCACGACGGCGAGCACGCCGGAAGCGCCGATGGCCTCGGCGGCCAGGAAGGCTGCGAAGGGCACGAGCAGGGTGACGAGGTTCTCGAGCACGACGGTGTCGACGCGCCGCAGCACCATCGTCCCGATCCACGCGGCCGCGAGCCCGGCGGCGACCCCGCCGATGTAGGACAGGACGAGCATGCCCGACACGCCCCAGAACGTGAGCTCCTGCGTGCCGACGGTGACGGCCACCGCGATGCCGTAGACGACGAGGGTGGTGCCGTCGTTCACCAGGCTCTCGGCGCGGAGCACCGTGACGTTCCGCCGCGGCAGCATCTTCGTGAGCACGCCGACCGCGGTCGCGTCGGTCGGGGCGACCGCGGCGCCGAGCACCCAGGCCGGTCCCCACGGCATCCCGAGCAGGTGCAGCAGGACGGCGACGGCACCGGCGGTCACCACGACGAGCAGGGTGCCCATCAGGACGATGCCGCGCAGGTTCTTCCGGATCTCGCGGAGCGACGTCGTCAGGCTCTCCCAGTAGAGCAGCGCCGGCAGGAACAGCAGCAGCACGGCCTCGGCGGGGAGCTCGACGTCCGCGAACTCCGGCACAAGCCCGAGCAGCGCGCCGAAGACCAGGAGCAGCACGGGTGGTGCGATCCGGATCCGGTCGGCCACGGCCGCCGTCAGTGCGATGGCGAGGCCGAGCACGACCACCAGTTCCGGTCCCAGCACGTGCACTCCGATCGTCGTCCGACCCGCCAGTCAACGCCGATCCACGGTGGATCCTTCCAGAACAGCCGGACGACGCGCCGCGCACAGCCGAACGACGCGCCGCGCACAACCGAACGACGCGCCGCACCACACCGCACCACGCGCCGCACCACGGCCGCACGACGCGTCCCGAGCCGCCGCTCACACCGCCCGCGGCCGCCGCACCACCCGCCGCCACCACGCACGCCACGGCAGGGAACTCACCAGCGCCGACCCGATCACGACGGTCCCGAACCACCCCACGACGACGCCCGGGATCGGCACGAGCAGACTCGCCCACAGCAGCACCGACAGCACACCGAGGACGTACGCCGCCCCGGCCTTCAGGTACCGCAGCCGCTTCAGCCCAGCAGCCTGGTCGACCCGCGAGGTCAGGCGGGCCAGGAACACCGCGCCCACCCCGATCGCCCCGATGGCGACCGCGGCCTGCTCCAGCGCCCCGAGCCCGTCCGACCCGAGCGGCCCGGACCCCGACAGGCTGTACACGCCGTCGAGGATCTCGAACAGCATGAACACGACGAGCCCCCGCTCGAACACGACCGTCGACGCGTACAGGTGGATGCGCCAGGCTCCGCGGCCGACCCCGATCGACGCCGTGTCCGACCCGCCGCCACCGGGGCCGCTGCGCAGCGCCCACGCCGCGGTCCGCTTCGACACGAGGTACGCGGCGAGGCCGGCCACCCCACCGAGCGCGACCGGCAACAGCGCACCGGCGGCCCAGCCGGAACGCGACCCGACGAGCACGGAGGTCACGACGACCCCCGTCGCAGCGGTGACCAGCGACCAGACGCGCGGTCGCGCGACGGAGGCGAGTCGCGCCTCCAGGCTGCCCAGCCACGACCTGCGGGACGCGCGATCGGTGTTGAACAGGTACTCGGCGAAGACCTGCCAGATGAACGCGGCGCCGAAGGCGGCGAGGGCGGGACGCACCTCGGCCAGGTGCGCGGAGAACGAGCCGGGCGCGAAGACGGCTTCCTCCACCGAGCTCGCCGGGTCGGTCGCGTCACCGACCGCGACGGCGGCCGGCGGCAGGAGCAGGCGCATCGCGAGCACGCCCGCGACGATCCCGAGCGACAGGAACAGCCGCCGGGCGGGGGAGTGCAGCCGGCCGGCGATGCCGGCCATCGGCACGGACGAGTCCGCGGCCATCGCGATCTCGAGGAACGCGAGGGCGACGAAGGCGAGCGCTGCGGCGGGGCCGAGCACCAGCCAGGCCGCCGCGGCGGCCGCGACGGTGATGAGCAGGGGGACGGTCAGGAGTGATCTCGTGGCCATCTGCCCATCCAGCACGGTCGGGCTGGGCGGCGCATGGAGCGCTCCTGGGCATCGGCCTGGAGGCCCGTGGGGACCCCGTCAGACGGGTGACGGCCCGTCCCCACTTGCGGGGACGGGCCGTCAGGGGGAAACGCAAAACACCGGTGTTCGCGTGCTGAACCGCGGTCTGCGCGTGTTCAACCGGCGAACACCGGTGTCTTGTGGGGGTTCAGCGTCAGTCGTGGAACGTCTCGATGGACGCGCCGAGCGAGTTGAGGCGCTCCTGCAGCTGCTCGTAGCCACGGGCGATGATGCCGACGTTGCGCAGCACGCTCTCGCCCTTCGCCGCGAGCATCGCCAACAGGATCACCACGGCGGGACGCAGCGCCGGCGGGCAGCTGATCTCAGCGCCGGAGAAGTGCGTCGGACCGGTCACGTCGAGGCGGTGCGGGTCACGCAGGGTGACGCTCGCGCCCAGGCGGGTGAGGTCGAGCAGGTGGATCGCCCGGCCCTCGTAGACCCAGTCGTGCACGAGCGTGGTGCCCTCGGCCATGGCCGCGATGACGACGAAGAACGGCAGGTTGTCGATGTTCAGGCCGGGGAACGGCATCGCGTGGATCTTGTCGATCGGCGCGTGCAGCTCGGACGGGTACACCGTGATGTCGACGAGGCGGGTGCGGCCGTTGGCGGCGGCGTACTCCTCGGTGACGTCGAAGCGCAGGCCCATCTCGGCCAGGGTCGCGAGCTCGATCTCGAGGAACTCGATCGGTGCCCGGGTCACCGTGAGGGTCGACGCGGTGACGATGCCGGCGGTCAGCAGGCTCATCGCCTCGACCGGGTCCTCGCTCGGCCAGTAGTCCACGACCTCGTCGATCTTGCTCTTGCCGGTGATGCGGAGCGTGGTGGTGCCGATGCCCTCGATCTGCACCCCGAGCAGCTCGAGGAAGAAGCAGAGGTCCTGCACCATGTAGTTGGGGCTGGCGTTCCGGATGACGGTCTCGCCGTCGCGAGCCGCGGCGGCCAGGATCGCGTTCTCGGTCACGGTGTCGCCGCGCTCGGTGAGCACGACCGACTTGGTGGGGACGGCCTGGTTCGCGACGTCGACCTCGTACCAGCCGGAGGTCGCCTCGACGTCCACGCCGAACGGACGGAGCGCGATGAGGTGCGGCTCGACCGTGCGGGTGCCGAGGTCGCAGCCGCCGGCGTAGGGCAGGCGGAAGGACTCGTACCGGCCGCTGAGCGGGCCGAGGAACATGAGCACGCTGCGGGTGCGGCGGGCGGCGTCGGCGTCGATCGCGTCGAGGTGCAGGTCATCCGGGGCGACGATCTCGAGGGTCTCGCCGTCCTCCGACCAGGTGACGCTCGCGCCGAGGCTGCGGAGCACGTCGATGATGCGGTCGACCTCGACGATCCGGGCGACCTTGTGCAGACGGGTCACGCCGCGGTTGAGCAGCGAGGCGCAGAGCAGCGCCACGGCGGCGTTCTTGCTCGAGTTCACCGCGATGGAGCCGCTGAGCTTCCGGCCGCCCTGGACGCGCAGGTGTGCACGCTGCGGGGCGCCGCCGATCGAGACGATCTGCTGGTCGAGGGCGTCGCTGATGCGGGTGAGCATCTCGAGGGACAGGTTCTGCCCGCCCTGCTCGATGCGGTTGATGGCGCTCTGGCTGGTGCCGACGCGTTCGGCGAGCTGGGCCTGCGTCATGCTGCGGCCCTTGCGGGCGCCCCGGATCAGGGCGCCGACCTCACGGAGGGGTGCTGCGGTCGCCGGAGATGCCGGCGAGACGACGGTGGTGGTGTCGGTCATGCGCGCCACGCTAACACGCTCATGAGATAAAGCAGTGGAAGATCGACACCCGCCGCGCGTCTTGAGGTCTCGAATACGTCACAGTTGGGAATTTCGGGGGACGAAACTGCTCAGGGATCGGTCAGGGTGCCCCGGACGATGGAGTCACCGGAGTGCGCCGGATCACCGTCGTCGGCCTCGGCCGAGACGTCCACGACCGGGAACTCCGCGGTGTCGACGCCGTCGGGCACCGTGAAGCGGCCCTGGTCGCCGTCGAGGTAGCCGACGCTCACCAGTCCGCCGAGGTCCGACCGCATCATCCAGACCTCACGGAGCGGACCGGTGTCGGAGCGACCGCGCGCTCCGTGCAGGTCGACGAGCAGGGTCACCCGGCCGTCCTGATCCCGTTCGAGTTCGGCGCGACCGGTCGTCCCCGACCAACCGGGCAGCGCTGCGAGCTCGGTGTTCGCCAGGACGGTCTCGGTGTCGCCGCGGGGGAGTCCGGGGACGACCCCCGACGCCACGCCGATGCCGAGGACGACGGCGAGGACACCGGCGCCGGCGATCACCAGCGCCAGGACACGGCGACGACGCGGACGGGCTCGGGGCCGGCGGGCCACGGCGTGGCGCTGCGCGTCGGACCGGGTGCCGCCGGCTGCCCCGCCGGACGCGCGTTCGGCCGGTCGTCCGGGTTCGGTCGCCGGCGCCGCCGCCTGTTGCGGCGTCCGGGCGATCTCGGCCGCGATCCGGTCCCACACGTGCTCCGGAGGCGCGGCCAGCGTGACGTCCTCGGACGCGCGGGTCACCGCGGCGACCCGCTGCAGCGCGGCCACCTCGTCGCGGCACCGGTCGCAGGACGCCAGGTGCTCGGCGACGTCGTCCGCGGCGACCTGGTCGGAGACCGCGAGCATCGCCAGCGTCTCGTCGTCGACGTGCTTCATTCGATCACCTCCAGACGTGTTCGGAGCCGAGCCAGACTTCGGTGGATGTGGCTCTTGACGGTGCCCAGCGGCAGTTCGAGCCGTTCGGCGATCTCACGATGGCTGAGGTCGTCGTAGAACGCCAGTCGCATCACGCGCCGTGGGACCTCGTCGAGCCGTTCGAGCTCGCCGGCGACCAGTGCGCGTTCGGCCAGGTCGAATGCCGGTTCCGGCGCTGGTGTGGTCTCCTCGACCACGTCCGGGTCGGCGGCGCTGGCGTGCCGTCGGCGCTCGTTCTGCGCGTCGGCGATGCAGTTCCGGGTGATGCCGACCAGCCATGCGCCGAGCGGGGCGCGGCCGGGATCGTAGCTCGTGCTGCGCTGCCAGGCCTTCACGAAGACCTGCTGCGTGACGTCCTCCGCGGCGGCCGGGTCGGCCAGGGCGCGCAGGGCCAGCGAGTACACGAGCGACGACCACCGTTCGTAGACGGCTCGCAGGGCGTGCTCGCCCCCGGCGCGGAACGCGTCCGAGAGCTCGCTGTCGTCCGGGAGGATGGTCGTCACGTCTTCCTGTCGCTGGCGCGGTCGTCGTCGACCACGATCCGATCGTAGGGGGCGGATCGTCGCCACGGTCAGGCCGGGACCGCGGTGACGACGAGGTTGCTCTCGTAGTGTCCGGTGGCTGCGTCGAACGTCCCGCCGCAGGTCACCAGGACGAGCCGTCGTGGTCCGTCGTCACGGAACACCTCGCCCCAGGGGAGTCCCTGCTTCTCGAGCATGCTGACGGAGTCGATCCGCCACGCGGTCTCGGCACCGTCCGCGTCGGTCAGGGTGACCCGGGTGCCGGACGGGGCGTCGCCGAGGCGGGAGAACGGGCCGATGCCGTAGCCGACCGCGTCGACGTGGGCCGCGATGACGACCGTGCCCTCGGTGGACGACGGTGCGGCACCGAACCGGTACCAGCCCGCGGTCGCCGGGTCGGGCGGCAGCGCCATCGCGCCGTCCTCGTCGACCCCCTCGGGGCGGACCGCCGCGCTGATGCCGGCGTGGTCGACCGTGATGGTGGTGGGGGCGGGGGCATCCCGGACCGGGGGGATCGTGGCGGCCTGCTGCGGTACCTCGGTCGAGAACGCCGACGGGACCGGTGTGGGGGTGGTGGTCGGCAGGACGGACGGCTGCCCGCCGGGGGTGGTCCCGGCCGACGAGCACCCGGTCAGGGCGGCGGCCGCCACGGCGACGACGAGCGTCACCGTGGCGGACCGCACGGGGCGTGGCACGTTCAGCCGCGGGTCGCTGCGTGCCGGCGGCGGAGCACCACGGCCCCGATCGCGGCAGCGGCGGCCAGTGCGGCCGCCGCTGCGCCGACCAGGGGCAGGGGGTCCTGGTCGTTCGTGGCCACGAGACCGGCGTTCCCGGCGGGGACGCCGTTCGGCGTGCCACCGAGGTCCGCGATCGTCTGCGTGGCGAGGGCGAGGTTGTCGTCGTCCAGGCTGCCCCAGGCGTAGACGATGGTCGACGAGCCCGCGGTGACCGCGACGTCCGCCGGGCCGATCACGGGGTCGGTGGTCCCGGTGGCGGCGACGGTCGCCGACACGGTGCCGGCCGGCAGCTCGAGTGCCTGCTCGTCGGGGTTCGACAGGTTCGACACGACGGCCTTCCCACCGGCGAGGACGTCGACGGCCGGTGCGGCGGCGACGTGCCGGACGACCAGGCGTCCCTGGCCGGCCGCGACGGCCGAGGTGTCGTTGGTGAACACCGTGGCGGTCGGCGACCCGTCCGTGGCGTCGTGGGCGACGGCGGTGTAGTTGCCACCGGCGTCGAACGAGACGTCCGCCGGGCCGATGATCGGCTTCGACGCGTCGGTGGCGTCCGAGGCGGTGATCGCGAGCTGGTGTGCACCGGCCGGCACCATCATCGGGCCGGCGAGGGTGCCCGGGGTGAAGTCGTCGATGGCACGTTCGCCGTCGAGGTAGACGTCGACGGTGACGTCCGGGACGGCGTGGAGGACCGAGAGCGTCGCCTCGCCGGTGGCGGCGGTCGCAGCGGTCGCGGGCAGTACGGCCGCAGCGGCGGCGAACAGGACACCGGCGCTGAGGCCGGTGGCGAGTGTCTTGCGCATGACGTGTCTCCTTCGGGCCTGTCCGGGCCGGTGCGGACGACGTCGTCCTCGACGTCGTACCCCCACTACCGCCGGAGCACCCCGATCGGATGCAGCGATTTGCTGGGGATCAGCTGAGACGGCGCCAGACCCCTGCGTTGCCCGGACGCGACCAGGTCTCCGGATCGCCCGTGACGGCCTCGTCCCCTCCCCGGTCGGTGAGCCGGTACGCGGAGTCCGGCGTCCACCCCGCGACGACGCTCGCGCGGCTGCCGTCGACCGGCACGGCCAGCCCGGAGGTGCGGAACCAGCCCGCGACGGTCAGGTGCACGACGTCGTACTCGGTGGCCACCGCGGACCAGTCCGGCAGCACCCAGTCGCCCTGCCGTCCGGTCGCCACGGCCCAGTCGTTCCGTCGGGTCGTCCGCGTCACGTCGAGCGGCCAGCGTCGGCACAGCGCAGCCCAGTCGGCGGGACCGTCGACGGTGCACACGCGCGCGGCGGCATCGGCGGGCACGGCCGAGACCACGGCGCGTTCCTGCCCGAAGGAGTCCTCGACCGCCCACAGCGCCAACGGCCCGGCGGACGGGAACGGCGCTCGCGTGTGCTGCGCGAGCGGCCACGGTGGCGTGGTCCACCACACCCCGCTGGCCACCCCCGGGTTCCCCTCGGCGTCCTCGCGGCGCAGCTCCCGGGACCAGTCGGCGAGCGCCTCTGCCGCTCCCGGACGTCGAGGCTGCTCGTCCTCGTCGAACTCGACGGTCCGTGCTCCGCCCTGCGGGTCGAAGAGCCTGCGCACGACCGGGCTGTCGACCGCCCACCGAGCGAGCCGCCGGAGCGCGGCCAGCAGTTCCGTCCGGGCGAGGAGCGCATCCAGCGCATCGGGCTGCTGCCACCACAGCGCGCTCTCCGCAGTCGACTCGAGTGCGACCACGACGTCGTCCTCGCCCACGGACGGCAGGGACACCGCCTCGAGTGCGCTCGCCACCGCTGCGAGGTTCGGAGCCGGATCGGGTTCGACCGGACCACCGATGCCGAAGAGCGTTCGGTCGTCGCCGCGTTCGACGCCGAGGTGGTGCTCCGCCCAGAAGAGCAGGTGGCCGAGCTGCGCGACGGCCGGGTCGTCGGAGTCCTGGACACCCCTGACGAGCTCCAGGCAGAAGCGCCGGCCACGCGGGTGGGCGAGCAGGTCCGAGGCATCGATCACCGATCCAGGCTAGTGACGGTCGCTAACGCACCCGTCGCACCCGCCGATAGTCCTCCGTGCAGGCCCACGGACGGGCCCGCATCCCGCCCCACGGACGGCGGCGGGACGATCGAGAACCAGGACGGGCCATGATCGTCGTCACACGACTGAACGGCAGCGGATTCGCTGTGAACCCCGATCTCGTGGAGCGCATCCAGGAGACGCCGGACACGACGCTCATCATGGTCGACGGCGCGAAGTACATCGTGCGGGAGTCGATGGCCGACGTCATCGACCTGATCGCCGCGTACCGCGCCCGTATCGTCGGGATGGCCTACGGCACCGACCAGGCCCCCCGCTCGAGCACGAACACCGGCCCGCAGCCGACGCTCGCCCCGGTCGCCGCACTCCGCTCCACGCAGCACGGTCGCGCGCTGGACGGGGGTCGCTGACGTGGACATCGCAACGATCGTCGGCATCCTGCTCGCCTTCGGCGCCCTGTTCGGCATGGTCCAGATGGAGCACGTCGAGCTCGGTGGACTCTTCCTGCCCGCCCCGATGCTGCTCGTGTTCGGCGCCACCATCGGCTGCGGCATCGCGAGCACCACGCTGAAGGACGCGATCGCCAGCTTCAAGGCCGTGCCGAAGGCGTTCACCGGCAAGGTCACCCCTCCGGCGTCGGTCATCGACGACGTCGTCGGGCTCGCCGAGACCGCCCGCGCCAACGGCCTGCTCGCCCTCGAACAGGAGGCCGACAAGCACGACGACCCGTTCATGAAGAAGGCGCTGCAGAACATCGCGGACGGCACCGACGGTGACGAGCTGCGGATCCTGCTCGAGGACGAGATCGAGTCGAACGCTGCCCCGACCCGGAGCGCGAGCGCGTTCTTCATGGGCCTCGGCGGCTTCGCCCCGACCGTCGGCATCATCGGCACCGTGGTCTCGCTGACCCACGTGCTCGCGAACCTCGGCAAGCCCGACGAGCTCGGACCGCTGATCGCCAGCGCCTTCGTCGCGACCCTGTGGGGCCTGCTGACCGCGAACTTCATGTGGCTGCCGATCGGCGGCAAGCTCCGCAAGCTCGCCCAGCTCGAGTCGGACCGCCAGACGCTCCTGATGGAGGGGCTGCTCGCGGTGCAGGCCGGCAGCCAGCCCCGTCTGCTCGGTGAGCGGCTGAAGGCCATGGTCCCGCCCGCCGCCCGCGCCGACACGGGCGGCAAGGCCGGCAAGGCCGGCAAGAAGGCCGACGCGGCCGACGACCAGCAGCTGGCGGCCTGACCGTGAGCGCCAACCCCCGGGGCCGCGGCCGCGGTCGCGCGAAGAAGTCCCACGACGAGGCCGAGCACCCCGACGAACGCTGGATGGCGTCGTACATGGACATGATCACGGTGCTGATGTGCATGTTCCTCGTGCTCTTCGCGATGTCCACCGTCGACCAGGAGAAGTACATCCAGCTGAAGCAGTCGCTCGCCACCGGCTTCGGCGAGGTCGACTCGCAGAAGATCGACACCGCGAGCGGCACCGTCGTGACGAAGGACCAGGTCGAGGACGGCTCCGGCTACTCGACGGACAAGTCCCAGGCCGACCACTCGACCGCCTCGTCGGGCACGAAGGACACCAACGTCGACCCCGCGTCGACGGTGGTGCCGACCACGGCGAGCAAGCAGGACCTCGCCGAGGCGAAGCGCGAGCTCGACGACCTGACGAAGCTCGAGCGTGCGATCCAGCGCAACCTGGCGAAGGCGGGCCAGACCGAGAACGTCCAGTTCACCGTGGACGCCCGCGGTCTGATCGTCCGGTTGATCGGCAGCGAGACGTACTTCGGCACGAACAGCGCGGACCTGTCCGACCAGGCGCGGTCGATCATGGACGCCATCGCGCCGGTGCTGAAGACCTCCGAACACGACGTCAGCGTCGAGGGCCACGCCGACCAGCGGAACTCGACCGCGCCGTACGCCACCAACTGGGAGCTCAGCGCGGCGCGGGCGACCGGGGTCCTGCGCGACCTGGTCGAGCGGGGCGGGATGCCCGGCGAGCACGTGCAGAGCGTCGGGTTCGGGTCGAGCCGGCCGCTCTCGAAGGGTGGCACCGAGCAGGACCTCGCGCTGAACCGGCGGGTCGACATCGTGGTCCTGTCGAACGCCGACCAGGACGTCAGCGCCCTCATGCCGGCGCTGGCGAAGGCGCAGGACGGAGCGCAGCAGGGCTGAGACACGGAGCGCAGCAGGGCTGAGACACGCAGCGCAGCCGGGCTGGGACACGCAGCGCGCGGAGCGCACCTGCGCTGCCGCCACCGCCCCACTACGGGGTACAGCACTGACGGGTGTCCCACAGGTGACCGATAGACGCACCCGTGACCGAGACCCTGCCAGCGCCCGAGGTGTACGACTTCGCGCGCCCGTCGACGCTGGCCCGTGAGCACGCCCGGGTCCTCGAGCTCGCCTTCGAGACGTTCGCGCGCCAGTGGGGCACGCAGCTGACGGCGAAGGTCCGCGCGGTCAGCCAGGTCACCTGCGAGCAGGTGGAGATGACGACGTACGACGAGTACGCCGCGTCGCTGCCCGCGCTCACCGGCATGGTGCTGCTGCCGATCACCGGCCTGACCCCGAAGGGCGTGCTGCAGGTCCCGCTCGACGCCGCGCTGACGTGGGTGTCGCACGCGCTGGGCGCCTCGAAGCCGCTGCCGACGCCGGACCGCACCTTCACGCCCATCGAGCAGGCCCTGGTCCGCAAGATCGTCGAGGACGCCCTCGACGACCTCCGCTACTCGTTCGGCGGGCTGCTCGCGCAGGACGTCACGGTCGGCGGGTTCCAGTTCAACAGCCAGTTCGCCCAGGCCGCGCAGAAGGGCGACCTGATGATCGTCGCCTCGTTCTCGATCCGGGTCGGCGACCGCATCGCGCCCGGCACGCTGGCCCTGCCGGCCGAGGCCGTCCTGCCGCAGCTCGGCGAGGCCGCAGCGCACGTGTCGCCCGCCGACGCCCGAGCCCTGCTGGACGCGCAGCTCGAGAGCGTGCCCGTAGGCGTCAGCCTGCGCTTCGCCCCGGCCGCGGTCCTGCCGACGCAGGTCCTGCGGCTCGCCGTCGGCGACGTCCTGCCGCTGCCGCACCCGCAGCACCGGCCCCTCACCATCGCGGTCGACGGCGAACCCGTCGGCACCGCCGCGGTCGGCGCGAACGGCTCGCGCCTCGCCGGCATCGTCGTCACCACCACGAGCACGGAGCAGCACTGATGACCGAAACGACCACCCTCCACACCGCAGCGGCCGAGTCGCTCGCGGCGCAGCTCCCGACGGCCGCCCCCTTGACCGCGGTGCTCCTGCCTGGAGGCGCGACACCGGTCGTGCTCGACGCGGCGACGGACGCCGTGGTCGCCTCGTTCGTCGGCGGCCTGTCGGCCGACCTGGCGCTCGTGCTCACCGACCTTGAGTCGATCACGGCCGCCGGAGGCACCGACCACGGCATCGTGGCCGTCACGGACGTCCTGCGTCCGTCGCTCGAGGCCGCGGCCGCGGTCCTCGGCGTCGGGGTGCTCGGCGAGGCGAACCGCGAGTCGGCCGCGTCGCTGCTGGCCGACCCGGACACCGTCGTGTTCGAACTGACCGCCGGCGACCTGCACGCCGGGTGGTTCGGCATCCGGATCCGCGAGAACGGCACGGTGTCGGCGCCCGTCGTGGCGAACCTACCCGCCGGCAACCTCGGCCGGATCAACAACGTCGAGATGACCCTGACGGTCGAGATCGGCCGCACCCGGATGTCGGTCCGCGACGTGCTCGGCATGGAGCCCGGCGCCGTCGTCGAGCTCGACCGCAGTGCCGGTGCCCCCGCCGACGTCCTGCTGAACGGCCGCCTCATCGCGCACGGCGAGGTCGTCGTCGTCGACCAGGACTACGCGGTCCGGATCACCCGCATCCTCGACGTCGCCGAGAGCGTCTGAGACCCGCACGTGGACACCCTCGTCGTCACCCTCCGCGTCGCGCTCTCGCTCGGCGTCGTGCTCGCCCTCATGTGGGTGCTGCACCGCGCGAGCCGCAAGCGCTTCTCGGGCAAGCCGTCGGGCCGCCGTGCCGCGACCGTCGAGGTCGTCGGTCGGCAGGGCATCGGCGGCAAGGCGAGCGTCGTCGTGGTCGACGTCGAGGGGGAGCGGCTCGTGCTCGGCGTGTCCGAGCACGGGGTCAACCTGCTCACCAGCGGGCAGGCGCCCGCGCCGGAACTCACCATCGTGACCGGACCGGTGGCGCTGCCCGTGCGTCCCGCCCTGTCGGCCGACGCGTTCGGTCGGGAACTCGCGCAGCAGTCGGACGCCACCACGGGCCTCCCGGCGGGCACGGACGACGTGACCCGCGCGACCGACGCGACCAGCGCCGTCGCGCCGCTGCCGATGCGCCCGCGCAACCGTCGCCCGCAGCGCGCCGTGCCGAGCGCGCAGCAGCTGCAGGGCTCGATCCTGTCGGTGGACACCTGGCGCCAGGCCGCGGCCGCGCTGCGGAACCGGCGGGCCGGGTGACCGCGGCAGGGCCGCACCGGCTGGCACGGTCGGGTCGACTCGTCGCCCTCGTCCTGCTCGGCCTGGCGGTCGTGGCCGGGTTCCTGATGCTCACGACGACCGGTGCGCACGCCGCCGGTGTCGTCGAACCCACCGCCCCGGCGACCCCGACCGCCCCCGCGACCGGTGACTTCAGCGTCAGCGTGAACGGCCCGGACGGCACCCCCTCGTCCGCCGTGGTGACGCTCATCGGCATCACGCTGCTGAGCGTCGCGCCCGCGCTGATGCTCATGATGACGTCGTTCACGAAGATCTTCGTCGTGCTCGCGATGACCCGGAACGCGCTCGGGCTGCAGTCGATCCCGCCGAACCAGGTGATCGCCGGACTGGCACTGTTCCTGTCGCTGTTCGTGATGGCGCCGGTGCTCGGGCACATCAACGACGACGCCCTGCAGCCCTACCTGGCCGGGCACCTCGACTTCAACCAGGCCGTCGAGATCGGCACGAAGCCCCTGCGGACCTTCATGCTCCACCAGACCCGCGACGAGGACGTCGCCCTGATCACCCGCGCCGCCGGACTCGACAACCCGAAGTCGATGGCGGACGTGCCGATGACGACGGTGATCCCGGCGTTCATCATCTCGGAGCTCCGCAGCGCGTTCATCATCGGGTTCGTCATCTTCATCCCGTTCCTGGTGATCGACCTCGTCGTCTCCGCGGCCCTGATGTCGATGGGCATGATGATGCTCCCGCCGGTCATGATCTCGCTGCCGTTCAAGATCCTGCTCTTCGTGCTGGTCGACGGCTGGGGCCTCATCATCACGTCGCTCATCGAGAGCTACCACGTTGTCTAGGGGGCACGCATGAACCAGCAGGCAGTCATCGACCTCGTGCTCCAGGCGCTCCTGGTGTCCGGCAAGCTCGCCGCCCCGGTGCTCATCACCTCGCTCGTCGTCGGCTTCGCGATCTCGCTGTTCCAGTCGGTGACGCAGATCCAGGAGGTCACGCTCTCGTTCGTGCCGAAGGCCGTCGCCGTCGCGATCGCCCTGGTGGTCTGCGGCAACTGGATGATCTCGGAGATGATCGCGTTCACGCACGTCGCCTTCGACATGATCCCGAAGCTGCTCGGGGCCGGTTGATGGAGCTCAGCATCGACGCCGACCGTCTGGAGGCGACCATGCTCGCCGGCGTCCGGCTCGTCGCGTTCTTCGTCATCGCGCCGCCGTTCTCGTACCGGGCGTTCCCCGGCACGGTCAAGGTGATCCTCGGGCTGGGGCTCGCCATCGGCGTCGCCCCGCGCGTCGCCGTCGGCTACGAGTCGCTCGAGACGGGGCCGTTCCTGCTCGCCCTGCTCACCCAGCTCGTCGTCGGGCTGTCCCTCGGGTTCCTGGTGTTCCTGGTGTTCGCCGCCGTGCAGTCCGCGGGTGCGCTCATCGACCTGTTCGGCGGGTTCACGCTCGCGCAGGCGTTCGACCCGCAGTCCCAGGTCAACGGCGCCCAGTTCACCCGCCTCTTCCAGATGACCGCGCTCGCGCTGCTCTTCACCTCGGGCGGCTACCAGCTCATCGTCGGCGGCCTGGTGCGCTCGTTCGACGCCGTGCCGCTCACCGGCACCTTCGCGGTGGACGGGCTCGCGTCGATGCTCGTGACCGCGATGTCGCAGATGTTCCTCGCCACCCTGCAGATCGCCGGACCGCTCGTCGTCGTGCTGTTCCTGGCCGACGTCGGCCTCGGGCTGCTGACCCGCGTGGCACCGGCGCTCAACGCGTTCCAGATGGGCTTCCCGATCAAGATCGGCCTGACCGTCCTGTTCGCCGGCGCGCTGTTCATGGCCCTGCCCTCGGTGGTGTCGTCGCTGACCGGCGACGCCGTCGAGGCGATCACGGGACGGGGGTGACGACGTGTCCGACAGCGGAGAACGTTCCGAACAGGCAACCCAGCAGCGGATGCGCGAGGTCCACGAGAAGGGCCAGATCGGTCGCTCGCAGGACCTCGGCGCGTGGATCGGGATCGCCGTCGCGGCGCTCATGATCCCTGCCGCGATCGGCAATGCCGCGGCCGCAGGGCAGGACCAGCTCCTCGCCGTGCAGCGGGTCATCGAGGACCCCGAGCTCGGTGCCGTGCAGGCCCTGCTCGCCGACGCCCTCGGTTCGATGGGTGCGACCCTCGGCCCGATGCTCGCGGTCGTCGCGGTCGCGGTGCTCGCCGCCGCCGTCACCCAGGGCGGGGTGCACTTCCGCAAGATGACGCCGCAGCCCGACCACTTTGATCCGATCGCCGGGCTGAAGCGCGTGTTCGGCACCCAGGCGCTCTGGAACGGGGCGAAGGCGCTGCTCAAGACCGCCGTCGTCGGGCTCGTCCTCTGGTTCGCGGTGCAGGGGCTCATGCCGGTCCTGATGACGAGCGGCTCGCTGCCGCTGTCGGCCGTGCTCGAGGCCGCCGCCGCCGGGTCCGGCACCCTGCTGCGCGCCGCGATCGTCGCCGGGCTCGTCCTCGCAGCCCTCGACGTGTTCGTGGTGATCCGACGCAACCGGAAGCGCACGATGATGACCAAGCGCGAGGTCAAGGACGAGAACAAGCGGAGCGACGGCGACCCGCTGGTGAAGTCGCAGCGCCGCTCCCGCCAGCTCGCGATGAGCCGCAACCGGATGATCCAGGCCATCGGCACCGCGGACGTCGTGATGACGAACCCGACCCACTACGCCGTCGCGATCAAGTACGAGCCGGGGAAGTCCGCGCCCCGGGTGGTGGCGAAGGGGGCCGGCCCGGTCGCCGACGTGATCCGCGCCCGTGCCGAGGAAGCGCGGGTGCCGATCGTCCGCGACGTCCCGCTCACCCGGGCACTGCACGCCACGTGCGAGCTCGGGCACGAGATCCCCGTCGACCTGTACACGCCCGTGGCCCGCGTCCTGTCCTTCGTGATGGCGCTCAACGCGCGCGGCACCGCGGCCGGCACGCACGCGCCGCCGCGGCCGACCACCCCGGACGAGGTCGCGAGCGTCATCGACCCCGCCACCCTGACCGGGGACCTCCGCCCCCGCAGGCTCCGCACACCGCGCACCGCAGAGAACCAGACCGAAGGACTCCCCGCATGAACCGCAAGGACCTGCCGAAGCTCGTCGTCCCGGTGTTCATCGTCGGCATCATCCTGCTGCTGATCCTGCCGGTGCCGTCGTTCCTGCTCGACTTCCTGATCATCATCAACATCCTGCTGGCGCTGGTGATCCTGCTCACGACGCTGTTCGTGAAGAAGCCGCTCGACTTCTCGGTGTTCCCGTCCCTGCTGCTCGTCGCGACGCTGTTCCGGCTCGGCCTCAACGTGGCGTCCACCCGGTTGGTGCTCGGCGAGGGCTTCGCCGGCGACGTCATCCAGGCGTTCGGCCACGTCGCCGTCTCCGGGTCGATCATCATCGGCGCGGTCATCTTCCTGATCCTCATCGTCATCCAGTTCGTCGTGGTGACGAAGGGTGCCGAGCGCGTCGCCGAGGTCGGGGCACGCTTCACCCTCGACGCGATGCCGGGCAAGCAGATGGCGATCGACGCCGACCTGAACGCCGGGCTGATCAGCGACCAGGAAGCCAAGGAGCGCCGCGCCGCGGTGTCCGCCGAGGCCGACTTCTACGGCGCGATGGACGGTGCGTCGAAGTTCGTCAAGGGCGACGCGATCGCCGGCATCTTGATCATCATCATCAACCTGATCGGCGGCATCGCGATCGGCATGCTGCAGAACGGCCTCTCCGCGACCGACGCGCTGTCGAAGTACGGCATCCTGACCATCGGTGACGGCCTGGTCACGCAGATCCCCGCGCTGCTGATGGCGGTGTCGACGGGCATGATCGTCACCCGGTCCGGCGCGGAGTCCGAGATGGGGTCCTCGGCCGCGACCCAGCTGTCGCAGTCGCGGAACGCCCTGATGATCGCGGGCGTCGCCGCGATCGCGATGGGCTTCATCCCCGGCATGCCGATCCTGCCCTTCCTGCTCGTCGGCGCGACCCTGCTCTTCACGGGCTGGCGCATCGGCCGGAACGCCACCCGGGCCGAGGCCGACGCCGCCCAGCAGCAGGCACTCGCGGCGGCGGCACCGACCGGCGACACCCCGGAGGACCTGCTCGAGCAGATGCGCGTGCACGCCCTCGAGATCCTGCTCGCCCCCGATCTGGTCGACATGGTCTCCGGCGCCTCCGACGACCTGCTCGGCCGGGTGCGCGCCCTCCGCCGCAAGATCGCGATCGACATGGGCATCGTCGTCCCGCCGGTCCGCACCCGCGACTCGATCGACCTGCCGCCGTCGACGTACGCCATCCGGATCGCCGGGGTCGAGGCCGGTCGGGGCACCGCGCCCGCCCGCAGCGTCCTGGCGCTCGGCGACCACCTGGACGGCCTGCCCGGCACCTCGACCGTCGAGCCGGTGTTCGGCCTGACCGGCAAGTGGGTGCCCGCCGAACTGCGCCACGCCGCCGAGATGACCGGCGCGACCGTGATCGACCGGGTCTCGGTGCTCGTCACCCACCTGCAGGCGGTCATCGGCGACAACGCCGCGCGCCTGCTCACCCGCGAGGACGTCAAGGTCCTGACCGAGGGCGTCAAGCAGGTCAACCCCGCCGCGGTCGAGGAACTCGTCCCCGGCATGCTCTCGATGGCCGAGCTGCAGCGGGTGCTGCAGGGCCTGCTCGCCGAGCGCGTGCCGATCAACGACCTCGGCCGGATCTGCGAGGCCCTCACGCTCCGCGCCAAGGTGTCGACCGACCCCGAGGGGCTCGTCGAGTCCGCCCGTGCGGCCCTCGGACCGGCCCTCGCCGCCCGGCACACCGACGCCGGCACCCTGCGCGTCATCATGATCGACCCGATGCTCGAGCAGTCGATGCTCGAGGGGCTCCGGCCGTCCGAGCAGGGCAGCCAGATCGTGCTCGACGCGCACCGCATCGAGCAGGTCCTGGGCTCCGTCCGCGACGCCGTGCGCTCCGTGGAGGACCAGGGGCTCTCCGCCGTCCTGGTCTGCGCCCCGCAGCTCCGCCCGGCCGTGCACCGCATGGTCGCCGCCCAGTCGAACGGGCTCCCGGTGCTGTCGTACCAGGAGGCCACCGCCGCGGGCTCCACCATCGAGACCGTGGGAGTGGTCCGTGCCGCCGACCCGATTGCAGCGTAGCGGCGCCACGCTCGAGTCCGTCCGCGACGCGGTCCGGACCGAGTTCGGCGCGGGTGCACGGATCGTCGCGGCCGAACGCGTGACCACGCCGGGCTTCGGCGGACTGTTCCGCAAGGCGCACGTCGAGGCCACCGTCGAGGTGCCGGAACCGGGGGACCAGCCCACCGCCCGGGTCGTCATCGCCGACTCGCCCGTGCAGCGCGTCGGCATCGCCGCGCTGCTCGCCGACGCCGAGGCCGCCGAGGCGCGCATCGCCGGCACAGACGGCACCGCGACGACGCGGGCCGACGCCTTCGCGTCGGTGCTCGACGGGTTCCAGGCGGACGGGATCACGCCGAGCGCCCCGCGCCCGACGCGTGCGCCGGCCGAGCCGGACGTGCCCGCGGGGGTCGACCCGCGCCTCCAGGCCGCCGTCGACGCGCAGACGGTGGTCGACACGCAGGCGGTGGCCGTCGCGCAGCCGGTCGTCGATACCCGGTCGGGAGGCCCGTCCCGCGTCCTCGACGAACCCTCGCCTGCTCCGGTGGTCCGGTCCACCGCGCCGGCCGTGCGGTCCGCGGACGGTGACCTGGTGCTCCTGGTCGGGCGGCCGAACGACGTCGACGCGGCCGCCGGGCTCTTCGCGGTGCGCCACGAGCTCCGGCCGACGGACGCCGCCGACCGCCGTGCGGCGATCCTCGCGCGGGCCGACGGCGTCCGTGACGGTCACGCGGTGCTCGCCGTCGCCGCGTGGGACGACCGGGCGACCGGCGACGCGCTGCAGGCCGACCAGGTGTGGGTCGTGGTCGACGTCGGGCGGAAGCCCGAGGACTCGGCCGCGATGGTGTCCGCGGTGGCCTCGCGGCTGCCCGTGGTCGGTGTCGTGGCGATCGGTGCGGGGGAGACCGCCACGCCCGGGTCGGTGGACCTGCTGGGGCTCCCCGTCGTGTCGCTAGGCTGAACGGGTGCTGGTACTCACGCGGAAGGTCGGCGAGCGGATCCTCGTCGGCGACGACATCGTCATCACGGTGCTCGACTCCCGGGGCGACGGCGTCCGGATCGGCATCGACGCCCCGCGCGGCGTGAAGATCCAGCGCGAAGAGGTCGTGCGTGCGGTCGCCGAGGCGAACGCCGAGGCCGCCGCTGCCGGTGACGACGCCGAGGCGCAGCTGCGCGCGGCGCTCGGAGCGCGTGGCGGGGCTGCCGCCGACAGCTCGACTCCGTCGGGACCGACCGACTCCTAGCCGTCCGACTGCTCGGGCAGCGCGATCATTGCGGCGGCGCCCAGGCCCGCCCAGCACATGCTGGTCAGAGTGCCCACGATGAATCGTTCACGCGCGGCCGCCGAGTCGAGTTCGGTGAACCGCCCAAGACCTTTGATCGCGATAGCCGCAGCGACGATCTCCAGATGCCCTACTGAGGCAGCACCGACGATTGCGAAGCGCTCGAGGAAACCGATGACTGCGCCACCTCGGAGCACCTCCTGCTGCTGGCGTTCGGGGAACGGCTCGTCGATGTCGGCGACCAAGATGCCGCCGTGCTGACCACGTCGGACACCATCGCGCATCGCGAAGTCAAGGACAGCTGCGGTGGTCGCGCTGCCGCCGAGGATCGCGACGAGTCCGACTCCCATCGTGCCGAGAACACTCATGGGCAGCCCGGGTGGTCCGGGCACGAGCTGGAGGGTCTCCGCCAGCAGTAGCAGCACGACGAGCACGACGGACGGCACCGCACGGACGAGCATCGGCAGGCGAGGACTGAGACTGGCGATTGCCGCGACGATGAAGAGCATGGTCCCGTCAACCCAGACAGTGGTCGAAATGCTCAAGCGGGTTGATCGGCTTCCGTGAGCAACCGGACGAGGGCCGCACGCACGGCATCGTCGCTGCGCAACTCTGCGGCGCCAAAGCGCTTCGCAACGGCCTGTGGCGTGATGCCGAGGATGCGCGCTGCATCAACCCGCGAGTGACCGGCCCGTAGGAGGTCAGCAAGTTCCCAGCCCTCGTCCGAACGGCGCGCGCGAGTGCGAACGGCCTGGGCGACGAGAGGGTCAACGTCGCTGCTGCGCAACCGCCGGTCCTCGGCGACCTCGACCGCGACGTGCTCCGGGACTGTTTTGGCGCGTTCGACTGCGTCCCGAGCGCTCAGGAACGCTTCGCCCCGTGCCGCCCGCGTCGATGTCGGCAGCGGTTCATCTACTGCCCCGACTCCGAGTCCAACGCTCCACTCGCCCCGACGAGTCAGATCAAGGATGACGTCGAGGGCAAGGTCGGCGTCATTGAGCAAGAGCTGGAACTCATCACCAGCCGTACGCTCCGGTGCCAGGATCGCTCGGTCACCGATGATCGTCGCAACCTGTCCGAGAGCCGCTTCGACGCGGTCGTCGGCGTGCCGACTGTCGACTTGATCGACGGTAAGTGCGAACATCCTGCCTCCGGAGTCAACCCTATCGGGTTGATTACGACAATATCAACCCTTTGCGGTTGGTCACGGACGGGGCTTCTTCTCCTGTTCGGGCAGCCGGCCGGCGGCGGCCTCGGCGGCGAACCAGGCGCGGGCCTCGTCCTGTCGGGCCTGCTCCGCACCGAGCGCGATCGGTGCGCGGACGTGACCGGGCTCGTAGCCGAAGGTCTCGATCAGCTGCGGCACGATCGGCCGGACCCGGGCGACGAGCCGGTCGATGTACGCCGACACCGCGCGGGCACGCTGCGCCGACAGCCGGCCGTGCAGCAGGTACCAGTCCAGGTGCTGCTCGAGCAGGCCGAGCGCGAACAGGTCGCGCAGCCAGACGAGCACGCGGCGGGTGTCGCCCTCGGTGACCTCGTCGAGCGCCTCGGTGAAGGCGTCCCACTGCATGAGCTCGGCGTGCGCCTTCGACGCCTCGATGAGCTCGTGCTGCGAGCGGTTCAGCAGCCGGGCGGCGCGGGCGCGGTCCTTGCCGGCCGACGCCAGGCGCATGCCGATCTCGGCGACCATCGTGTCGACCCGACCGGCGAGCAGTTCGCGCTGCGTGCGGGGGTCCTGCAGGTCGGCGACGCTGGCGGCCAGGGAGCCGCGGTCGGCCACGGTCTGGCCGAGGCGGCGGATGCCGGACGCGTCGGCCAGCTTCGACGCCGCGACGGCCGCCACGAACTTCGCGGTGGACGCCGGGTCCTTCGGGGCCTTCGCGCGGAACTCGGTGAGCAGGCGCTTGCCGACGAGCTGCAGCAGCACGGTGTTGTCGCCCTCGAACGTCACGTAGACGTCGAGGTCGGCGCGGAGCCCGGTCAGACGGTTCTCGGCGAGGAACCCGGCACCGCCGCAGGCCTCGCGGGCCTCCTGCAGGGTGTCGAGCGCCGACCAGGTCGACATCGACTTGAACGCTGCGGCCTGGGTCTCCAGGTCCTCCCGGCGCTCCGGGGTGTCTTCACGCCCGCTGAAGACGTCGTCGAAGGTGCGCAGGAGCTTCTCGTGCGCGAACGACTGCGCGAACACCGTCGCCAGGCGCGGGATGAGCCGGCGCTGGTGCCGGCCGTAGTCGAGCAGCACGCCCTCGGTGCCGTCACCGGTGGGGAACTGGCGGCGCTGCATCGCGTAGGTCAGGGCGATCTGCAGCGCGATCTTCTGCGCGACGACCGCGGCGCCGTCGAGCGACACCCGGCCCTGCACCAGGGTGCCGAGCATCGTGAAGAAGCGGCGGCCGGGCGAGGCGATCGGCGACGAGTAGGTGCCGTCCGCGGCGACGTCGCCGTACCGGTTCAGCAGGTTGGTCCGGGGGACCCGGACGTGGTCGAACGCGAGCCGACCGTTGTCGATGCCGTTCAGCCCGCCCTTGGGGCCGTCGTCCTCGCCGCTGACACCGGGCAGGAACGCCCCGTCGGCGTCGCGGAGCGGGACGTAGAACGCGTGCACGCCGTGGTCGACACCGGCGGTCACGAGCTTCGCGAACACGACGGCGGCGTGGCCGTGCAGGGCCGCGTTGCCGATGTAGTCCTTCCACGCACCGCGGAACGGCGTGTGGATCTCGAACTCCTCGGTCGCGGGGTCGTACGTGGCCGTCGTGGCGATGCTCTGGACGTCCGAGCCGTGGCCGGTCTCGGTCATCGCGAAGCAGCCGGGGACCTCGAACGAGACGATGCCCGGCAGGAACTCGCGGTGGTTGGCCTCGGTGCCCAGGTGGTGCACGGCGGACCCGAACAGTCCCCACTGCACCCCGGCCTTGATCTGCATCGACGGGTCGGCGGTGACGAGCTCCTCGAACGCGGCCAGGTTGCCGCCGTGGTTGCTCTGGCCGCCGAACTCTGCGGGGTAGGGGCGCTGGATCGCCCCGGCGTCGACCAGGGTCCGGAGCTGCTCGAGCACGCGTGCCCGGTGCTCGGGGATCGGCTGGCCCTCGATCTTCTGCATCGCGGGGTCGAGCGCGAGACGCCGGGAGATCCGGCGGTCCTCGGCCCAGCGTCCGAGCAGGAGCTCCTGCACCAGCTCGACGTCGATGTGGACGTCGGTGTCCGTCCCGGCGGTCGGGGTGCCCGCTGCCGGGTCGCCGGCGGCGTCGGCGTTCGGCGCGGCGTGCTGCGCGGCGTGCTGCGCGGCGTTCTTCGCGTCGACGTCCGGCGCGGTGTCGCTGCCGCTGGCGGGGGTGGTGCGCTGGGCGGGTGCGGTGTCGACCATGGGCGGAGTCCTCCTGAACTGCGGTGTCCGTGCTGCACCGTCCACGCTAGACACCGGTGCCGACAGTGGCGGGAACGCCGTGCGGGCCGCACAACCCCGTGTCGCCCGTGCCGTCACGAGGTCGTGGGAACCCTCCAAAGACATGAGCGGGGTTCGACGATTGGGCGTGCGCACCCGGCCAGGGGCAGACTGGCCGCCATGTCACGTACCACCCACGCGGACCGCGAAGGCCGTCCCGGACGCACCTTCTTCGGGCAACCGTTCGAGCTCTCGACACCGTTCGCCGTGGAGCTCTGGGAGCGGTTCTCGTTCTACGGGATGCAGGGCATCGTCCTCATCTACATGTACTACACGGTCACGCAGGGCGGCCTGGGGATCGACAAGGGCATCGCCACCGGCATCATGGGTGCCTACGGCGGCGCGGTGTACCTGTTCACGATCATCGGGGCGTGGATCGCCGACCGGCTGATCGGTGCGGACCGGACCCTGTTCGGCAGCGCGATCGTCGTGATGCTCGGGCACATCGCCCTCGCGCTCATCCCCGGGGTGGCCGGGGTCGGGGTCGGCCTCGTGCTCATCGCGCTCGGTTCGGGTGGGCTCAAGGCCACCGCCACCACGATCGTCGGCGGCCTCTACAGCCGCGAGGACCCGCGCCGCGACGCCGGCTTCTCGCTCTACTACCTGGGCGTGAACCTCGGCGCGTTCTTCGGACCGCTGCTCACCGGGCTGCTGCAGAGCTCGCTCGGCTTCCACTGGGGCTTCGGCCTGGCCGCCGTCGGCATGGCGGCGGGCCTGGTGCAGTACGCGATCCGGCGGAGGAAGCTGCCCGAGGTCGTCCGCCACGTGGCGAACCCCGTCGACCGCCGCCGTCTGCCGCTCATCGGAGCCGGCGTCGTCGTCGCGCTCGTCGTCATCGTCGTCGCCGTGCTGACCGGCCTGCTCAACGTCGGCAACCTGCCCACCGTCGTGGTGGCAGTCGTCGTGCTGGCCACCATCGGCTACTTCGTGGTCATCCTGTCGAGCGGCATCACCCGTGACGAGCGGTCGCGGGTCTTCGCGTTCATCCCGCTGTTCATCGGCAGCGCCGTGTTCTGGTCGCTCTACCAGCAGCAGTTCACCGTCGTGACGGTCTACTCCGACGAGCGCCTCGACCGCTCGCTGTTCGGCTGGGAGATGCCGGTGTCGTGGGTGCAGTCGATCAACCCGGTCTTCATCATCGTGCTGTCCGGCGTCTTCGCGGCGCTGTGGACCAAGCTCGGCGACCGCCAGCCGTCCACCCCGACGAAGTTCGCCCTCGGCACCGGGATCATGGGGCTCGCGTTCCTGCTCTTCCTGCCGTTCACCGGCTCCGGTGAGAACGGCACACCGCTGCTCGCGCTCGTCGGCATCCTGCTGGTGTTCACGCTCGCGGAGCTGCTGCTCTCGCCGGTCGGCCAGTCCGTGGCCACGAAGCTCGCGCCGCCGAAGTTCCAGACGCAGATGGTCGCGCTGTTCTTCCTGTCGGTGTCGCTGGGCACCGCCGTCACCGGGGTGCTGTCCCGCTACTACGACCCGGCGAACGAGGCCCCGTACTTCACGATCCTCGGCCTGGTCGCCGTCGTGGTGGGCGTGGTCCTGCTGCTCCTGGCCAAGCCGGTGCTGCGGCTCATGCGCGGCATCCGGTAACCTGAGCGGAGCCACACGCCGACGCAACCAAGGAGTCACAACCCATGCTCGAACTCATCGCAGGGATCATCATCGGCGTCGGCGTCCTCGGTGGCGTCGGGTGCTGCATGGCCGTCGCGGCCATGATGAAGAGCGGCTCCGAGGAGTACTGAGTCCCTGACCCGGACTACTCGCCGCTGTCGGTCGTGACCGGCACCAGCTGACGACTCAGGACGGTCGCGCGCTCGAAGGGGCCGCGGCCGTCCTTCGTGTACGCGGGCTCATCGAAGGCGACGGTCCACGTGCGCTGTGTCCCGCCGATCTGACTCCCGCCGGGAGCCACGATCACCCCGATCGGCTCGTCGGCCCACTGCTCGCCACCCCGATCGGTGTCGATGACCTGCACGAGGGCCCCGATGCCGAGACCGGGAGCGTCGTCGGGGCGGGGGTTGGGGGAGCGGCGGCGTCCGAACACGCCATCACCGTAGCGGCGAGTGGTCATGGAACGTCTGTGCGGCACCTGGCGACACGCTGACGGCCCGGCCGCGGGGTGGTCAGGACACCCCGCCTGCCGCGCGCCGAGTGGTCGCGAACCGTCGGCTGCGGCGCCGCCAGGCGACGCGTCGTGACCAGCGCGCGGAGGTGAGCGGGGTGTTGCGACCGGCGGGACGACGGCCGGGAGGCCCGTGGCGGGCCCGCACCGCGCCTCCAGGCCGCGGGCCGGGTGGTCAGGGCACCCCGCCTGCTGCGCTTCGAGTGGTCACGAACTGTCGGCTGCGCCGCCGCCATCCGACGGTTCGTGACCGCTCGGCGAACCCGAGCGGGGTGTCTTGACCAGCCGACACGCGCGACCACTCACCATTGCCCGCGTCAGACGGCGGCCGGCTCTACCCGGGCGATCTCGGTGATGGACGAGTGGCCCGTCTCGGGGTGCTTGCGCATCGACAGCAGCCGCTCCATCGACGGTTCGAGCGCCGTGACCTTGTCGAGCGGCGCACTCACGACGAGCTGGAACCCGAGCCGGAGCCACGCGGTGACGGCACGGCCGGCGAACTCCGAGTCCGCCTTGATGAACGCCTCGTCGAGGAACACCGGCGCGAACCGGGGCCGGGGACGGGTCTCGTCGCCGAGCTGGTAGCGCAGCGCGGCGCCGACGATGAACGCGACGAGCTCCTGCGTCTCACCACCGGACTTGTCGCCGAGCGACGAGTACACGCCGAGGTCGTTGCCGTCGGTGTCGTACCGGACCGCCGTGATCTCCATGTGCCGTCGGACGTCGAGCACCGCGTCGCGCTGGGTGGTGCGGCCCCGGGCGGCGTCGGGGTCGGGCCGGATGACCGCCATGAAGCGCCGGAGCCGTCGGAACCGGGTCTCGAGCACGTCGTCGGTCAGCTCGGTGTCGACCGAGGCCGACAGCGCGCGGAGCTCCCGACGGAAGGCGGTGACGTCCTCGCGGGTGACCCGGCGGATCTGGATCTTCAGGCGGTCCCGGTTCGCGCCGAACGGCAGCTCCCGCAGGATCTCGTTGACCGGCTCGAGGCGCTCCTCGATCTCGACGACGGCGCGGTCGAATGCGCCGGCGAGCGGGACGAGGTCCTCGCCGCTCCACTGCGACAGGCGTCGACGCCACTCGCTCCGACGCGCGTGCAGGCCGGTCGCCACGATCTGGTCGAGGATCGCGTGGTAGTCCGGGTACGACGCGACGCCCGTGCCGAGGTTCGGGTCGGGCCAGGCGTCCTGGTACCGCTGGAACGTCAGCGTCAACGAGGTCGAGGCCGCCGCGGCACCGTCGAGCGCCTGCGTGAGCCGCTCCTCGAGCCGGCGCTTCAGCCGTCGCGTGGCGTCGTCGAACCCGTCGACACCGTCCGGGGCACCGATCTCCTCGAAGGTCTCCTCGAGCAGACGGGACTGCTGGTCGTCCGGCAGCGAACCGGGCGAGGACTCGAAGCGCTCCAGGATCTCGGCGGCGGCGTCCTGGCCGTCGACGAGCACCGCGTGGCGCTCCTCGAGCCGCTGGACGGACAGCCGTGCGGCGGAGCGACGGTCGGCCGCCTCGTCGAGGGACTTCCGGAGCCGGGCGACCGAGGCCCGCAGCGTCCGGAGGCCGTCGTCGGCGGCGAGCAGCGCCTGTCGTTCCTCGTCGAGCCGGGCGAGGGACGTCCCGAGCCCGTCGACGTCGATCGCGGCCCACGTGACGTCGACCACGTGCTGGTGCGCGGCGCGGAGCACGTCGAGCGCGGTGAGGTCCTGCGCGACGTCGGTGCGGCGGGCCTCGAGCGTGGCGAGGTCCTGCGCGATCGAGGCGAGCTCCTGCTCGACCGCGGCGACACGGGCCTCGTTCGTGAAGCCGATGACGTTCGACTGCCGGCGGTCACCGTGCGCGCCACGACGGCCGTCGCGGAGCTGCCCGGACTCGGTGACCCGGCGGCCACCTCCGCCGAGGTCCGAGGCCGAGGCGACACAGCGGGCGTCGGTGCGGTCGGACTCGATCCGCTCGCGCACCCAGGTGCTGAACGGCGACGGCTTGATGGCGAGCTTGCCGGAGACCATCGCCGGGTCGCCGTCGAGGTCCAGGTGCGGGCCGGTCGGCACACCCTCGAACTGCACGCGGACGGGCAGGCGCAGTGCGTCGATCGCCTCGCTGAAGTCGCCGAGGCGGTCCTGGTCGACGAGCAGCGTGCGGGCGACGGGCGCCAAGACGGACTCGATGGCCGTGCGCCAGCGCTCCTCGCCGGGCAGCACGTCGAGCAGTTCCGCCACGAAGGGCAGTTCGGCCGGGTCGATGCCGGCGGCGCGGGCCATCGCGAGCCGGGCCTCGTGCATGGGCAGCGGCATGGCGCCCTGCCGGTGCTCGAGCGACTGGCGCTCCTGCCGCAGGGACCGCTCGCGGTCGAGGAGCGGGTACTCCTCGCGGGTCAGGGCGTCGCGGCGTTCGTCGAGGGCGGTGCGCGCGTCGGCGTACGACCCGAGGAACTCGTGCGCGGCACGCTGGATCCCGATGAAGTCCTGCTCCGAGGAGACGGGAACCCCGAGCACCGCCGTGCGCTCGTCGAAGGTGGCGCGGGTGCGGACCACGGCGTCGCGCTCACGGGTGAGCCGTTCGATGCGGTCCTCGAGCTGGGCGAGTGCGTTGCCGCCCTGGTCGCGGAGCCGGGCCTCGGCGTCGCGCAGCTCGATCTCGACCGCGGCGTGCCGGGCCTCGGCCGCGGCGACCTCGGCGCGCGATGCCGTTCGCTCGCGGGCGTTGCGCGACACCTCGGCGTCGAGCAGATCGCGCTTCCGCGAGGCCGTCCAGTGCGCGAACGGCGACACCTCGGCGCCGGTCGCGATGCCGTCCAGGGCCGCTGCGGCTTCGGTCGCGCGCGAGATCTCGTCGTGCAGGTCGGTGATGGGGGAGAGGATGCGGACCTTGCGCTCCTCGGTGTCCATCGCCTCGTACGCTTCGTCGAGGGCGGAGAAGTGCGCGAGGGCCCGGTCGGCCGCCTCGTACGTGCCGGGGGTCTCGAGCACGAGCGACTTGTACAACGCGTCGACGGTCGGCAGGTGCTGGCCGGCCTGGATCCGGGCGAGCAGGCGCATCGCCCGGTTGCCGCCGCCGGAGTCGCCGATGCCCAGCCGGGTCTGCAGCGTGTACGCGAGCTCCTGGTAGGTGTCGCGGATGACGAGCCCCGGCACGCGGCCGGTCAGCTCGAGGTGGTGGAACCGCGACGGCACGAACTCCTCGAGCCGGCGCAGGTCGAAGGTGTCGTCGACCGTCGCCATGGTCATCTGGATGTCGCCGACCCCGCGGGCGCGCTTCGGCACGATGTACGCACGCAGCACCGTGAAGCGCCGCTCGTCGTCGTTCCGGAACGTGACCGCCGCCGCACCCCAGGTGGTCTGGTCGTCGCCGCGCAGGTTCACGTCGCGCAGGCTGCCGGTCTCCGGGTCGCGCCGGGTGTCGACCTTGCCGCGCAGGTACGTGAGCAGGTTGCGCTGGTCGGCGCTGCGGGCGCGGCCGGTGGTGGCGTCGTTCGAGGCGCCGTTGAACGGCACGTCGGACGGCATCATCACGGCCAGGTAGGCGTCCATCAGCGTGGACTTGCCGGTGCCCGAGGCGCCGGAGATGAGCGTCGCCGTGCCGGACAGCTCGACCTGCCGGTGGCCGTGGAACCCACCCCAGTTGACGACCTGCATCGACTCGGCGCGCCACTGCGCGACCGTGTCGAAGAGCGCCGGGATCTCGAACGTGTCGGTCACGCTTCCGTCTCGCCTTCGTCGTCGGTGTCGGTCTCGGCTTCGCCGTCAGTCGGGAGGCCCGGGTCGTCCCCGTCGGTCGGCTCGCCACCCGGGGCGGTCGCCTCACCCTGCGCGGTGGTGGTCCGCAGCCAGGCGTCCAGTTCGAGCAGGCGCTCCAGGGGGAGCAGCACCTCGACGACGCTCGCCACCCGGAAGCGGTCCGGGTCGGAGGTGCGGATCAGGATGCGTGCGGTCACGAGGCGCTCGATCGCCTTCGCGACCCGGCCCTCGTCGCGGGTGCGGTCGGTCGCGGTCGCCGGACGGAAGCCCGCCACGTGCCCGAGGATCTCGGACCGGTCGACGACGACCTGGTCCGGGCCCGGTCGGGCGTCGGCGCGCAGGCGCATCCGCAGGTAGACGAGGACGATCGTCTCCTCGCGGGTGTACGGCAGGTCGCGGAGCAGGGTCGGGAACGTGCGGCGCTGGCTCTCCGACCGGGCCTGGCGCTTCCACGCGACCTCGCGGTCACGGTCGACGTGCAGCTCGAGGAACAGGTCGTTCAGGCGGGACCGCAGCTGGTGTTCGGCGTCGAGCACCGCGCGCCACTCGTCGGGGTGCGTGCGGGAGCTGACGTACGAGTGCCGCAGCAGTGCCACCAGGGCGCGTCGCTGGTGCTCGTCGAGCCGGCCCTCGTCACCCTCGAAGAGGGCGAAGCTGGACTCGTCACGCTCGTCGTCCTGCATCACCGATGCGGGGTCGTCGTAGGGGACCGTGTCGTCGACCGGTGCCGGCGTCGTGTCGCTCACCGTGCCTCCTGTGCGTTCTCGTCGTGTGCGTCGCCGACCGGAGTGCGCTCGTCGTCGAGCGCAGCGGTGGGCATGTGGAAGGTGATCGCGGTGCCGTCGGGGCGGACCGTCCGGTGCTCGGCGACGTGCGCGGCGGACTCGAAGTCGTCGCGCCCCGTCAGCAGGTGCGCGAGGCCGAAGAGCTCGACCGGTCGGCGCTGCTCGGGCGGCAGCCCGTGGAACGCGTCGACGCTGGAGTCGGCCTCGGCGAAGCGGAGTGCCGCGCGCAGCTCGGTCAGGAGCGGCCCACCGTGCTTGCGGAGCATCTCGACGTCGAGGTCCTCGAAGACGTCGTCGTCGGGTTCCTCGATGGGCGGCGGCACGGACTCGGCGTCCGGGTCGTAGAAGCGCTCGCGCAGCGTGCCGACCTCGGCCGCCGCCGGCAGGAGCGGCAGCGGGATGCGGTCGCGCGCGCCGCCCTGGTCCATCAGGGTGGCGAGGCCGCGGTTGATCGAGCGGAGCACCGCGTCGAGCTCGCGGTCGCGCACCACGTCGTGGGCGACGATCTGGTCGCGGAGCGTGGCGGTGAGCTGACGGCGCTGGGCGAGGACGTCCTCGATGCCCTGGCGCAGGATCGTCACGGTGTTGCGGAAGGCCCGACGCTCGCCGGCTCCGAGGCCCTGCGCGAACGGGTGCGCCAGGATCGTCGCGATGTCGTCCCGGAGCCGCAGGAGCAGGGCGTCGTCGCGCAGCAGTTCGAAGGCGCCCTCGAAGGCACGGCCCTCGGGCGTCGCTTCCATCAGGTTGTCCGTGCGCGCCAGGTAGTCGTCGAGGATCTCGCCGATCGGGCGGACCTCCTGCCGGAAGTCCTCGACGATCGAGCGGTGCATCGTCGCGACCGCCTCTTCCACGCGCTTGAAGTCACTCGGCAGCTGCCGGATCAGGTCGGAGATGTTCGTGTACCCGTCGCGCATCCGGTCGTCGTCGACGGCCACGACGTCGTCGCCGTGCTCCAGGCGCTCCCGTTCGGCCTGCAGCTCGGCGATCTGGGCGTCGATCCGGCGGATCTGCACGTCGGGGTCGGGTTCGGCCCGGGCCGCCCACCGGTGCACGGCGTCGACGATCATCGCCAGCCGGCTCTCGCTGATCAGGGCGCGGTCAGCCGACAGCGCGTCGACGAGGCTCAGGGCTTCGAGGGCGTGGCTCGTCAGGGAGTACTGCTCGTCGCCGTCGGGGGAGTTCGAGCGGACGAGCCACTGGGCGCCGACCCACTCGCGGCACAGCGCGCGGCCGTTCGGGCGGGCCTCCTGCTCGCCCTCGGTCGGCTCACTGTCGGCCTGCGCGCTGGCCGCCGGCACCTGCTGGTCGCTCGCGGGCACGCGGGCACCCGCCGCCTGCAGGCGCGCGACGTGCTCCTCGACCTGCAGGTGCATGCGGTCGGCGGGGACGTACTGCACGTCGCGGTCGAAGACCGTGCGGAACACGGCGAGGACCGTGGCGCTGGTCGGCCGGGACATGAGCCGCAGGGTCGGTCGGTCGAGGACCGCTCGGACCCGGGCGAACTCGAGGTCGACGTCGGTCATGCGCCCCTTCGTCCGATCGTGCTGGTGGTCTGGCCCGCGTGCTGCGGCCTGATGAGATGACAAGAGCCCGACGCTGCTGCGTCGGGCTCTTGTCGGTGGTGTGTGTTGCTGTGTGGGCGATACCAGACTCGAACTGATGACCTCTTCGGTGTGAACGAAGCGCGCTACCAACTGCGCCAATCGCCCCCTGCACTGTTCGTGCGGATCGATACTAGCGGAAGTCCGGCGGTGCATCGAACACGTCGCGCGGCCCGGGTGTGGCGCGCTGCCCGCAGGGGGTGTCGAACCGCCCCGATCCGCATGAACTCGGGGGACACGCCCGGTGAACGGGGAGGATTTTGGTGGAAGTGCCCCGGTGCGTATAGAGTTTACGTCGTCGCCGCGACAGCGGAACGACAAGTGCGGATGTGGCGCAGTGGTAGCGCATCACCTTGCCAAGGTGAGGGTCGCGAGTTCGAATCTCGTCATCCGCTCGAGTGTGGGTCTTCTCGAAGGCCCGCGACTCACCAGAGGGTATCCCACCGTTCGGGTACTCACGGAGACGTGAACCTCGATGGTGGGGTGGCCGAGAGGCTAGGCAGCGGCCTGCAAAGCCGTCCACGCGGGTTCGAATCCCGTCCCCACCTCCAGATCCACCCTCCAAGACCTTGATGGACTCCGGTCCACGCAGGGACTTGGGCGATTGGCGCAGCGGTAGCGCGCTTCCCTGACACGGAAGAGGTCACTGGTTCGATCCCAGTATCGCCCACCACCACGAAGCCCCCGGCAGGACCACCAGGTCCGGCCGGGGGCTTTCTTCGTTCCGGTCTGCTCGTCGTTCCCAGTCCGCCAGGACCGCGATGTTCCGTGGACCCCGCCCGGTACGGTGGTGGTCATGCAGATCGGCCGGAGGCGGAAGCGTGCCCGACGCGGCACCACGCCGGTGCTGTTCCACAAGGTCTGCGAGTGGCAGCGGGACGATCGGGACCCCGGTGACGTCGTCGTCGAACGAGGAGTCTGGCTGGCGTTCACCGCGCGCCGAGTCGCGGTCTACGAGTTCGACGGCCGTGACACCCACGCTGCCGTGCTCGAACTGGACGAAGTGCTCGGTCCGACGTGGCAGGAGATGATCGACGAGGCGCCGGCAGAATGGCTCCTGACACACCTGGAACGATTCGCGAGCGGTGTGGACGTCCGCCGGGCGGTGTTGGACGACTACGCCCTCCGACACGGCGGCGGAGCACCGCCGACCATCGAGTGGGCGATCCGGCTGTAGCGACGGAGTTCCCTCGACGGCGACTGGAATGGCCCAGATCGAGTCAGCCGGCCTCGTCGCGGGGCGCGCGGCGTTCGCTGGCCCGCGTGTCGACCATGAGGAACTGGTGGACCGGAGCGCGGTCGGCCAAGGTGAGCACGTGACCGCCTCGTCGACGACCACTGCCCCTCGGCTCGCTCCGCTGTACGCCGCGGGGTTCGTGACCGCCTTCGGGGCGAACGGCATCGCCGCGGCGGTCGGCGGCGAACACCTCGAACTCGGCCTGACGCTCGCGTGGCTGGGGCTCTTCCTGGCGCTCTACGACGTCGCTGAACTCGTCCTCAAGCCGGTCTTCGGCGCACTGTCCGACCGCATCGGCCCGCGACCGGTGATCGTCGGCGGACTCGTCGTCTTCGCGGCAGCTTCACTCATCGGCGTCTTCGGGGCCGGCCCGTTCTGGCTCGGGCTCGCCCGTCTGCTGCAGGGTGCCGGCGCCTCCGCGTTCTCGCCCGCATCGTCCGCCGCAGTTGCCCGCCTCGTGCCGGCGCACCGCCGCGGGACGTACTTCGGTCGGTACGGCTCGTGGAAGGGTCTCGGCTACGCCGGGGGACCGGTCATCGGTGCACTCGTGGTGCAGTTCGGCAGCACGCAGTGGCTCTTCGGGATCCTCGTCGTGATGGCCATCGTGACGGCGGTGGCGGTGCTCGTCGCCGTCGAGCCGATCGTGCCCCTGCCCCGGCAGCGCGCCACGCTCGCCGTGATGGTCCGAGCTGCCACGGACCGCCAGTTCCTCATCCCGGTCGTCGTCCTGGCCGTCGGCAGCGCTGCGATCGGCGCGCTGACCGGGATGCTCCCGGCGCTCGGCACCGAGGTCGGCATCCCGCTCCTGGTGTCGACGCTCGCGGTCGCCGTCCTCGCCGTGACGTCGTCGCTCGTGCAGCCCGTCGCCGGGCGGCTGCACGACGCCTGGCGCCTCGGTGCCGGGGTCGCGGGGGTGGCCGGGACGGCCGCGGTGGCCGCTGCGTTCCTGGTGGTCGCCGTCGCACCCTCGGCGGTGGCCGTCTTCATCGCGGCGCTGCTCGCCGGGGCTGGTGTCGCCACGCTGACACCCGTCGCGTTCGCGCACCTCGCCGGGACGACTCCGCCGGATCGGCTCGGTCGCACCATGGGTTCAGCGGAGCTCGGGCGTGAGACCGGGGACGCCGTTGGGCCACTCGTCGTCGGTGGTGTCGGCAGCGCGATCGGGCTGCCGTTCGGGTTCGCGGCGTTCGCTTTGGTGGCGCTGGTCGGGACGCTCGTGGCATCGCGGTTGCCGTCGAAGACAGACTCGGCACGGGACGCGTAGGGGACAGACGAAGCCCATCGGGCGCTACGCGTACGGGTCAGCGGACACCGTCCCGTACACATCGGTCCGACGCCGACGATCGCGGTGGGCAGCGACCCAGCCAGCCACCGCGAGCGCGAGCAGCGCGGCGGACACCCCGGCGAGCAGCCACAACCACCCGTCGTCGTCCTCGATGAGCAACCGCAGGGCCAGCACTCCGAGCGGTGCTGCTACCAGGATCCGTCGGAGCTCGCGCCACGACGGCTTCCAGAGCGTGGTGAGGCCCTTCTTCCACCGACCGACCACGACGTACGCGATCACAGATCCTGGGATGCAGAGTGCGAGCCAGTTCGCGACCGCCCGCACCCCGTCGTCGTAGAACGGATGCGCCACTTCGCGGAGGACGCCGCCAGCAGCAGCCGCGACGAGCAGCACCCACATGCGGGCTTCCCAGCGGCGAGGGTGCCACCAGGGCGTGCGCCACAACGGCACTCGCTCGCGGACCACCGGCATCGCGACTCCTCCTCGGTCGGGCGTCCAGCCTATGCGCGACGTCGATCGACGACGGGACCGAGAGCCTGCCGTCCCTGGCGGGAATCCGGCTGTTCCGCGTACGGTGTCACGGGATGAGGCCGACTCCGTAGGTCGGTCCGATGAGGGGGCGCCATGAGGATCTTGAGCACCGTGGCACGGGGGATCGGAGCGTTGCTCACGACGGTCGCCAAGACGATGGGCGGGATGCGGGGCGCGAAGCCGTACACCGATTCCCACGCGGCGCAGGTCCCGCCACGTCGCGAGGACTACCGCCCCTAGGAGGCGCGACCGCGGTTCCACGGCGTGACCGTAGGATCGTCGAGCCGCATCCAGCGGAACGACGGGGGAGCACCTGATGGAACAGCACACCGAACAGCGCACGCGACCGCGGGTCGTCACGATCGCCGTGGCGCTCTGGTGGGCGTCCGTCATCATCAGCCTCGTGGCCGCCGCGCCCGGCATGGTCGTGTCCATGCGCGAAGCCGGCGGCGCGATCATCGGGGCGTCGCTCGGGCTCGTCCTCGTCCTCGCCTGGTCGGCACTGTTCGTGTGGCTGGCGACGCGGATGGGACGAGGCTCCGGGAACGCGCGGCTCTGGCTCGCGATCATCGCCGGGCTGAGTGCCTGCAGCACAGTGTTCGCCATCGCCACCGACGGCGTGGACTGGAGCTTCATCGACGCCGTCTGCGTCGTCGTCGCCGCGGTGCTCAGCTACCTGCCCAGCGCCCGTCCGTTCTTCCCGCGGGACGAACGACGCCCGCGTTCAGCGGAACCCCGCACCATCGGGTGGGACCCGACGACGGGCGAGCGCATCTTCGAGACGCCCCCGTCGGGCGACCGCGCGCACTGACGCGGACCCCGAGGTACGTTCGGAGAACGTACGTTCCCCGTAGTGGGGGTACCGCCGACGAGCGCTGGATGGTTCCATTCAGAGGTCGGCATCCTCCGGGTGCCGAACAGCCACGGACCGTCTTGCGTCGCAGTGAAGGTGGTCGCCGCTGGTTACGGTGACCACGAGGTGCCGTCGAGTCGATTCGGGTTCGACACGGCGGCGCCTCCCACACACCGGGGGACCGTCCGACCAGGAAGCAGCACCATGCGATCGCTCGTCTACACCAGCACCCAGACCCGTCCGATCACGGATTCCGAACTCGCCCAGATCCTGGCGGTCGGTCGCGAGAAGAACACCCGGCTCGGCGTCACCGGCATGCTCGCGCACCGTGACGACAACTGCATCGGGATCATCGAGGGCGAGGACGACGTCGTCCGGCAGCGCTTCGACCAGGTCCAGGCCGACCCGCGACACACGAACGTCCGGGTGCTGCTCGACGAGCCGATCGCCCAGCGCTCGTTCCCGGACTGGTCGATGGCGTTCCAGTCCCTCGACCCGCTGATGCACGACGTTCCGGGGTTCAGCGACCTGTTCAGCGCGGGTCGCCCGACCGATCCGGCGTTCGGGGCCTCTCGCGCTCGCGCACTCTTGGACTGGTTCCGGAAGCACCCGCTGGCACCACTGACGAACCAGAACGCCGCCGACGAGGAAGTCCCGCGCACCCGGGCGATCAACGGTGCGATCGCGGTCCTCCACGACGGGGGACTGTCACGCTTCTCGCTCGAGGGCGTCGCGTCCCGGTCGGGGATGCGGCAGGCCGAGCTCCTCGAGCTCTTCCCCTCCGAGCACGCACTGCTGGCCGCCGCGGTGATGCGGTGGACCCGTGCGGTGTCGGCACCGCTGCTGCCCCTCGCCGGTGAGAAGGGCACGGTCGCGTTCCTGCACGCGCTGCTCTCCGCCCACGCCGAGGACCCGTCCCTCATGCGTCTGATCGCCGCGACGCTGGCCATCTCGACCGACCCGACGACGGACGGCGCCGACTACTACCGGTCTGCGTACCTGCAGTTCCGCGAGACCGTCCGCACCGCGCTGCAGGAAGACGTCCGCGCCGGCCGCGAACCGGCGACGATGGACCCGATCCGCGGGGCACAGCAGCTGCTCGCCCTCTACGACGGCATCCGCCTGCAGGCGCTGCTGACGCCGGACACCGACGTCGTCGACGCGTTCGACCGTGCCGCCGCCCGCATGCGCCGCGGCTGGTCCGAGCAGTACGAGGAGACCACCGTGTGGGACATCTCCGCGCCGGCCGTGGACTGACGTTCAGCGCACCAGACGCACGGTCCGGGGGATGGGTCCGAACGCCGACTCGGCACCGTCGGGCGTGAAGCCGTTCCGCCGGTAGAAGGCGTGCGCCCGCGGGTTGTCCGCGGCCACCCACAGCGACGCCGCGCGATCGCCGAGCACGGCGTCGAGGAGTGCCTGGCCGGCTCCGGTTCCGTGCGCACGTGCCAGGACGTAGAGCGTCGTCAGCTCCTCGGGGCGGACGGCATCCGGCTCTGGGGTCGTCTGCGCCGCCGCGAAGCCAACGACCCCGGTGATGTCCAGGGCGACCTGGACGACCCCTCGGACATCAGGGCTCGCGAGCGTCGACCGCCACATGTCGACCCGGCGACCCGCGTCGAACCACGGGCTCGTGTCCGGGTCGTCGACGAACCGGCCGTAGGTCTCTCGCCACGACACCGTGTGCACGTGGGCGATCGCATCCGCATCAGCGAGCGTGGCCGGGCGGATCAGCGTCGAGACGTCGTCATCGTTCCCCACTCGATCAGGGTGACGACCGGCGTCCGGTGCTCAGAGCTGGAGGTCCAGGTCGAAGAACCCGGCACCGCCGAGGAACAGCGGCACGATGACCCCGAACAACGTCAGCGTCGCCCCGATCAGGATCGCTGCGAACGCGATGCCGTCGCCCCGCTCACCGGTCAGCCGCACGTCGCGCCGCGCGATGAACCCGACGACGAGACCGCCGATCGGTGCCACGAATGCGAGGGCGATCGCCACCACCGCGAGCATGCTGAGGGGCGGTACCGGCACGGCTGTCGATGCGGGGGATCCGGCGGCGCTCGGCGCGGACTGGTCAGGAGCGAGGTCGGTCACGCCGGCCAGCCTAGGGTCGACGAGGATCCCTCCGCTCACCCCTGACCGAGGTTCGTCACCAGGTTGATGGCGACCGCGATCAGCACCGTCCCGAAGAAGTACGACAGCAGCGCGTGCGGCAACGCCTTCCGCCGGGTCTCACTGTCATCCGGCTCGACCTCTGGTGCCGCGTACGACATGCCGATCGTGAAGGCGAAGTAGGCGAAGTCGCTGTAGGTCGGCCGCCCGTCCTGCTTGACGTCGAATCCACCGCCCCGGTGGTCGAGGAAGAACATCCGGGCGTACTTCAAGGCGTAGACCGTGTTGACCAACGCCCACGCGACCATCGTGCCGAGCACACCCAGGATGACCGCCGCGACCGAGGCCGGATCTCGCGCCTGGCTGGCTTCGCTCAGCGCCAGGACGACGGCGGCGAGACTCGCGAAACAAGCCACGATGAGCGCGTTGTCACTGACCCGTGTCTCGGACTCCTCGCGGGCGAGACGCTCGGTGCCGTCGGCGTCCTGGCGCCAGCACTTGTGCCAGACCTGGACCAGCGCGATCAGGCCGGCCGTGCACCAGGCCGCGAGCGGCCCGAGGGACGGAGCCCCGGTGAAGGTCAACGCGACCCCGACCAGGACCCCGATCCCCACGATGACGAGCGCCCGACGCGTGGAGAGAATCCGATCGTTCATCGTCGTGCCTTCACGATCGTTCCTTCCTCCTGTCCGCTGCGTGGTCGGTCGTCACACGCCGGGGGTGAAGACGGAGCGGACGCAGCCGTCGTCCTTGTTCTTGAACATCTCGTACCCGCGCGGCCCTTCCGACAGTGGCATCACGTGCGTGGCGAGGTGCTCGGTGCTGATCTCTCCCGCGGCGATGCGGTCGAGGATCATCGGGATGTAGCGGTGCCCGTGCTGCTGAGCGCCGCGGACCGTCATGCCCTTGTTCATGATCGCGCCGAACGGGAACTTGTCGACGAGCCCACCGAAGACCCCGAGCGAGAACAGGCTGCCGCCCTTCCGGCAGGCGTAGATCGCCTCGCGCAGGGCGGTCGGCCGGTCGGTCTGCAACCGCAGCTGCTGCTTGGCCTGGTCGTACAGGTACAGCGGTCCGGTGCCGTGCGCTTCCATGCCGACGGCCTCGATGCACACGTCGGGACCCCGACCGCCGGTGCGTTCCTTGAGTTCCGGGAGCACGGCGTCGCCCGTGTAGTCGAGCGTCTCGGCACCGATGTGCTCGCGCACCTGCCGCAGCCGTTCGGGCAGACGGTCGATCACGATCACCTGCTCGGCGCCGAGGAGCATCGCCGCACGAGCGGCCATCTGGCCGACGCCACCGGCGCCCCACACTGCGACGGTGTCACCCGGTGTGATCCCGGCCAGGTCGGCTCCGGTCCACCCGGTGGGTGCGGCATCGGAGGCGAACAGGGCGGCTGTGTCGGACACGCCGTCGGGGACCGTGAACGCCCCCTGATCGGCGTAGGGCACGCGGACGTACTCGGCGTGGCTGCCTGCGAACCCGCCGAGCGCGTGGCTGTAGGCGAAGCAGCCGCCGATCGACGACCCCCACATCGCCTCGGTCAATCCCGGGTTCGGGTTGCCGTTGTCGCAGAGTGAGAACTGGCCGTGGGTGCAGTACCAGCACTGCCCGCAGGCGATGAACGAGCAGACGACGACCCGGTCGCCCACCTTGTGCTTCGTGACGGCCGATCCCGTCTCGACGACCTCGCCCATGAACTCGTGTCCCAGGACGTCACCGGATCGCATGGTCGGGATGTACCCGCCGAGCAGGTGCAGGTCCGAGCCGCAGGTGGTGCTCAGACGCACCTTCAGGATCACGTCGTGATCGTTGAGGATCTTCGGGTCCTCCACCGTCTCCACCGCGGTCTCGTTGACCCCGGTCCAACAGAGCGCCTTCACAGCACACCCTCCTCGTTGCTCCGTTTCGTCGCCACGTCCACCAACGCGCCGGTGGGTGTGGCCTTCCGTCGGCCGTGGGGGACCGGATCCACCCGGAGCACCTCGCCGACCTCGATGAGTTGCTTCGCCTCACGAAGAGCGGCCCGCAGCCGACCCCGTGAATCCGGGCCGCCGCCTCGGAACCGGGCACGGAGCTCGGTGCCACGATCGCCGGGCGCGGGACGGGCCTCCACCTCGACGTCCTGCCCGAACGCCGTGAGCGGCGCGGGGATCCGCCCGTCTGGCAGCACCGCGTCCTGCCCGCGGTTCACCGTGACCGCGTGCCAGCCGGAACGCGGTTCGGCCAGCACCTTCCGTGCGGGCCCGGGTGCGCCGCGTCGGCGGCGCGAGACGACGATGCCGACGGCAGCCGTGACCATCGCAGCGGCGGCGAGGTTCCGGGCCCTCATCGTGGTGTCCCAGCGAGGAGTCGGTGGGCAGCGGACGCGTTCGCGCCACACCGCCGGGGATTCGTGTGTTCCATCGCGGCCTCCTTGAGTCGCATCGGTGCGGATCAACGGGACGGGAGCGACGACCGCGCGATCGTGCCGGTCGGGACCACGGAGTCGCTCCTGTCGATCCACGATGAGCGTGGCCTCCCTGGCGTCGCCCCGGGTTGTCCGTGATGCGCTGACCGGTCAACGGCGGGCATGTCGGTCGGCGCCGGTAGCGTCCGCCGCATGCGCTCGATCCGCCTGCAGGTGTCCGACGACGACCTCGATGACCTGCGTGTCCGTCTGCAGCGGGCGACTCTTCCGCAGCCGATCGGTGACGCACAAGCGAGCAGCGCCCTGCCCCTGGAGCGACTGCAGGGGCTGCTCGAGCACTGGCGGACCACGTTCGACTGGCGCCGCGTCGAGGACGAACTCGCCGCGGTGCCGCAGTTCCAGGCCGAGGTCGACGGCCAACGACTGCACTTCGCCCGGCTGACCGCGACGGGGAGTCCGACGGTGCGCATCCCAGTCATCGCGTTCCACGGGTGGCCGTACTCGTTCGTCGAGATGCTCCCGTTCGCCCGGGAGCTCGCCGGACGCACGGTCCACCTCGCCGACGGCCGGACCGCGGGGTTCGACGTCGTCGTTCCGTCACTTCCCGGCTTCGGCGCCTCGGCACCGCTGGCGGACCGTCCGTTCACTGGGCCCGTGGTCGCCGGGTTGATGCACGGGCTCATGACCGAGGTCCTCGGCTACGACCGTTGCCTGACCTACGGCGAGGACGTCGGCTCGACGACGAGCGACTGGCTCGCGGCGCTGCACCCGGAGTCGACCCTCGGGCTGTTCGCCACGCATGCCGCGTTCCCGCCGCCTTCGCGCGCGCAGGACCTCACGGAGGAGGAGTCCGCTTGGCTCCGTCAGCACGACGCTGAGTGGGTGCACGGGCTCGGCTACGCGAAGGTGCAGGCGACCCGGCCGGAGATCCTGGCGACCGCGCTCATGGACTCGCCGCTCGGGCTGGCCGCGTGGATCACCGAGAAGCTGCTCGCCTGGACGGGCGAGGGGTCGTGGTGGACCGACGACGAACTCCTGCGCACGGTCTCGCTGTACTGGTTCACCCGGAGCACCGGTTCGTCGTTCCGTCCGTATCTCGACCACCCCCGGCAGCCGGAGCTCCCGGTCGTCGACGTGCCGGTCGCGGTGGCCGTGCACACCGGTGAGCGCGGGCTGCCCCGGTCCTACGGCGCACGCTCGTACCGGGACATCCGGAGCTGGCACGACCTCGACCGCGGCGGGCACTTCACCGCGTGGCAGGCGCCGGGCACGGTCGCCGACGAGATCGCTGCCCTTGCCGTCGCCGTCGAAGCAGACACGCCGATCGAGTCCTGACGCTGCAGATCGACTCCGACGCGCCGATCTCCCCTGCTCAGCCGGGCGGCCGCAACGCGACCTCGACGTACCGCACGAGTGCGTCCCGCCGCCGATCGTGCTCGGCGGGGGAGTCCTCGGCCGTCGCGACCACGGTGATGGAGCCCTGGGCCCAGGTCGCCGCGCTGGCGATGAGGAGTGCCCAGAGGTCGATCGGCTCAAGGTCGTCGCGCACCCGTCCGGCACGCTGTTCGGCCGCGATCTCCCGCAGGTGCTGCTCGTCGTGCTCCTCCAACCCCGGGTACAGGTACCCGGCGCCGTCCTGCTCGAGGCGCTTCCACATGAGCAGTCGCACGAGCGCCGGGTCGGCCAGGTAGTCGTCGTACAACCGTGCCGCGTACCCGGGCAGGTCGGCGGCGTCGAACGGCACACGGTCGCCGTTGCCGAGGACGTGGGTGCGGAAGACGGCGTCGAAGAGCGTGCTCTTCCCGCCGAAGTACGTGTAGATCATCGGCTTGCTCATGCCGGAACGCTCGGCGATGCGGTCGACTCGCGCGCCCGCGATGCCGTGCGCCGCGAACTCGGTGGTGGCCGCGTCTAGGATGCGGGCGCGGGTGTCGTCTGCGGTGCTCACGGCACCGATCCTACCGGCTACCAACTAGTAGGTAGTATCGGTTCCATGCTCACCACCGCACTCGTGTCCGATGCGCTCCACGATCCCCTCCACCCGGCCCCGCTCCTCCGCCGCGACCTCCGTCCCGACGACGTCGACGTCCGCGTGACGTTCTGCGGGGTCTGCCACAGCGACCTGCACGCCCTTGCCACGCCGCCGGAGCAAGGCGGGACGTTCCCGATCGTGCCGGGCCACGAGTTCGTCGGCGAGGTCGTGGCCGTCGGCACGTCGGTCACCGACTTCCGCGCCGGGGACCCGGTCGCGGTCGGCAACATCGTCGACTCGTGCGGCACCTGCGCGATGTGCCGCCGGGGCCAGGAGAACTTCTGCGTCGAGTTCCCGACGCTGACCTACGCGGGCCGGGACCGCGTCGACGGCTCCGTCACGGCCGGTGCCTGGGCCGGCCGGTACGTCGTGCGGGACCGGTTCGTGTACCGCCGTCCGGCCGCGTTGGACCCGGCGGCCGTGGCGCCCCTGATGTGCGCCGGCATCACGGTCTGGGAACCGATGCGTTCCGTCGGGGTCGGCCCGGGGACCCGCCTCGGCGTGGTCGGGATCGGCGGCCTGGGACACCTCGCGGTCCGGCTCGCGCGAGCGCTCGGCGCCGAGGTCACCGCGTTCACCACGACGCCGGCCAAGGCCGCGGACGCCGAGCGACTCGGGGCCGACCACGTCGTGGTGTCGACCGACGCGGCGGCGATGCAGGCCGCACGCGGCTCCCTCGACGTCGTCCTCGACACCGTCGCCGTGGAGCACGACCTGGGCCCGTACCTCGGGGTGCTCGACCTCGACGGCACGCTCTTCAGCCTCGGACACCTCGGCCCCGTGACGATCGCGACGACCGACCTGCTGATCGGGCGCAAGCGCCTCGCGTCAGCGGGCAGCGGCGGCCACCGCTGGACCCAGGACCTGCTCGACTTCTGCGGCGAGCACGGCATCGTCGCGGACGTCGAGGTCCTGCCCGCCGCCGCCGTCGCCACGGCCGTCGAACGCCTGGCGCGCGGTGACGTGCGCTACCGCTTCGTGCTCGACCTGCGTGACCTCGACGTGGCCGAGCCGGCCTGACCCCGGGTGGCGAGCGGACGCTTGGGTCTCCACCGCGGACGGACGGGAGGCCCGGTGCCAGCTGGCACCGGGCCTCCCGTCCGTCCTGGGGTCGCGTCTCAGACGCGCACGGCGCGTTCGTCGGGGACGCAGTGCGTCATCATCAGCCCGTCGACGTCGCGGGAGCCGTTGTGACCGAGGTTCGCGAGGCGGGCGAGCTCGTCGTCGCTGAGCGTCTGGGACTGCAGCGGGGGCAGGTCCTTGACCTCGTCGAGGGTGATGCCGAGCCCCTCGCCGACACGACGACCCAGGTCGTCCTCGACCATGTAGAAGTGCCAGAGCATGCGCTCCTGCACCGGACGGGCCGCCTGCGAGATGAGGTCGACGAAGTTCGCGACGAGGTCGTCGCGCTCCCAGTCCTGCAGGAGCAGGTACCGCTGGCCGGCCTGGGTGTAGTCGTTCGTCCGGGGGATCCGCTTGCGGGTGAGACGCCCGACGATCTCCGGTCCCTGGTCGTCGTGGGTCGGGTACTCCGCCTCGCGCAGGCCGCCGGTGATCGACGGCTCGTAGTTGACGTGCGGGTTCTCGCCGCCGTGGTCCTGGTGGTACGCCATCTGTCCGTCGCGCTGGTTGGTCGCGACGGCGCCGTTCTTCGGGGCGTTCACCGGCAGCTGCAGGTAGTTCGGGCCGACGCGGTAGCGCTGCGCGTCCGAGTACGAGAACGTGCGGCCGACGAGCATCTTGTCGTCGGAGAAGTCCAGGCCGTCGACGAGCACGCCGGTGCCGAAGGACAGCTGTTCGTTCTCGGCGAAGTGGTTCGTGACGTTGCGGTCCAGGACCATCTTGCCGACGGGCTTCGGCGGGAACTCGTTCTCCGGCCACACCTTCGTGTCGTCGAGCGGGTCGAAGTCGAGCTCCGGGTGCTCGTGGTCGTCCATGAGCTGCACGCGCAGCTCCCACTCGGGGTACTCACCACGCTCGATCGCCTCGTACAGGTCCTTCGACGCGTGCCCGAGGTCGCCGGCCTGCACGGCGGCGGCGTCGGCCTCGGTCATCGAGGACACGCCCACCGACGGGATCCAGTGGTACTTGACGAGCTTGGTGTCGCCGTCGGCGTTCACCCACTTGTAGGTGTTCACGCCGAAGCCCTGCTGCGTGCGGTAGTTCGCGGGGATGCCACGTGGACTGAACAGGTTGACGAGCATGTGCATCGATTCGGGGGTCTGCGACATGAAGTCGAAGATGCGCGCGGGCTCCTGGCGGAAGGTCACGGGGTCGGGCTTGAGGGAGTGGATGACGTCGGGGAACTTGATGGCGTCGCGGATGAAGAAGACGCCGAGGTTGTTGCCCACGAGGTCCCAGTTGCCGTCCTCGGTGTAGAACTTCACGGCGAAGCCACGCGGGTCGCGGGCAGCCTCCGAGGAATCACGGCCGCCGATCACGGTGGAGAACCGGATCGCCAGGTCGGTGCGCTTGCCGGGCTCCTGGAACAGCTTCGCGCGGGTGTATTTCGCGATGGGTTCGTCACCCCACGTGCCGGTGGCCTCGAAGTACCCGAACGCGACGGCGCCGCGGGCGTGCACGACCCGCTCCGGGATCCGTTCGCGGTCGAAGTGGCTGACCTTCTCGAGGAACTGGTAGTTCTCGAGCGTCGCCGGGCCACGGGCCCCGACGGTGCGCTGGTTCTGGTTGTCGAAGACGGGGTGGCCCTGGCGGTTGGTCAGGACACGGCGGTCGTCGCCCTCGGCGGGCGGTTGGCTGGAGACGTCGGTCATGTCTCGTCCTCTCTGCGGTCGCGGTCGGCTCGGGTTCCCGACCGAGTGTGGACCGGGGCGCGGGCACGCCCTCTCAGCGGGGTCGAGGACGCGGACGAGGACCGCTCGCCGGTGCGTTCGCCGCTGACGGCCCGTCAGTACGTCGCCGCTGACGAGCCGTCAGTACGAGGTGCGACCGGTGGCTGCTTCGCCGAGCACCGCGGCCGCGCCGTGGGCCAGCAGGGTCCCGTCGGTGACGACGGCGACGCGGTCGAACCCGAGCGCGCGGAGCCGTCCGGCGCGGGCCAGGTCACCGGCGAAGGCGCCGGTGTGCTTGCCCGCGCGGCGGGCTGCGGCGACGATCGCGGGGAGGGGGTCCGTGGCGCTGTCGGCGTCGAGCAGCTCGCGCAGATCCACGCCGAGCCCGATCGACAGGTCGAAGGGGCCGACGAACACCGCCGAGACGCCCGGGACCGCCAGGATCTGCTCGGCGGCACGGAGGCCCTCGGGTGTCTCGAGCATCACCCACACCTCGGGGTCGGCAGCTGCGGCGGATGGTGCCGCACCGCCCCAGAGTCCTGCCATCGGCCCCCAGCTCCGTCGGCCCCGCGGTGGGTAGTGCGCGGCGCGCACGGCGTGCTCGGCCTGCTCGACGGTCTCGATCATCGGGACGATCACGATGTCGGCACCGAGGTCGAGCGCACGGCCGATCGCGGCGTCCGAGCCCTCGGCGACACGAATCGCGACGGGGACCTGCGGAGCGACCGCGGCGAGCGCCGGCATCGTCGCCAGGAGTGTGGCGTCGTCGAAGGCGCCGTGCTGGGCGTCGAGGCCGAGCCAGGCGAACCCGTTCTGGGCGATCTGCGCGGTGGTCCGGGGTTCGCCGAGGGTGCACCACACACCGTCGGCGCGGCCGTCTCCGAGTGCTGGCACCGTGGTCCTCCGTCTGGTCTGCCGTCGCGGGGCGTCGGCGTTCGGTCGTCCGGCGCGTCAGGCTACCGCCCACGGGGAACTCGACGCGCACGCGGCGGCGCCGGGGACGGGGCCGGGCCGGGCCGGGGGATGGCCTCATGCGCACGCATGGGACATGGACAAGGCTCACCTTCGGGTGTAGTCCTGTGCGCAGGACGCACTGCACGGGCGGTCACAGGTCGCCAGCACCCACCAGCACCACAGCACCAGTCGGGACCTGCAGGGAGGTCGGACGGACATGCGTGACGAACGTGACGTCGGCCAGCGGACTGGCTCGCTTCCGCCGGGCGGCGACGGGATCCGGGTGGCGTTCGGGATCGTCGGCGCGGTGGGCGTGCTCGCCGGACTGGGTGCGATCGTCCTGCCCCACGCGACGCTGTTCGCGGTGTCGTGGGTCTTCGGGATCTACCTGGTCGTGTCGGGGGCGGCGCTGGTCGTCCGGGGACTCCAGGTGCGCCCTCGGGTCTGGTGGCGTCAGGCCGGGCTGGTGGTCCTCGGGGCGTTGGTGGTCGCCGGCGGTGTCGTCGCGATCGTGTTCCCGCCGATCGGGGCGCGGTGGGTGGCGCTGCTGCTCGGGTTCGCCTGGATCCTCGAGGGCATCGCACTCATCTCCGCACCGTGGGTGGGCCGCCGTGCGCTGACCGTGGTGCTCGCCGTGCTCAGTGTGCTGAGCGGCATCCTGGTGATGAATCTTCCGGGTCTCGGCGCGCTCGTGACGGTGGCCGCCGTGGGGAGCGTGCTCATCGTGTTCGGTGTCGTCCAGCTCGTCGTCGCGTTCAGCTGGCCGCGTGCGGAGGGGGAGCGGGCCGGCCTGCCGGTCCCTGGCCCCTGATGCTCGCCGTCCGCTGGGAACAGCAGGGACCGAAGTCCTGGGTGGCGCGCGACCACGGGACCAGCCTGGGGCTCGTGCTGCACGTGCGTGAGCGGTTCCTGGCGTTCGACCAGGACGACCGGCCGCTCGGGAGCGCAGCGTCCCTGGCGGCGGCCCAGCAGCTCGTCGCCGGTGCCGTCCGCGCGAGTGCCCCGGCCCGGCGGGACACCGTCGCGGTGGTGCTGTCGGTGCTCGCGGCGCTGACCGTCGGGGGAGCGGCCGTCGTGCTCGCCGCGCGCGCCCTGATCTGAGTGGCGCCGTGCGGGGTCACTCCGAGCCCACCGGACGGTGCACCCACTGCCGGAGCGCGGCCGTGACCGCGACGGGGTCCTCCCACGGGGCGAGGTGACCGACGTCGTCGAGCACGATGACCTCGGGGTGCCCGGGCAGCGCCGTCTGCAGGTCGAAGGCCTGACCGAGCGGGATCCAGGGGTCCTGCTGCCCCCACCCGATCCGGGTCCGGCACCGCACGGAGCCCAACAGCTCGGCCACCGCCCGGGTGTCGTCGGGGATCAGCGCGGCGATCTGGAGTGAGAACGCGACCTGTCCCTCGGGGCCGGCCCACGGCCGCGCCAGGGCCTCGAGGTCCGCTGGCGAGAAGCCCCGCGACGAGGCACCGTCGATGTACTGCCGCACCAGGGCGTCGTGCAGATCGCCGGGGAGTCGGTCGAAGACGTCACGGTGCTCCGCCACCAGCCGGAAGAACGGGGACCCCCAGGGGGCGAGCACGACGGCGTCCCAGAGGAACAGGCTCGCGTACTCGGCACCGTGCACCAGGTGCGCCCGGAGCGCCACGGCGCCGCCCACGTCGTGTGCGACCAGGTGGGGTCGATCGAGGCCCCACCGGTCGAGGAGCGCGCCGAGACGGATCGCCTGCGCTCGGAGCGTGGTGTCCACGGTCTGCCCGCGGTCCGAGTCGCCGTACCCGGGCATGTCCCAGAGGAAGACCCGGTGGTCCTGGGCGAGCGCCCGGGCGACCTCGGCCCAGACCGCCGACGACCAGGGCGTGCCGTGGCACAGGACGACGTCGCCGCGTGCCGGTCCTGCCGGCTCGAGGACCCTCGTGGCGATGGTGGTGCCGTCCACGACGACCGGGACCGGGGCGGGGAGGCGGACGGGTACGGGGAGGGGCGCTCGGCGTGGCAGCATGGTCGCACGCTAGGACCTCAGGTCGACCTGAGGTCAAGAGGAACGAACGGGGCACGGTGCGGATCGGTGCAGCAGCTCGGCGGGTCGGCGTCGAGGTCCACGTGCTGCGGCACTGGCACGACACGGGGGTCGTCGTCCCCGATCGAGCGCCGTCGGGTCACCGGGAGTACTCCGAGGAAGACGTCCGTCGCCTGCAGGTCGTCCGGGCCTGCCGGGGCGTCGGCATGAGCCTGGCGGAGATCCGGCTGGTGCTCCGGCGGAGTGCACCCGACCGGTCCGGAGTGATCGCCGAACGTCTCCGCCGGATCCGGGCGCAGCGTGACCAACTGGCCGACGCCGAGCGGTTCCTCGAGCACGTGATCGACTGCACCCACGACCTGCTGACGCGGTGCCCGTCGTGCTCCGCCTACGCCTCCTCGGGCACGCGGCTCCGGTCGGGGCCCTCCGCACCGGTACCGTTGCGTCCGTGAACGACGACCCTGATGCCGCCATCGCCCAGCACGTCCACGACGCCTGGGACGGTTCCCTGCGCCTGGTGCACATCACGATCTCGGACGAGGACGGTGACGCCTACCCCGGACAGGACGTCGACCGGTGGGTGATCGACGTCCGCGTCCCGATCACCGACGACGACGAGACCGAGGCGGTCTCCGTCGCCGAGGTCACCGCGTTCACGAGCCGTGCACCGGAGTCGCTCGAAGCGCTGGTGCTCGGCTACCAGGTCTCCGACGTCGCCGGGTCCTTCGCGTCCGCCGTCGCCGCGCAGGACGCGACGGGGGAGACGTTCTTCTCGCTGCAGACCCACGCCGCCGAGATGCTCGGCAAGCCCGACCTGCTCGCCGTCGACCGGCTCACGGTCCGTCCCGCGTACCGGGGGCTGCCCGGACTGGTGCCGGCGATCGTCGACGCCGTCCGCCACGGACCTGCCGGGCGCACCGCGTCATGGGTGCTCACGGACCCGACGGTGTGGGACGTGCCGTTCGGCGAGGACGACCGGTCCGCCGGCGCGTTCGTGCAGTGGGCCGACACCGCGGTGCTCACCTCGATGAACGCCGCGCCGGACGACCTGGAACACCTGTCGCTCGTGCCGCCGGCCGGTGGCATCGTGATGGGGTCCCGGGCGGACGAGGTGCACCTCGGCGACGCGATCGACCACGCGATGACGCAACCCGCGATCGCGGTGCCGTTCGACCTGCCGCCGAAGCTCCCCGCCAGCATCTGGGCCGCCGCGCCCGAGGACGTCCACGGCGTGCACCCGGACGAGACCACCGGGTCGATCACGGTGGAGACGCACGACGAACAGCTCGAGGTCGTCGGTTCGCCCGGCACCGCACCGCAGCTCGTGGGGATCTCGGCCTCGGCCGACGCCGCGACCCAGGAGTGGCTCCGCACCGTGCACCAGCGCTGGTGGCAGTACGAGCCGGACCTGCACGCCCGCATCCACGACGTCGTCGACGAGTACCTGTCCACCGGGCACATCGAGTCGGCGTCGGACGAGCTCGCCGGGCACCTGCACGCACCCGACCTGCCGCCGTACCGGACGGAGTGGCCGGGTACCGGCACCGTCCTGCTCGAGGAACTCGGTGAGGACACCGAGCCCATCGTCTTCGACGCCGTGCTCGAGGACGGCACCCGGCACGAGCACATCGGCGTGGTCGTCGTGCACGAGTCCGGACACGTCCGCGCGTTCCTGCACGACGAGTGGGAGCCCGGGTTCCCGGCCGCCGAGGCCGCGGTCGCGCACCTCATCAGCCTGGGTGCCGGCGAGTTCTTCGCGGACGCCCTGCACGACGAGCTGTCAGCGGGTGTCGAGCACGCGATCCTGACGGGTGACGTCCGCGGTCACTGACCGGGCCGCCCTGGGTCGGATCAGACCGGGCGGTAGATCGCGATCGGCGGGGTGTCGTCGTCGCCCGCGTCGTGGGCGTCGCCCGTCGCGAGCCAGGTGCGACCCTCGTGCTCGATCGTGGTCGGCAGGTCGCCGTGCACCAGGATCCGGATCGCGGGGGCGTCACCGTCGACCAGGTCGACGCCGTGGGCCTCGGTCCCGCCGGGATTGTCGTGCACGTAGCTCATGGTCCGATCGAACTCCGTCGACCTGACGGGCCGCCCGCGCCGCGCCGGACACGCCCGGAACAGGACCGGAACCGCTGATGCCGCCCGTCATCGGGTAGAGTCATCTCCGCACGGCCAGCACGGCGTGCGAATGCGGATGTGGCGCAGTGGTAGCGCATCACCTTGCCAAGGTGAGGGTCGCGAGTTCGAATCTCGTCATCCGCTCAGAACAGGAAGACCGGAACCCCCGTCGCTCGGAAGAGCGGCGGGGGTTCCGTCGTTGCGGGGCGTCGCAGCACCGAAGGCGTGGGGGCCCGGCGGGCGCAGGCTTCGGGTACCCGCGCCCACCGGGCGCGGAGGCGACCCTGCCCCCACTGGCACGCGCCGGGTGGGTGGCCCGGCGCAGTTCCGAGGATGTATCCGGAGCCGTCCCCCGTTCGGGTGGGAACCGGATCCAGGGTTGCGGGAACCCGCAAGAACCCCGCACGACCCGCCGTGCGAGCCTTGTGCTACTCGATGCCGTCCGGTACCGACGCCGACATCGTGCGGGCGCCGGGCAACCCCACCCACCGCCGGGCTCCGGACTCGACGACCGTGACGAGCACCGTGTCGCACCCGCGGCAGCGCGCCACCGACCCCATCGCGGTGCGGTGGACGGTGGTCTGCCCGAGCACCCCGAGCGACCCGCACCCGGCGCAGCGCAGGGCGACCACGGTCGGCTCGGGCCCCAGGCTGTCGGCCAGCGTCCCCGCCAGCGCGTTGCCGTCCACGACGACCATCAGTTGCCCCCGAACCGTTCGGCGCGGACGTCACTCGTGTCGTGCCCGAGCTCGGTGAGCCAGCGCAGCACCTGCTCGACGAACGGCGTCGACCCGCACACGTAGACCAGGGCACCCGCGTCCGGCGGGAACACCGCGGCACCGAGCGCGTCCCGCGTCAGCCGCCCGGCCGGCACGGACGAGCCTGGAGGCGCGGTGCGGCTGTACACGTGGGTCACCTCGAGCGGTGCCCGGCTCGCGAGCGCCTGGTCGAGTTCCGCACGGAAGAAGACGTCGTCCGGTGTGCGGACGGCCGCGAGGAGCCGGAAGGGCGCCGGGTCGTCCGCCTCGGCGTGGGCGGTCACCATCGCGACGAGCGGCACGATGCCGGAGCCGCCGGCGATGAGCTGCACCGGCCGGGTGGACTCGCCCGGCCGCCAGACGAACCAGCCGCCCAGGGGTCCGTGGACCTCGAGCGCGTCGCCGACCTCGACGGCGTCGACGAGGAACGGCGAGACCTCGCCGCCGTCCACCCGGTCGACCGCGAGCACGACGTCGGTCGCGGGGCCGGCTGACGCGATCGAGTACGAGCGCTGTGCCTGGTAGCCGTCCTCGGCGGTCAGCCGCAGGTCCAGGTGCTGCCCGGGGTCGTTGCCCGGCCAGGTGGGGACGTCGAGGACGATCCGGCGCGCGTTCGTCGTCTCGCGGCCGACGGACGCGACGGTGGCGGCGTGCCAGGCCGGCCGCCTGCGCGTGGCGGGACGAGCGACGGGGGTGATCCGTGCCTCCAGGCCGGTGTCGGGGAGCGTCACCAGTACCGCTCTTCCTTCCACGGGTCGCCGTGCAGGTTGTAGCCCGCGTTCTCCCAGAAGCCGGGCTCGTCGTCGGACTGCATGACGATGCCGCGCACCCACTTGGCGCTCTTCCAGAAGTACAGGTGGGGGACCAGCAGGCGGGCGGGCCCACCGTGCTCGGGCGTCAGGGGCTCGCCGTCGGCCTCGAACGCGATCCAGGACTTCCCGTCGAGCAGCTCGTCGAGCGGGACGTTGGTCGTGTAGCCGCCGTAGCTGTGCACCATGCAGTAGTCGAGTTCGGTCTCGACGTCCTCGAACAGGCGGTCGAGCGGGACACCCCGCCACGGCATGTCGAGCTTGGTCCAGTGCGTGACGCAGTGGATGTCGACGGTGACGTCCTCGACGCCGAGTGCGTGCACCTCGTCCCAGGTCCACTGGTGCAGGCCGGACTCGGTGCGGATCGAGAAGGCCCAGTCGGTCGGCTCGATGTCGGGCGTCGCCCCGGCGGACAGGACGGGCCAGTCGCGGACCAGGGTCTGACCGGGCGGGATGCGGGTGTCGTCGCGGTCGTCGCGGCGACCGCCGAACCCGCGGGTGAACGTGGCCATGGTCCTCCTCGGGGACGTCGGTGCGTTCCCGATCATGCCGTGTGCCGGGCGGTGCCGTGTAACGGGTTGGTAAACGTTCCACCCGTGGACGGAACGGTCGTATCCCAGGCCGGATCCCCACCGGTCCGCCGTTCTCGGCGCCCTCGGCACCGACGCGACCGCTGGGAGCGGGCTTGGGGGATCGGCCGAGGACCTCTATCGTTCACCGGAACGATTACAGGAGGGGTCACCCCGAATGCAGCCCATCGTCCCCGAACCCCGCAATGCCCACGGTCCGAGCCGTCGGGCGCTCATCACCGGCGCCGCCGGTCTGGCCGGCCTCGGCCTGCTCACGCTCGCCGGATGCAGCTCCGGCGCGTCCGCCGGCACCCCCACGATCCCCGAGGCCGCGGCCACCGGCGTCGCCCGTCGCGGCGGACGCCTGCGCATCGCACGGCCCGCCGCGTCCGCCGCCGAGACCCTCGACTCCGCGAGCTCGCTGTCGGCCTACGAGTACCTCGGCGCGCTGTACAACCGGCTCGTCAAGCTCGACCAGCAGGGCACCCCGGTGCCGGACCTGGCCGAGGAGTGGTCCGCGAACGCCGACGGCACCGAGTGGACCTTCGCGCTCCGCCGGGGCGTGACCTTCCACGACGGGTCCCGGTTCACCGCCGACGACGCCATCGCGAGCATCCGGCACATCCTCGACGAGAAGACCGGCAGCCCGCAGGCCGGGGTGCTCGGCGAGGTCATGGACGCCGACTCGATGCGCGCCGTCGACCCGTACACGCTGCGCTTCTCGCTGACGAAGCCGAACGCCGAGTTCCCGTCGCTGCTCACCGCCTACCAGTGCTACATCGTGCCGGCCGACGCCATCGCCGACATCGGCCGCACCGGGATCGGGACGGGGCCGTTCCGGCTGTCGTCGTTCACCCCTGCCGGTGCCGGCAGCGTCGAGGCGTTCCCGGACCACTTCGCCGGCCGCCCGGCGCTCGACGGCATCGACTTCTACTCGATCCAGGACACCACCGCGCGGGTGAACGCCCTGCTCGCCGGACAGATCGACCTCATCTCGCAGACCAACCTGGACTTCGCCACCGCCCGGGTGGTCTCGGCGTCCGACCGGGCCACCGTCGCCCGGTCGAAGAACGCCCAGTGGTACACGATCCCGATGCTCGCCACGAGCGACGAGTTCAGCGACCCGCGGGTGCGCCAGGCGATGAAACTCGCCTACGACCCCCGGAAGATCGTCGACACCGCGCTGCAGGGGACCGGTTCGGCGGGCTGGGACAACCCCGTGCCGCCGCAGCTCGCCGCGTTCGTCGACGACCACCGCGAGTACGACCCGGACAAGGCTCGGGCGCTGCTCAAGCAGGCCGGGCGCGAGGACTTCCGCGCCGCGATCTACACGTCGAGCTACGAGTCGGTGTTCACCCCGATGGCCGTCGCCTACCGCGACGCCGTCGCCGACGCGGGGATCCGTCTGACCGTCCGCAACGCGAGTTCGGACTCGTACTACACGCAGATCTGGATGCAGAAGCCGCTCATGGTGAGCTACTGGTTCACGGGGCGGCCGATCGACCAGCTGCTCAACCAGATCTTCCGCTCGGGGTCGTCGTACAACGAGAGCGCCTGGTCGAACGAGACCTTCGACGGGCTGCTCGACGACGCCCGCGCCGAGATGGACGACGCCAAGCGGCTCACCCTGTACCAGGACGCCCAGCGGCTCGTCGTCGAGGACGGTGCCGACATGACGCCGATGTTCGGCGACCGGCTCGTGGGGTTGTCCCGCGACGTCGTGAACTACTCGGAGTACGGCTTCGAGTTCGACTACCTGCGGATCGGACTGCGCCGATGACGACCACGAACACGCCGTCGGACGTCCTCGTCCCCGTCCTCCGCCGCATCGGCATCGCCGTGCTGACCGTGGTGCTCGCCTCGCTCTTCGTGTTCCTCGCGGTGCAGGCACTCCCCGGTGACGTCGCCCAGCAGCTGCTCGGGCAGAACGCCACCCCCGACGCCGTCAAGCAACTGCGCGAGACCCTCGGCCTCGACCAGAACGTCTGGCTCCGCTACCTGCAGTGGCTCGGCGGCGCCGTGCACGGCGACTTCGGCACCTCGCTCGTCAGCGGGGAACCGGTCGCCCCGACGCTGTTCACGGCCTTCCGGAACAGCATGCTCATCGCCGTGCCCGCGATGCTCGTCGGCGTCACGGTGTCCCTGACGCTCGGTGTCGTCGCCGGTGTCCGCCGCGGCCGTCCGAGCGACAAGGTGATCTCGATCGTCAGCCTCGTCGTGATGAGCGTGCCGGAGTTCATGGTCGCCACCGTCCTGGTGCTGCTGTTCGCGATCGGCCTGCCGGTGTTCCCCGCCGTCGTGCTGCGGGGGAGCGACGCCACCGTGGCCGAGCTGCTGCCCACCATCTGGCTGCCGATCATCGTGCTGACCCTCGCGATGGCCGCCTACATCGTGCGGACGGCCCGCTCGTCGACCATCGACGTGATGGCGTCGGAGTTCGTCACGACGGCCGAGCTCAAGGGCCTCACGATGCGCCGGGTGGTGTGGAAGCACGCGGTGCCGAGCGCCCTGCTGCCCACGCTCAACGTCGTCGCGCTCAACGTCGCGTGGCTGTTCGGCGGTGTCGTGGTGGTCGAGAACGTCTTCAACTACCCGGGGATGGGCAAGCTCATGCTCGAGTCGGTGTTCAACCGCGACCTGCCCACCATCGAGGCGATCGCCCTGCTGAGCGCCCTGATCTACGTCGTGTGCAACCTGGCCGCCGACCTCGTCGCGCTCGCACTCGACCCGAAGCTGCGGACCCGCCAGCGACGACCGCGCACGCGCACCCGCAGCGCCCGCAGCACCAGGAAGGCCGCCGCATGACCGCCACCGCACCCCGCCGCCGCGTCGGACGCGACGTGCTCGCCGGCGCGCTCGCACCCCTGCGCGGGTCGACGGCGCTGAGCATCGGCCTCGGCCTCATCGCCCTGCACGTCGTCCTCGCCCTGCTCGCGCCGGTCATCGCCGGGCACGACCCGGTCGCGACGAACGCCGGCGACGTGCTCGCCGGTCCGACGTGGACGCACTGGCTCGGCACCGACCAGTACGGCCGCGACGTGCTGTCCCGCACCCTGAACGGCGGCCGGTACGCGCTGTCCGTGACCTTCCTGGCCACCACGATCGCCGTCGCGGTCGGCACCGTGCTCGGCTGCGTCACCGCCTACGCCGACAACTGGTTCGACGAGGTCGTCATGCGCGTCGTCGACGCCCTGCTCAGCGTGCCGTCGATCCTCGCGCTCCTGGTCGTCGTGACGGTCTTCGACGCCGGCCTCTGGGTCATCGTCCTCGCCGTCACGGTCGTCTACGCCCCCGCGGTGACCCGGGTCGTCCGCGGTGCCGCCCGCACCGTGATCACCCAGGACTACGTCACCGCTGCCCGCGCCCGGGGCGAGCGGCCGCTGTCGATCGTGTTCCGCGAGATCCTGCCGAACGTGCTCGACGTCGTGCTCGTCGAGTACGCGATGCGGGCCTCGTGGATCGTGCTGCTCGTCGCGTCGCTGTCCTTCCTGGGCTTCGGCGCGAACCCGCCGACCCCGGACTGGGGCCTGATGGTGCAGGAGAACCGCACCGCGCTCACCGTGGTGCCGCTCGGCACCCTCGCCCCGATCGTGGCGCTCGCCACGCTGGTGATCGGACTGAACCTCGCGGCCGACGGCCTGAGCAAGTCGCTCGGTGTCGACCGCGCCAAGCAGGGAGTCAGCGCATGACCCGCACCGACACCGCCACGACGCCCGCCGCGACGGCGACCGTGCCCGACGCGATCGTCCGCGTGGACGACCTGTCCATCTCGTACGCCGCCGGCAAACGGCGCGTCCCCGTCGTCCGGGGTGTCTCGTTCACGATCGAGGCCGGTCGCACCCTCGGCCTGGTCGGCGAGTCCGGCAGCGGCAAGTCCACCGTCGCGCGGACGCTCCTCGCACACCTGCGCGCCGGGTCGGCGATCGACGGCGGGACGGTCCGCGTCGACGGCGCCGACGTGTTCGCCCTGTCGCCGGCCGGTCGCCGGGCGCTCCGCGGCGGCACCGCCTCGGTCGTCGCCCAGAACGCCGGGCAGGCGCTCACCCCGTCCATGCGCGTCGGCGAGCAGATCCGCGAGGCCCTCCGCGCCCACGGCGAGCCCGACGGCCCCGAACGCGTCGCCGAGCTGGTCCGGCTGGTCCGGCTGCCGGACCCCGACGCGATCGTCCGCCGGTACCCGCACCAGTTGTCCGGCGGGCAGCAGCAGCGCATCGCCATCGCGATGGCCGTCGCCGCCCGACCGCGCTTGCTCGTCCTCGACGAACCGACCACCGCCCTCGACGTGGTCACGCAGGCCGCGGTCCTCGACCTGGTCGCCGACCTCGGTCGGCAGCTCGGCATGGCCGTCCTGCTCGTCAGCCACGACCTCGGGGTGGTGTCCGCCATGGCGGACGAGATCGCCGTGATGCGCGACGGCGAGGTCGTCGAGCACGCCGCCACCGCGGCGCTCTTCGCCGCGCCGCAGCACGAGTACACGCGCGCCCTGCTGGCCGCGGTGCCGGACGGGCGACGGCCTGGAGGGACGCACCGCGACGCCCTGGACGCGACCGTCCCCGGGACGGTCGGCTCCACGGCCACCGGCACCGTGCCTCCCGGAAGTCCCGCCCGCCCCGTGGTGACCGCGGACGACCTGGTGATCCGCTACGGCCGCGGGCTGCCCGCCGCCGTCGACGGTGTCTCGTTCACGATCGCCGCGCACGAGACGCTCGCCGTCGTCGGCGAGTCCGGCAGCGGCAAGTCGACGCTCGCGACGGCGCTGGCCGGCCTGGTGCCGGCCGAGTCGGGGACGTTCACGTACGACGACGGCACGACGAGCGGCGACCTGCGCGAGCCGATCGCCGGCCGCGCGCCCGCCCTGCGGCGCGCGGTGCAGCTCGTGTTCCAGAACGCGGACACGTCGCTCAACCCGCGGCGCACCGTGGGTGCAGCCGTCGCGCGGCCGCTCCGGCTGTTCAGCGGCTCGTCCTCGCGCGATCGCGTCGGGGCACTGCTCAGCCAGGTCGGGCTCGGGCCGGAGTTCGCCGACCGGCTGCCCGCGCAGCTGTCCGGTGGGCAGCGGCAGCGCGTCGGGATCGCGCGCGCACTCGCTGCCGAGCCGTCGCTCGTGATCGCCGACGAGATCACCACTGCGCTCGACGTGCAGGTGCAGGCGGGGATCCTCGCACTGCTGGCCGACCTGCAGCGCGAGCGGGGCCTCGCCTGCCTGTTCATCAGCCACGACCTCGCCGTGGTGCGGGGCGTGGCGGACCGGGTCGCGGTGATGACCGGCGGCCGGATCGTCGAGATCGGGCCGACCGAGCGGGTGTTCACCGGCCCGAACCACCCGTACACGTCGACGTTGCTCGCGGCGACGCTCGAACCCGGCAGCACGACCCTGCCCGACGTCGGTGACGGGGTGCCGCGCTGGCGGCACGCCGACGGCTGGACCGACCACGGCGACGGACACCGCACCCGCAACTGGGAGGACGCATGACCACCGACGACGGCACCGACCACGGCACCGCCGCCACCACCTTCACCGCCATCGGCGACCCTGGCTCGCTGCCCGCGGGCGTGACGGTCCGCGACGAGTGGATCCCGATGCCCGACGGCGTGCGGCTGCACGCCCGGATCTGGGCACCGTCGCAGTCGCCGACGCAGCCGGGTGCGCCCAGCGACCCGACGCCGGTGCTGCTCGAGTACCTGCCGTACCGGCTCGACGACTGGACCGCACCGCGCGACTCGGAGCGGCACCCCTGGTACGCCCAGCACGGCTACGCCTCGGTGCGGGTCGACATCCGCGGCACCGGTTCGTCCGACGGGTTCTTCGACGACGAGTACAGCGAGCAGGAGCTGCTCGACGGCGAGGCCGTGATCGCCTGGCTCGCCGAGCAGCCGTGGTCGACCGGCGCCGTCGGCATGTTCGGCATCTCGTGGGGCGGCTTCAACGCGCTGCAGCTCGCGGCCCGGGCACCCGCCGCGCTCAAGGCGATCGTGACGGTCTGCTCGACGGACGACCGGTACGACAACGACGTGCACTACGTCGGCGGTGCCGTGCTCGGCATCGACATGGCGGCCTGGGGCGCGACGATGTTCGCCTTCAACTCCCGGCCGCCCCGGCCCGAGGTCGTCGGCGCCGGGTGGATCGACCGCTGGCGGGAACGCCTCGAGGCGAACCGCCCGATGACGCCGGTGTGGCTCGCGCACCAGGAGCGCGACGACTACTGGCGGCACGGCAGCGCGGCCGAGGACTACGACGGCATCCGCGCCGCGGTGCTCGCGGTCGGCGGGTGGGCGGACCCGTATCGGGACGCCGTGCTCCGGCTCGTCGACCACGTCAGCGCCCCCGTGAAGGGCATCGTCGGCCCGTGGTCGCACCAGTACCCGGACCGTGGACTCGCGCCGGGGCCGTCGATCGGGTTCCTGCAGGAGACCCTGCGGTGGTGGGACCGCTGGCTGCGCGGGGTCGACACCGGCGTCGAGGACGACCCCGCACTGCGGGCCTGGATCAACGAGGGCGAAGCCCCCGCGCCCTACTACGCCGGCCGCCGCGGTCGCTGGATCGGTGCCGAGGCGTGGCCCTCCGCCGCGACCCACGAGCGTGTCCTGCCCCTCGCCGCCCTGCGCGGCGGTGACCTCGGGCCGGTCGTCGTGCGGTCGCCGCAGCACACCGGGGTGGACGCCGGTCGGTTCTTCCCGTTCGGCAACGCCACCGACCTGCCGACGGACCAGCGCGCCGAGGACGGCCGGTCGGTCACCTTCGACCTGCCCGTCGGCAAGGCGTTCGACCTGCTCGGCAACGTGCTCGTGCGGCTGTCCGTCACGAGCGACCAGCCCCGGGCCACCCTGACCGTGCGGCTCTGCGACGTCGCACCGGACGGCTCGTCGACGCTCGTCACGCGCGGGGTGCTGAACGCCGCGAAGCGCGACGGGATGGACCGCGACGACGTGCTCGTGCCCGGGACGCCCGCCGACCTGCCCGTGCGCCTGGTCTCGACCGGACACCGGTTCGCCGCCGGACACCGGCTGCGCGTCGCGGTCTCGTCGTCCTACTGGCCGTGGGTGTGGCCGCACGGCGTCGAGGCCACGGTGACGATCGACCCGACCGCCTCGAGCGTCACCCTGCCCACCTGGACCCGCTCGACCGACGACGGGGTCGTCTTCGCCGAGCCCGAACGGTCCGAGCCCCTCGTGATCGAGCGCGTCGCGCCGGCCGACCCGCTGCCGCAGCGCACGGTGACGCACGACGTCGAGACGGGGGAGTGGACGCTCGACGTCGACCCCGGGTACGGCGGCGGGCGCGTCTACCCGGACGGCCTCGTGTTCACCGAGGACGCCCGCGAGACGTACCGGATCCGCTCCGACGACCCGACCAGCGCACGGGCGAGTTCCCGCTGGGCGATCGGGCTGACGAAGCCGGAGTGGGCCGCGCGCCTCGAGACGACGTCCGAGGTCACCGCCGACGCCGACACCTTCCACGTCGTCAACACCGTGCGCGCCTGGGCACGCGACGGCGGACCCGACGAACCCGAGGTGCTCGTGACCGAGCGGACATTCGTCGACGACGTCCCACGGACCTCGGCGTGACCGCGGCGGCACGCGTCCGGCAGCGGCCGGAGGTCCGACGCGCGATGATCGTCGAGGCCGCCCGCGCGGTGATCGTCCGGAACGGCGTCGGCGCAACCGGACTGCGCGACATCGCAGCCGAGGCCGGCGTCTCCGTCGGCACCGTGACGTACCACTTCGGCAGCGTCGCGGAGATCCTCAACGAGGTCGTGGTGCTCGAGACGGAGCGCTTCTACGGCGCCATCGTCGCGGCCGTCGACGCCGAGCCCGACGTGCTGGTGGGGCTGCGGATGCTCGTCGCCCCGCTGTTCGGCGACACCGAGCAGGTCCGGCAGCACTGGCGGATCTGGTCCGACTACTGGACCGCGGTGGTCCGGCGGCCCGAGGTCGCCGCCGAGTACGCCGAACGCATCCGCGTCTGGGAGGCCTGCCTGGTGCGGGTCATCCGGCGCGGGGTGGACGCCGGGGTGTTCGCCGACGCCGACGCCGACACCGTCGCGCTGCAGCTCGCCGCCTACAGCGACGGCGTCGCGACCCAGATCGCCCAGGGCGTGCCCGGCCTGACGAACACGGTCGCCCTGTCGTGGATGTGGCGGTTCCTGTCGCACGAACTCGGTGTGCCCGCTGTGGACATCGCCGGAACCGGTCGTTCCCCCTTGTGATGAGGTAAGGCTTCCCTTACCGTTGCCACATGGCACGGACCCGGCGACAGCCCAGCGAACGCATCCTCATCGCGGGCGGTGCCGAGGACATCGTCGAGATCCACCGCCAGCTCGAGGAACTCCCCGAGAACACGTACGGGCAGGTCTTCGTCGAGGTCGCCCTCGACGAGCAGATCCGCATCCTGCCTGCCCCGCCGCGCGTCACCGTGACCTGGCTGGTCCGGAGCGCCCGCAGCTCGGCCGTCGCCCCGCTGGTCTTCGCCGACCACGGCGAAGCACTCGCACACGCCCTGACCGGGTGGGCCGCCGAGTGGTGCGTGACGGGCTGTGAGCCCCGCACCTCCGTGTGGATCGGGTGCGCGGACAGCCCGTGGATCGAGCGCGCTCGGTCCATGGTGCAGCTCGAACTCACCGACGCCGGCCAGCAGGTCCAGGTCGAGTACGGCGGGTAAGGGCAGCCTGCTCTTCCTTGCAATGTGCAAAAGACGGGGGCATGGTTGTGCCATGACCACGCAGAGCAGCACCACCACCCCGAGCACCACGTCCCCGTTCTCGACCACGCCGGAGCTCGCAGCCGGGGTCGCCCAGTTCCTCGCCCCCGTCGTCATCGACCTCGAGGCGCTCGTCGTCAACGGCAAGCAGGCCCACTGGCACGTCCGTGGCCGCAACTTCGTCGGCGTGCACGAGCTCCTCGACGAGATCGTCGAGCACGCGCAGGACTACGCGGACAAGGCTGCGGAGCGCATCGTCGCCCTCGGCCTGCCGGTCGACTCGCGCATCGCGACCGTCGCCGCGAACACCACCCTGCCGCCGCTGTCGCAGGGCTTCCAGAACTCCGACGTCACCATCACCGAGGTGATCGCCCAGATCGACGCCGCGCTGCTGCAGGTCCGCCGTGCGGTCGACGGCCTCGACGAGGTCGACCTCAACAGCCAGGACGTCGCGATCGAGATCGAGCGCGCGCTGACCAAGGACCGCTGGTTCCTGCAGGCGCACCTCGCCGCCTGAGTCGCGACCACCCCGCTGACGGGAGGCCCGGTGCCAGCTGGCACCGGGCCTCCTGTCCGTCTGCGGTCACGCTCCGGGCCCGCACCTCACGCGGACGGCGTGACCAGCCCGCTCTCGTACGCCAGCACCACGGCGTGCACCCGGTCCCGCAGCTGCAGCTTCGCCAGGACCCGGCCGACGTGGGTCTTCACGGTCTGCTCGGCGATGAACAGCTCCGCCGCGATCTCGCCGTTCGACCGCCCCCGCGCCATCAGCAGGAACACGTCCCGCTCCCGGTCGGTCAGCACGTCGAGCACCTCGGTCCGCGGGGCCGCCGGCTGCGGACCGGCGACGAAGGCCTCGACGAGGTGCCGGGTCACCCTCGGTGCGAGCAGGGAGTCGCCGGCCGCGACGGTCCGCACGGCCTGCACGAGCTCCTCGGCGCTCGCGTCCTTCAGCAGGAACCCGCTCGCCCCGGCACGGAGCGCGTCGAACACGTAGTCGTCGATGTCGAACGTCGTGAGCATCACCACGCGGACGGGCGACTCCGCGGGCGCCGCGGTGATCCGCCGGGTCGCCTCGATCCCGTCGAGCTCCGGCATCCGGACGTCCATGAGGATCACGTCCGGCCGGAGCCGGATCGCCATGACGACCGCGTCGGCACCGTTCGCGGCCTCGCCGACGACCTCGACGTCGTCCTGGGCCTGGAGGATCGCCCGCAGTCCGACACGGAACATCTGCTGGTCGTCGACCACCATCACCCGCGTCATCGGCTTCCCCCGTCGGCCGTCGGCTGCGACGTGGTCGCGGTGGGCCGGGTGGGCAGACTGACGGCGACGCGGAAGCCGCCGTCCGGGTCCGGTCCGTGGTCGATGGTGCCGCGGAGCGCGGCGACGCGCTCGCGCATGCCCGCCAGACCGAAACCGCCGTCGTCCGGCGGCGCACCGGGCACGCTGCCGGCCGGTGGCGCGGCGTTGGCGACCTCGACCGTGAGGGCCGACCCGTGCCTCCCGACCGTCACGACGGTGGTCGCACCGGGCGCGTGCCGGGCGACGTTGCCGAGCGCCTCCTGCACGACCCGGTACACGGTGAGCTGTGCGAGCCGGTCGACGTCGTCGAGGTCCGGGTCGAGCCGCTCGTCGAGTCGGAGGTCGACGGGGATGCCGGCCGCGCGGGTGGCCTGTACCAGTGCGGGCAGGTCGGCGAGCCGCGGCTGCGGCGCACGCTCGGCGTCGGCGTCGCCACGCAGGGTGCCGAGCAGCTGCCGCATCTCCCGCAGGGCCGTGCGCGAGGTCTCGGCGATCGCGGCGAACTCGGTGCGGGCGTCCGGCGGCAGGTCCGCGACGCGGTACGGGGCGGACTCGGCCTGCATGTGCACGACGGACATGCTGTGGGCGACGACGTCGTGGAGCTCACGGGCGATCCGGGAGCGCTCCTCGACCGTCCGGCGTCGGGCCTGCTCGAGCTCGGTGTCCCGGCGGGCGGCGGCGAGTTCCTCGCGCACGGTCCGGCGCTGCCCGATGACGACCGCCGCGGCGGCCACGACGAGGCTGTCGCCGGCGCTCACCACGAAGCTCGTCGCCCAGACGTCGACCTGCCCCCACCGGTCGGGCGTCACGCCGATGAGCAGCAGGGTGAGCAGTGTCGCCGCGACCCAGACCACCGCGGTGAGCCGCCAGGTGGTGCGGACACCCAGCACGACGAGCAGCACGCTGAGGCCGACGATGCTCGTGACCGAGACCGGCCAGGGCCCGATGGTGCCGGGTGCCGTCAGGACCCCGAGGCCGGCGAGGGCGACGAGGTGCGCGCCCGACGCCGTGCGGGGGAAGAGCGGTGCGAGGCCGATGCTCGCCGACAGCACGGCGGTCACGAGCAACGCGAGCGGCACGGGGACGCCGTAGAACACCGCGGTCACGGGAGCCGCGACGGCGAACAGGGACACCGCGACGACGACGAAGCCGATCTGCACGGCGGGCCGGACCCAGGTGGGTCGGGGCTTCGGGACGACGGTCACGGGCGGGCGGTCTCTCCGGTTCGGGCGAGGTGCGGTGCAGAGGAGGACGGCGACGTCGTGGTGGCCTTCGTCGCTGTCGGGGCGCTCGGTGCTGCTGCTCGAGCTGCGGCACGCGCGTCGCGCCTGCGGCTGATGCTACCGAGCACCCGGTCGACCGCTATCCCGAGCCCGGCGGCGACCACCATCGACACCAGCGCCGCGACGATCGGTTCGTGCAGCACGCTCGACGCGGCCAGGGCGATGCCGATCGACACCGCCGACCACGCCAGCCCCGCGATCGCGCTGATCGCCAGGAACCGGCGGTAGGACAGCCGGGTCGCTCCGGCGGTCATGTTGACCGCGACCCGGCCGACCGGGATGAAGCGCCCGGTCAGGATGAGGCTGGCGGAGCGGCGCTGCATCTGCCGCTCGGCGAACGCGAAGGCCGCCGCGATCCGTGGTCGCTTCGACCGGGCCAGCCGGGCGGACCCGATCCGGCGCCCGATCCAGTACGCGATCGAGTCGCCGGCGATCGCACCCAGGGCGGCGGCGACGAGCACCACGGCGAGGACGGGCTGTCCGGACGTCGCGGCGATCGCGGCGACCGCGACCAGGGCGGACTCGCTCGGCACCGGCGGGAAGAAGCCGTCCACCAGGCACAGGACGAAGAGGACGACGTAGACGAGCGGACTCGCGGCCAGCTCGACGACGAGCGGGGTGATCTGGTCGAACACGGGGTGCTCCCTCCCGCCGACGGAACTCGCCGACGAGGACGACGCTACGGAGCCGGCGCGCTCTGGCCATCCCGCGGCGGTCTCGACCACCCCCTACCGCGGTATGACGTTCCCGTCCGCGAAGACCACGTCGGGTGCGTCCACACGGCGGTCGACGACGGTGGTCGGGGCCTCCAGGTGCACGGCACCCGACGGCATGATGCCCGCACCGCCGAACCGTTCCATCACCCGCCACTGCGCGACGACGTCCTCGCCGGCGTGGTCGGGCGGCAGGGTGTCCCAGAACCGGAAGCCGCCGACCTCCTCGAGCGCACGACGGTCGTAGAGCGCGCAGGCACCGACCCACGCGACGCGGTAGGGCACCCACTCGCCGGGGTGCAGGTCGAGGTCGGCGGCGACGTGCGTCGGGTTCGCGGCGTTGTGCAGTGACCAGCGGTCGAAGCCGGGGGTCCCGCGGCGCACCACCTCGGGCACGACCGGGCCGTCCCACCGTTCGAACACCGAGGTCTCGTGGGGGCGGCGGTCCTGCAGGTACGACAGGCCCTGCACGGCGCTGCCGACGAACCCGCAGCCCAGGGTTCGCAGTGCGTCGAGCATCCGCGCGATCGACCCCGGCTCGAGCCAGACGTCGTCGTCGAGGAACAGCACCGCGGCGGCCTCGGCGTGGTCGAGCAGGAACTGCCGGTGCTCTGCCAGGCCACGCCGTTCCGGGTGGGTGAGGAGCGTGACGGGCCGGCCCTGCGCCTCCAGGACGCGGAGCATCGCGGCGACCGCCGGCGCGCTGGCGGCGTCTCCGTCCGCGGACTGGTCGCTCAGGACGACGCGCAGGTCGACCTCGGTCTGGGCGGCGAGGCCAGCGAGCGTCGTGGCGAGCTCGGCCGGCCGTCCGACGGTCGGGATGAGCACGTCGACGTCGACCGTGCTCGTGTCCGCTGGATCGGGGGCCTTCGCCCAGGACCCGGACCAGCGGGCGGTCACGGTGCCGGGTCCGGTTCGGGCCGCGCAGCGGCTTCGCGGATCCGGCGCACGACGGCGCTGGTGGAGTGTTCGGGCACGTAGTCGACCATGACGACCTCGCCGCCGTAGCCGCGCACGACCTCGGTCTCGGTCAGCATCTCGGGGGAGTAGTCCCCGCCCTTGACGTAGACCTCGGGGCGCAGCCGTTCGATGAGCGGGATGGGGGTGTCCGTCGCGAACACCGTCACCAGGTCGACGCAGGCCAGCGCGGCGAGCACGCCGGCGCGGTCCTCGGCCGGGTTGATCGGCCGCTCCGGGCCCTTCAGCCGGCGCACCGAATCGTCGTCGTTCAGCGCGACGACGAGCAGGTCGCCCAGGTCACGGGCCTGGCGCAGGTACGTGGTGTGCCCGCGGTGCACGACGTCGAAGCAGCCGTTCGTGAAGACGACGCGGCGGCCGGCCTGGCGAGCGGCCTCGACGGCGGTGGCGAGCTCGTCGTGGTCGACGACGGTCGCCGCCGGCGCGGTCACCGAGTCGAGCAGGGCGGCGGCGGTGCAGACGGACGTGCCGGCCTCGCGGACCACGACGTCGGCAGCGGCCTGGGCGACGGCGACGGCATCGCGCAGGGGTGCCTGCACCGCGAGGGCGACGGTCGCGGCGGCGCAGAAGGTGTCACCGGCACCGGAGGCCTGCTGCTCCGAGGCGGGCGTCGCACGAGTGCGGAACCCCTTGTCGGAGCCGGGCTCGAGCAGCACGGTGCCGTCGCGGTCGAGCGTGACCACCGCGGCACGGGCGCCACTGCGGGCGAGCACGTCGGCGCGGGCTGCGACGACGGTGCCGACGCGGTCGGCACCGGTGCCGAGCTCCGTGCCGAGCAGTGCGGCGGTCTCACCGGCGTTCGGCGTGACGAGGTCGGGGTGCAGCGCGGCCCAGCGGGTCAGGTCGTGCGCGTCGACCACGACGGCGCCGGGGCGGTCACGGTCGAGCATCGGCACGACGTCCTCGGCGCGGACGCCCAGGCCGTAGTCGCACACGACCGCGGCGTCGGCGCACCTGATGGCACGGGCCACCGAGCGGGCGAGGCGTTCGCCGTGCTCGGCGGTCGGGGTCGCGGCGAGCTCGTCGACCCGGACCACCACGCGGTCACCGCCGACCACGCGCGACTTCGTCGTGGTGCGGGCACCGGGGATCTCGACCAGGAACGACGTGTCGACGCCGGCAGCCTCGAGCCGCTGGCGCAGGACCTCACCGGCCTCGTCGTCGCCGATGAGCCCCACCATGCGGACCCGGGCGCCGAGGGCGCGGGCGTTCACGGCTGTGTTCGCCGCACCGCCCGGCACCGCGATGGTCTCGGTGACGCGGACGACGGGGGCCGGGGCCTCGCGGGAGACCCGCTCGGCCTCGCCGACGGTCCAGCGGTCGAGGATGCAGTCGCCGATGACGACGACGAGCGGTTCGCGGTCGTCGATCGTGGCGACGAGGTCACGGACCAGCCGGACGTCGGCGGTCATCGGGTGCCTCCCGCGGTGTCGGCGCTGCCGGCGGTGGCGCCGGCAGCGGCTGCGGGGCCGGCGGTGCCTGCTGCGGCGCCGGTGCTGCTGGTGGCTGCGGTGGCGCCGGCTGCTGCGGTCGACGGCTCGGCGGTGCGGCGCGGCGAGGCTGCCTCGAGGTGCACCACCGTCGTGGTCGTCATCTCGTCGAGCAGGTGCGGGCCGTACCCGAACCCGGCGCCCGAGGCACCGCGGGGCTGGGCGCTGCCGCCCGGAGCGCCGCCGAACACGGCGTTCACCTTGACGGTGCCGACGGGCAGTTCGGCCGCGGCACGGAGTGCGTGCGCGGTGTCGTTCGTCAGCACCGTCGCTGCGAGGCCGTAGCGGTCCGCCGCTGCGAGCCGGAGGCCCTCCGCGAAGTCCGACACGACCCGCACCGGGGCGATCGGGCCGAAGGTCTCCTCGGTCAGCACGAGCATGTCGTCCGTGCAGTCGGTCAGGACGGTCGCCGGGTAGAACGATCCGAGCCCGCCGGGCGTGACGCCACCGGTCCGGGCCGAGGCGCCGCGGGCGATCGCGTCGTCGACGTGGTGCTGCACGAGCTCGCGCAGCCGGTCGTCCACGAGCGGCCCGAACTCCGCGGCGGGTGCAGCCGTGCGGCGCTCCGCCTCGGCGACGAGCGCGGCGACGAAGGGCTCGGCGACGTCCTGGTGCACGTACACCCGCTCGACGCTGGTGCAGATCTGGCCGGTGTTCGCGAACGCGCCGAGGGCGACCTGTGCGGCGGCCCACTCGGGGTCGACGTCGGCGTCGACGATGACCGGGTCGTTGCCGCCGTTCTCGCGGATGACGTGGGCGCGGGTGGTCGCGGCCACCTCGCTCAGGCGGTCACCGGTTGCGGTCGACCCGACGTGCGCGTAGACGTCGATGCCCTCCTGCGCCAGGAGCAGCTCGCCGGTCGTCGCGTCGCCGTCGACCCCGATGAGCACGCCGTCCGGCAGGACCTCGGCGAGCAGCGCGTTGAGTCGGGCGAAGGTCGCGGGGCACCGTTCGCTGCCCTTGTGCACCACCGTGTTGCCCGTGACGATCGCTGCGCCGAGGATCCCGCAGGCCACGGCGACCGGGTCGTTCCACGGCGTCAGGGCGAGCACCACGCCACGCGGGTGCGGCACCGACCAGTCGGCGGCACCGAACAGGCCCCGCAGGGCCTCACCGCGGTGCACCGGCCCGAGCTCGGCGTACTGCACGAGCGTGCCGATGCCGGCCTCGACCCCACCGAGGGCGTCGCCGGGCACCTTGCCGGTCTCGCGGGTGTTCAGGTCCGCCAGCTCCTGCGCGTGCGCACGGAGGTGCTCGGCCGCGGCGTGCAGCAGGGCACCGCGCTCGGCCGGCGCGGTGCGGGCCCAGGCACCGGCAGCGGCACGGGAGCGAGCGACGGCGTTTCGGACGTCGTCCTCGGTCGAGCGTCGCACGGTGGACGCGATCGATCCGTTCACGGGGTCGGTCACCACGAGGTCGTCGGCGGCGGGGGGTGCGATCGTCATGGGGTCCTTCCGGAGGCGGGCGGGGCCTCACACGGTGCTCGTGCTCCGCTGTGTGCGGTCACGGCATCGCGCTTCTCGTCCATCCGGGGCCGCTGCTGGACGTCCGGACGGGTCCGACCGGTAGACGTGGAGCTGTGCAACAGATCGGTGTGGGCGGAGAACGGTTCGACGGTGTCAGCGAGATCGCGGTGCTCCGCGGTGGGGGACTGGGCGACCTGATGTTCGCCCTCCCGGCGGTCGAGGCCCTGGCCGCCGCGTACCCCGGAGCCCGGATCACGCTGCTCGGGGCACCCTCGGCGCGGCCGGTGCTCGAGGGCCGCACCGACGCCGTGCACGCCTACGAGGAGCTCCCCGTCGTGCCCGGCGTCCGGGACTCGGGCGAGGGTGCACCGACCGAGCAGGACTTCTTCGAGCGGCTGCACGGGCGCTTCGACCTCGCGGTGCAGCTGCACGGCGGCGGCCGGAACTCGAACCCATTCCTGCTCCGGCTCGGGGCCCGTCACACCGTGGGCACCGCCACCGAGGACGCCGAGGTCCTGGAGCGCTGGGTCCGCTACGTCTACTACCAGCACGAGGTCGTCCGGGCGCTCGAGGTGGCCTCGCTCGCCGGTGCCGAGCCGGTCACCCTCGACCCCCGGCTGCACGTCCCCGAGGCCGCGCGGGCCGGGGTCCGGCAGCGCCTCGGGGTCCGGGGACGACTCGTCGCGATCCACCCCGGGGCCACCGACCCGCGTCGCCGCTGGAGCCCCTCGCGCTTCGCCGAGGTCGCCCGTGCCCGGCTCGCCGCCGGGGACGACGTGGTGCTCGTGGGTGACGACTCGGACGTGCAGGCGTCGTCCGCAATCGTCGCGTCGCTGTCGCCCGAGTTCCGGGAGCGCGTGCACGACCTCACCGGGTCACTGCCGCTGCGTGAGCTGCCCGACGTCCTCGCCGCCGCCGACGTCATGGTGGGCGACGACTCCGGCCCACGGCACCTCGCCGTCGCCGTGGGCACCCCGACCGTCGGCGTGTTCTGGTTCGGCAACGTGATCAACGCCGGGCCGTTCGACCGCGGTCGGCACCGCGTGCACCTGTCCTTCGTGACGCAGTGCCCGGTGTGCGGCGCGGACGTCACCCAGGTCGGCTGGACCGCCGAGCGGTGCGAGCACGACCCGTCCTACGTGGACCAGGTCGAGCCGGAGGCCGTCCTCGCCGACGTCGAGGACCTGCTCCGCACGGTCTGACGCTGCGCGCGGTGCCACGAGCGCCCGGTGCGAGGTTCCACATTCCGTGGGACGCTCCGGCCCTCGCACGGGGTGCGGAAGCGCGCACCATGCGGTGGACGCGATCGTCGGACGGCCGGGAGGCGCGGTGCCAGCCCGGCACGCGCCTCCAGGCCGCGCCGTGTGGCGCCACTTGCGCCCGGTGCGAGGTTCCACACTCCGTGGGACGCCCCGACCCTCGCACGGAGTGCGGAAGCGCGCACCAGTGCCCGGCACACGGACAGACGGGAGGCGCGGTGCCAGCCGGCACCGCGCCTCCCGTCCGTCAGCGGCGAGCGACTACGGCCAGCTCGGCTCCGTCGCCGGCATGATCGACAGCTCGCGGATCTCACAGCCGGCCGGCTGCGACAGCGCGAAGATGATCGAGTTCGCGACGTACTCCGGCTCGATGAGCTGCGCGTCCGGGCCCGGCTTGTACTGCTCGGTCCGGTCGGCGAAGAAGTTCGTCCGCATCCCGGCGGGGATGATGTTGGTCACGCCGATGCGACCGGCGGTCTCGGCGGCCAGCGCCTGCGAGAACCCGCGGACGCCGAACTTCGACGCCGAGTAGGCGGTGCCGTCGCCGACGCCGCGCAGGGCGAGCGACGACGAGATCGTGACGACGCGGCCGTGCGTGGCCTCGAGGGCGGGCAGGGCGGCGCGCACGGTCGAGGCGGTGCCGATCAGGTTGACGCCGACGATCTGCTCCCACTTGCCGGACGAGATCGCGTCGATCGGGGCGGGGGTGTCGATGCCCGCGGCGGTGACGACGGCGTCGAGGCCACCGTGCCGCTCGGCGGCGTCGCGGACCGCCTGCTCGACGGCGTCGGTGTCCGAGACGTCCACGGCGACGGCGTCGACGCCCTCGGGGACGGCGTCGATCCGCAGGTCGAGGACGATCGGGGTGCCGCCGGCCTCGGTGACGGCGGCCACGACGGCGGCGCCGAGTCCGGAGGCGCCGCCGGTGACGAGGACGCGGCCGATGGGGGTGGTGGGGACGGGCATGGATGTCCTTTGCGTAGTGGAGCGGGAAGTGGTCGAGCAGGTGTGGGACGGCGAGCGGACGCTCAGCCGACGCGTTCGATCGCGGCGGCGAGCCGGGTCGTCGACCGGCCCGGGTGGAACGGCACGGTGACGACGCGGCCACCCCACTCGGCGAGGGTCGCCGTCTCGGGCAGTTCGCTCGCGGTGTAGTCGCCGCCCTTCGCCCAGACGTCCGGACGGAAGCGGCGCAGGGCCTCGTCGGGGGTGGACTCGTCGAACACCACGACGGCGTCGACGCAGTCGAGCGCCAGGAGCAGCTCGACCCGGTCGTCCTGGGTCATGATCGGCCGGTCGGGGCCCTTCAGAGCACGCACCGACGAGTCCGAGTTCAGGCAGACGACCAGGCAGTCGCCGAGTGCACGGGCGGCCGACAGGGTGCGGGCGTGCCCGGCGTGCAGCAGGTCGAAGCAGCCGCCGGTCGCGACGACGGTGCCGCCGGCGCTCCGGACGTCGTGCACCACGCGCATGGCGTCCCGGTCGGCCCCGGGCACGGCGAGCGGCGCGGGGCCGTCGTCGGCGAAGAGCGCGGTGACGCCACCGGCGGCCAGGTACTCGGACGCGGCGACCACCCCGGCGGAGACGGCGTCGGGGACGTCCGCCCCGGACGCCAGCGCGACGGCGACGCCCGCGGCGAGCCGGTCGCCGGCACCGCAGGGGTCCCCGGCGCTGACGGACGGAGCCGGCACGAAGCGGCTGTCGCCCTGGGCGTCGGCGAGCAGCGCGCCGCGGTCACCCATCGTCACGGCGACGGCGCCGGCCTGCCACTGCTCGACGAGCCGGGCAGCGGCGACCGTCGCGAAGGGCACACCGTGTCCCTCGACGTCGGTGAAGCGTCGCGCCTCGGCCGCGTTCGGGGTGGCGACGGTGGTGCCGGGGACGGGGGCGGCGCCTTTGGGGTGCGGGTCCCAGACCACCGGCAGGCGCTCGGCCGCACGGGTGAGGGCCTCACGGAGGGCCGGGGCAGCGGCGACCCCGCGGCCGTAGTCGGCGACGACGATCGCGTCGACGCCGTCGAGGGCGGCGGTCATCGCGTCGGTGGCACCGGGCACGGGCGGGGTCGCGCAGCCCTCGTCGATCCGGACGAGGGCGTGGTCGACGACGCGCACGCGGGTCTTCACGGGGGTCGGGACTCCGGACGGTCCGGCGACGATCGTGACCTCGGGGAGCAGGTCACGGATCTCCTGGGACCGGCCGTCGTCGCTCAGGACGGTGACCAGGGTGACGTCGTGGCCGTCGCGGGCGAGCATCGTCGCGACGAGTCCGGCACCACCGGCACGGCGGTCGTCGGTGGCGACGTCCACCACGGGGACGGGGGCGTCCGGGCTCAGGCGCTCGCTCGTGCCGGACACGTCGACGTCGAGCAGGGTGTCCCCGACGACGGCGATGCGGAAGCGCGGAGCGGCGGCACGGCCACCGGCAGCACCGGAACGCGGAGCGACGGCAGCGGGCCCGCTCATCGACGGCCCCCGCGACGCAGCGTCGGCTCCATCGCCTTGCAGAGCGCGTGCACCAGGACGAGCTGCGCCTCCTGCACGTTGGCGGACGGCCCCTCGATGCAGATCGCGTCGTCGACCAGGTCGGCGAGCGGGTTCGGTCCGGACCCGGTCAGCGCGAGGGAGCGGGCACCCACGGCACGTGCGGCCTCGGCGGCCCGCAGCAGGTTCGGGCTCTTGCCGCTCGTCGACAGCAGCACGAGGACGTCACCGGCACGGGCGTGCGCCGACACCTGCCGTGCGAACACCTGGTCGTAGCCGTAGTCGTTCCCGATGGCGGTCACGGCCGAGGTCTCGGCGTGCAGCGAGATGGCCGAGTACGCGGGCCGGTCGCCCTCGAAGCGGCCGGTGAGCTCGGACGTCAGGTGCTGCGCCTCGGCAGCCGAGCCGCCGTTGCCCGCGGCGAGCAGCCGACGTCCGGCGACGAGCCGCCCGGCGATGTCGTCCGCCCACTCGGCGATGTGGTCCCGGTGGTCGACGAGGGAGGCGATCACGGGGACCGACGCCGCGACGTGGTCGACGACGACGCGGGCGCTGTCCGTGACGGCGCGGTCCTCGAGCCCGGTCTGCTGGTCGATGGTCATCGTGCGGTCCTCTCCGTCGACTGCGCGGCGCGGGTGACCCGGCCGGCGTGGGTGGTGCGCGAGCGGCCGGCGGCGGGCCCGGTGGTGCTGGCGGACGAGGTCGCGCCGGCGAGCAGGCGCTCGTAGACGCGTTCGCTGTCGGCCGCGACCTTCTGCCAGGTGTAGCGGGACTCGGCGCGCTGTCGACCGGCACGGCCGTACGCCTCGCGGCGCTCCGGGTCGTCGAGCAGTGCGCCGACGGCCTCGGCGACCGCGGTCTCGTCGCGCGGCGGCACGTGCAGGCCCGTGGCGTCCTCGACGACGGTGTCGATGAGCCCGCCGACGCTCGACGCGACCACCGGGCGACCACAGGCCATCGCCTCGAGCGGCACGATGCCGAACGGCTCGTACCAGGGGGCGCAGACGACGACGTCGGCGCTGCGGTAGACGGCTGGCATGTCGTGCTGCCCGAGCTGCCCGCGGAACGTCACGTGGTCGCGCACGCCGAGCGACCGGGCGAGGGTGTCGAGGCGCTGGTACTCGGGGTCGTCCACCAGGTCGGCACCGGCGACACCGGCACCGCCCACGACGACGAGTTCGACGTCACGGCCCTGTTCGACGAGCGCGGCGAGTGCGGCGATCGTCGTCCCGACGCCCTTCCGCTGCACGAGTCGTGAGGCGGTGAGCACCCGGAGCGGACGGTCGCGCTGTTCGACGGGGCCGTCCGGACGGAAGACCGACACGTCGACGCCGCACGGCACCACCGAGATGCGGTGCAGCGGGACGCCGAGGGCCTTGAGCTCGAACGCCTCGTCCGAGCACGTCGCGACGACCTGGTCGACGCTCCGGCCGACGGCGGGTTCGACCCACTCGCGCTCGGCCGGGCTGGTGTCAGCGGCACCCTGGTGCCGGCGCTTGACGACACCCAGGGCGTGGAAGGTCTGCACGACCGGGATACGCACCCCGCCGGTCCGGGCCTGCACCTGCGTCACCGCGTCGAGGGCGGCGTGGCCCGACATCCAGAAGTGCGCGTGCACCACGTCGGGGCGGTCGAGGAACCACTCGGCGGCGAGCACGGACGCGAACGTCCCCATGAACGGGAACAGCTCGTCCTTCGGCACGGCACGCGCGGGACCGGCGTCGACGTGCACGACGTCCACACCGGGGCGCAGGGGCACGCGGACGGGCTGCGACGCGTCGTCGCGCCGCGTGTAGACGGTCACGTGGTGGCCGCGGTCGGCCAGTGCACCGGACAGTTCGGCGACGTGGACGTTCTGCCCACCGGCGTCGACCCCGCCGAGCACGGCGAGCGGACTCGCGTGCTCGGACACCATGGCGATCTTCATCGCAGGCTCCCTTCGAGCGCGGCTCCCGCCGCACGGTTCCGTCGCGCACCGCGCGCGACGGCGTCGTCGAGCAGGTCGTCCCAGTCGGCCAGGAACCGACCGAGCGCGTGCCGTGCGAGCACGGCCTCACGCGCCACGAGCCCCCGTCGGCGCGCCTCGTCCGGGTCCTCCAGCAGCAGCCTGGAGGCCCGCACCAGCTCCTCGACGTCGGTCGCGATCGCCCCGGCCTCACCCGGGACCGTGCGGGCCGCGTCCGTCGTCGCGAGCACCAGGACCGGCATGGCCATGTGCATCGACTCGATGAGCGACAGGCCGAGCGAGGTCCAGCGGTTCGGGTGCACGTAGGCCCGCCGTTCGGCCAGCGCCGCGTGCATGGGGTCGGCCTGGACGTCGCCCTGCGCGACCACGCGGTCGCCGAAGCCGAGCTCCGGCAGCCGTTCGGTGCCGATGCCCCAGACGTCGACCGGCGCGACCTCGGCGAAGCGGGGGAGCAGGTCGGTGCCGACGACACGGTTGCGCCGGACGGGTTCGTTGATCACGACGCCGAGGCGGTCGAGCGCACCGGTGTACAGCGGGCCCGGGTCGACGACGCCGTGCTCGACGACGGTGGTCCGGGTGGTGCCGCAGTCCCACATCAGGGCGTTCCAGTGCGTCACGTGCGCGATCGTCAGGTCGTCGCGGTCGCGCATCGGGTGCAGGCTGTTCGGCACGTCGACCCGGGGCGCGTTGTGCTCCACGAAGACGATCGGTACCTCGCGGCCACCGAGCAGACGACGGGCTTCCTCGAGCTCTTCGGTGCGCTGCAGGACGACCACGTCGACCTCGGCCTCGGCGACGTCGGCCGGGTCGATCTCGATCGCGGAGTCCGGCCAGTCGCGCCCACCGCGGCCGAGTCCCCAGGCGTCGCGCGCCGGGGTGGTCGGGATGAGGTACTCGTGGTGGCCGCGGACGAAGGCGTCCATCCAGCCGCCGTGCACGTGCCACACGAGGATCCGCATGCAGGGCCTTCCGGTCGGTGTCGATAGGCTCGCTCCCCGACGCTGCCGGAGCAGCAGGAGAAGGAGCAGGAGAAGCAGTGGCGCACGCTACGCAGCGCCTTCTGGGCCGCCCCGCAGACTTCTCCGATCAGTCCGCGAAACGCGGTCGAGGAGCCGTTCGTGGGCCTCCAGGACGTCCGCGATGCGCACTCCGGACAGGCACGGGTGGCCGGGGACCGGGCACTCGCGAGCGCGGCTGAGACGGCACGGTGCGGCCTGGTCGCCGAGGAGTTCGACGAGCGGGGCGTACGGCGCCCACTTCACGGCGGGGACGACGGGCGAGAACAGGCTCACGATGGGCGCTCCGACGGCCGCGGCGAGGTGGGCCGGACCGGTGTTCCCGACGACGACGACCTCGGCGCCGGCGAGGACGGCCGCGAGTTCGGCGGGGCTGGTGCGGCCGCCGAGGTCGATGCCGGTGTCGCCCGCCACGGCGGCGGTCAGTGCGCGTTCGCCGGGGGAGCCGGTGACGACGACGGGGACGCCGCGCTCGGCGTAGGCGGCGACGAGCGCACGGTGGTGGGACTCCGGCCACGACCGTGCCGGGACGCTGGCTCCGGGGTGGACGACCACGTAGCGGTCGAGCCCGGCCACGGGCGGGGGCAGGACGGCGTCGTGGCGCACCGCGAGCCTCCCGTCGTCGTCCGGCGGCAGCCGGAACCCGGCCGCCTCGGCGATCCGCAGCGCGCGCTCGGGCTCGGGGAGGTCCTCGGGCAGGTCCTCGCCGGGGCGCAGCCGCACGTCGAGCAGCGACCCGGGGTGGTCGACCGAGGCCCCGGAGACCCGGGGGACCCCGGCCAGGCGCAGGAGCAGCGCGAGGGGCAGGGGCGACTGGTGGAAGGACGTCAGGACGACGGCCTCGTCGGGCTGTTCCTCGGCGACCAGCGCGCGGAACTCGGCGAGCAGGGCGTCGTCGATCGGGCGTGCGGTCTCGGTGACCCACGGTGCCGCCCACACCCGCACCCGGTCGATGCCGGGCAGCAGGTCGGCGGCCGGCGCCCCCTGCGGTCCGCACAGCATCGTCACGTGCGCGGCACCGGCGGCGACCGCGCGCACCGCGGGGCCGGCCACCAGGACGTCGCCGAACGAGTCGAGCCGGGCGACGAGGACGCGCCGACCGGCGCTCACGCCCGGTCCGCCACGCTGCCGACGTGCTCGAGCACCAGGGTGACGGCCTCGTCCAGGTCCGCGGCGACGGTGTCGGCCTCGTCGATCTCCTGACGGCGGGTGCGCGGGGTGGGCACGAGGATCCCCTGCGCGCCGGCGTTCCGGGCGGCCTGCACGTCGGCGCCGATGTCACCGACGACGACGATCGACTCCGGCGGGATGCCGAGCCGCTCGGCGGCGTCGAGGACCATCCCGGGCCGGGGCTTCCGGCAGGCGCAGTCGTCACCGGCGTCGTGCGGGCAGACGCACCACACGTCGAACGGGCCGACGAGCTCGTCGACCCGGGCGTTGGTGGCGTCGACCTGTTCGCGCGTGGCCATGCCCTTCGCGATCACCGACTGGTTCGTGACGACGCCGAGCTGCAACCCGGCGGCACGCGCCCGGTCGACGGCGCGGCGGGCACCGGGGACGGGGACGACCAGGTGCGGGTCGGCGTTGTACGGGACGTCCACCACGAGGGTGTCGTCGCGGTCGAGGAGCAGGCCGCGGATGACGCGGTCCGGTGCGAGGGCCATGCTCCGTGACTACCGGTCCACGGCCGGGGACCGCCCCAGGAAGAGCCGCGGAGCGCGGTCCCGGCAGGACCGTCAGCGGGTCGGGTCTACCGTCGCGGCGGTGACCGCCCTCGAGAACCTGCCCGACCCCGACGGACGCCCGGAACTGCTCGTCCTCCGTGCCATCAAGCTCGGCGACCTGCTCGTCGCCGTCCCCGCACTGCACGCGCTCCGCCGCGCGTTCCCCGACCACCGCATCACCCTGGCCACCACGGCGTGGCTGGCGCCGGTCGTCGAACTCGTGCCGGCGGTGGACGTCCACCTGGCCCAGCACGGTCTCGACCACCCGATCGCGGTGCCGCACGGTGCCGTCGACATCGCCGTCAACCTGCACGGCGCCGGCCCGGAGTCCTCGGACCTCGTCGCCGCGCTCGCCCCGCGCCGGGTCATCGGGCACGCCGACCCGACCCACGACTACGAGGGCCCGGAGTGGCCGGACGACGTGCACGAGCGCGACCGCTGGGCGGACCTGCTCACGTGGCACGGCATCCCGGCGGACGCCACCGAGGTGCACATCGACCGCCCCGCCGAGCCGCCGGTGGTCGCCGACGCGGCCGTCGTGCACGTGGGCGCCTTCCACGGTGCGCGGCACTGGCCGACGGACCGCTTCGCCGACGTGGTGCGCGGACTGCGTGCGCGCGGTGCCGACGTGGTCCTGACAGGAGGCTCGGACGACGTCGTGCGCGCCCGTGCCGTCGCCGACGCGGCCGGCCTGGCGCCGGAGGCGGTCCTGGCCGGCACCCTGGACCTGCAGGCCTTCGCCGCGGTGATCGCCGCGGCGCGGCTCGTCGTCACGGTGGACACCGGCGCTGCGCACCTGGCGACCGCGTACGGGGTGCCGTCGGTCGTGCTGTTCGGCCCGGCCCCGCCCGAGGCGTGGGGCCCGCCGTCGACCGGTCCGCACATCGTGCTCACCGACGCCTCGGTCCGTCGCGGCGACGTCTTCGCCGAGGACCCCGACCCGGCGATCCTTGCCGTGACCGCGGACGACGTGCTCGGCGCGGTGGACCGGCTCCGGGTGACCGCTCAGGCGGCCGGGCGGTAGCGTCGACCGAGAGCCACCCGGACCTGCCGGATGCTCGGAGGGAGTCCTTCGTGTTCGAAGCCGCGAACATCCGTGACTGGATCGGTCTGCCGGTCGTCGACGAGGCCGACGACAAGGTCGGCACGCTCGAGAG
>Ga0308157_10000779_pt1 | contig 87208 bp, 74 predicted proteins | sample PhyBR1_FD_201035 | JGI IMG/M metagenome (GOLD analysis project Ga0308157, IMG submission 201035) | Phyllosphere microbial communities from UC Gill Tract Community Farm, Albany, California, United States - DLSLB.R1 | ecosystem: Host-associated > Plants > Phyllosphere > Unclassified | place: USA...
CTATCTAAAATCAAATTGCCTCTCTTTAGTAATCGATAATCTTCAATGTCTGTAAAATGTCTTCGCATATTTTATTCTTATTTCAAAAATAAAAATAGTAAAAATAGAGATGTGTCCACACGGTAGGATGGAAGGGCAAAATCTTTTTTATCCCAATTTTTCATTGGGATAAAAAGATTACTTCACTTAAATCTTTTTTTATAAGTGTTCAGCGAACTTCGTTTGGAATGACAGCGGGAAATCGCTCCTTATTGCAATGATTTTAATGATTTTAATTTCCGTCATCATTTTATTTGATGAAATTATAACAAAATAGAATTTTATATTCCAAAGTTAAATGTTTAATTTTGAATAAAAATATTTATAAATCATTAAAACAACTATAATTATGGCTTTTGAATTACCGAATTTACCTTATGCGTATGACGCATTAGAACCTCATATTGATGCTCGTACAATGGAAATACACCATACAAAACATCATAATGCTTATACTACAAACTTGAATGCGGCTATCGCAGGAACTGATTTGGAAGGAAAGACTATCGAAAATATATTGATAAATCTTGATAAAACTAATGCTGCTGTTCGCAATAATGGTGGAGGTTTTTACAATCACAACTTATTTTGGACCGTTATGTCTGCTGATGGTGGAGGATTACCAACTGGAGAATTGCTCGAGGCTATTGAAAGCTCTTTTGGAACTTTTGATGAATTTAAAGCAAAATTTGCTAAAGCTGGAGCTACACAATTTGGTTCAGGATGGGCTTGGTTATGTGTTCAAAAAGGAGGAAAACTTGATGTTTGCGGAACTCCAAATCAAGACAATCCATTAATGCCAGAAGTAGGCTGTGAAGGAACTCCAATTTTAGGAATGGATGTTTGGGAGCATGCTTATTATTTGAATTATCAAAACAGAAGACCAGATTATATTGAGGCTTTCTTCAGCGTAATTAACTGGACTGAAGTTTCTAGACGTTTTGCTTTAGAGAAGTAAGAAAATAGAATAACAACATTAGAAGATAGACGGACGAACCTAGAGTGTTTGTTCGTCTATTTTTTTTAGATACAATACTACCATCTTATTTTATTCTCTCATACCTATTTTCTTTTTTGAGTTTATTCCAATAAAAAAGGTGAAATGTTACTTTCACCCTTTTTGCCCCAAATCTACCATAAACTTAACCTACTAAAAATTATGGTACTCAAATTTACATAAGTAAAAAACTATCTCAATATTTTTTCGATGAACAACCTATAAAACCGTTCAATATACAATTCATCGATATCAGTAAGTTTAGTTATTTGTTATTCTTTTATTAAATAAATGCTCTGCTTAAATAATTCAAAAAGATGAGTTTGTTCCAATAAAAAAGGTGAAATGTTACTTTCACCCTTTTTGCCCCAAATCTACCATAAACTTAACCTACTAAAAATTATGGTACTCAAATTTACATAAGTAAAAAACTATCTCAATATTTTTTCGATGAACAACCTATAAAACCGTTCAATATACAATTGATTGATATCAGCAAGTTTGTTATTTGTTATTCTTTTATTAAATGAATGGTGAAACTTCATAATTAAAAAAAGATGAGTTTATTCCAATAAAAAAGGTGAAATGTTACTTTCACCTTTTTTGCCCCAAATCTACCATAAACTTAACCTACTAAAAATTATGGTACTCAAATTTACATAAGTAAAAAACTATTTCAATATTTTTTTCGACGAACAACCTATATACTCGTTTAATTTACAATTGATTAACTACAAACATGTTTTTATGTAGCAATAAACAAATTTTCATTTTTAAAAACTTAAAAAGATGAGTTTATTCCAATAAAAAAGGTGAAATGTTACTTTCACCCTTTTTGCCCCAAATCTACCATAAACTTAACCTACTAAATTATGGCAGAACAAATATAATTTTGCAATAATGATTTTAAAAATAAATTCGATAAAATACCTACAAATTCGATAATCGGACAGAAGCATTAATATGCCCTTGCATCCTTACCTTCGTAAAAATTCATAAACGCCCTGTTAACAACACGATTACCACCTGGAGTAGGATAATCTCCGGTAAAGTACCAATCACCTAAATTTTTAGGACAAGCTATATGTAAATCTTCTACTGTTTGGAAAATAATCTTTACTTCAGCATTAATATCAGATGAACTAAGCATTTCGGCAATTTTATCTGAGATTTCCTGAGAAGTAAAAGAATCATATATTGCCGTAACATAATTGACTACATCATTATCATGATAGTTTTCCTGCGCTTTACATTTAACATACACTTCATCAACAATATGATACAAATTTCTTTCTTTCAATAATTCTAAAGCCGCTCTAAATGCAACCAAGCCTTCCAATTTTGCCATATCAATACCATAACAATCAGGGTAACGAATTTGTGGCGCTGAGGAAACAATTACAATTCTTTTTGGTTTTAAACGATCCATCATTTTAATGATACTCATTTTAAGAGTTGTTCCTCTTACAATACTATCATCGATAATAACAAGATTATCAGTTGGTTTGATCACTCCATAAGTCACATCGTAAACATGCGCAACCAAGTCATCCCTGCTACTGTCTTCGGTAATAAAAGTTCTAAGCTTAGCATCTTTTATTGCTACCTTCTCAGTTCTAATTTTTACGGAAAGTAACTTTTCTAAAGAATCTACTGTTAATGTATCCTTATTTTCAAGAATAAAATTTGTCTTTCTTTGATTTAAAAAATCCTGAGCGGCTTCAACCAATCCGTAAAAAGAAGTTTCGGCTGTATTTGGTATGTATGAAAAAACGGTGTTGTCTGTATCATTATCAATAGATTTTAATACCGCAGGCAAAATCAGTTTCCCTAAATCTTTTCTTTCTTGATAAATTTCAGCATCGCTTCCTCTTGAGAAATAAATACGCTCAAATGAACATGCTTTTTTTATAGTTGGAGCTAAAATTTCCTTCATGGAAATATCTCCATTTTTCTTGATAATTAAGGCATTACCTGGATCAATTTCTTTTACTTTTTCAAACGGAACATTAAAAACTGTCTGAATAACCGGTCTTTCAGAAGCTACTACCACAATTTCATCATCCTGATAAAAATAAGCTGGACGAATACCTGCAGGGTCTCTAAAAACAAAAGCATCACCATGACCCAAAAGACCGGCCATAGCATATCCTCCATCTAAATTCTTGGATGAACGAGCCAAAATTTTTGCAATATCAAGTCTCTCTGCAATAACAGGAGATGCATCTCTTTTGGAATAACCTTCAGCCTTGCAATCTTGGTACAGTTGCATCACTTCTTTGTCAAGAAAGTGACCTATTTTTTCCATTACGGTAACGGTATCTGCCATTTCCTTTGGATGCTGTCCTAATTCAACCAAGTTTTGAAAAAGCTCTTTAACATTGGTCATATTAAAGTTTCCAGCCAAAATCAAATTTCTATGCATCCAGTTACTCTGACGTAAAAATGGGTGCACGCTTTCGATACTGTTTTTCCCAAAAGTACCATAACGAACGTGACCTAAATACAATTCTCCTATATAAGGAATATTGGCTTTGAGTTTCTGAACGTCATCTGCATACTCGGGATGAGCTTCCATTTCTTCGTTTACTCGCTCATTTATTTGCTTGAAAACATCCTGAATAGGTTGTGCATGATTAGAACGGACACGGCTAATGTATCTTTCACCAGGTTCTACATCCATTTTAATACTTGCAAACCCAGCACCATCTTGACCACGATTGTGCTGTTTCTCCATCATCAAATACATTTTTTGAATACCATAAAAAGCTGTTCCATACTTTTCCTTATAGAATTCAAGAGGTTTTAAAAGTCTAACTAAAGCTATTCCACATTCGTGTTTTAAAGCGTCGCTCATTGTTTTGTTGTTTGTAGTTGTTGGTATTTATTGGTGTCTGTATAAACTTTTTTTTAAACTAAATACGAAACAAATTCGTACTTTTTCTTATAAACATTAACTGTGTTAATTAAAAAAAGCCTCATATCGAGGCTTTATTATACTGTTATAAAGGCATTTCATATTGAGTTAAAGACTTAAATTGCTTTAACCTTTCTGTAGCTTCTTCTTTTTCGAGTTTAACCATTCTTTCGGTTCCAAATTTTTCCACACAGAAGGAAGCTAAATTAGATCCGTAAATAATCGAATTTTTAAGATTTTCAAAAGAAATATCCCCGCTTTGAGTAATATAACCTGCAAAACCTCCTGCAAAAGTATCACCCGCTCCAGTTGGATCAAAAACTTCTTCCAAAGGCAAGGCCGGAGCAAAGAAAATTTCTGATTGATCAAATAGCAAAGAACCATGTTCTCCCTTTTTTATCACAACATACTTAGGTCCCATTTCATGAATTTTAGCAGCTGCTTTCTTTAAAGAATGTTCACCCGAAAGTTGTCTTGCTTCTTCATCATTAATGGTAATAACATCTACTCGTTTAATTACCTCTAATAATTCTGGTAAAGCACAATCCATCCAAAAATTCATGGTATCAAGTACTACCAATTTAGGCTTGGTTTCCATTTGATCCAAAACGCTACTTTGCACAATAGGATGTAAATTTCCTAACATCACTATTTCGGCATTTTTATAATCCTGAGGCACTTTCGGCTGAAAATCTGCCAAAACATTTAATTCGGTTACCAGGGTATCTCTTGAATTTAAATCATTGTGATACAATCCGCTCCAAAAAAAAGTCTTTCCTCCTTTAACAACTTCGATTCCAGAAATATCAATATTTCTGTCTGTTAACAATTCAAGATATTCTTGGGGAAAATCGTCACCAACAACAGAAACTATTGCCGATTTTACATTGAAAAAAGAAGCTGATATTCCGATATAGGTAGCGGCACCGCCTAAAATTTTATCTGTTTTTCCAAAAGGAGTTTCAATAGCGTCGAAAGCAACTGTTCCAACAATCAATAATTTATTCATTCTGTGAGTTTCGAATTAAGGTGCAAAGATAGTTTATAAGTTGCAATATTGCAAAGGATGGATTTTGCAAAGTTTTCATAAAAGTTTACCCTCTTCCTTCTCATAAAAAGCGTCAACTGAAAGCTGCTTCTGCATGGAAGCCATAACGGCCAATTCATCACATCTTTCATTTTGGGGATGGTTATTATGCCCTTTAATCCATTTGAAATCTACTTGATGTTTTTTGTATATAAGCAAAAAGCGCTTCCATAAATCAGGGTTTTTCTTTCCTGCAAATCCTTTCTTCTCCCAACCAAAAACCCATTTTTTCTGAACCGAATCTACAACATACTTTGAATCCGAAATTACTAGAACAGCTGTATTCTCTTTTTTTAATTTCTCCAAACCTACAATGACAGCCAACAATTCCATCCGATTATTTGTCGTATGCCTGAAACCTTCGTAAAATTCCTTCTTATAAGGTTTACCAACCCATTCCATCACCACACCATAACCGCCATTACCAGGGTTTCCCTTTGCGGCGCCATCCGTATATATATGTACGTCGTAATTCAATAGCGTAAGACTTAAAGATTATTAAGAAGTAATTTTTCTATTATTTCCGGAAAATGTTTTTGTTCCAATTCGTGAATTTTTTCAGCTACAGTTTCTGGAGTGTCATCATCAGTAAGGACAACTTTTTTCTGAAAAATAATACCTCCTTCATCATAGTGTTCATTTACATAATGAATGGAAATTCCGGTTTCCTTTTCCTTATTGTTGACTATAGCCCTGTGTATATGCATGCCATACATTCCCTTACCTCCATAATTGGGCAAAAGTGCTGGATGAATATTGATTATTTTATTAGGGTATTTTTCGATTATATTTTCAGGAAATTTTAATAAGAAACCCGCCAAAACTATCAAATCCGGATCGATTTCTTGTATTTTATATAAGATATTTCTCTCTATAAGATCGTTTTTTGAGAAAATTTCAGTAGGAATTAAATGATTTTTTGCTCTTTCAATAACTTTTGCGGAAGCATTATTGGTAAAAACCGAAACAACCCGAGCAATTTCAGTTTTTGCGAAATGCTTTATGATATTTTCGGCATTAGTTCCTGATCCTGAGGCAAAAACAATAATTTTTTTCATAATTGGATTAATTTTGAGAATGCAAAAAACGGAATAAAAATCGAAAATAAATAGTTTCAAAAGAGCTTTCTTAAAATTAATTTTATAAATTAGTGTTACATTTATAAACTAAATCATGGTTTTAAAATAAAGTTTTTTATTTTTGCCAACAAATTAAATTCTAAAATTAAAAGATTATGTCAGACATTGCATCAAGAGTAAAAGCGATTATCGTAGACAAATTAGGTGTTGACGAAAACGAAGTTGTAACAGAAGCAAGCTTCACTAATGATTTAGGAGCTGACTCATTAGACACTGTTGAGCTTATTATGGAATTCGAAAAAGAATTTGACATTCAAATTCCAGACGATCAAGCAGAAAACATCGCTACTGTAGGTCAAGCTATCTCTTATATCGAGGAAGCTAAAAAATAATAATGACACACCCGAATTCTAAAAATCCAATTTTTTAAAATCCAAATTCCAAATTTTGGTATTTGTTTTTTTTGAAATTTGAAAATTTTTAAAAATCGGGTGTTATTATTTGATTAAAATTAATTATTCGATTGAACTTCAATCAAATTATATTTGCATTAATACCCATGATTCTTTTAGTTACTTTTTTAGTATAGAAAGCATGGGTTTTATTTGTTAAAAGATAACAAAAACAAAACAAGTTATGTCTTTAAGAAGAGTTGTTGTAACCGGCCTTGGCGCACTTACTCCCATTGGTAACAATATTGAGGAATTTTGGAACGGACTAATTAATGGTGTTAGTGGGGCTGCTCCAATCACCTATTATGATGCTTCAAAGTTCAGAACACACTTTGCCTGTGAAGTAAAAAACTTCAATGTTGAAGAATTTATAGACAGAAAAGAAGCGAGAAAAATGGATCGTTACGCACAATATGCTGTGGTTGCATCTGATGAGGCCATCAAGGATGCAGGTTTCGATTTTGACAAATTAGACAAAGACAGAATTGGCGTAATTTGGGGTTCAGGAATTGGTGGATTGGAAACTTTTCAAATAGAGGTTCTTAATTATGCTGCTGGTGACGGCACTCCAAAATTCAATCCTTTCTTCATACCAAAAATGATTGCCGATATTGCTGGTGGTCATATTTCAATGAAATACGGACTCAGAGGTCCAAACTTTACAACTGTTTCGGCTTGTGCATCATCCACAAATGCAATTATTGACGCTTTCAACTACATTCGTCTAGGGCATGCAGATGCAATAGTTACAGGAGGTTCTGAAGCAGCGGTGACAATTGCCGGAATGGGAGGCTTTAATGCAATGCACGCCTTATCAACAAGAAATGACGACCCAAAAACAGCTTCAAGACCAATGGACAAAGACAGAGATGGATTTGTACTTGGAGAAGGTGCCGGGGCTTTAATACTGGAAGAATACGAACACGCGATTGCACGTGGCGCAAACATATATTGTGAAATTGGCGGAGGCGGAATGTCTGCAGATGCTTATCACATAACTGCCCCACATCCAGAAGGATTGGGTGCCAAAAACGTAATGTTGAACTGCTTGAGAGATTCCGGTTTGGAACCGACAGATGTGGATGGCGTAAACATGCATGGAACTTCGACTCCACTTGGTGACATTGGAGAATCCAAAGCAATTTTACAAGTGTTTGGAGAGCATGCCTACACCATGAATTTGAATTCAACAAAATCAATGACAGGTCATTTATTGGGCGCTACTGGAGCAATTGAAGCAATCTCTTGTATTCTTTCAATAAAATACGGAATTGTTCCTCCAACTATCAATCATTTCACGGACGATGAAAACATTGATCCTAAATTAAACTTTACGTTTAATGTAGCTCAAAAAAGAGAAATGAACGTGGTTATGAGTAATACATTTGGTTTTGGTGGTCATAACGCTTGCGTTTTGGTTAAAAAATTAGATTACAAAGCATAAATGCGTTTTCTAAAAAAAATATTCTCAAAATCCCGTTCTCTAGAAGACGGGATTTTTTTTGGCACACTTCAGTCCATACTTGGATTTGAACCAATAAATCTTGACTTCTATAAGAAAGCGTTCACACATCGCTCTTCAAATCGCATAGATTTAAAAGGCAATCCCATTAATTATGAGAGACTTGAATTTTTGGGAGATGCCATGTTAAGTTCTGTTATTGCCGCCTATTTATTTAATGAAGCACCTCTTGGTGATGAAGGTTATTTAACAAAAATGCGCTCAAAGATTGTTAGTAGGGAGCATTTAAATGAACTAGGAAAAGATTTAAATTTAATAGAGTTTGTAGAAAGTAAAGTTCCAGTACATCATTTTGGAGAAAATATACACGGCAATATATTCGAATCTTTAATCGGTGCCATTTACTTGGATAAAGGTTACGAATATTGTGAAAAATTCATTCAAAAAAGAGTCATCATACCCTATGTAGACATCGCTCGACTGGAAGGTAAAGTTATAAGTTATAAAAGCCTTGTCATTGAATGGTGTCAAAAGGAAAAAAAACAATTCCATTATGATATATTTGAAGATAATGCAATTGATGGTCAACGTCTTTTTGGAGTAAAATTAAGTATTGATGATAAAGTTATTGCAAAGGCAAGAGCAACATCAAAAAAGAAGGCAGAAGAAAAAGCCTCACAACGAGCATACTTTGCTTTTCAAGAAAAAATTGAAAGAAAATAGCTAAATGATTATCAAAACTACATCGTTATCGTTAATAAAATATCATAATCCTAGTTAAGAAGCATCCTTTTACTAAATTAGAAATATTATATTTACAGCTTATTTTTTAATGACCATGGCAATTCATAAATTGGATTTTGGTGAATTTAACGAAATAGACTATAGTCTTATCGCTATTCACACCGCATTAGAAGATTACAGATTGGCTTATTTTATCAATCAAAAACTTCATGTAAATCTGAATAAATCTATAAAGGAAATTCAAATTACTGATAAAGAAGGGGAAGTTCATTTTTCTAGATTTCATTATTATGAAAAGAAAAAAGATATTTCTTGGGATTTGATACAAAACATAAACGAAGTCATTCTACAAAATAAAAACGTCAATCAAGGTTTGTTTACAAATTTTGATATAGAAGTAGCAAAAAAAGTGTACATGATTCCTGAATTCAAAAAAGTAAATTATTTTTTGAAAATAGAAAATAGTGAGGACAACACCAATCTTTTGGAAATTCAAAGTGAGCTGAATTCAATCGATCAAATAGCTACTAACTATATTGTTGATATAAAAAAGATAAAATCTAAAAATAATTTAATTTTTTAAAAAAAATGCTTACAAACAAAAAAACCAAAATTGTAGCCACACTTGGGCCTGCATGTAGTACAAGAGAAATCATAAAAGATATGATTGAGGCAGGTGTAAATGTATTTAGAGTGAATTTTTCTCATGCTGATTACGCTGATGTAAAAAACAAAATTGACATCATCCGTGGCATAAATGAAGAATTCGGCTACACTACTGGAATTCTTGGAGATTTACAAGGACCTAAACTTCGGGTTGGAGTTATGGAAGACGGTGTTGTAGTTAATGACGGTGATTTAATTACTTTCACAACTGCTGAAGATATTATAGGTACTTCCAAAAGAGTATTTATGAAATACCAAAATTTTCCTAATGATGTTAATCCTGGCGAAAGAATATTATTGGACGATGGGAAATTAATTTTCGAAATTGTTTCAACAGATAAAAAAACAGAAGTTGTTGCCCGAGTTATCCAAGGTGGTGAATTGAGGTCTAAAAAAGGTGTGAATTTACCAAATACCAAAATTTCATTACCTGCACTAACAGAAAAAGACATTGCCGATGCTATTTTTGCAATTGAAATGAAATTAGACTGGATTGCTCTGTCATTTGTAAAAACTCCGAGAGATTTGCAAGATTTACAAGAACTAATCGCAAAACATTCCGAGTATAAAATTCCTATCATTGCCAAAATCGAAATGCCTGAAGCATTGGAAAACATGGACAGAATTGTAGCTTATTGTGATGCCTTAATGGTTGCCAGAGGTGATTTAGGTGTTGAGCTTCCTGCTCATGAAGTACCGTTAGTTCAAAAAGAATTAATTCATAGAGCCAAAACAGCTAGAATTCCAGTAATTGTAGCTACTCAAATGATGGAAACTATGATTACCAGCTTGACTCCAACTCGTGCTGAAGTAAATGACGTGGCCAACTCGGTTATGGATGGTGCTGACGCGGTAATGCTTTCAGGTGAAACTGCTACTGGAAATTATCCTGTACAAGTTATTCAAAAAATGACTCAAATACTTGAAGCTGTTGAAGATTCACCGCTTATCCAAGTTCCTCAAAACTCTCCACAAGTAAGAACAAATCGTTTTATCACTAAAACCATTTGTCAGCATGCAGCTACTATGGCCAATGTTATCAAAGCAAAAGCAATTTGTACTTTAACTAATAGTGGTTATACTGCATTCCAAATTTCAGCTTGGAGACCATCAGCACACATTTTGGTTTTTACATCAAACAAGAGAATTATAACTCAACTTAATTTATTATGGGGAGTAAAATCTTTTTATTATGAGAAATCAGTAAGTACGGACGATACCGTTATTGACGTAAATAATATAGTAAAAGAAAAAGGTTTTGTGAAAAAAGGAGATTTCTTGATTAATTTGGCTGCAATGCCAATTGTTGATAAAGGAATGGTAAATACCTTAAGAATTTCTGAGATAGAATAATTTTAGTAATATTATCAAACATAAACCGTCTTGTTTCTTAAAGATTCAAGACGGTTTTTTTATTATTTTTCTCCGAAAATCTTAATGTCATCGACCATAAAAGCTCCGTTTAAGGTTTTGTCTTTGCCTGAACCAATGTATTTAAATGCAATGTGAATATTTCCTGTGTAGGAAGATAAATCAATACCGCCGGAACTGATAAATGTACGGGCAGGTGTTGACAGGGACGGTACTTTGGCGCTTAACTTTGTCCATTTTGCTTTGGATATGCTCGAACCATCAAAATTGGCTGATACGTATACTTCCAATGTGTTTAGAGGAGAATCGATCTTTAAGTCGTGCTGTGCGCTTCGAAAAGACAATACAGCCTTTTTATAATCTTTCAAATTAATTTTTGGAGAAACCAGCCAAGCTATATTTTCTGCTGCGGTAGTACTTGTCGTATTGAACTCGGCATAACCATTGCCACTGTAGACTATGCTTTTCCATAACTTAGTGGCTTTTTCGACAACATTACTCCAGCCAGGCAACGCAAAATTCACGTTATTCTTAACCGACTGAAAATCCTCTGCAAAAAAGGGAACATTTCTGTTTCCGCTCATTACAATATCTTTTTCAGAACGAACCATCAATTGATAATCGGTACCGAATTTCGTCAGGATTCCGCGAATAGTACCGCTTCCATCAGGCACTAAATGATCTGAAAAATCAGCATAACCACTCGTTCTGAAAATAATCTGGCTACCTGTTTTGTCGCGCAGATTCCAGTTTGTTGCTCCGCCAACATCATTGGTTTCTTCGTAATAATGTAGTCCCAGTGCCGATTCTGTAAACTCTACATCTTTCAATTCGATTAATGTATTTATCTTGGCATCATTCAAGGCTTCTTCGATGGTAACTGATTTCACTAATTGGCTTTCATCAATTATTGTGCAGGAAGCGTTCAATACTTTTTTATAATCGTTTTGAGAAACTCGGCCAACACCGCCTTCGTTATAGCTGTTGACAAAAATATCGCCAATACGCATTCCACCATAATAAATATCTGTGTATTGATTTTTCATTTTGATATATACCTTATTGCCCAATCTAAAATCAATATAGCTATTCGAAGCATCAACAGGAACACTAAAACCAGTAGCTGGTGCTTTGGCTGTCGCCAATGTTTGGAATGAAATCGTCTTAAAAAAATTCCCTTCCTGATCGCTGGAAACCACATAAGCTTCGATAATATCGTCGTATTTGTATTGTGTCACTATGGAATTTGTAATGGCACGAACTTCTTCAACGGTGCGGTTTACTTTTAGTTCAGGCTGATTACAGGCTAATTTTGGCACATCAAATTCTTCTTTGGCACAACCATTTAAAATCATTGCAATTCCTAAAAAAACAGTGCAGTCTTTTAAATTCATATTCTTTAATTTTAAAATTTATAAATTGATGTACAGGTTTACAAAATAGGTTCTCCCATAACCGTAAAAATATTTGTTCCCAAAATTGGGTGTCCCACTCGAAACATCCTGATTGAGCTGTCTAAAATTGGCATTTCTGGCCTGTTCATATCCACCCGTTTTGTATTTTAAATCGAGAACATTGTTTAGTGTTGCAAAAAGTCCAACGTTCCTTCCTTTTATTTTCCAAGATTTACCTCCTGAAATGTTCAACAAAATAATAGGGTCAAATTTTTCCTGTGTCAATAACTCTCGGGCTCTTTCTTCTGAAGCTTCGGGAAAATTGAAACCGCTCGCCGGATTTTTATAGAATATGTCGGTTCTGGAAATGGGGGAAACATCGATATAACTTTCAGCCAAATAATTGATATTGGAACCAATCCACCAGTATTTAGGATCTCGATATTCGATTCCTAATGCTACTGCCTGCTGTGGCATTCCCGCCTGATGGTAATTTTTTAAGTCCGAAGTTCCAAAATTGAATACCGGATTTGGATTTTCGTCAGTAGCTTGTGCGTCATTGGTTATCGTGACATTTGGATTGCTGTCAAAAATATATTGACCATAGGCCAACGAAAAATTAGTCATCAGTGTTGGGCTTAATTGGTATTGAAAACTAAACTCGACACCCAAATTCCTTTTATCCAAATGTGTTAAAGTCTGGCTTACAAAAGCATCGGTGCTGGCATATCCTGCTCCGTCATCAAAAATCCCTTCAGCATAGAAAAAAGAAGTCTGCGTGATGTTCTTTATTTTGGCATAAAAAAGTGTGAGGCGTGTTTGCCATTTTGGAGTACGATAAAAATAACTTGCATCCAAACTGCTTATGTTTTCATTCTGCAATCCGGCAACAATGGAATTATTCAAACGGGAATTTGGAAAAGCATTCCTGATTGTCGGAGCATTCGAAAGATAGGCTCCGTTAAAATTCACTTGCTGTCTGCCCGAAATTTTAAATAGAATTCCGCCTTTAAAACCAAAATTCTCCAATTGCACTTTTTCGCTTTTTCCTAAAGAATTAATTGGATAAATTCCGTTTTGATATAAACCTTCTCGCTGATAATTAGTGCTTACAAAATTTTGTGCCAAATAAAAATCGACTTTGTCGTAGGTGAATTTAAAATTGGTAAACAGATTTAAATCATTGGCAACATAATTAAAATTGTAACCGTAAATGTCTCCCTCGACAACTTGTCTGTTAGGATGGTTCAAATCTGACTGCGCTTGGTCTCCATTGTAAAAAACATCAATATCTTCAAAATACAAACCTCCCAATAAATCTGTTAATTGTTGGTAATTATGCGATTTTAAATGACTGTAAAAACCACCAGCCGTCAAAAAAAGATTATCATTTATCTGCGTATTGAAAGTGGAAGTTGCTGTCATGGTTTGGTCATCAGTATGATCTTCATACAAAACATAATTGCTTTTCGCAGGCTTATAGGCTGTAATATTTCCGTTGGTATCAAAAACGGGCGACTGATTGGCATAATACAAAGCGTTCCAATTGATTTGATTATTGGCCAAAAACTGCTCTTTGCTTTTCTCAGCTTCTTCATAATCAGGAGTAAATGCACCCGAAAATTCACCATCATCTGGAGCATACATTGAAGAGTAATAGCTTGGCATTTTTTTGTAATAGGTTGGGTCTGGGCTAATAGCATTTTGATAGTCAATATTGCTATTGGTGATTTTTCCAAATTGATAGGTCAAACTTGAATTCAATGTTGAATATTCATCGATGGTAAAAAAATGATTCAGCATTAAGATTGGTTCTTCAATGGTTTTTATTCTGGCATTTCGTTTTTTACCGTCCAACATGCCCCAATAGGAATTGTATCTTTCGCTTGTCAATTCGGTAACTTCGGCAGTGTTTGGCGAATTTTTGGCTCGGGAATTAGGTGTGTAGAATCCGGAGAAATTCAAGGAATGCTGATCGTTTATTTTCTTTTCGACACTAATAAAACCCGCTATTGCATTATAATTTGTTCCTTCAAAATAGCCTTCCTCAGCCCAACGAGCTCCTGCCGAAACCACAAATGCCCAGCCTTTGGCATTCATTCCTGAAGCATAAGTCCCAGTCATTCGCCAAGAATAATTAGTATTAGTCCCCGAGAAGGAAAGTATCGTTCCTGGCCTGTAAATAGATGCACGGGTATTGATTTGCTGGGTTCCCAATATTCCTCCAAAAACATAATCTGAAGGAAAAGAACCAATTGTAAACTCCTGATTCCGAACGGCATTGTTCAGTCCGCTCCAATCGCCCCATTGCGGACGGCCGTCGTACAATTTGTTCATTGTAACACCATTAATGGTTGTCGTGGCATATTGGCTGTCCAATCCCCGGATTCTAAATCGGGCTTGCCCCCAATTAAACGCTGATGCCTGCTGAAAAGCGTCTCTCGAAGACTGCAAAAGTCCCGAAGTGCTTTCGGAACCGCTGTTATCATCACTCAAATCAGTTTCAAGAAGCGTAATTAAGCCCGTCTGCTGTTCGACCATTTGATTGTCTTCCATCGGGATAATTCCCAAATCAAGCATTTGATCTTTTGTAATCACAATAGGAAGCAATAAATCCTTAAAACCCTGACTATGCAAAAGCAGTAATTGACTACCCGATGAAACATTATAAAAACTAAAAATACCATCACTCGAAGTGAGTTGCATCAACTGAGTATTTTCAATGGTAACTACTACATTCTCTAATGATTTTTGAGTTTTAGAGTCTATTATTTTTCCTTTGACACCTGTTGGTTTTTGGGCAAAAACAAAAGTTATTTTCCATAAAAAAAGCATTCCTAACAAAAATTTCTTCATACCTATTTTGTAAACAAATGGAATGCATTGCGACAATACACAAACAAATCCAAAGATTAAATTCGTTTAAAAAGGATAAAAAATGTTTTGGAAAAAAGAGATGGTATTTTGAATATCAACCAAATAGAAATTGCTTCCGATTAGCTTCGGAAACAAACATAAGAAAAAAACTATTTAAAAAAATAAGTAAAAACCTATTTTTTGTGATTATTCACTAATCACTTTTATTCGCCCTACCATGAAAGCAATAAGAAAACCGAAGATTCCAATAAAAGCAAAAGAAAAACGCAGACTTGAAAGTTCGGCTATATGACCTATAACGGGTGGCCCCATCAAAAAGCCAAGGAAACTCACACTTGAGACTGTGGTCAAAGCTTCGCCAGTTGGTATTGTTGGATGTTTCCCTGCGATGCTGTACAAAGTAGGAACTACGGTAGAAACCCCCAATCCGATAACCATAAAAGCAAGCATCGAAGGAATTATATAAGGAAAAGCCACTGCAGTAAAGAAACCCGATGAAATCATGATTCCACTAATCTGCATTACTTTTTTTCGTCCATATTTATTGATTAATTTGTCTCCAAAAAAACGTCCGCTGGCCATCATAATCATAAACGAAGTGTAACCCAAGATTATCAAAGCGCCAGGTGCTTTGACAATATCCTTAAAAAATACGCCACTCCAATCAAACATGATTCCTTCGCTGGCCATACTACAAAAACCGATAACCCCAAGTAAAACTAAAGTTGTATCTGGCTTACGAAATCCTTTTTTCTTCTCTGCTTTTACGGTTTCTTTGGCTTTTATCAACAGTTTGAAGTTGAGAGCAATTAACAAAAAAGCGGTACAAGCAACAATTAAAAAATGAGTGTATGTACTAAGCTGTAACGCAAGCATTCCCAAACCTACCAATGCTCCGGTAAATCCAGCCAAGCTCCACATTCCGTGAAACGAAGACATAATGGTTCTTTTAAAAAGACCTTCGGTATAAATGCCCTGAGTGTTTACAGAGATATTGGTCAGGTTTCCAGAGAGGCCAAAAACGTATAATCCCAATGCCAATTGCCACGCATTTTGAGCCAATCCCAAATTGGTTAAACTAACGGCATACATTGAAATTGCCAAAGGTAAAACACGATGACTTCCAAAACGGGTCACTAATTTTCCCGAAAAATACATCATCGTTAACTGACCCACAGGCAAGGCAAAAAGAATCGTACCTAATTGCCCATCACTTAAATGCAACGTTGATTTAATAGTTGGAATACGGCTTGCCCAAGTAGCAAAACACAAACCCATGGCAAAATAAAACATCGAAACTGCCATACGAATCCTAAGCAAATAGGATGCTTTGACATCTCGATAGTTTTTTTTGTATTTTCCTTTGGCTTTATACCACCCTATAAAATTAAAATATTGCAAAGTCGTCGTTTTTTAAAATAAGATACAAAGGTACTAAATGAATTTGTTTAAATCCGTTGCTAACAATTGCTCTCTAAATTACAACGTTATTGTTTATAATTTGGTTCCGATTAATATTTTTTGGAGCAGAAAGATTAGGCATTTTTAACAGGCAATGATCCCGCTGTCCGCTACAATCTTGTGGGCTGAACCCCAGCCCACAAGGATTTTCACTCCCATCGGGGCTAAAAATCAACATACTGCTTTTTTAGAATTAAAAAAAGCAATGGATTCGAGTTCGTAATCTGCCACCAGATTAAAAGATTTTCATCTATTAATCTATCTGAATCTTTTTAAATCTGTGGTCAACTATTATTTTTAAGCCCAAAGTATTTAGTTTTATAAGTCGATAGCTTTTTTCTCCTCACTGCTTTGGATGGAAGCTTCGATAATCTGCATTACACGCGTGCCATCCTGCGCAGATACAGGCTCTGGCAAGTCGTTGACAATTGACTTGTACACACCATCAAAATAATCATAATAATTCCCTTGAAGTGTTGCCACTTTTTTCTTGATGATTTCGCCATCAATTTCGGTATGCAAAAAACCTTCCAATTCCTTTGGTTCAGTTCCCCAAGAATCCAGATTTGGTTTTTTACCCAATTTCAATTCGTCTTCCTGAACATCACCACGAGGTTTAAGGAACGAACCTTTTTTACCATGAATAACATACGCAGGATTCGCTTCTCTCACGAAAAAACCAGCTTTTAACCGCACCCTGAAATCTGGATAAAACAGCAAAATATCAAACCAATCGTCAACCAAGGAATGTTCTCTCGTGATGCGGATATCGGCAAAAACACTTTGGGGAAACCCAAACAAATACAAGGCCTGATCAATGATATGCGGTCCTAAATCCTTTAAAATTCCGGCACCGGAATTTGCAGTTTCCTTATGTGCTTTCGGACTCAAAATTGGATTGTAACGATCAAAATGAAACTCGGCTTCCACTAATTCTCCAAGAGCGTTACTCGAAACAATTTGCTTTACTGTTTTCAAATCACTGTCCCATCTTCGGTTTTGAAATACGGAAAGTTTCAATCCTTTTTCTTTGGCTAAATCCGCCAGTTCCTGAGCTTCGGCAACAGTGGTTGTAAACGCTTTTTCGACCACGGCATGCTTTCCCGCAAGCAGGACTTGTTTTGTGTAATCGAAATGAGTACCGGTTGGCGTATTTACAATAACCAAGTCGGCATCGCTTTGAAGCACTTCTTCGAGAGTGGCGAAACTTTTTACATCAGGGTAATCCAATTGTATTAATTGTTTGCTTCTTTCCCAAGAGCCAAGCAATTCGAATCCTTCATGTAGTTCTAAAAATGGCGCATGGAAAACTTTTCCAGACATCCCGTATGATAATAGTGCGGTTTTTATTTTTTGCATGTTTTTTTGTTATTTTTTGTCCTGCAAGGTTTCCGAAACCTTGTAGGTATGATTCTTAAATTTAATACCTACAAGGTCAAAAAAAGACCTTGCAGGAAAACTCATGGACTGTAACTTATCGCGTTTTGGCTCTGTCATATTGTTTCGGCCATTGAACATCAGCTCCTAATTCGTGTGCAAAAGTTAATCCCAAATTTGGATTTCTAAGCGATTCTCTGGCAAACAAAACCAAGTCTGCTTTACCACTTGCTACAATATCTTCGGCTTGTTGTGAAGTGGTAATCAAGCCAACGGCTCCTGTCATTATTTTGGATTCCTTTTTTATTTGCTCGGCAAAAGGAACTTGGTAACTGGGTCTTACAGGAATTTGCTGATGCGACACCAATCCGCCTGAAGAAACATCAATCAAGTCGACTCCTTTTTCTTTTAAGATTTTGGATAATTCAATTGATTCTTCGACATTCCATCCACCTTCAGCCCAATCTGTCGCTGAGATTCTTACCAATAACGGAAGTTCTTTTGGCCATTCGGATTGTACCGCTTTGAGAATTTCGAGTGTAAATCGGATTCGGTTTTCAAAACTGCCTCCGTATTCATCAGTTCTTGTATTTGTCAAAGGAGACAAAAACTGGTGCAGTAAATAACCATGCGCTCCATGTATTTCCAATACTTGATAACCTGCAATTACTGCTCTGCGGGTAGCCAGTTTAAAATCGGAAATAACTTTTTGAATGCCTTCCTTATCCAAAGCTGTTGGCGCTGGTTCATTGTCGTGATAACCAATGGCGCTTGGAGCAAAAGTTTCCCATCCACCTTGATTTTGGTCTAGTTTTTTGTTTCCGTACCAAGGTGATGAAACGCTGGCTTTTCGTCCGGCGTGAGCTAATTGTATTCCTGCAACAGCCTCTTGACTGCTGATAAACTTGGTGATTTTTTTTAGTTTCTTGATGTGGTCATCACTCCACAAACCTAGATCGGAGGGGGAAATTCTGGCTTCGGGAGAAACGGCTGTGGCTTCCTGAATGATTAAACCCGCACCGCCTGTGGCACGGCTTCCAAGATGCACTAAGTGCCAGTTGTTGGCAAAACCCTCTTCGGCGGAATACTGGCACATTGGGGAAATTGCTATTCTGTTTTTGAGCGTGATGCTCTTTATCTGCAATGGAGAAAATAATTGTGATGCCATAAATGAAATTATAGTTATACTTTAAACCTGAATTTGATTGTAATTTTAGATGTTGGCAAAAAGGCACTATGTTTGTCTCTAGCCCCGATCGAAGTGAAAATCTCCCGATTTAGAAAAACAAGGCTTTTTTGCCGTAGTTTTTCTTGAGCGGGAATTGCAACGAAGAGCGGGAACCATATCTCCTAAAAATGCCCAATCTTTCTGCTCTTAAAAAAATATAGAAGCCCAGTTGTAACAAAGTTATTGTACTAACGCCAAATTAAAAATGAAAAACACATTAATTAACAAAGTTTTAAAACGATACCAAGAAATATTGCGTAATTAATAAAATAGAAAACAGTACTTTTGTCCGTCATTAAAGAACCGAAAATTAAAAAATGGAAATAGTTATCAAGCTTTCTCAATTTTTATTGAGCTTATCATTACTTATTATACTTCACGAATTAGGGCATTTTATCCCTGCAAAATTATTCAAAACCAGAGTCGAGAAATTTTATTTGTTTTTTGATGTTAAGTATTCACTGTTCAAAAAACAGATTGGTGAAACTGTATATGGTATCGGTTGGCTGCCTCTTGGCGGTTACGTGAAAATATCGGGAATGATTGACGAGAGCATGGACAAGGAGCAAATGGCTTTGCCACCACAGCCTTGGGAATTTCGTTCTAAACCGGCTTGGCAGCGTTTGATTATTATGCTTGGCGGAGTAACGGTAAATTTTATACTTGCTTTTATTATATATATAGGTATGGCCTTTTTTTATGGGGATTCCTATATTGCAAATGCTGATATGAAAGACGGTCTTTTCATAGAAAATAAGGCCTTGATAAATGCCGGATTTAAAACTGGGGACAAAATTATCGCTGTTGACGGTGAAAAAATCGTAAAGTTTGACACTGATATGACGATGAAAGTCTTAACTGCAAAACAAGTTTTGATTGAAAGAAACGGAGCAGAGCATACAATAAAAATGCCTATCGATTTAGTCGATAAATTATCTAAAGAAGAGAAGGGCGCCTTGTTTTCCATTAGAATGCCATTTGTTATTGCGGATGTTTCATCATCGCAAAATAAACAATTGAAAGAAAAAGACATTATGCAGACATTAAATGGCAAACCAGCCAGATATTATGATGAAGTCACTTCAATTTTAAAGGAAAATAAAGGAAAGACGCTATCGGCAACAGTTTTACGAGACAATAAAGCAGTTCCAATTGAGGTAAAGGTTACCAAAGAAGGTAAACTTGGGGTTATGCTAAATCTTGATTTGGATTCCCTAAAGAAATTAGGTCTGTTTAAAGTTACCAAAATTGAATATAGTTTTGCAGAATCAATTCCTGCCGGATTGGAAAGAGGAAAAGATCAATTCCTAGGTTATGGGAAACAATTAAAAATGATGTTCAATCCAGAAACCAAAGCATACAAACAAGTAGGCGGTTTTCATGCTATTTACAAAGCTTTTCCGGATACATGGAGTTGGGAAATTTTCTGGAAATTAACGGCGTTTTTATCCATTGCCCTTGGTGTAATGAACTTATTGCCTATTCCGGCGCTTGATGGCGGCCACGTAATGTTTTTATTATTTGAAATTATAAGCGGAAAAAAACCAAGCGATAAATTCTTGGAGAATGCCCAAATGGTAGGTTTTGTATTGCTTATCAGCTTGTTACTTTTTGCAAATGGAAATGATATTTATAAAGCAATTGTAGGTAAATAAAAAAGAATGTTTTTTTTGCTTTTTTTGTTTGCTACATTTAAATTTAATCCTATATTTGCACTCGCTAAAAAGAGCAACAACTTCCTCCTTAGCTCAGTTGGTTAGAGCATCTGACTGTTAATCAGAGGGTCCTTGGTTCGAGCCCAAGAGGGGGAGCAAACTTTTTTTAGCAAACATACATACCTTTAAGGTGATTCCTCCTTAGCTCAGTTGGTTAGAGCATCTGACTGTTAATCAGAGGGTCCTTGGTTCGAGCCCAAGAGGGGGAGCAAAAAAGACTATCAGAAATGATGGTCTTTTTTCATTTTAATCGTAAAAGAAAGACATCTGAGAATAAAAATCATATACTATGAAAAAAATATTTATAATTCTAATAATTGCATTTGCTATAAATACTAATGCTCAAGATGGCCATGTCGAAAAAACAATTTTTGGAATTCAAACCGGATTTGGATCCAAGGTAGGAATATGGATAAACAATGAATCGAGACTATGTAATAGTATTGCTTTAAGAAGTGAAATAGGTCTTGAAAACGATTTTATGGTAGGTGATCACTATGACAATAGTGGTTTTATTCTACAGCCAGTTATAACCTTGGAACCAAGATATTATTACAATTTAGCCAAAAGAAATTCCAGAGGACGAAACACGACTAACAATAGCGGAAATTACATTTCAATTAAGACAAGTTATCATCCAGATTGGTTTGTGATTAATTTACCTGACAATGTAACCAAAATTGCCGATTTAGGAATCATTCCTACTTGGGGTATAAAACGTCAAATCGGAAGTCATTTCACATACGAGACTGCGGTAGGATTGGGATACAGAATAGTGTATCTTCCCGCAAATTATAGAAATGGAAATATTCAAAATGTAGATGATGGACAAGAAAGACATCAATATATTCCTTATCTTAATTTAGGGTTTGGATACATTTTTTAGAAAAACAATTAATTTCATTCAAAAATAGATCAAATTTACCTTTCAACAGACTGTCAGAAATGATGGTCTTTTTTTTTGCTTATATCTGAACTGAGCAAAAGCAATACTTCCTGTTTTATTAAAAAATGAAATTTTTTAAGTCTACAAATTTAGCATCCAATTTTTCTAAATGCTACAGAAGCCTCATATTGAACATATGATTAAAAAAACATATTCTCATGCTCAAATATCAAGCTTTTATAACATTTTTTCATATTGCAACCCTATTATTTCTACAATTTTGAATTATCCAATGACTAGAAAATTTCAGCCATATAAATTATTCGGCTAACAAAATTCAGAATCCAGTCTTTGAATACACTAACATTAATTCTAAAAATAATATTATGCTAAAACGTAAAGACTTTGCTGATGAGATAAATTTACCTCAAGCAGCCAAAAATTTGGATATAAACAAAAAGGAAGCATTACTTGAAACTGCCCAAGACACTACAGGTCTATTAGAAAATCTGATGTCAGGATATACAAAACTTGTAATTGAAGATCCTATAAGGCCATTCAATGAAGACAAACTACAACAAGTAGTAAACAATGTTGATTATGGTGTTTTAAATGCATTAGAAGGCACATGGGTCAGCTACAACCATAATGGGCAAAATAATAATAAATCAATCGGAAGCGGTATCCATACTACCATTATGCCTTCTCCGGGAACAAGTCAAGGCACCATTCCCGGGAAATATAGTTTTGCATGTGAGGAATATATAGAAAAACTAACTTTTGACTTGGTCGAAGGAGGAGTCCGCAATCGTGGGGGTGCAAACGAACAATTTTGCGGTGCGGTAAAGTACGAACAAAGCATTAAAAGCGTAAATAAGGTATCAGACGAAAATTCCTTAAAATACACCCCAATCCACGAAGAAAACGGAATGTATTTATGGCTTAGTGATATATTCAATTATGCCGCTAACAATAAAACGATTGCTGAAGACCGCGGTATTCATCCGATAGCACCAAATAATCCAAACAAAGATTTATACAAAAGCGGTTTTCAGGATGAAACACTTTTCTTGATTGTAAATGATAGAGGTGAAAAAGAATATGTAACTCTGGAGAATTTGAACGGACGGGAATATCTTGAAATTATTGCAGCCAAAGAGCTTAAATCCGGAGCTGGCCAGACAGGACCATATTTTATACCTGATTATTCTATTTCCCGAAGCGGGGTAATTCCACATGGAAGTACAATAACTTTATTGGGAGATCTGGTTCAATTAGGACCAACGTTTTTGAATGAAGGTCCCCCGCAATTTCCTAAAGGTGATGCAGCCTGGAAATACGACCACCTTTCGATTTCAAGAACTATGGGCGGAGCCGGTGCAAGTGAAACTCATCCCATAAATCTTGACAAACCAGCACCTGCTTGGGTGTTTGAAGATCTTAACGATGAAAATGATCCTGGAGAAAATAAAATTTATACACAACGAATACTGGCTCATCCTTTATATCCTTATTCCGTGAGACCAGATTTACGCCTTCGCGACAACAACACGGGAGAAAACATAAAAAATTATGTACTTATTCAGATGTCATCCAAAAACAAAACGGGAGCACAAGGAGGTATTTTAAATATTCCTTTTGTAAATCGATTTGTTCCCACAGTGGAAATGAATATGAAAATGTGGATTGAAACGGTTGTCGAAGACGGAAAAGAAATCCTTCAGCTGCAATACGAACAAATCATATTTTTTGAATTTGATTTTGGAGATGACGGAGGTACAACAAGCTGGCCACACATACAGGTAAATACGCTTCGTAAAATTGAAGACGTTTCCTTGGATCAGAGACGTTTAATAGAGGAACAGTTTTGCTCAAATAAAACTAAATCTTCTGCACAGGCTTCAGGATGTCCTTATCATAAAGGATAAAAAAAACCACAGTGTTTTGTATTGAAACACTGTGGCTTTTTTGGTATTTAACAATTACTGATTTAACTAAATAACGTACAATGCAATAAGTTTTACTTACTATCAAGCACCGTTTTTATTATTGACAAACAAGTATCCAAGTCCTTATTTATTTCATTTGTCCAAAAACGAAGTACTGTCCATCCATTTTCTGTGAGAAATTTGCTAACCTCTAAATCTCGTTCCATATTGCGAACAATCTTCTTATGCCAGAACTCGGCATTTGTTTGAGGCTTTTTGATGGTTTCCCAATCCTTGCCGTGGAAAAATTCACTGTCTACAAATATTGCAACCTTCCTTGTTTTGAATGTAATGTCCGGTCTGCCAAAAACAGTCTTATTATTTTTGCGGTAACGGTACCCAAGATGCCATAAAGCTTTCTGAATCCTTATTTCAGGTTTCGTTCCCGTGCTTTTTATGGCACTCATAATCTTTGAACGCTGTTGAGGAGTCACGATATCCATTTGTAAAGTGTTTTTTTGGATAAACCAAAATTACAATACTTTCAAAAAAACAAGTTTCAAGATACGGCAGTACAATTTCAATATTATAACCTACTGGTAAATAGTATCTTTTCAGTTTAATTTCTCTTTTTTCGGCTAAAATATTGTAACCAAGAAATATTCCATTCGTTACTAAAACAAAAAAACTACTGGTTTCCAAAACCTTATAATGCGAATTTTAAAAAAAACACAACCAAAAAAATTAGAATTATCAAAAAAAGTTTGTCAAAAAATCGAAATGACATAAATTAAAAAATAATCATACAAATGTTATTTTTACTAATAATAATTTAATAACTTAGACCAAATACTAGGTAAAATAGACCCTATTACACAAAATTATTGATTATTTAATACTAGGGAAACATGACAAAACTGACGCCACAATTAAACCCAAAAGGTTGGGATGAAATGTTCTCGAATGAAGGAGTAAGAAATTCTTATGCTCAAGTATTACATACCCTGCAAAACCTAAGTCAGGAAAATCTAAATGACAAACAGTTGCAAGCTTCAGATTTATTCATGAACCAAGGGATCACATTTACTGTTTACAGTGATGACAACCAAGGAATAGAACGAATTTTCCCCTTTGACATTATTCCCAGAATCATCACAAAAGCGGAATGGAGCGAAGTAGAAGCTGGAATCAAACAGCGATTAAAAGCATTGAATTTATTTTTGGAAGACGTTTATAACGGACAGCATATTATAAAAGATGGCATTATACCGGCTTCATTAGTTGCCTCGTGCCCGCATTACATACAGGAAGTTCATGGAATAAAAGTGCCCCACAACATACACGTGCATATCGCCGGAATAGACTTAATACGCGGTGCCAAAGGAGAGTTCTATGTTCTGGAAGACAATCTAAGATGCCCAAGTGGTGTAAGCTATATGCTGGAAAATAGGGAAATCACAAAACGTATTTTTCCCGACATGCTTGCAACCAATAAAGTAAGCACTGTAGGCAATTATCCGATGATATTTCATAACATATTGATTTCGCTTTCACCTAGAAATGTGCCTAAACCCAATGTGGTGCTGCTTACGCCTGGTGTATATAATTCGGCATATTATGAGCACACTTTTCTGGCAAGACAAATGGGAATTCCGCTTGTAGAAGGAAGGGATCTTGTGGTTAACAATAATAAGGTCTATATGAAAACCACTTCGGGCTTACAGCAGGTGGATGTAATTTATAGACGTCTGGATGATGATTATCTTGATCCATTGGTTTTTAAACCCGAAAGCACATTGGGAGTTCCTGGACTCATTAGCGCCTATCGTCACGGCAATGTTGCCTTGGTAAATGCAGTAGGCAATGGTGTTGCCGATGATAAGGCAGTCTATGCCTATGTTCCGGATATGATAAAATATTATCTCAACGAAGAACCCATTCTTAAAAATGTTCCAACATACCAAATGGAAAACCCAGAAGAAAGAGAACTGGTATTTGCCGATATAGAAAACATGGTAATCAAAGAAACCAATGGAAGCGGCGGATACGGAATGATAATGGGAAATAAAGCAACACAAGAAGAACTTGAAAACGGAAAAATAGCCATTCTGGCCAACCCAAGAAATTTTATAGCACAACCTATTATTCAGCTTAGCACTGTCCCATGCTTAATCGATGGCCAATTGAAATTACGCCATGTTGATCTTAGACCCTATGCTTTATGCGGACCCAACGGAGTGGAAATTGTACCTGGAGGACTTACTCGAGTCGCACTAACCGAAGGTTCATTGGTCGTAAACTCCTCACAAGGAGGGGGAAGCAAGGACACTTGGATCATAAAGTAATTTCGTTTTAATTTTTTAAAATGAATCAAAATGAAAAAGAATACAACAAACCCAGAAAAAAACGAAAGCACAAAATTTGCCTTTTTGCCCGAAATGGTTTTGGAACATTTACACGATGCAAAACCAAAAAATTTTAAAGTCATTACCAATGATGTAAAAAATGATGAAACCTCAAATGCAACATTATCCCAAAGTATCGTTTTTGATCCTCTCGCCGATCCTTTTGACGGAATAAATATCGAAATAGAACCTCGCAAAAAAAAAGGAAAAAAAATAAAAAAGGAAAAAATAAAATTTACTGAAACGATAACTGTACCCAAACAGGAAACCATCACAACCACCACTTCAGAAAATAAAATCATAGAATTTGTAAAGAAAATCAAATTCAATTTTTTGAGTCTTTAACCAGTAACAAACCAAAATAATATTTCAATAAATTATAACCAATAAATTTTATATACATGAAAACAATTATGACAAACGGAGCTACAAACGGGATGTTTTTACTCAACACAGGAACTTCAATGGAATCGCAGCATTCAATTATAGAATCCATTACAGAAACTATAATCGAACCGATTATATTCAAATGCTAAAGCAAAAGATTGGTTTTGGCTTAATTTTCTTCTGATGAATCTAATTTGAAACATCAGAAGAAAATACAATCATGCGATTTCTAAAAATCTCTCGCAATTTATCCCAATTTTAAAAATCGATTCTAATGAAAGCAAATATGCTAAGCCGTGTTGCAGACGGAATGTTCTGGCTCAACAGATATATGGAAAGAACTGATGGCATGTTGCTTACTCTTAACACAAGTTACATTCTGTCGTTTGACAAAGAAACCGATGATTGTCAAGGTTACAAACCCTTGTTAAACTATTACACCAATTTAACGTACAATCAGATAGAAGAAGTACAAAATGATACCTCCTTTATTTTGAAATATATCATTTGTGATAGTCAAAATCATAATTCGGTTAAAAATCTGGTTGTAAAAGCACGTGAAAATGCCAGAGGATCACAGGATAAAATTACCAAAGAACTGTGGGAACATATCAATTCGCTCTACCATTATATGAATTCGCCTGATCTTCCTAAAAAACTGGAAAGCTCTGACGCTTTAAAGGTTGTAAACAAACTCAATAAAGAGCTGTTGCTTTACAACGGAATTTTCCATGTTACCATGCCCAGAGGACTTGGCTGGAGTTTTTCGAATATTGGAAAATTAATTGAACGATGTCTGCAGACCATATCCATGACGCAAGCCTATTATATTCCTATCAATTACAATCTGGACGGAAACGAAGATGTCATGTACTGGAAAAGACTATTACTTTCATTATCCGGATATGAACTGTATCTCAAGAGTTACAGCAACATTAAACATAATCGAAAAATAGTGGAACACGTTGTCTTTAATTCTGATTTTGCGCATTCCGTAATTTTCACATTGGACTTGATCAATAAATACTTGGACTGCCTTGTAAAAGACAGCGAAATAAGTGAAGCCCGAACATTGTACAATCAATTTGGAAGGTTAAAAAGCTACATCGTTTATACCGATTATCATCACATGACCAACAAACAATTGGAAGAGGTTTTAGAAACCACCAAAACACAGCTCAATCAGTTTTCTGTCGATTTTTCAAAATTATTTTTCTCCTATACTTAACATTTTATGGCAATATTTAAAATAACACATATCACTAAATATCAATACAGCTTGCCTATAAAAGAAAGTATAAACGAAATCCGTTTGTTTCCCCATCATTTTAAGGATCAGGAAGTACTTGATCACCAGCTCCTAATTTCACATGATCCCGAAATAGCTTATTTTAGAGATTATTACGGGAATCTTGCCGCTAATTTCAATAATCTGGAATCTCATAATGAAATGACAATCGAATCCCGAATGACTGTCAAGGTGAGTCATTCGCTGAAAATTCCCGAAATCGATGCCATTACAGCAAAAGATTTAGAAGAAGAAAAAAATAATGACATCACCTTATTACGACTTAGCTACCCTGAAAAAATAACGAAACAACAGGATATAGATACTGTTTTGGCAGGTTTTGATCTCACCAACAATTCAATTATTACTGTTGCACAATTATGCAATGAATATATATTTAACCATTTTACCTATACCAAAGGAATCACCAATATAGAAACAACTATAGATGAAATTTTGGAATTAAAAAAAGGTGTCTGCCAAGATTTTGCTCACATCTTATTGCAATTTTTAAGAACTGCCGGAATTCCTTCCCGATATGTAAGCGGTTATGTATGTCCTAACGAAAGTGGGCTAAGAGGTGAAGGCGCCACACATGCATGGGTCGAAATTTATTCCCCAATCCAAGGCTGGCTAGGACTGGATCCAACTAACAATATTTGGACCATGGACAACCATGTTAAACTATCTGTCGGCAGAAACTTTTATGACTGTACCTTAATCAAAGGGACTTTCAAGGGATTGGCAAGACAAACCCTGTCTGTTAGTGTTTCCACAGGATATGAAGATGGACGTCATTATGAAGAAATGAATGACGTACAACTCGAAAAAATCCCACATGAAATAAATGAGCAGATCAATTATATCGAACAGCAGCAGCAGCAACAATAACCCGCAAAATGCTATTGATTGTCTGGAGCGGAAAGATTAGGCATTTTCAGTTAGCATTGCTCCCGCTGTCCGCTACAATCTTGTAGGCTGAACCTCAGCCCACAAGGATTTTCACTCCCATCGGGGCTAAAAGGTTACAATTTGCTTTTTTGCAATCATTCAAAAAAAAAATCAAAAATCAAATTTGAGTTGTACCACCACCGTCTTTTTGATTTCGGTATTAAGGTTGCTTAAGGAAATACCCAAAAGCCGCACCGAATCTTTCATTTTTTCCTGATACAACAATTCCTTAACCGATTCATAAATCAACGCTTTATCAACAATAAAATAAGGCAATGTTTTGCTTCTCGTTTGCTGGGTAAAATCGCTGTACTTTATTTTAAGGGTAATCGTTTTGCCAGAAATTTGATGTTTTTTTAGACGGCGCTCCAATTCCGATGCTATTTTTTCGAGCTTTTCCAACATAAATATTTCCGAAGAAAGATTGATGTCAAAAGTATGCTCAGCCGCCACCGATTTTGTGATTCGGTTGGATTTCACTTCACTGTTATGAATTCCTCGGACAACATTATAATAAAATCCACCCGACTTGCCAAAATGCTTCTCAAGAAATTCCAATGTTCGGTTTTTGAGATCCAAACCGGTAAAAATCCCAAGCTGAAACATTTTTTCAGCAGTAACTTTCCCTACTCCATAGAATTTTTGAATAGGCAATTGTTCCAGGAAAGCTATTACTTCATCTGGATTAACCGTTTTTTGACCATTGGGTTTGTTGTAATCACTGGCAATTTTGGCAACAAATTTATTAATAGAAATTCCCGCCGAAGCCGTCAATCCAACTTCATTAAAAATTCTGGCTCTTATCTCCTGTGCCAATAGACTGGCACTGGGATTCCCTTTTTTATTTTTGGTAACATCCAAATAGGCTTCATCCAGCGAAAGCGGCTCAACCAAATCGGTATAATCACGGAAAATCTTGTGAATTTTTTTGGAAATTTCCTTGTAGCGGTCAAAACGCGGTTTAACGAAAATCAGTTCTGGGCAATTCTTTTTGGCCAAAACACCACTGATTGCACTTCGAACACCAAATTTTCTCGCTTCATAACTCGCCGCCGAAACCACTCCCCTGTTTTCAGCTCCCCCAACAGCAATGGGCTTTCCACGCAACTCGGGATTATCCATTTGTTCCACCGATGCATAAAACGCATCCATATCGATGTGTATGATCTTTCTATGTGGAATTTTTTCGGACATGAGGCAAATTTATGTAAATTATCATATTCACATCTACATAAATATCTTACATTTAGCCAAAATACGGACAGCCAACCAATCCATTCAATTAACCATGAATAAAATAGCTTTTGTCTTACTGCTTTTACCAGTCTTGCTTTGGAGTCAAACCTATACGGACACCTCAAATAACGTGACCCGATTTTACTATAGAGATAAAATCGTATCATTAGAAATTTGGAGAGGAACTGATAAAATAAGGGATAGTTTAAAAATCTATTATTCAAACGGAAAGTTAAATGAAATCTTTTATTGTGATGAAAAAGGACTATATAACTCCAATTGTTTTCAATACACTAAAAAGGGAGAAAAAATGGTTACATGGAATTTTTCACACGGGAAACTCCTAGGCAGAATCGACCATCAACTGCCTTTTGACAATAAGGAAACCGAAGAAAACACCAAGAAAAACCTTCAACTGTTAACGGAATTAAATCAAAGAACCAATTATAATGCAACCAAAATCAATGACTTGTATATAAGAGGAAGTCTTAGAAACCGTCTTGGAAACAAAAACTTAGCTCTGGATGATTTTAAAAGAATAGAACGTCACATAAATAATGATGCCAAAAACGCATCCAAGATTATCCCCGATTCCACATTAGCAAAAAGAGAAAAATTTAAAAGTTCCGTTTATGACAATCTTGCTGGTCTATATGCAAGGTTAGAAATGGAAAATTATGCTTTTCAATACTATTACAAAGCGATGAAAACTGCCCCAAAAGACAATCGCATTTTATACAATTTCGCAGGTTATTTACAACAAAGAAAATCGAATGATATAGCACTTTACTACTTTAAAAAAATAATAGAGGAACAGCCTGAACATGCACATGCCAGATGGGGAATTGCAAAACTTTATTCCGATATTGGGGAATACGAAAAAGCGATGGAAAATATCAATGTTGCTTTTAAACATGAAGAAGCGATAATAACTAGAACTTCTGGATATGGAGGCAGAAATTTACGAACCACCAGAGGATTATTATACCACAGGCTAGGCGACTCTGAAAAAGGAATTAAAGACTTAAAGGAAGCATTAGAAATGGAGCCAAACAATTCATATGCCATGAAAAATCTAGGTATTATTTATCTGGATCAAGAAAAATTTGACAAAGCTTGTCCTTTATTCGAAAAAGCAAAAGAACTTGATTACACCTTGAGCTATGATGAAAATGATCTCGATGCCTTGTTAGAAAATGCCTGTAACAAAGTAACAACAACTAATCAAGCCATTGTTGTTGCCAAACCGTTTGTGTATCCTAATCCAGCCACAACCATGATTACGATACAAAACTATGATTACAAAAATTTCAACTATGAGTTTTTTGATTTCGAGTCCAATTCCGTTTTACGAGGAAACAGTGCGGAAGGAACAATTGATATTACAGGACTGAATCCGGGTTTTTACATCCTTAAAATCCTAAATAATGATTCTCCGCAAACCTTCAAAATTATCAAGGAATAATAAATTATTAAGTACAGATGATTGAAATAGAAAGAAAGTTTTTGGTGACTTCGGATGCGTTCAAAGTCGAATCCTTCAAACAAAACAGAATAAAACAAGGCTACTTAAGCTCGGTTCCCGAAAGAACGGTAAGGGTTAGGATAAAAGGAAACAAAGGTTTTTTGACAATAAAAGGAATTTCAAACGAATCGGGTTTGTCACGGTTTGAATGGGAAAAAGAAATTCCAATTGATGAAGCCGACAATTTATTGCTTTTATGTGAAGCTGGTGTAATAGACAAAACCAGATTTGAAGTCAAATCTGGAGATCATATTATTGAAATAGATGAATTTTATGGTGAAAATGAAGGCCTAATTATGGCCGAAATCGAATTAAAATCTGAAACAGAATCTTTCGATAAACCAATTTGGCTAGGTGAAGAAGTAACCAATGATAAAAGATATTACAATTCTTATTTAAGTAATAACCCGTTTAAAAGTTGGCAATTATAGACTAATTATTACTTTCGTAACTCTTCAATTTTTACGATTACAGCGCCACCTCCCTTGTTGGACGCAATTTCCATGAAAGCTTTTTTGCTTAAATCGATTTCTCTTCCCCTTGCAAATGGACCTCTATCAATTACCTCAACAATTACGGACTTGCCATTGGCTTCATTCGTAATCCTTAATTTGGTCCCAAAAGGAAACTTTCGATGTGCAGCAGACAGTTTTTTATTATCGAATCGCTTTCCGCTAGCCGTTTTTTTACCATTAAATTTATCATGGTAATAAGAGGCATGAGCATCTTTTTTAAAAAATACAAACTTTCCAGTTTCGACAATTACGGTATCTGGGGCGATAGCAACTGGTTCAACAACTTTTTCAACAACCTTGGGAGTTTTTTTTACAGTGTCTTTATTAATGGAAAATTTTTTGCTGGTAATAATAGTACTTTGACTAGTTACTATGCCGATGTTAGCTAGTAAAAATAAAAGTGTGATTATTTTTTTCATTTATAGTTTATTAGGTGAAACTTTGAAAGGCAAAAAATAGGGTAAAAAAAAGTCCTGAGAAGGACTTTTTTAAAATGGATTTAAAACCATAATGACCAAGGAATTCTAATTAAAATAAGCAGTAATCCTAGACCATAAAATATAGAAAAGGTTTTGAATTTTGATTCGCTTGTTGTTAATTTTTTATGTTTTGACCAGCCTATGGTAATTAATGTAATTGCAATAAGATTTATTAAAGGATGTTCCAATGAAGTCAATCGTAATGCTTTATCAGCCATTTGACCTAATGATTGCAATCCCAATGGGGAAATAAAATACAAAATTAAACCAATCAGTAATTGAACGTGAATTCCAATTAATCCAAACAATGCAATTTTTCTGTCTTTGGCAGTAAATTCTTTTTTGGAAGACATTCCTATTATGGCATTAATAACCGCGATAACAAGAACCAGTAATGCAATATAAGCCCAACCTGAGTGAAATTTTTGTAAAATCGTGTACATAAATATTTTTTTAATTTAAACAAATATAATCAAAAAAGGCATAAAAAAACCCCGATTCACTAAAAAGCGACGGGGTTTTTTGAGATTATATTGATTCCAGATTAGAAATCGTAACGCAAACTGAAGTTCCAAGTTCTTCCAAATCCGAAGAAAACCTGGTTTGCAGTAGCTACTCCGTTCCAAACAGCTCCTGCTTGTTCATATGTAATTGCAGGTGTAGTTGGTGTAGCTGCTGTTTTAACATCATCAGCAAAAATGTTTTGTCTAGACTCAGCAATATAAGTTTCATCAAAAACATTGTACACATTTACTCTGAAATTTACAGATTTGTCTTTGTTTTTACCCACAAGCATCTTATAAGAGAAACCAGCATCCGTCAAACCAAAAGAAGGCAATTCTAAAGACCCTTTATTAACTTCTGTTGTAAAGTTTAGTGGAGAAATTCCAGCATATAAATTATCACTATAAAGATAACTGGCATCAAAAGTAACTCTTGGCAAAACCTCATAAGAAGCTCCCAAAGAAGCCGTCATTTGTGCTGCATCTCCAACTTTTACTTTATCCAAATACAAAGTAGCTGCTGTATATCCAGGAACTGGCGTATTATCTGCTATCCAATAAGCATTACTGGTAGCATTTCCTTTGTACTCCCAGATACCATAAGAAAACATAGCGTTTATTCTTAATTTATCAGTTATTGGTGCATTTCCTTCAAATTCAATTCCAGAGTGAACCTCATTAAGACCTACTAATTCTGTGTAAGTAGTACCTGCAGCAATAGCTGGGGTAGTTGGAGTGGCTGCAGAAGCTGGAAGCGCATTCCCTTTTAAATATCTATCGTCCCAATTGGTATTGTAAATATTAATGTTAGCGTTGAATTTTCGTGAACGGAAACCATATCCTGCTTCAAGACCTAATATTTTCTCATTAGTAAGATTAGGGTTTACTTGTGATTTATTATTTGGATAAACTGAATTAAAGAATGGCTGTTTTGAATAATATCCAGCATTTGCATAAACATTGTGATGCTCGTTGATATTATAGTTTGCTCCCCCTTTTACGTTACCTCCCAAAATATTTTCATAAGGAGTAGAAGCCAAAGCAGCCTCAGTTACAGTATTATAAATAAAATCATCCTCTCTTTTATATCTCTGTTGAGAAATCGCTCCTTGTATAAAAGCTGTTAAATTATCTTTAGAATATTCCAGTTGAGTAAAAGCACCATACCATTGTACATTACCGGTACTGTTAAAAGCAGTTTTTTCGTAGTTTTTATCTTTGAAAACATTCCATTGAACATCTGTATCATAAGTAGTAGTAAGATGTCTGTTTGGCTGATTCACATTTGTATTGTCAAAATATTCATCTCCTCCTAACAAATCATTCAATACAGTGTAGTGGTATCCTTTGTAAGTTCTGGCATCAATACCAAAGTCCAAAGTCAATGTTTCTCCTAATTTTTTATCCAAATTGATTACACCACCGTACCAGTCATGTGAATTAATCGAAGAAGTTTGTGAAATACCCGAAGTATTAATAGAAGTAGATGGGTTATATGCTGTATTTGAACCACTAAAGTATGCACTGTTTTGATACACTCCTCCAATTTTAGTTCTTGTCTGAAGACCTGTAAAACCAGCAAGTGTAACTGGAGTACCCGAGTTATAAGCTTTAATTTTATCGTAATCAACCAATCCGTCTGCTCTTCTAAAAGTTATTGCATCACTATAGGCTTTTCCTTTAATACCTCCTGTTGCACTTACACCTTCTCCACGTCCTTTAGATGCGTACACAACGGTAGACAATTTAGTAGTCTCGTTAATTTGATAATCCCAGTTGATCGATGCAATCGGTTTGTGATAAACATTTTTTCTGATATTATATTCCTCCCCATTCAAATATCCTGCATCTGCATTATATCTAATATTAGGATCAGTTATTGAACCATATTGCTGGTATGTTGCAATTGTAGAAGCAGTAGATCTTTGAAAATGCCATTGTGGTGCTCCTGTTACTGTAAATTGGATATCATGTTTATTATTTTTGGTAGTATATCCTACAGCTACATAATAATTATCTGCAACAAAATCGGTCTGATTTACATAACCATCTCCAAAAGTGTGGCCGTACAAGATAGATGCCGAAAATCCATTATCCAATTTACCACTATTATAAGTTGCCTGTGTTTTTAGATAGTTTGCATTACCAAAACCAGAATAAATAGACCCACCTTCTTTCATATCAGAAGATTTAGTAATATAATTTATTGTTCCCCCTACAGATGAAACTGCCAATTTTGAAGAACCTAAACCTCTTTGAACCTGTACTGCAGAAGTTACATCTCCAAGACCTGCCCAGTTACTCCAAAAAACGCGGCTGTTTTCCATATCATTAACAGGCATTCCATTAACCATTACCGCAATGTTCTCTTGAGCAAATCCACGAATGTTAATTCTAGAATCTCCAAAAGCTCCACCAGCTTTTGAAACATATACAGAAGGTGTATTTTTCAGAATTTCAGGAATTTCCTGAGTTCCTAGTTTTGCCTGAATTTCTGCTGCTTTGATTGTAGAAACCGCAACAGGCGTTTTCCTGTCTTTAGCAAGATCCACAACAGATGATCTCACCACAATCTCTTCTAATTGATTAGAATCTGCAATCAGAACAATAGTTCCAAGATTGGCAGTTCCTTTTTCCGAAATAGTAAAATCAACCGTTTGATTTGCGTAACCAATATAAGAAATAATTAATTGCCCAGAGTTCGTATTCGAATCGATGGTAAATTTACCATCAAAAGCAGTTGAAGCACTAGCTGATGTACCTTTAATAGCAACATTTGCTCCAGGTAACGAACCTTGACCATCTGAAATAGTTCCCGTAATTTTTCCTTGTGAAAATACCGTCGATACCATTAAAAACAGTAATCCAGAGAGTAACCAATTTTTCATTGTTTTCATTCTTGTTAGTTTAAATATTTTTGGCAAAATTATAACATTTAAATGAATTAATGTTAACAATGCTTTAAGAAATTGCGTCTTTTACTATACATGCATACTAAATAAACATATGCATAATTATTAACCCATATTTTGATTTTTATTCATAATTTAATCTAAAATAACAAGAATATAACATCTAAAATTTTAATAACAATCATTTTGATTCGAATTATTTAAAAAAAACTCTCTTTTTATAGAGCTAAAAAAAGCCCTGATGTTCAAATATCAGAGCTTTTTGTATTTAGTGTACTGTTAAACAATCTACTTGTTTTCTAAAAAATGATTCAATAAAAATTTAGTAGAACTATCGTGGTTTTTAACCTCCTTGGAATTAATCTCATCCAATATTGAGTTGGCCAATTGCTTACCAAGTTCAACTCCCCATTGATCAAAACTAAAAATGTTCCAGATAATCCCTTGTATGAAAATTTTGTGCTCATACATTGCGATTAGCGAACCTAAAGATTTTGGAGTCAGCTTTTGAATCAAAATCGTATTGGTTGGTTTATTTCCTGAAAACACTTTAAACTGTAAAAGAGCGCTTGCTTTTTCGGCACTTAATCCTTGCTTGTCAAATTCGGCTTGAACCTTTTCCTGTGATTTTCCATTCATCAAGGCTTCGGTCTGAGCAAAAAAGTTTGACATTAATTTATCATGATGATCTTCGTTTCCGTATAAAGGTTTTACAAATCCAATAAAATCCGAAGGAATCAATTTAGTTCCCTGGTGAATTAATTGAAAAAAGGCATGTTGCGCATTTGTACCCGGTTCTCCCCAAATAATAGTCCCTGTTTCATAATTAACAGGCTTTCCATCACGCCCAATACTTTTACCATTACTTTCCATTGTTCCCTGCTGTAAATAAGGAGCCAGTTTCTGTAAATATTGTGTATAAGGAATCAAGGCCTCACTCTCTGCACCAAAGAAATTATTATACCAAACGCTTAACAAAGCTAATATAACCGGTATGTTTTTGTCAAAATCAGCTGTCTTGAAATGTTCATCCATTTCATTGGCACCGCTCAATAAATCATTGAAGTTATCAAAACCTACAGCCAAACTAATTGAAAGACCTACAGCACTCCATAAAGAAAAACGTCCTCCTACCCAGTCCCACATTGGGAATACATTCTCTGGATTGATTCCGAATTCAGTTACTTTTTGAATATTAGTTGAAACTGCCACAAAGTGCTTGGCAACATCTTCCTGCTTGGCCGATTTTAAAAACCAAGCCTTGATCGTTTCCGAATTGGTTAAAGTTTCCTGAGTCGTAAAGGTTTTGGAAACAATTACAAACAAGGTAGTTTCCGGATTCAGTTTTTTGATGATTTCATTTACGTGATCTCCATCCACATTGGATGCAAAATGTACATTTAAATGATTTTTATAATATTGTAATGCTTCTACGGCCATAACAGGTCCCAAATCCGAACCTCCAATACCTATATTAACAACATCAGTAAATGGTTTTCCTGTATAACCGGTTCTTTGACCTGAAATAATTTCGTTTGTGAAAGCTTTAACTTTGTTCTTAACTTCATAAACTTCTGGTATTACATTAACACCATCTACATTGATCACTGCTGATTCTTTTGCTCTCAAAGCAGTGTGAAGAACAGCCCTACCTTCTGTTTGATTGATAATCGCTCCTCCAAAATAATCAGCAATAGCACTTTTCAAGCCAGTTTCATTTGCCAATTCAAGTAACAAATCGATTGTTTCTTGGTTAATTCTGTTTTTAGAGTAATCAACTAAAAAATCATTCCATTTCAAATGAAACTTTTCAGTTCTGGAAGTGTCTTCTTTAAACATCGCTGTCATTGAAGCGTTTTGTATTTCAGTATAGTGTGCCTGGAGTTTTTTCCACGCAGAAGTATCGGTCGGGTTTACTGTATTTAAAGCCATTTATTCTTTTTTTTGATGTTGTGCAAATTTACTGAATAAAGTTTTAATGAACTAAAATCAATCAATTATATAACAACAAAAAAAGTAAATTAACTTGGAAAATTATTTTTTTCCCGTTTTGAAAACCAAGGTCGCGGTAATAAAAGTTTTGTACTTTGTCTGTACTGGGTACAATCTCATTCTAAATAAGATAAAAGGCAATCCTCTCCAATATTTACAATCGATAAAATAATTGGAGATTTCATCAAATGTAATTTCGAAGTACCTTCCAGTGTAACTACGTTGGCAATAGCAATATCCAAGGAATTTGAATTAGGTTCTGATTTATTTTCAAGATTAAATTAGGTAAAATTTTGGATATATCCACAATTTTAAAACTTATAACTAATTGAAATAGAGTAGATAATTTCCAATTCTTTTAAAAGCTCAAAATGAGTATAATTATCTGTTTTAATTATAAAGTACTAGTTATTAAATTTTTATACCAACTTTTTTTAGAGTTTATAATAATTCAATGAATCAAATAAAAATGCAATATGTAACTTTTACGGATGCTGATTGCCTTTTTATTTTAAAATTTCTTACTTTCGCACCTCGATTAAGAAAAGGATAAAATGAGCACAAAATTTACTGAATACAAAGGACTTGACTTGCCTACGGTAGCATCTGAAGTACTGGCTTTTTGGAAGAAAGAAAATATATTTGAGAAGAGCGTAACCACTCGCGAAGGAGCTGAACCTTTTGTGTTTTTTGAAGGACCGCCTTCGGCAAATGGATTACCTGGAATTCACCACGTGATGGCACGTGCGATTAAAGATATTTTTTGCAGATATAAAACCCAAAAAGGTTTTCAAGTAAAGCGTAAAGCGGGTTGGGACACCCATGGATTACCAGTGGAATTAGGTACCGAGAAAGAACTTGGGATTACCAAGGAAGATATTGGAAAAACCATTTCTATCGAAGAATACAACGAAGCTTGCAAAAAAACCGTAATGCGTTATACTGACGTATGGAATGATTTGACCGAAAAAATGGGATATTGGGTAGATATGGAAGATCCATATGTTACTTACAAACCTAAATACATGGAGTCGGTTTGGTGGCTTTTAAAACAAATCTACGATAAAGGTTTGTTGTATAAAGGATACACTATTCAGCCATATTCCCCAAAAGCAGGAACCGGATTGTCTTCTCATGAGGTAAATCAGCCGGGAGCTTACCGTGATGTGACTGATACTACAATTGTAGCACAGTTTAAAACACTTCCTGAAACATTACCTTCATTCTTGCAAGGTTTTGGAGACATCCACATTTTAGCTTGGACGACTACCCCTTGGACACTTCCGTCAAATACAGCCTTGACAGTTGGGCCAAAAATTGATTATGTTTTAGTAAAAACATTCAATCAATATACTTTTGAGCCTGTAAATGTAGTTTTAGCAAAGAATTTGATTGGAAAACAATTTGGAAAAGGATTTTTTGCAAGTGAAGATGAAACTGATTTTGATAAAGTTAAAAACGGGGACAAACAGCTTCCGTACAAAATTTTAGCAGAAGCAAAAGGTGCTGATTTAGTTGGAATTAAATACGAACAATTACTGCCTTACACTTTACCATATCAAAATGCCGAAAATGCATTTAGGGTGATTTCCGGAGATTTCGTTACAACAGAAGATGGAACCGGAATTGTACATACTGCTCCAACTTTTGGTGCTGATGATGCTAAAGTTGCAAAAGAAGCTACGCCAGAAGTTCCGCCAATGTTAGTTTTGGATGAAAATGGATCGGCAGTTCCATTAGTGGATTTACAAGGAAAATTCACTTCTCACATGGGTGAGCTTGCAGGCAAATATGTAAAAAACGAATATTATGATGAAGGGCAAGCTCCAGAACGTTCTGTAGATGTTGAAATCGCAATTCGTTTGAAAGAAGAAAACAAAGCTTTCAAGGTTGAAAAATATGTTCACAGTTACCCACACAGCTGGAGAACCGATGAACCACTTTTATATTATCCGTTGGATTCCTGGTTTATTAAAGTCACTGATGTAAAAGACAGAATGTTTGACTTGAATGAAACCATTAACTGGAAACCAAAATCTACGGGTGAAGGACGTTTTGGAAATTGGTTAAAAAATGCCAATGACTGGAACTTATCCCGTTCCCGTTATTGGGGAATTCCATTACCAATCTGGAGAACCGAAGATAAAAAAGAAGAAGTTCTTATTGGTTCTGTTGAAGAATTATACAATGCAATCGAAAAATCTATCGAAGCTGGTTTCCAAGATGAAAATCCATTCAAAGGTTTTGAAATCGGAAACATGTCTGAATCCAATTATGATTTAATTGATTTACATAAAAATGTAGTAGATCAGATTACCTTGGTTTCGGCTTCGGGAAAACCAATGAAACGCGAAAGTGACTTGATTGATGTTTGGTTTGACTCAGGAGCGATGCCTTATGCACAATGGCATTATCCTTTTGAAAACAAAGATAAAATCGATGACAACAAAGATTTTCCAGCGAATTTCATTGCCGAAGGTGTAGATCAAACACGTGGATGGTTTTATACATTACATGCAATTGGAACCTTGGTTTTCGATAAAATAGCGTACAAGAATGTAGTTTCAAATGGTTTGGTTTTGGACAAAAACGGACAAAAAATGTCCAAACGTCTAGGAAATGCGACAGATCCATTCGAAACAATTGCAGAATACGGTCCAGATGCAACGCGTTGGTACATGATTTCGAATGCGAATCCTTGGGACAACTTGAAATTTGATATCGAAGGAATTGCCGAAGTACGCCGTAAGTTCTTTGGAACGCTCTACAATACCTATTCATTCTTCTCGTTATATGCAAACATCGATGGATTTAAATATGCCGAAGCTGAAATTCCGGTAAACGAAAGACCTGAAATCGATCAATGGATTATTTCCGAATTAAATACATTAATTGCTGAAGTCGATGGTTTTTATGCCGATTATGAGCCTACAAAAGCTGCTCGCGCAATATCTGAATTCGTACAGGAGAATTTAAGTAACTGGTACGTTCGTTTGTGTCGTCGTCGTTTTTGGAAAGGGGAATATGCACAAGATAAAATTGCGGCTTACCAAACACTTTATACCTGCTTGCTAAACATCACGAAACTTAGTGCTCCTATTGCGCCTTTCTTTATGGATGCGCTTTACAGAGACCTTACAAAGGCTGCAGAAACCGAAAAACATGAGTCGGTTCACCTCGCTAAGTTCCCGGTTTCAGTTGAAAAGTATGTTAATAAAATGTTAGAGTCCAAAATGCAGAAAGCGCAAACCATCTCTTCCCTTGTTTTATCCCTGCGAAAAAAGGAAATGATCAAGGTACGTCAGCCACTGCAAAAGGTAATGATTCCGGTACTTGACGAGAGTCAGAGACATGAAATTGAGGCCGTTTCCGACCTGATAAAAGCAGAGGTAAACGTGAAGGAAATAGTGCTTTTAGACGATGCATCGGGTATTTTAATCAAGCAGATTAAGCCTAATTTCAAAGCTTTGGGTCCTCGTTTCGGAAAAGATATGGGGTTGATTTCCAAGGAGATACAAAACTTATCTGCGGAAAAAATCGCACAATTTGACAAAGAAGGCTCGCTAACTGTTGTAATTGCGGGAAATAGTGTAATTTTATCTCTAGAAGATGTAGAAATATCGTCACAAGACATCGAAGGATGGCTGGTTGCCAATTCAAACGGAATTACAGTTGCATTGGATATTACCATTTCTCCTGAATTGAGACAAGAAGGAATCGCTAGGGAATTGGTAAACAGAATTCAGAATATTCGTAAAGATGCTGGATTTGAAGTGACTGATAAAATTAAAGTTCATTTGCAAAAAAATGATACTTTGGAAACAGCAGTTAACGCCAATAAAGACTACATAAAATCGGAAACACTGACAGAAAGTCTTGTTTTTGAGGAGAGTATAGAAAATGGCACGGAGATTGACTTTGATGGAATAACAACAAGTATAATAATTACAAAAAATTAGTATTATGGTAGATGAAGTTGCAAGATACTCTGACGCTGATTTAGCAGAGTTTAAGGAAATCATTCAGAATAAAATCATAAAAGCTCAAGCTGATTTGGATTTGATTAAAAGCGCCTACATGAATGACCTTAACAACGGTACGGATGATACATCTCCCACGTTTAAAGCATTCGAAGAAGGCAGCGAAATCATGTCAAAAGAAGCTAATTCACAGCTTGCAATTCGTCAGGAAAAGTTCATACGCGATTTGAAAAGTGCATTATTCCGAGTAGAAAACAAAACGTACGGTGTATGTAGAATTACTGGAAAATTGATTGGAAAAGAAAGACTTAAAATTGTTCCTCATGCCACTATGAGCATCGAGGCAAAAAATTTACAGAGATAAAAAATAAAAGTCGCTAAGATTTTGGAGGATAATTTTCAAAGAAAAATATCATTAAGTCTAAAAAAACTTAGAAACTTAGTATCTCAGTCACCTAGTAACTATTCTTAACAATAATTAACGCTCCTTTTGGGGCGTTTTTTTTTCTTAATTTACTACTTTTACGCCTTTAAAATTTTTATAGATGTCATTAGTCAAAGCATATTTTATAATTGTTCTTATATTGTTGGTAGATCAGGTATCTAAAATATACGTAAAAACAAATTTCATTTTAGGAGAAGAGGTTCATGTATTCAATTGGTTTCAAATTCATTTTATTGAAAATGAAGGAATGGCTTGGGGAACCAAAATTCCGGGAGCCTATGGGAAATTAATCCTAACCGTTTTTAGACTTTTTGCAGTAACAGGAATTGGTTATTGGTTATGGGATGCCGTTGAAAGAAAGAAAAGCTCCAATTACCTTATTGTTGCTATTGCCTTGATATTTGCAGGTGCACTAGGAAACATTATTGATTCCGTATTTTACGGAGTAATATTTGATGATAGTCATCAGCAACTGGCTACTATATTTTCAGACAAGCCTTATGGGACTTGGTTAAACGGACAAGTAGTCGATATGTTTTATTTTCCTTTCATAAAAGATTACCCGATGCCAGAATGGGTTCCTTTTTTTGGCGGACGCAATTTTACTTTTTTTAATGCCATTTTCAATATCGCCGATATGGCTATTTCAACGGGTGTGGGAATTTTGATTGTATTCAACAAAAAAGCATTTCATAAGGATCATTAATTTGTTTCCAGAAAAAACGAAAAAAAGAGGCTAGCCCCAAAGGTCAGCCTCTTTTTTTGATTTATTTATTATGCCCCGGAGCGTGATTTTTGGCACTTTTTTCACCGGTTATTTTTTTAGCCTGTCCCGGAGGAAGTGGTTTTGCTTTCGCCATTTTGTGACTTGATCCAACTCTGACAGCACAACTGGATAACGAAAGACTAAATACTGCAGCTAAAATAATGACAGTAAATCTTGAGGTTTTAAACATTTTCATAATTTAATACTAGGTTTATAAACGCAAAAATACTACTTCTAAACTAAAATCCATAAATATTGATTGGACAAACACAAAGAAACCGCTCTGCTAAGTCTACCGCCTTGAACTTTTTTAAATGTTCCTGTAATACGTAAATCTAATAAAAGGCTCGCTGCTTTTTTAAAAACATCTTATAAATTCAAAACGTTTGTATAAATTAAAACGCTCTCGCTTTAAATAAAAACACAAACAGTCTAAAAATATTCACAAAAAAGTCGGGAGACTTTTGACATCTTTTTGACTTTGACTTAAAAAATGCGCAAAGTCATGAGATTTTGCGCAACTGGGTCCCACTTTTTAAGCTTATACCTAAAAAACATAACAATGAGACTATATTTTTCAAGTATTTAATTTTTATTTTAACAATTAATATTTACTCAAATAGTCTTGAGTGTAATTTGGATTATTCTTGTAACGTTCTTGGATAGGTGTTTTCCAATAATCTAAGCCTTGAGTTTTTAAGTAAGCAACCAGTTTCATTTTTTCTTTAAAATCCTCAGTATTTAAATCAAAAAACATCTCTCTAAGATTATGTAGTATTTCATACTCTCCAGGATGAAACTTTGAATCCATAGGGTATTTTAGTGTTCTAAAATCAACCTTTTGATCAAAAACAAGATAATTTACAATATTAATGTGCTTATATTTTAAAGCAACACTCAATGGGGACTTAAAAGTAGCTACTGAACTATCTATAAAATGTGGATTCGCTCCTGCTTTTATTAATGCTTTGACATTTTCTAACCTGTATGAAGATGCCATTAACAGGGGAGTTTTAAACATATTGTGTTTAGAAATTAAATTTACGTTAGCACCTTTTTTAATCATATATTCTAAGGTTCCCAAACTTTCAGGCGCTTGACCGTAAAAAGACCTATTGATATCAATAATAAGAACTCTGCCATCACCTAATTGATCAGTAATTAGATTAGGATCCAATCCTTTGTCTAACAATTTACGAATGGCAAACATGTTTTTTGTTTCCAAAGCAAACTGTCCAATGGTCATTGCGAATTTGTTTTCCGGAAAATTGATGTATTCTTTAGGTATTTCATTGATGAGCTCTTCTATTTTTTTATGATTACCAAAGCCAGAAGCAATTTCTTTTGCCAAATCATAGAGTGGTGTACCATAAAACAATGCTGGGTTTTCAGCATGTAAGACTTTGCCCCAAATCTCTTTTTCCCTTGCTTTTGTATACTTAGTCTTTGGAGACTCTTTTGCCCAACTAACTTTTCCGATATTCGACATGTATAAAAATGTTGCAATAATTATTAAAATTATTAGTAGCAAGCCAATATGTTTTTTTTTCATTTTTATGATATTAATGACAGTCTAAATACGAAATAACTGAATCCATTAGGTGTAGTTTAGCAGTCTCATAAGCTGCTACAGCATTAAGCAAATGTATCGGGGACTTGATCCAACGCTGACAGCACAGTTTGAAAACGAAAGACTAAATACTGCAGCTAAAATAATGACAGTAAATCTTGAGGTTTTAAACATTTTCATAATTTAATACTAGGTTTATAACCGCAAAAATACTACTTCTGAACTAAAATTCATAAACTCCATTTGGGCAAACGCAATAATCCAGCAAGACATCACTCTCAAAAACATCCAAAATGAGTTCTTCGGGTTCAAAGAAAGAAAGACCGATCTTAAGGGTTTCGGGTTTGCATTGTGAGAGGAATTTATCATAAAAACCCTTGCCGTAACCTATGCGGTTTCCTTTTTTGTCAAAAGCCAAAAGAGGAACAAATACAACGTCAATTTTTGTTACTGGAACTTCAATTCCATCATGTGGCTCTGGAATGTTATGTTCATTTTTTTGAATTCGGGTATTATCTGTCAAAAGGAAATGAGTCATGTTTCTTGACTCAAAATCACTTTTCGAAATCACGATTTCCTTATCTTTTCCAGATAATAAGTGCAATATAAATTCAGTATCTACTTCCTTTTGTTCGATGATAGGCAAAAAAATGTGAAAATAGGTCATATCCCAAATAGGAAGTTCCAGTATTTCATTGGCAATAGCCAAACTCTTTTCTTCAATATCAATTTTGGAGAGCTCCTTTCGTAACACTTTATACTTCGTCCGTAATTCTTTTTTCAACATAAATTGATTTTTTTAAATCTGATATAAAAATACTCAAATGATCAACTTCTACATGATCCATAATCACAATTTTATACCATGAATTTTCACCATTGTGTTTTTGTGGGACTAAATCAAATTTTTTGACTAAGGCATCTTTGATGAATTTTGCTGAAATAGTTACAATATTCATGAACGGTTCCCTAAAATAGGTAACTTTCAATTCGTCCAATTGATCACAAAGCCATTGAGCCCTCATTTGCAAAACGCGTATTTTTTCGCTCCATCCAAATGGGCCATAGGCAAATAAAATCATCCAGACTGCTACAGCATTAGACCCAGATCGACTCCCACAAACAGTTAGATCCATTCCTTCTACATACTCAGCTTCCTTGGTCAAAACATTTTCGATTAGTCCTTTTCGGCAAAGGAATATTCCTGTACCATAAGGCGCTTGCAACATTTTGTGGGCATCAATAGTTATTGAGCTGATTTTTGGATTTTCAAAATTAAGCTCCGATTCCTGGTTACTGAACGGATAAATGAAACCTCCATAAGCTGCGTCAAGATGTATTTTATAAATAAGATGGTGTTTTTCCAAAACCTGAACATAATCATTTGGATTGTCAATGGCACCAAACATCGTAGTCCCCATATTCGAGATGACGATAAAATATTTTTTTCCTTTCTTTTTGGCCTTAATGATAATGTTTTCCAAACGAAAAGTATCAATTTCCCTAGTTTCAAAATCAACTGGAACTTTCAGCCAATCCAGCATTAATAAATTAGCCGCTTTGGGAATGGAGTAATGTGTATCTTCGGAAGCTAATATTGCTATTTCATAAGGATTTGCTCCCAATTTATAAGTAAAATAATTGCGATACATCCAAATGGCTTGAATATTGGCCTCTGTTCCTCCAGGCGAAATATAACCATCATAGGATTTTGGCTGTGCCTTAAAAATATCTACTGCAAGTACATCCAGCATTTCGCGTTCCATTTCTTGAGTACCCTTGAACGCTTTTTCGGAACTGCCCAAAGTGTGACAGCCAATGTGGTTTGGATTAGCAACATAGGCTTTTAATGTTGGAGCATCGGCCAAGAATGAAGCCTCCTCATAATATACTTTACTGTCTAATTTTGAAGCAGGATAACCTAAAGAAGTATCCAAAGTAAAGTTTACGTTTTCTTCCAACGCTTTTTCGATTCGAGATTGTCTCTCTTTTTGCGATAACTTTTTCCAATACAGCATGTTTCTTATTTTTTCTCAAAAATAAGAGTAGTCAATGAGAATAAATATGATAATTGTTAGATTTTATTCTTCTTCCTGATCGTCTTCACCTGTATTCGAAAGATGATAAATGGCATCTCCCTGATAAACAATTGGAGAATGATTGGCGTTAAGGACGTAACCATCATTTGGAGCTTTTATCTTGCGTTCAAATTTCCCAAAAGGATCGGTTATCATACCCAATATAGTTCCCTTTTTTACAAAACTACCAACCAAATTATTGTCAATTAGCAAGCCGGAACATTTAGCCCTTAGCCATCCTGATTTTTCAATATAAATCGTTGATTTTTTTTGTACAGGAGCATGATGTTTAGGATCTAGCATGTCCAAATGTTTTAAAAGACGCTTCACCCCGTTTATGCCTTCTTCGGCTACATTATGATTAATATCCAAGGATTTCCCGCCTTCAAAAAGAAGCATTTTTACGTTTATCTTTTCACTTGCACTTCTAAAAGAGCCGGCAATATTTTTTGAAAACAAGGTAAATGGAGCATTAAATGCATCGGCTAATAGTTGTACGCTGGGATTATTTGGTGTAAGCCTAATTTGAGGAGCATTAAATCGACCAGCGCCACCGGCGTGAAAATCAACGGCATAATCTACAAGAGGCATAATGTCTGTAATGATATGATAGGCAAATCGGCTGGCTAAAGATCCTTTTTTACTTCCCGGAAACACACGATTCAAATCTCTTCCATCTGGAAACTCTCTGGATTTATTAATGAAACCGTAAATATTTATGATAGGAATACAAATGATTGTCCCTTTTTGTGGCTTGTTTATTTTTTTACTAATAAGCTGTCTTACAATCTCTACCCCATTAAATTCATCTCCATGAATTCCTCCCGAAAAGAGAACAACTGGTCCCTCAATTTTGGAACGCCTTACAATAATTGGAATCGTAAGTTTAGTCGTTGTATGCAATCGGGCAATCTCTAATTGAATGGTTTTACTTTCTCCGGGCAAAACAATTTCGCCAAAAATGATTAATGGTTTTGTTTCTTTCATGCTGTAAAATAAAAGGCTAAATATAAAAATTATTTATTTGGTATTAAAGAATTCATATTGGTTTACGTTGATGTTATTTGTAAATTTGAAAAAATAAAGAATTCGAATTTTTTTGTCACAACTGCGTAATTCCGAGAATCTTTTACTACAATGACCAACCCAACTTTAGCCCTACAAATACTAACCTTACCCGACGGTCCTGGTGTATATCAATATTACGACAAGGAAGGCAAAATTTTATATGTGGGCAAAGCCAAAAATTTAAAAAAAAGAGTCTCCTCCTATTTTAATAAAATTCATGACACCGCCAAGACTAATGTACTGGTCAAGAAAATTGTAACCATCAAGCACATTGTGGTTCCTACCGAAACGGACGCTCTTTTATTGGAAAACAACCTGATAAAAACCTTGCAACCCCGCTACAACGTATTGTTGCGAGATGATAAAACTTATCCATGGATATGCATCAAGAAAGAGCCTTTTTCTCGAATTTTTGCCACACGCAGAATGGTTAAGGATGGATCTGAATACTTTGGCCCTTATACTAATTTCAAAACCGTACATACTATTCTGGATTTGATAAAAGAGTTGTATCCTCTTCGAACTTGCAATTATGATTTGTCCCAAAACAATATCGATAGCGGAAAATTCAAGGTGTGCCTGGAATTTCATATAGGCAATTGCAAGGGACCGTGTGAAGGCTATGAAACATTGGAAAATTACCAGAAGCAAATCAATGCGATACGTGAAATTCTAAAAGGGAATTTCAAGGAAAGCATGAAAGATTTTAAACGCCTGATGACGAGCTATGCACAAGAAATGAAGTATGAAGAAGCGCACAAAATAAAAGAGAAGATCGAGATTCTGGAAAATTACCAGTCGCGTTCAACAATAATAAATCCCAAGATTACCAATATTGATGTTTTCTCTATTGTTTCTGACGAAAGTGCCGCTTTTGTCAATTTTCTGCAAATTTCACATGGATCAATCATTCGATCCCATACAATGGAAATTAAGAAAAAGCTTGAAGAACCTGATGAGGAATTACTGGAATTGGCAATAATTGAATTACGAGAGCGGTTTCAGTTACTTTCCAAGGAAGTGATTGTTCCTTTTGAATTGGATTTGGGACCGACCATAAAAATTACTGTGCCCCAATTGGGAGACAAAAAACAAATATTGGACCTGTCAATTCGAAATGCCAAGTTTTATAGGATAGAGCAACTCAAGCAATTGCAGATTGTAGACCCTGATCGACATACCAATAGAATAATGGCGCAGATGAAAAGCGATTTGCGATTACCCGTAGAACCAAGACATATAGAATGTTTTGACAACTCTAACATTCAAGGTACAAATCCTGTTGCGGCTTGTGTGGTTTTCAAGGATGGTAAAGCAAGCAAAAAAGATTACAGACATTTTAATGTTAAAACCGTCGAAGGACCCAATGATTTTGCTTCGATGGAAGAAATTGTATATCGCCGTTATAAAAGATTACTGGATGAAAACGAGCCTTTGCCAAATTTAATTATCATTGATGGTGGAAAAGGCCAATTATCATCTGCCTTAAAAAGTATTGATGCTTTGGGACTGCGTGGTAAAATAGCCATTATAGGAATTGCAAAAAGACTGGAAGAGCTGTTTTATCCGGGAGATTCCATTCCGTTGTATTTAGATAAAAAATCAGAAACGTTAAAAGTCATTCAACAATTGCGAAATGAAGCACACCGTTTTGGAATAACATTTCACAGAGACAAAAGAAGCAAAGCGGCACTAAATTCTTCCATAGAAAGCATTCCTGGAATTGGCGAAAAAACAATGACGACCTTAATTCAACATTTCAAAAGTGTTAAAAGATTAAAATTGGCCACCGAAAAAGAAATTTCTGACGTTATAGGAGTATCAAAAGCCAAAAAAATTACCGACTTTTACAGTACTCAAAAATGATGTTTTGTAAAGAAACAAAAAATCAAAGAACAAAGTAATTTACCCCCTATGAATAGAATACTGGTTTTTATTCTTTTGTTTTTAAGTTGCTTGAATTCATTTTCTCAAGACACACCAACAAAAAAACCTAAAATAGGTTTGGTGTTAAGCGGAGGTGGAGCCAAAGGATTTGCACATATAGGGGTTTTAAATGTATTGGAAGATGCTGGAATAAAAATAGACTACATTGGTGGAACCAGTATGGGGGCAGTCATAGGCGGTTTGTATGCCATGGGATATAATGCCAAACAAATTGATTCTATTATTGACACTACCAATTTCAGCAATGTTATCAATGATTTTATCCCTCGTTCCTCCAAAAATTTTTATGAAAAACGAAACGATGAGTTGTATGCCTTAACACTTCCGTTCAATAAATTTAGAATTGGTACACCCGAGGCATTATCCAAGGGAATGTATAATTTTAATTTATTGAGTCGTTTGACTTTCCCTGTACGTCATGTTCGAGATTTTAAGGAATTGCCTATTCCTTTTGTATGTGTTGGAACCAATATTGCCTTGGGCGAACAAGTGGTTTTCGACAAAGGAATTTTAGCTCAGGCCATAACAGGCAGTTCGTCTTTGCCTTCCATATTTGCACCGGTAATCATTGACAATAACCTTATTATTGATGGCGGGGTGATTAATAACTATCCTATTGATGAAGTGCGAAATATGGGTGCCGATATCATAATAGGAGTCGATGTCCAATCTGGTTTATTGAGTAAGGATGAACTACGAAGTGCCTCCAAGGTTTTCTTTCAAATTACCAATTTGCAAATGATTGAAAGAATGAAAACAAATGCAAACCTAACCGAAATTTACATAAAACCAGATGTTAAAAATTACGGTGTGGTATCTTTTGAGAAAGCAACCGAAATTATCAAAAAAGGTGAAGACGCCACTTTTTCAGTATATGAAAAAATTGATCTTTTGACAGACAAGGCAAATCCGTACCATAAACCCAAACTAAAAGTCCAGTCCGATAGTTTAAACATTGTAAATATTAAGGTAAATGATCTCAAAAATTATTCGAGAGATTATATTATTGGAAAACTAAACTTCAAGCCAAAGTCAAGAATAAGTTTCAAGGATTTGGAAACTGGAATAAATAATCTCACGGCCACTCAGAATTTTAGCAATGTAAGCTATTATTTTGATAGAAATGGAGCGTATGATGATTTGGTTCTTACATTGACCGAAAGTCCGGTAAAAACAAACTTAAAATTTGCCTTGCACTATGATGGCTTATATAAAAGTGCTGTTTTAGCCAATATTACCAATAAAAAAACGTTTTTCAAAAATGATTTTTTATCCGCCGATTTAGCATTGGGAGATAATATCAGGTATTATTTTGACTACTATATTGATAATGGATTTCAATTAAGTTACGGTTTTAAGTCACAATTAACCCAATTTAATAAAAACGTCCCTGTTGGTGTGATAACCTATAATACTCAAGGCTCGAACTCGATAAATATTGATTATCTAAATTTGTCAAATCAACTATACATTCAATCCATATTTGCCCAAAAATTCCTTATTGGAGTTGGTGCTGAATTTGAATATATAGACATTGCGTCTGAAACACTTGAACTAAATCCAAATATTACAAGGAGTACTTTTGGAAGTGCGTTTGGATATATAAAATATGATTCCTATGATAACAAATACTTTCCCAAAAAGGGATGGTTTTTTTCCGGTAATCCACAATTTTATATGTTTTCATCAGAGAATGATGAAAATTTCTCCCCATTTTTTATTGTAAGCAGTGAAGCGGGAATTGCCAAAACAATTTTTAAAAATGCAACCATAAAATTCCAAGCCGAAGCAGGAATAACTTTTGGAGAGAAGACTCTGCCTTATTTTGATTTCCTTTTGGGAGGGTATGGATTTAACAACACGAATAATATAAAATATTTTTATGGATACGACTTTTTGAGTATTTCCGGTAATAGTTATTTGGAATCGACAATCACATTCGATTATGAAATTTTCAAAAAGAATCATATTAACTTTTCTGCCAATTATGCTAATCTAGGCGACAATCTCTACAATTCGCTAGATTGGATTTCATTGCCCAAATACTCCGGATATGGATTGGGTTATGGATTGGAAACCGTTATTGGACCAGTCGAAGTAAAATATTCTTGGTCACCGGAAATCTCCAATTCTTATCTTTGGTTCTCTGTTGGATTTATCTTTTAATTACATTTTTTGTTAAATAAAATTACGACATTTGTAATTATAAAAACAAAATAGACAGCTTTGTTAGAATATCTTTAATTCTTTTGTCAAAAGAAATTCGGAGTAAGTATTCAAATTGGATTATGCAATCAATTAATTTTTAATTTGAAAAATCATGCCAATATACCATAAACTAGGAAACATTCCTCCTAAAAGACACACTCAATTCGAAAATCCAAACGGCGGGCTATATTACGAGCAATTATTTGGAACAGAAGGTTTTCACGGAAACTCTTCCCTGTCGTATCACATCCACAGACCCACTCAGGTCAAGGAAATTATAAAATCCTATTCGGTTGAACCAAAAATTGCCATTGGAAAAAACATAAAATCATTATTACTAAAAGGTTTCGAATTAAAACCTCAGGATGATTTTCTCGAAAGCCGTAAACCCATGTTAGTCAATAGAGACTGTACTATCGGTTTGGCAGCGCCTAGAAAATCATTGACTAATTATTTCTACAAAAATGCTGATGCCGATGAAATGATTTTCATCCACAAAGGCAAAGGAAAACTCCGAACAATGCTGGGAAATATCCCTTTTGTATATGGCGATTACTTGATTATTCCTCGGGGCATTATTTATCAAATCGAGTTTGACACTCAAGAAAACCGTCTGTTTTATGTAGAATCTTATGCGCCATTTTATACTCCCAAAAGATATAAAAATGCATCAGGACAACACTTGGAACATTCCCCGTTTTGTGAGCGCGATTTTAATTTACCAAATGAATTGGAATCACATGATGAAAAAGGGGATTTCATCATCAAAATAAAAAAAGAAGGAATGATCCATGAAGCACTTTATGCAACCCATCCTTTTGATGTAGTGGGTTGGGACGGCTACAATTTTCCATACGGTTTCAGTATTCATAACTTCGAACCCGTTACTGGTCGTGTACATCAACCGCCACCGGTACATCAAACTTTCGAAACGACAAATTTTGTAGTTTGCTCTTTCGTACCAAGACTTTACGATTACCATCCAAAAGCCATTCCTGCGCCCTATAATCACAGCAATATTGACAGCGACGAAGTCTTGTATTATGTAGATGGTGACTTCATGAGTCGCAACAATATTGAGCAAGGACACATTACATTACACCCAAAAGGAATTCCTCACGGGCCCGCGCCAGGTGCCATGGAGCGAAGCATCGGACTCAAGGAAACTCAGGAATTGGCCGTAATGATCGACACTTTTCATCCCCTTATGGTTACCGAGGAAGCAATGGAAATTGATGACGGACAGTATTATAAATCTTGGGTAGAATAAACAATCACATTTAATTAATAATTAGGAGCTGTTTCCTGCTATTCGTTGCAATCTTTTATTTTTTAAAGAAAAAAATAAAAGGATTTCCACTTCTATCAGGGCTAGGGCTTTAGTTAAATCAACAAAAATTTCGGTTAAGGACAAAAACAATTTACCCATTAAACAAACAATCACAATGGATAAGGAAATAAAATCAGTAGAATACGGATTGGAAAAAATTTTTGAAGGAGCTCAGGATTTCCTTCCGTTATTAGGAACAGATTATGTCGAATTCTACGTAGGCAACGCAAAACAATCAGCTCATTATTATAAAACCGCTTTCGGATACCAATCATTGGCGTATGCCGGACTGGAAACGGGAGTAAAGGACAAGGCCTCTTATGTACTAAAACAAGACAAAATCCGAATTGTTTTAACCACTCCATTAACACAAGACTCACCTATTCATGACCATTTAAAAAAACATGGAGACGGTGTAAAAGTTGCCGCACTCTGGGTAGAAGATGCTCGAAGCGCCTACGACGAAACCATGAAACGTGGTGCGCGTTCATTCATGGAACCAACAGTAGAGCAAGATGAATTTGGAGAAGTAGTACGTTCAGGAATCTACACTTATGGAGAGACCGTTCACATTTTTGTGGAAAGAAAAAATTACAAAGGGGTTTTCTTGCCAGGCTACAAAGAATGGAAATCCGATTATAACCCAGAACCAACAGGTCTAAAATACATTGACCACATAGTCGGTAATGTGGGTTGGAACGAAATGAATACTTGGGTTAAATTCTACGAGGACGTGATGGGATTTGTAAATTTCCTGTCATTTGATGACAAGCAAATCAACACCGAATATTCGGCTTTGATGAGTAAAGTAATGTCAAATGGAAACGGAAGAATCAAATTCCCAATCAACGAACCAGCCAAAGGGAAGAAAAAATCTCAAATTGAAGAATATCTGGATTTTTATGGCGGACCCGGAATTCAGCACATCGCAATTGCTACAGACGACATTATAAAAACTGTTTCGCAATTAAAAGCAAGAGGAGTAGAATTTTTATCCCCACCTCCCCATACTTATTATGAAGCTGTACCTGAAAGATTGGGAGTACATATGGACATGATGAAAGAAGATTTGAACGAAATAGAAAAACTGGCCATTATGGTAGATGCAGATGAAGATGGCTATTTATTACAAATTTTTACCAAACCAGTTCAAGATCGCCCTACCTTATTTTTTGAAATTATTCAACGAATGGGCGCAAAAGGATTCGGCGCTGGGAACTTCAAAGCGCTCTTTGAATCCATTGAGCGTGAACAGGAATTACGAGGAACCTTATAAAATTCAATTTTTTTTACATTATCAAAAAAAATAATAGTTAAAGAACCCTTAAAGGTGCAAATATTGTGTTAAACTCGAGAATTTGTTGAAAATTATTCGATTTATACAATAACTTTGCACTTGTAAACAAAGGAAGGGGTGGTTTCCTTCTGAGTTTCATATAAATTTTCATAATTTATAGTTTTTTGGTTAGTTAATAGCATAAAAACTCAGTCATTAATTTGACTGAGTTTTTTTGTTTTAATACATTTGAGATTATTTATTATAATATAATCGAATCCAATGAAAAAAATTATAATTTTCTTGTTAGTGATCATCACTTTAGGTTTCGATACAAAAAAAGAAGAAGCCTTTGCCGCTGGAGAATTCTTAAAGTTCAGGGTGCACTATGGTATTATAAATGCAGGTTATGCCACTATTGAAGTTAAGGACGAGATACTATACAACCAACCCGTTTATCATGTTATAGGCAAAGGATACTCTAGCGGAATGACCAAATTTTTTTTTAAGGTCGAAGATGTTTATGAGAGCTATATAGACAAGCAAACCCGAAATCCATATCGTTTTGTTCGAAAAATCAATGAAGGTGGGTATATTAAAAATCAGGAAGGTTTTTTTAATCAACGCACCAATAGGATATTAGTAAAAGATTATAAACACAAAACAGAAAAAGCCTTCGACTTCCCAAAAAATGCACAGGATATTCTTTCTTCCTTTTATTATCTGCGCAATTATCCCAACATTAATAAAATCAAAGTAGGCGAATCCGTTATTATTGACATGTTTTTTGATGACGAGACTACAAAATTTAAGTTAAAATTTATAGGTAGAGAGGATATTAAAACTAAATTTGGAGTTGTTTCTACCATGATTTTTAGACCTTTGGTTCAATCCGGTCGTATATTTAAAGAAGAGGAAAGTTTAACATTATGGATTTCAGACGACTACAATAAAATACCTATTCGGATAAAAGCAACACTTTTGGTAGGCTCTCTCAAAGCGGATTTGGAGGAATACAAGGGGTTGAACAATCCGTTTAAATTAAAAGGAAATGACAATAAATAATACCACAGCATCAATTTTGGACGAAATTGATCAAAAATTCCAAAAGATTAATCAAAAAACGGAAACACATCTTGAAGGATTGCTTTGGTCAAAACCAATAACGTATTGGGATTATATACAAACAGATGCGTTGTTAAATTTACAAATTCAAAGAACAACATTGCCAGATGAAATGGTTTTTATCATGTACCATCAAGTCAATGAATTGCTCTTTAAAATGATACTTTGGGAAATGCGCCAAATTTCCTATGCTGAAAATTTAACCACTGCTTTTTTCACTGAAAGGTTAATGAGAATCAGTCGTTACTTCGATATGCTTACCACTTCTTTTGATATTATGGGTGATGGAATGGAGGTAGAACAATACATGAAATTTAGAAACACACTAACCCCTGCCAGTGGTTTTCAAAGTTCACAATATAGAATGATAGAAATTGCATCGACTGATTTAATTAATCTTATCGATTACCAATTTCGTGCTACTATTAATAGAGACACACCTTACGAACACGCCTTGGATTACATGTATTGGCAAGCTGCGGGAAAAGACCATCAAACAGGTAAGAAATCTTATTTGTTGTTAGAATTTGAGCACAAGTACAAAACATCACTTATAGCACAAATGAAGGAATACAATACGATTAATCTTTGGCAAAAATTCAAACAGTTGCCAGATTCAGATCGTCAAAATCCTGAATTAATAAAGGCAATGCGCCATTATGATTATACAGTAAATGTTACTTGGGTAATGGGCCATTTAAATGCGGCCAGAAAATATATCGAGAATGGCAATGGTAACGGAGAAGCTACTGGCGGAAGTGATTGGAAAAAATACATGCATCCCAGATATCAAAGAAGAATTTTTTTTCCAGAACTCTGGAATGAGGACGAATTAGCTAATTGGGGTGTTGAAAACTAAGATAAAAAGAGATAATTTGAAAAAGATAATTGTAATTATAGCAGTACTTTTTTCCTTGGTTTCTTGTAACAAGGATAAGGAAATTGTAGAAAACCAAGTAATTCCAAAATCCAAAAAAAGCGATTTTGGATTTAAATTTTCAGATTTTAATGTTGTCTTGGATTCTGTGAAATCTGGAGACACATTTGGTAGTATTTTACAAAACCAAAATATTGGAGATAAAAAAGTATATGACATTGTAGCCCAAATAAAAGATACTTTTGATGTTCGTACCATTAGAATAAACAAGCACTATACCCTGCTTCGTTCCAAAAACAAAACCAATTCATTGAATGTTTTTATATACCAACCCGACGCATTACATTATTATGTGGTTGATTTAAGAGATTCTATTGCAAAAGCTTCAAAAAAAACAAAACCCTTAACATTAAAACGTAGAACAATAGGTGGTATATTAAAAGGATCTTTATCCGAAACTTTAGATAATGCAAAAGTGGAAGGAGCATTAGCCAGTAAAATTTCTAAAATTTTTGCATGGTCTATCGATTTCTTTAAAGTAAAAAAAGGAGACCGTTTTGGCTTGACTTTTACCGAGCGTTATATCAATGACACTGTTTACGATGGTGTTGACAGTTTGCAAGCCGCTTTTTTTGAATATAAGGGTAAAATTATTTATGCCTTCCCATTCGAACAAAATCAAGGTTCGGGCAGTGTAGATTATTATGATGAAGATGGAAAAACGTTGAAAAATTTCTTCCTTAAAACACCAATTAAATTTAGTCGCATTACTTCCCGTTTTACCTCCAATCGTTTTCATCCTGTACAGCAAATTTGGAAAGCTCACAAAGGAACCGATTACGCTGCACCTTATGGTACGCCAATTTCATCAACAGCGGCAGGGACAGTAGAACAAACTGGCTATACTGCAGGTAATGGCAACTTTGTAAAAGTAAAGCACAATAAGGTGTATTCCACTCAATATTTACATATGTCTCGAATATTGGTAAGACGTGGACAGCACGTTAATCAAGGACAAACGATTGGTCTGGTAGGAAGCACAGGATTGGCAACCGGTCCACATGTATGCTATCGTTTTTGGAAAAATGGAGTCCAAGTAGATGCCTTACGACTGAAATTACCTAATGGCGAACCAATGAATCCAAGAAACAAGGAACGCTTTTTAAGGAAAATAGAACCTTTGAAATTTGAATTGGACAGTGTTTCTAATCTGTAAAACCTTTTTACAGATAAACGCTAACCAAAAAAATCAAGAAAAAACTTCTTTCAAAACATCCAGAGATTTTGGTCTTTTGAATCCGTCAAGATGAAAACTGTAATAGTCAATCAGTATTTTAAGCAATATTTGTCTCTCAATTACATGAAAAACTTTCTGATTTGTATCAAATTTCAACTGAATTAATTTTTTGAACAACTGAGTTTCATGTTCGTTGAGCGAACTAACAGCATGAAAAGGGGAAAAAACACCTTCAATCATTTCAAAAAACGGCAGCTCCATGTCTAACGTATCTGGATAAAACCCAAGATATTTTGTAGTTTCCAGCATCAAGATTAAATGAAAATTGGAAATTTCATCATGTTGGTCAAGCCAATGCAAGGCAGTTTCGAGAAAAGTAAACAATGCTTCATTTTTTTCTTCTTCATGTATCGAATGATGCAAAATTTCGGAAAGAAACAAAACCATCGTACTCTTATAAATGTCCGAATGTATCGAATGGAAGGGAAAAGCGATTTTTACTTCCTTAAAGTTCTCTAAAGTTCCCTTGTTTTTATGAACAGCTTCAATTTCTATAATACTCAATGGCTGAAAATAAGCTATTTTTGAACTCCCTTTTCGTGATGAAAAAGCATCACGCACAATATAAGATTTCAAGCCATTTGAAAGTGTAAAACATTTTACAATCAAGCTTTTCTCTTGAAATTTTAAGGCTGATATTACTATGGCTTTGGTTTTGACTAACAAGTTTGGATTTCTTAGATTATTGAATCTTCAGTTCTATAATTTTCTGTTTATTGCGTATAGCCTAATCATTACCTTATTATCATCACTTTTTTTACTTTGGTTTCTCCACCATCTTGGGCAGAAACAAAAATCATATATACTCCAGATGCCACTTTATATTTCCCAAAGGCAGTGGTATCCCATTCAATAGTTCCACCCTCAGTTGTGGCTTCGTAAACCAAATTGCCCGCAACATCAGTAATTTTTACATTGGCTTTATTGAGTAATCCGTTTATTTTTACCGTTCCGGTATATTCTGGACGAACGGGGTTAGGGTAAACATATACATTATTTAGGTTTTCACTGGCAGATGTAGAAATACCTTTAAAAGAGATCAATCCTTTGGATGTCGCAATAAAAACTTCTCCCGTGCTACCATTAATACTAATATCGTTTATGGCATTACTTGGCAAAGGAGAATTGTTTGTAGTAAAATGATACTTGGTTTCCTGACCATTTGGGGACACCAAAAATACTCCTGCATCTGCAGTTGCAATCCATTTCTCATTAGCACCATTTACTTCAATGTCGGTTATAAATTGATCGTAAAGTAGCTCTTGAGCCTGATTATCTTCCATGATAACAATATTTTCTGTTGTTAACTTACTTTCTGTTTGAAAATCATTCACATTAAACAAAACACGCAACCCTTTTATGGTTCCAATCCAAAGCTGGTTTTTGGTATCTACGGCAAGTGACCGGACATCCTCTACAGGTAAATTTCCTAAATCTGCACCTATGGTAATTTTCTTGAAGGTATTTGTACTTTCATTAAATCCTACTACACCATTTTTATTGGTTGACATCCATTTTGTACCATACTTATCAATAACCATTCTGCCAAAATCATTGCTGTCAGGACTTGAAATAATTTTATCCATAGCATAACTCTTCCATTGTCCGGTAGGACTTAGCATTTTTAAACCATTTACTACCTTGGAATTATTGACCCATAAATTACCGGATTTATCAAAAGCTATTCCGTTAATCCTTATATTATCTACAGAAGGAGGAACCATAGATTCTAAAGGACTATTCGATATATTATATATAGTTGATGGAATGTCTTTTTGAATCTTTAACAAGCCCGAAAAATAAGAACTGGCATAAACTTCATTTTCATTGGCTGGATTAATTGCAATTCGGCAAATTGATTTGGCATCAAGAACCTCTTCGTAAGGAATATTTAGCCATCCGGATTTGGAATATTTACTAATTTCCAAATAATTTAATGGATAGGGATTATAATAAAGATCATAATCTCCATAAACTGCCCAAAGTTGCGTGGTAGCAACTTGTAATGCAAAAATATTATTTCGGGAAGGTCCAATGGGTGTTATATCTTCAAATGTTGAATTGCCCGAAAGTGAAGTAGTAAACAGTCCGTTTTCGATAGTACCCATAAAAATTGTGGAGCCTATTATTGTCGCACAACTAAAAGTGGAATTGATATTAGGAATTTGGCTCTTGTCTATTTGACGTTCCAGCACCATTTGATTATTATATATCAAGATACTATTAGGCGTTGTTATAACCAAATAATTGGCGGTAGATCTAAAATTGGTCGTTTGCTCCGGCAATTGCAAGAAACCTGTAAAAGTATTGGAACCCGAATTATATTTATGAACATTGCCCGAGCTATTTACTGCATATAGTTCTGTTTCTAATGACGCAATCCCAAGCCAATTTCCTGAAGCAACTGTTTGCCATTGCTTGAAATCAATTAAATTGGAATTGGTAATATCTGCTCTTCTGATTCCTGTGGAGGTAGCACCATAAATAAATCCGTTGTAAATAGCAGTTTGTGACACTTTGATTTCTACTCCATTGTCACCTATAAAATAAGTATCTCCAAATTTTAAAGTGGTTAAATTGAATTGTACTATTCCAAAATCGGTGGAAATATAAACAATTCCCTTGTATTCGATAAAACTATTGATTTGTTTAATATTAGGTGATAAATTTTTATTGATAATATCGACTACTTTTAGCATCGATCCATCGGCTTCATTGATTACTGTTAACAATCCATTTTGATATCCAACAATCGTTTTATTAAATGTTGGACTATAATACAGGGCTGTTATGGTTTCGCCGGCAAGACCATCAATTGTTGTAGTAGTTTTTATGATATTAGTGCTGTTGTCTTTGGAAAACAATGCATTTTCAGAAGCTACATAAATCGCTTTTGGTGATTCGGAAACAGCTTTAATTTGGGTATATGAGAAATAGCCTTGCCAAGACAAATTGGTTTGGGCAAAAGTGATCGGAACCACAAATAAAAAAAACAGGTATGAAAGTCTTTTTTGCATTGAACAACAAATTGGTTCACAAATATAATACAAAGGAGAAGATTTAGACTGCAGATCACAGATTTTAGATATCAGATGCCGAAAGAGGACAAATAATTAAGACTTTTTGATTTTTTAGTTTCCTTCGCTGTAAAAAAAAGGCCTTTATCCATGAAGACAAAGGCACTTTTTTGAATTAATAATTTTTATGTTAAACGATCCCTTGAGCAAGCATGGCATCTGCTACTTTTACAAATCCTGCAATATTGGCTCCTCTTACATAATCGGTAAAGCCATTAGCATCGGTTCCATATTTTACGCAGGAAGCATGAATGTCTTTCATGATGTTTTTTAATCTTTCATCAACTTCTTCAGAAGTCCAACTTAGGCGCAATGAGTTTTGTGACATTTCAAGTCCCGAAGTAGCTACTCCGCCCGCGTTCGATGCTTTTCCAGGTGCAAATAAAATTTTTGCTTTTTGGAAAACGTGAACGGCCTCGGGTGTTGAAGGCATATTTGCTCCTTCGGCTACACAGATACATCCATTGGCGACAAGCGTTTTTGCCTCATCTTCGTTCAATTCATTTTGAGTTGCACAAGGTAAGGCCACATCGCATTTTACTTCCCAAGGACGTTTATTGGCTACATATTTTGCATTTGGATATTTACCAAGGTAATCACTGATTCTTCCTCGTTGCTCATTTTTAATCTGCATTATGTAAGCTAATTTTTCAGCATTAATTCCGTCTGCATCATAAATATATCCTGCAGAATCAGACATGGTTACTACTTTAGCTCCTAGCTGAGTCGCTTTTTCAGCTGCATATTGTGCTACGTTTCCAGATCCAGAGATTACTACTGTTTTACCTTCAAAACTTTCTCCTTTGGTAGCCAGCATACTTTGTGCAAAATACACGTCTCCATATCCTGTTGCTTCTGGACGGATTAATGATCCTCCAAAAGAAATTCCTTTACCGGTTAAAACGCCTGTAAATTCATTTCTTAATCTTTTGAACTGACCAAACATGTATCCTACTTCTCTTCCTCCTACTCCAATATCTCCTGCAGGAACATCGGTGTCAGCGCCAATGTGTTTTGATAATTCGGTCATAAAGGCTTGACAAAAACGCATTACTTCATTATCCGACTTTCCTTTTGGATCAAAATCCGATCCTCCTTTTCCGCCACCCATTGGCAGTGTAGTTAAACTGTTTTTGAAAGTTTGCTCGAAAGCCAAAAACTTCAAAATGCTTAAATTAACAGATGGATGGAAACGAATCCCCCCTTTGTAAGGCCCAATAGCCGAATTCATTTGAATACGATATCCTCTATTGACTTGTGTGTTTCCTTTATCGTCTGTCCAGACGACACGAAAGATAATGATACGCTCTGACTCGACCATTCTTTCCAGGAGCATTTTATTCTGATATTTTTTATTTTCTTCGATGAAAGGAATTACTGTTTCAGCTACTTCGGTAACAGCTTGCATAAATTCTGGTTCATTCGGATTCTTTTTGGCAACCAATTCTATAAAATCTGTAATATTTTGTGACATGATTATTAAATTATAAATGTTAGATAAACGCTTCGGTTAGCTTTACAAATATATACATCTTATTGAATAATTTTAACTTTTTAAACACTGCATTTAAGCAAAATTATCTTTTTATTAGTGATTTATAAAAAATTGAATAGATGAAATATTGTTTCTGCGAAATCGTTATAGTATTAATAACAATTATAAAGATATCTTCTTTTTTTATTTTTCTACTTGTTTTTTATTTTTTTATTATTTAATAAATTCCATATCTTAACACTTTTTATATCTTTGTCCGGTCTTGAAAGCCTCCTACTTATGACTAAATTAAAAACAATTGCTTTATCATTATTAATTAGCCTTCCATTCATTTCCTTTTCGCAAAGTGGGGTGTCTCACGAGGTAGGTGTTATAGCTGGACGAATCGAATTTCGTTCTGATTACGGACAACGCAATGATTCTAAAACCAATTTGAATAATATGGGGTTTGGAATCGCAATAGTTGATTATTTGAATTTTTCATATACTGACTATGTAAATAACTATCTTAAGGAACACTTCAAGATAAGAAATGAGTTTTCGTATAGCAAAACCAACTTGAAGCATTATGGTGAATGGGTGGAAAAAAATACTATCGGAGCAAAACAGTTAAAAGCAATGCGTGGTTCTACCCAATTAATTAATTTAGGTTTCCAACTGGAGTATAATTTTTTGCATATTCACGATTTTGAAAATACAATAGGTAGTTTTAATCCATATATAAGTTTGGGACCTCAAGTTAGTTATTATACAGCCACTGTCACTTCTGAATTGGGAGAACTTGGAAATATAGGTACTACATATCCAAAATATCTGATTCCGTCAGATGGACACCCTCATGGATATTCCAATGAAAGCAAGGTGGTTTTTTCCGGGGTACTAAATGTTGGAACCCGTTATAAATTGACTTCAATGTCAGATCTTGTATTAGATCTAAGAGCACAATATTTTGGTTCGGACTGGGTTGACGGACTTAATCCCAACAAAGATTTGTTTAAAGAAAACAAAGACAATGATTGGTTGACTTTTATTGGTGTAGGTTATATTTTCTATTTAGACAAAATATAAACCCAAAGTAAAACTTTAAAAAAAACTCCAACTTTAGAAAAAGGTTGGAGTTTTTAATTTTATGCTAATGCCTGAGTTAAATCGGCTATCAAGTCTTCTGCATCTTCAATGCCAACGCTCAAACGAACTAAATCATCTGTGATTCCGACTTCTTTTCTTTTTTCTTCCGGAATAGAAGCATGAGTCATTAATGCCGGATGATTGGCCAATGATTCTACACCACCTAGGGATTCCGCCAATGTAAACACTTTTAGTTTTTCCAAAAACTGTATTGCTTCTTCCTTTTTACCAGAGGTAAATGTGAAAGAAACCATTCCGCCAAAACCGCTCATTTGTTTTTTGGCAATTTCGTGGTATGGATGATCCGGCAATCCTGGATAATAAACTGTTTTTATTTTAGTATGATTATTTAGAAACTCAACAATCTTGGTGCCATTCTCGCAATGTCTTTGCACTCTTAAATGCAGAGTTTTAATTCCTCGAAGTACCAAGAAACTGTCCATTGGTCCAAGTGTTGCTCCCGTAGCAAACTGCTGAAAATGCAATTGATTGCCCAAAGTTTCGTCTTTTACAATTAATGCTCCTGCAATTACATCTGAATGACCTCCTAAATATTTGGTAGCCGAGTGCATTACAATGTCTGCTCCTAAATCCAAAGGTTTTTGCAGATAAGGAGTTGCAAAAGTATTGTCCACCGCAAACAGAATATTGTTTGCTTTGGTAATTTTGGCTATTTCTTCAATATCGGCCAATTTCATCAAAGGATTTGTTGGGGTTTCTACCCAAACCATTTTGGTGTTTTCATTGATCAGCGACCTGAAATTATCCAAATCGTTCATATCCACAAAATGAAATTTAATTCCGGAATCCTTGTAGATTCGGGTAAACATACGGTAGGTTCCGCCGTATAAATCGTCCATCGCAATGATTTCGTCACCTGATTTAAAGGATCGCAAAATACAATCCGTAGCCGCAAGACCTGATGAAAAAGCCAATCCTCGTGTTCCGTTCTCAATACTTGCCAAAGCATTTTCAAGAGCAGTTCGCGTTGGATTTGCCGCACGGCTGTATTCGTAATCGGGATTTAAAGGCTTACCCGGACTATTTTGCACAAAAGTTGATGTTTGATAAACGGGCGGCATTACTGCGCCTGTACTCGGATCGTGATGCTGGCCTCCGTGAATGACTTTGGTATTGAATTTCATCGCTTTATTTTTTCTAATTATTCAACTTTAATCTGTGGCAAAAAAAATAGTACACTTATTTTATTCTTTCAAACAATTACACGAATTTTCGTATACTCAATAAAACTCCAAGATGCAAGCCTTCATGAAAATTATTAAATTCGATTGCACCTACAGCACTTTTTAAGATAAATCCTGTAGAAGTTGGGTATTCATTATAGTTGACAAAAATGCCATTATTATAGTCTGCTTCCAATTGATCAACAGTTGAGAATACCAATGATTTTATGAAATCTACTTCTTCTTGTGTAGCGTCTTGTTGCGGTTTGGTTCCTTTGCGGTATTTTTCGACCCATTGGTCAGAGATACACATCGGTAAACCTGACAATTTGTAAACTAATAATTGTTGTGTCACCACAATGTGTGCAATGTTCCAAAACAAATTATTACTGAATCCCTCCGGAATTTTGTTCAATTGTTCCAAAGTGTAATTTTCAAAATAAGAATTCAGCATTTTTCTTCCTGTTCTGGCAACTTCAAATGTATCTTGCATAGTTTTAATTTTTGCATAAAATTAAACATTTTAAAATCAAATGTTTTCCTTTGCATTTAGAAAACAAAAAAAATAATGAACAAAATATACTATCTCGCTTCGTGCGACACTTGCCGAAAAATTATAAAATCATTACCGGAAGGACATAATCTGGCTTTTCACGACATTAAGCAAAACCCAATAACTGTTGAAGAACTGGAGGAAATGTATAAACTTTCGGGAAGTTATGAGGCTTTGTTCAGCAAAAAAGCACAGTTGTACAAATCGATGGATTTGAAAAATAAATCCCTTACCGAGGACGATTATAAAAAATACATTTTAGAACATTATACGTTCCTGAGCCGTCCGGTTTTTATCATTGACGATAAAATATACATTGGTAATTCTCAGCAGAATATTCATCAGGTAATGAAAGTATTGGGGTAATGTGATTTTTTTGCCACAGATTAAAAGGATTAACACTGATTTTAGTTCCTGCAAAAAATCACAAATGTTTCTCTTTAGCCACGATTGCTTCGCCAGTTCGCTTCGCTCGGGTGTAGTGGAATCCTTGTGGGCTGGGGTTCAGCTCACAAGATTGAAGCGAAAAGCGGGATCAATGCCTGCTAAAAACACCTAATCTTCTGCTCCAAAAAAGAATCAATTTTCGTCTTCTCGAAAAATAATTCACGTTGTGATGTACTGATTACTAAAAACGGAGCACTGACCACTTTTTTCTTATCTTTGAACACTTTTAGAAAAATATATGATACAATCGATGACTGGTTTTGGTAAAGCGACTTTGCAATTGCCAACCAAAAAAATTACGGTAGAAGTAAAATCCCTTAACAGTAAAGGCTTGGATTTAAATGTTCGAATGCCTTCGCTGTACCGCGAAATGGAACTGGGTTTGCGCAACCAAATCGCCCTGAAACTGGAGAGAGGGAAAGTGGATTTTTCGATTTTTATCGAAAGTACCGCCGAACAGACTTCGACCAAAGTCAATGTGCCTATCGTGAAAGCATATATCAGTCAGTTAAGAGAGGTTTATGCTGATGCCGATGAAACCGAATTGATGAAAATGGCCGTGCGCATGCCCGATACGATGAAAATTGAGCGTGAGGAAATCGACGAAAATGATTGGGCTCAAATTCAAACTGCCATTGAAGAGGCGTTGCAGAATATCTTAAATTTTCGCAAAGACGAGGGAAAATCATTGGAAAATGAATTTCAGTTGCGCATTGGAAATATCCGACAATTTATGAATGAGGCTTTAGAACTTGATCCTGAGCGTGTTCAGGCGATTAAAGACCGTTTGCAAACAGCAATCTCTGAATTGAAAGTCAATGTTGACGAGAATCGTTTTGAGCAGGAATTGATTTATTACTTAGAGAAACTTGATATTACTGAAGAGAAAGTCCGCTTGACGAATCACTTGGATTATTTTCTTGAAACCATTAACGGAATTGAAGCCAACGGTAGAAAACTTGGATTTATTACCCAAGAAATGGGACGTGAAATCAACACGATGGGTTCCAAATCGAATCACGCACAGATGCAAAAATTGGTCGTTCAGATGAAAGATGAATTGGAGAAAATCAAGGAGCAGGTGTTAAACGTGCTTTAAGACAACTACAAGCTTTAAGCTTAATAATGAATTTTAAAATTACCAGCAAAAGCTCACTGCCTAAAGTCAAAACAATGAAAAAAGGAAAATTAATCGTATTCTCGGCGCCATCGGGATCTGGGAAAACCACTATAGTTAGACATTTATTAAAACAGAAAGACTTGAACTTAGAATTTTCTATTTCGGCAGCAACGCGTGAAGCTCGTGGGGAAGAAATAAGCGGAAAGGATTATTACTTTATGTCTTTGAAAGATTTTAAAAACCATATTAAAAATGAAGATTTCGTAGAATGGGAAGAAGTCTATCGTGATAATTTTTACGGAACTCTAAAAAGCGAAGTTGAACGTATTTGGGCGCAAGGCAAAAATGTGATTTTTGATATTGATGTTGCCGGCGGTTTACGCATTAAACATAAATTTCCTGAAGAAACTTTGGCCGTATTTGTAAAACCTCCAAGTGTTGATGAACTCAAAAGAAGACTGAAAGAACGCTCCACTGAAAGCGAAGAAAAAATCAATATGCGTATTGCCAAAGCTCACGTAGAATTGGCAACAGCCCCACAATTTGATGTAATTATCAAAAACTATGATTTAGACATTGCATTGGAAGAAGCACATCAATTGGTAAAAAACTTTGTGAAATAAAGCATTAGCCATGAGGCAAAAGTAATTAGTTTTCATGCTAATTGCTTTTGCCTTTTTACTAATGCCTAATGTCTAAAAAAATGAAAATCGGACTCTATTTCGGAACATACAATCCCATTCACGTGGGGCACTTGATTATTGCCAATCACATGGCAGAACATGCTGATTTAGACCAAGTTTGGATGGTTGTAACCCCACACAATCCGTTAAAAAAGAAAGCAACTTTGCTTGATGATCATCAGCGATTACAAATGGTGTATCTGGCAACAGAAGATTTTCCGAAAATAAAACCATCTGACATTGAGTTTAAACTTCCACAACCCAATTACACGGTGAATACTTTAATTCATTTGCATGAAAAGTATCCTGACTACGTGTTTTCATTAATTATGGGTGAAGACAATTTGAAAACTCTGCATAAATGGAAAAACTATGATGTAATTTTGGAAAATCATACTATTTATGTTTATCCAAGGATATCTTCGGAAGATGAAAACCTTGAATTAAAATCGCATCCAAAAGTTCACATTATTAATGCGCCCATTGTAGAAATATCTTCAACCGATATTCGTCTCAATATTAAAAGAGGAAAAAATGTTCAACCTCTATTACCAAATGAAGTTTGGAAATATATCGACCATAATAATTTTTACAGGAAGTAATATATCCTTTAGGAATATAATAAATATTTGACTTAACCTTAGCTCTCTCCAAAGAGAGAAAATCAGGATCGAATTATTTTAAATTTTCATTAAGCATTTTATAAATATTATTATACCCATTACTTTCATCAGACACAAACCTCAGTGTTTTTTGATTTATTTTATCAAATGAAACGGGCAATTTAAAAACTTCAATAATAGCAGTATTATTTATAGGATCAGAAGCAAACTCCCTAAAACGATAAGCAACTAATATTGTATTGTTGGAATCATTACTTGTATAATAGAAAAAATTGATATACATGGTACTCTCGTTGTCGCCTTGATATTTTTGCTTTTGAGATGATTCATTTGCTTTTAAATGTATTTCTTTGTCAAGCTTGTTTTTTATATCATTATAAACAGCATCGCATTCAAATTTATTTCTTTCTTTTTTGTTTCCGTCAATATATAGAAATGCATATCCCGTCAATTTATTATTAGTGTCAAATAATACTTCTGAAACTTCCGGTTTTCCATTTTTTGGATTCATTGGAGAAATGGCAAAATTGTATCTGAGATATTTATACCCATTTGCAAGTTTTTCACTTTTTTTCTCTTTTAAATTCCATTTCTTAATCGCAACCTCATCAAAAGCCATATTTGTTTTAATGACAGCAGGGAACAAATCATAATTTGCAATTATTTTTCCAGTTTCAATATCTGATTTTTTTTCTTCCAAAAGTGATTGAGCTTTTTCATCTTCATTTGTATTTTGAGCAAAAGCACAATTACCTATTAACACAATAAGTATAATAATTAAGTTTTTCATTCTTTAATTTTTTAAATTGTTTTCAGCCTGTGAAAAAGAAATTTAGTCAACTTACTAGTTTACTAATAACAGCTGAATTTTTATACGTTTTCATTCGAACTGTAAATATACTTAGAAAAAAGATTGAAAAAAAATCCAAATGCCACAACTGGATTGGAACCATTTAGTGATACAAGATGATTGAATTTGAGTTATCGATAAAACAATAATAGCCTAAATTAAGTTGATTTACCCCAAAACCGTTTTCAACTCATTTTCTATATCCTGAAAAACAGCACTCCTATTATCTTTTTTCCCAGATAATAAAAACACTTCTGTGCTTGGCATTTCTTTGCTATTCCAAATTAACTGCAGTTTTTTTTCCTGAATCAGATTTTTTGCATTACAATTCCATGTTACTGCAACTCCAGTATTTTTACTGAGAATTTCCAGCATTTCATATTCGGATGGAATGATATAATTGGCCACAATCGAAGGTCTTTTTTTGGCAAAAACATGAAGCCAGAATAATTTAACATGTGGAATTCCAGCATCATGGCTATACCATTTTTGCTCATTCAGCCAATTTTCAGTTGCTGTAAAATCTTTATTTTTAATTGCTGTTTTCAATACGGTTGAATCAATCTCGGTGGATCCAACAATAATTTGTTTGATGTCGCCCACCTTTTCCTGAATCGTATCAAAAGTATCGAACTTCTTGGTCACTATCGCAAAATCTAATTTTTTGGTATTCACCAAATCAAAAAGTGCATCATTGTTATGAAACGTAAAATCGATAAAATCAAATTTTGCGACCAATGCGCTCCCGATACTGCTCATCAAATGTTTTGAAATCCCAACCGAAAGTAATCGATTGGCATTGTAAGCTTTTGCACGAAATCCGTTCTCTACATTTTCCAATCGGTCCAAAGCATCGATAATCAGATTATTAAGTAACTTAGCGTATTCTGTTGGTTCTACCCCTTTGGACTTTCGATTAAAAAGCTTGTAGCCTACATGTGCCTCTAACATCACTATTTGCTGACTTACAGCGGGTTGGCTTATAAATAATTCTTTGGCAGCCAAAGAAAAATTTCCATTTTTATATACTGATTTAAACGTTCTGTACCATTCAAGATTAACCATGATATAAATAAATTTATCACAAACATAATTTAAATTATTTTTACTGATACCATATTCGTCATAAATTTGCTCATCAATAATTATCAAAAACATTAAATTATGAAAAAAATAAGTCTATTCGCAATCGTATTATTAATTGCAGGTTCCTTTATGGCAACTGCGCAAAAACAAAATAACAAAAAGATGAAAAAAGTATTATTTGTAGTTACCAGCCACGATCAATTGGGTAACACAGGAGAAAAAACAGGATTTTGGACCGAAGAATTGGCTGCTCCCTATTATGCATTATTAGACAAAGGCGTGATTATTGACATTGCAACTCCAAAGGGAGGACAGCCTCCAATTGACCCAAAAAGTGCCGATCCTTCATCAGCAACAGAAGACACCAAACGATTTGATGCCGATAAAGTTTTATTGGAAAAACTAAAAAACACCAAAAAATTGGCAGATGTAAATCAAGCTGATTACGACGCTGTATTTTATCCAGGAGGCCACGGACCGCTTTGGGATTTGGTAGAAGACAAAAAATCTATCGCTTTGATTGAATCTTTTTATACGCATAAAAAACCAGTTGCATTTGTATGTCATGCTCCTGCCGTTCTAAAAAATGTAAAAGTAAATGGAGAATTCTTAGTGAAAGGAAAAAAAGTTACCGGATTCGCCAACACAGAGGAAGAAGCTGTTGGGTTGTCCAAAATTGTTCCTTTTTTATTAGAAGATGAATTACAAAAAAATGGAGGTATATATTCCAAAGGAGCTAATTGGGGAGCGTATGCGGTGGAAGACGGTTTACTGATCACCGGTCAAAATCCTGCTTCATCAAAACTGGTAGCTGGAAAACTATTAGCACAATTGAATTCTAAAAAATAATTAAGGTTGCTAAGATCCTAAGAAGCTAAGATTCTAAGATTTGAAAAAAAATAGATTCTTAGCTTCTTCGTAATTTAGTATCTCTTAAATAAACAAACACTATGTTAAATTTCGAATTATATAATCCTACCAAATTGGTTTTTGGTAAGGGACAAATAGAAAAATTAAACACACTGATTCCAGCCAATGCCAAAATTCTTCTTGCCTACGGAGGAGGAAGTATTTTTGCAAACGGCGTTCACGAGCAGGTGCGTAAAAGTCTGGAAGGCTACGATATTGTAGAATTTGGCGGAATCGAAGCCAATCCGCATTTTGAAACCTTGATGAAAGCCGTTGCTATTATCCGAGAGCAAAAAATTAATTTTATACTTGCCGTTGGTGGCGGGAGTGTTATTGACGGCGTAAAATTCATCTCGGCAGCCGTTCCTTTTGAAGGAAATCCAATTGATATCCTTAAAAAAAGAATCCTTTTCAAAGAAGGCGCTTCCGTGATTCCGTTTGGAACAGTTTTGACTTTGCCTGCAACGGGAAGCGAAATGAATTCGGGTTCGGTGGTGACTATTGCGGCAACTCATGAAAAACTAGATTTTGGCGGTTCAGCCTTATTTCCAAAATTTTCTATCTGCGATCCTACCGTAATTGAATCATTGCCAAAAAAACAATTGCAAAATGGCGTTGTAGATGCATACACTCACGTGCTAGAGCAATACCTGACTTATGTACATGAAGGTTTTTTACAAGATCGAATTGCTGAAAGTATTTTACAGACCTTAATCCAAATTGGCCCTGATGTCGCCGAAAATCCCACAGATTATGCCTTGGCATCCAATTTCATGTGGAGTTGTACTATGGCTTTAAACGGATTAATTCAAAAAGGAGTTCCAACCGATTGGGCTACTCACATGATTGGTCATGAATTGACGGCTCTTTATGGAATTGATCACGCCAGAACTTTGGCAATCATCGGTCCGAACTTATACAAAGTAATGTTTGAAACCAAAAAAGAAAAATTGGCCCAATACGGAAAACGTGTTTTTAATTTAACTGGAACCGAGGAAGAAATTGCTCTAGGGGCTATTGAAAAAACAGTTGCTTTTTTTCACGCAATGGGAATGAAAACCTTGCTTTCTGAAAATGCCGAAAATATTGAAAAAACTGCCGATTTTATTGTTGATCGTTTTGAAAAAAGAGGATGGAAAGCCTTGGGTGAAAAACAAAATATTACTTTGGAAAAAGTGAAAGAAATTGTACTAATGAGTTACTAGTTTATTACCATAAAAAAAGGCGTTTCAGTAACTAATAGGAACGCCTTTTCAAAATACTAAAACAAAACTAACTAACTCAATCTTCATATTTAAATTCTAAACATTTTATTTATAATCACTTACAACGTAAGCATTGCATAAATATTGTGTGAGTCCAAAAAAAATCAAATTATTTTTAATATTTTGATAAAATTTTTAAAAAGCTTCAATAAACTCAGGCTCTAACAAAAAAATTAATTTGTGTTATTGGCGTATTTTTAAGTACTTTTGGTGAAATTTAATAACAAAATGGCCGATAATTTAAAATTTGCAGTGATTGGTGGCGGAAGCTGGGCTACTGCTATAGCTAAAATGTTGTGCGTAAATCTTCCCGAGATTTCATGGTATATGCGAAATGACGCTGCCATTGAACATATAAAAAACCACAAACACAATCCAAATTATTTAAGTTCAGTTGAGTTTGACAATAAAAAACTCAAACTTACGAACGACATTAATGAAGCTGTTGCTTATGCAGATTACATCATATTTGCGATCCCTTCCGCATTTTTAAATGCTGAATTAGAAAAACTAACTGTTTCCCTAAAAGATAAAATTATTTTTTCTGCTATAAAAGGAATTGTTCCCGAAACCAGTTTAATTGTTGGAGAACATTTTCATTACAAATACGACATTCCATATTACAATATCGGAGTAATTACTGGTCCTTGCCACGCCGAAGAAGTTGCATTGGAAAGACTTTCGTACTTAACCATTGCCTGCGGAGATCCTGAAAAAGCTTCAATTGTTGCCAAAAATTTATCCGGAAACTACATCAAAGCAAAAATTTCAGATGATATTATAGGTACTGAATATGCCGCAATGCTAAAAAATATTTATTCCATTGCAGCAGGGATTGCACACGGATTGGGTTATGGTGATAATTTTCAGTCGGTGATTATGAGTAATGCGATTCGGGAGATGAAAAAATTCATCAAAAAAGTTCATAAAATGAAGCGAAACATTAATGATTCGGCTTATCTGGGAGATTTATTGGTGACAGGATATTCTATTTTTTCAAGAAACAGAATGTTTGGTAATATGATTGGCAAAGGATATACTGTAAAGTCGGCTCAAATGGAAATGAGCATGGTTGCCGAAGGATATTATGCTGTAAAAAGTGCATACAAACTCAACCAAGGTTATGGTGCCAGTACACCAATTATTGATGCTGTTTATGCCATTTTATACGAAGGAAAAGATGCCAAGGCAGTATTTAAAAAATTGACCGAGGAACTTGATTAGATTACAAACTGCAGATTTTAGAACGCAGATTTTCAATTGTTAAAAAGGCATTTTCTAATTAGAAAATGCCTTTTTTGTTTGATTCATCAGCTAATAATTACTGAGTATTAAAAACTGAACACTTATTTCACCATCACTCCATCAACAAACAGTAGCGGAACTTCTTCGACATCGGTTTCATTGATGCTGTTGGCTTTAAAAATAAATTTTTTGTCGTATAAAGTGTTTCCGATGAAATAGGTTACCATGAACTCATTGTTAAGTGCCAAAACGCTTTTTTCAACCATTTCAATTTTTACCACCGAAACCGCCGGAACTTCCATAAAGGCATGACGTAAAAGCGACGTTTTTTTCATTTCACCATCGATAGTTCCAAAAGCTTTGGAAACAACCATAACGCTGTCAAGCTGAAAATCACTGTCATTGATTAAGTAAGCATACCATACTTTTTCCATAAAATCGTCACTCCATTCTTGGACGGCAGCAAGGAATACATTTTCTACTTCGGGAATAGTAATATCTTTTTTCATTAGTCAAAAGTTATAAAGTCGAAAGTCGAAAGTCCCAAACATTGAAACTTTCGACTTTTGACTTTCGACTTAAATTATATACTTGATTTAAATTGCTCCAAGAAACGTACATCATTTTCATAAAACATACGGATATCGCCTATTTGGTACAACAGCATCGCGATACGCTCAATTCCCATTCCGAATGCAAATCCGTTGTATTCGGCAGGATTTATTCCGCAATTGGTAAGAACGTTAGGATCTACCATTCCGCAGCCCATAATTTCCAGCCAGCCTGTTCCTTTGGTGATACGATAATCGGTTTCGGTTTTTAAACCCCAATAAATATCTACCTCGGCACTTGGCTCGGTAAATGGAAAGTAAGAAGGACGCAAACGGATTTTTGATTTTCCGAACATTTCCTTTGTGAAATACAAAAGAGTCTGTTTCAAGTCGGCAAAAGAAACATCTTTGTCAATGTACAAACCTTCTACCTGGTGAAAAATACAGTGTGAACGTGAAGAAACTGCCTCATTACGAAAAACTCTACCTGGAGAAATAGTTCTAATTGGCGGTTTGTTGTTTTCCATATAACGCACCTGTACCGATGAAGTGTGCGTACGTAACAAAATATCAGGATTAGTCTGGATGAAAAAAGTATCCTGCATATCACGAGCTGGATGATATTCCGGCAGGTTCAATGCGGTAAAATTGTGCCAGTCGTCCTCTATTTCCGGACCTTCGGAAACGTTAAATCCGATGTTTGAAAAGACATCGATAATTTGGTTTTTCACCAATGAAATAGGGTGACGGGAACCAATTATTGAAGGTTCGGCCGTACGAGTCAAATCACCATAAAATCCTTTAACTTCTTCCTTGCTTGCCAAGGCTTCCTGAATGGTTTTTACCTTGTCTTCGGCAGAAGTTTTAAGTAAATTAATCACTTGCCCAAATTCCTTTTTTTGGTCGTTTGGTACATTTTTGAATTCAGCAAAAAGATCTTTCAGCAAACCTTTGGTTCCCAAAAATTTTATTCTAAATGCCTCTAGTTCTGCTGGATTTTGAGTAGAGAAAGCCTGAGCTTCACCAATATATTCTTTTATCTTGTCTATCATTGTCATTCCGTAATTGAGAGTGCGAATTTAAGGAAAAGTTAGAAGTTAGAAGTTAGAAATTAGAAGTTTTTCTAATCATCTGTTCCAAAATCTTAAATCGTTAATCGATAAGTTCCTTTTCCAGAAAATAATTGACGATTGCTTCTTTCATTAAAACAGATTGTTCTCCAGCCTTCAGGGCCGGTAATTGTTCTTTTACGATATAATGAGGCCAGCCGTCTTCGTCAAAATAATCAAATTCGTAGAATCCATAAGGTTCCAGCAATCGGCAGATGGCAATATGCATCAGATTGAGTTTCTCGTCTTTTTTGAATTCTAGGTGTACCTTTCCTAATTCCTGTACTCCTATTAAATAAATGATGGCATCCAAATCCAAATCTTCGCCCTGCGAAAATTGATTGGAAAGTATATCTACAAGCCGTTCCCAGCGTTCTTTAAGTTGTGTGTCTCTTGACATTTTGATTTTTGATTTTTGACTGCAAATTTTTGACTGCAGATTTATTCCACGGATTTTCAAAAAATGAAATCGAATTGTTTGCAAAGATAAGAACTTGAAAATTGACAATGGTTACCAGTGAAATCTTTTATCTTTGCGCCTTTAATTTTAAAATAAAAAAATGAGCTTTTTTGACATTATTATAGGTGGATTATTGTGTTATTCACTCTACAAAGGAATTAGAAACGGATTATTTGTTGAAATGGCTTCGTTTTTTTCGCTTATTCTTGGTATTTACATTGCCATCAAATTTTCGGATATATTGAGGAATATTTTATCAGGCTGGTTGCATTGGAATCCTTATACTATTCAAATTTTTGCTTTTATCCTTACATTTATTATCGTGGTTGTCGGTATTTATTTGATGGGAAAATTTCTAACTAATATTGCTGATTTTGCTTTTTTGGGCTGGATAAACAGTGTTGGAGGTGGTTTTTTCAGAGTACTGAAAACCATTTTAATCATCAGTATCTTTTTTACAATTTTCGAAAAAATAAATTATCATAACTTTTTGGCCAAAAAAGAAACACTGGACAAATCCATTTTCTTTAACCCTGTTCAAAAAATCGCCGGATTTGTTTTCCCTTCCATCGAAAAATGGTACGATAAGGCAAGGAAGTAGTTTTTTAAGATGGTAGATTTCAGGCTGCAGAAAGCAGAAAAGACTGCCGACTGAAATCTGCTAACTGAAATCTGAATACTATTACTTCACTTCTTTTATCGCTTTGCTGTCAATCCAGCCTTCTGTTCCATCCGTTAATTGAATTTTTTTCCAGTTATCAAGGGTTTCTTCCACATATACCTTGGTACCTTCGTGCAAAATAAAAACGGAACTACTCCCATTTTGAGGCTCGCTTCTAACATCGGCTGCTTCAGCAAAAACAATAGCCGGTCTTTCGTTGTCATAATGGCTTTTTTCAAAAAAAGCTGCGGCAACACTCATTAAAACAAATAATAAAACAATAAACATTCCCACAAAGAAAACTCTTTTAATCACGCCTGTTTGAGAGAAATAATAGCCAACAAAAAACATCAAAAACAAAACCGCAAAACCAATTGAAATATAAGCCCAAGTGTCGAATGGATAAATTCCTGTAAAATCACGAAGGAGTTTTGCAAAACCTACTTTTGGAATAACCTTGATTTCGTCTATCGTTCTTTTTTGAGCAAATTTTATATTGTTTAATGCTTCCTTGTTATTTGGGTCTAAAACTAAAGCCTTCTCGTAATTATAAATTGACTGAGCCGTTTGTTGCAATTTATAATAGCAATTCCCCAAATTAAAATACAATTGAGAAGATTCTTTATGTGCTGCCAACACTGATTCATATTCCTTGACAGCAAGATCATACTTCCCGTCCTTGTATAAATCATTTCCTTTTTCAAAGCCTGTTTGGGCAAAGAAAACCTGTGAAACAAATAATAATAAGTAAAAAATATTTTTCATTTTTTTTTAGTTTCTAAGAATCTAAGTAGCTAAGATTCTAAGTTTTGTTTGTATCTTTTTTAGTTGTTAAGAGACTTAGTAGCTTAGAATCTCAGCAACTCAGAAACTTATATCTGTTTTTCTAATTCAGAAATAATAGTTACCGCTTTATCAAAATCATGTTGAATTGATGCGCTGGATGATGGCGCATATCTTGCAATTTCACAATTCTCGGTAAGTGCAATAAAATCATTAACCGCCTGAGGATTGGCTTTTCTAGACAATAATAATTCTCGTATATTGTCTTTGCTCATTTCAGAAGTTTCTATATGCAACTTGGCTTTCAGGAAATTATGCATTGCTTTCTCCAACGCAACGTAGAAAGGCTCTTTATTATTAATTTGTTTTTTAGCTTCAGATAAATACTTCTTGGCTAACTTATTATTCATTTTAATTCTGTTACCAAAAACATCACTGTCGATCGCTTCTTTTTTCTTCTTGAATAATACAATTATCGGAAGCAGTAAAAACGGCAAAAACAATAAAGTGTAGAATTTGTTAGATCCAAAAAAAGCTGGCTCCTTGCTTGATACAAGTTCAGTTCTTAAATCAATATATCTGAATTGTTCCGTAGGTTCAATTTTATTTTTCTCGGTACTCGCCGTTTCATGGGTTTCTGCTGATTGTGTAGGACCGTCCAAAACGTTAATTTTTATCTCGGAAGAGCTTATCGTTTTATACGTTCCTGTTCCTAGATCAAAATACGAAAAGTGCATTGGCTTAATCACATAATCCCCTTTATATTGAGGTACAATTGTATAAGAATCGGATATTTTGCCATTCATTCCAGATAATGGTGTATTTACTTTTTCGTCGTGTACGGCATCATACATTTCCAATGCATTTGGCACTTCTGGTTTTGGCAATGTAAATAATTTAAGATTTCCAGTACCTGTAACGCTCAAAACAAGATCCAAGCTTTCGCCATTTTTCAAGGTTGTTTTGGATGGAATAGCCTTGAAATCAAATTTACCTACAGCTCCTGTAAAATCAATTGGTTTTCCAGCTTCTGGCAATGCTTTTACATTGATTGTCTTGGCACCAGCCGATACGCGTTTATTCCCTTCGGTAGCGATAACACGACCAAACATATCCCTACGATTAGTAGGCAACTGTACGTCAATATCCATTGACAAAGGTTCAATTACGAGCTTTCCAGTTTTTTGTGGATACAGAATTACCTTTTTCAATACAATATAACGATACCTTTCGCCTTTAAACATTCCTTCTTCGGCAATCAATTGTTTTATGTCAATGTTTTGGCTCCAAAAGTCATTGTATTTTGGTTTACTAAGTTCTTTCCAATTGGTAATTCCAATATTGTAACTGAAATACAATTTATAAACAACCGTAATAGGCTGATTGATGTAAGGATTTGTATTAGTAATATCGGCAACCAAATAGAGGTTGTCATCTGCAGAAATTTGAGAATCATTTGGATCTCTAGGCTGTTCCGTGGCAGCTGTTACATTTATTTTTATAGGCTGCGTTTTATAAATCTGACCATTAAATTCGATAACGGCTTGTCTGATTGTCAAAATTCCTTTTTGAGATGGCAATAAATAATAAGAATAACTTTTCTCGAATGATGTTTTGCCATTAATCCAAGATTGACTTACCTGTTGACTTGGTCCAGCAATAATCCTAAAACCGTCAAAAGAAGGTGGAACAAAATTATCGCCGTCAATATTCATCAAAAAATCAATACGAAGCCTCTCGTTGAGTCCAAGCGTCGTTTTGCTTACTCTTGCCTCAAATTGCACTTGAGCCAAAAGTCCCTGAAAACATAATAGAAATAGAATTAAATAACGTTTCATTACTTGTTTAATCATTTTTATTGAACTGCTTAATTGTTAAATCGTTGAATTGTTTTATTAAACAAATCAACGACTTAACGAATCAACTAAAATTTTACCAATCTTTCTCGGTTTTGGTAGGTGCACCTTTAACCTTATTAGCATTTACCTTATCCTGAATTTTCTTTTCCTCATTATTCACGGCATCCAAAAGATTTTCCATTCGCTGCTTTGGAATTCCTCCCGGTTTTGGTTTGGGTTGCCCTTGGTCATCTTTGGGTTTTCCGTCTTTATTTTTGTTTTTATCTCCGTCTTTATTATCGTCCTTTTTATCCTTATCTCCGTCTTTCTTGTCCTGATCTTTTTTATCTTGATCCTTCTTGTCTTGGTCTTTTTTATCTTTATCCTTGTCTTTGTCTTTATTCTTGTCCTTCTTTTTATCATCCTTTGGAGGAGGATTATCTTTTAGCATCTTTTTGGCCAAGGCATAATTGTAACGCGATTCATCATCTGTTGGATCATTTCTCAAAGCATTTTTATAAGCTTCTACTGCCTGTGTATAATTTTTCTCTTTCATAAAAACATTTCCTAAATTATGTAAGGCTTTGTGTTTTTGAGATCTTGTCTTTAGGCTTTTCAAGGCATTGGTATAGGCAAATTTAGATTCCGAGAATTGATTTTGCCTATAAATAGCATTTCCTAAATTATAAGGAGCCACGGTCCTATTTGGAAATTTAGAGTTCGAAATTCTGTAGTTTGCTTCCGCATCAACAAAATTCTTGGCAGTATATTCCTCATTAGCTTCTGGCAACACCTTGTCTTTCTCTTGGGCATTGGCCACAAAAGTCAAAAGCATTAGCAGTAAATATATAATCCTATTTTTCATTTTCATTTAAATGTTCCTTTCAAGGTATTGGCAATAATTGAATTGTTAATTCACTTTTAATACCTTATTTATTCTCGTTAAATAAATTTAATTTGTTTACCCAGCTGGTTTTTCTCTCCAAAAAGAAAACATCCATAAATAACAGCAAAAAACCGATTCCCAAAAACCATTGGAATTGCGACTGAAAGTCGGCCATTTGCGTGGCTTCAAATTCGGTTTTCTGAATTTTATCCAAAGTTCCTTTTATATAATCCAGCACCTCGTGAGTATTGTTTCCATTTACATAACCGCCACCAGTAATTTTGGCAATGGTAGCCAAACTGTTTGGGTTTAATTTGGTAATCACCACTTCACCATTATTATCTCTTTGATAACTTTCAACTCGTCCATTTTTTTTCAATGGAATAGTTCCTCCTTTTTCTGTACCAACTCCAATAGTTACAATTTTCATACCCAATTTCTTTGCTTCTTCAGCAGCAGCTTCGGCTCCTTCAGAATGATCTTCCCCATCAGAAATTAGTATCAGCAATTTGCTGGTTTTGCTTTTGTCATCAAAATAAGTACCTGACAATTTTATAGCCTCGTCAAGCGATGTTCCTTGTGAAGAAACCATTCCAGGTCCCATACTTTGTAAAAACATTTTGGCTACACTGTAATCAGTAGTGATTGGTAACACTGGAAAAGCACTTCCTGCGTATGCAACAATCCCTATTCTGTCACTTCCTAATTGATTGATAATTTGCGACACAATTTGTTTGCTTTTTTCCAAACGGCTTGGTGCAACATCTTCAGCAAGCATACTTTTGGACACGTCCATTGCAAATACAATATCGATTCCCTCTCTTTTTACAGTCTCTACCTTGGTTCCAATTTTTGGATTGACCAAACCAATAATTAAAGATGCCAACCCCAAAAGCAGTACTCCCAATTTCAAAAAAGGCTTGAAAACAGAACGCTCCGGACTTAGCCTGTTGATAACATCCAAATCACCAAACTCACGTTGTTTTTTTCTTTTCCAATATAAATTAATTAGAAAAATCACCGCTACAATTGGCAGTATAAAAAGTAAGTATAAATAGTTGCGTTCGTCTAATTCCATTTTTTTAGTATTCAGTTTTCAGTTCGCAGTTTTCAGTATTAACCATTGACTATACTGAGATTGCAAAATCGCACATTATATAAAACTCCTATAAACTGTATTTCGTAAACCAATTTCAATCAATAATAAAAGCCCTGCCAATAAAACGAAACCTCTGAATTTTTCATCGTAATCATAGAACTTTAGCTCTTCTATTTCGGTGGTTTCGAGTTTATTGATCTCATTATAGATTGCCGCCAATTTATCATTACTGGTAGCCCTAAAATATTTCCCTCCTGTTTTCTTCGCAATATTCTTCATCAGTTGCTCATCGATTTCTACTTTCATCATTTGAAAAAGCAATTGTCCGTTTGCACCAATTGCGTACGGAGATTCAGCCATCCCATTGGTTCCAATACCAATCGTGTACACTTTTATACCGTATTGTTGTGCAATATCCGAAGCTGTTTCGGGCTCGATAAAACCTGCATTATTAACACCGTCTGTCAACAAAATAACAACTTTGCTTTTGGCTTTACTATCCTTTAGTCGATTTACTGCTGTTGCCAATCCCATTCCAATTCCAGTTCCGTCCTGCAAAACATTATCGTATCTTATACTTTGAATCGCTTGTTGAATAACCGCTTTATCACTAGTCACTGGTGACTTTGTATACGCTTCTGAAGCATATACCACTAGGCCGATTCTATCATTTGGTCTTTCGTCAACAAAAACGGAAGCTACCCTTTTTAGGGCTTCCATTCTGTTTGGCTTAAAATCCTTTGCAAGCATACTTCCAGATACGTCGACAGCCACTACAATATCAATCCCCTTGGTGGTTTTCGTTTTATTACTGATGTCTACTGTTCTGGGTCTCGCCAAAGCAATGATCAATAATGATAATGCCAATATTCGCAAAACGTCCAATCCTGGCTTAAGCTTTGTTAATAATGATTCAGATCCTTTGAATCCTTGAAGTGAACTCATTTTCAAGGTTGCTGTCTGTTGGTTTCTTTTCAAAAATAGCCAAGCAATTGCAACTGGCATTAGAAGAAACAACCAAAAAAATTCTGGATTTAAAAAGGTTATTTTTTCCATTAGTTACTTGCTGATTTAAGTTCTATCGAATTCAAAATACGGTTTGATACATCTATAGCATATTTATCTCCCTCCTCGTGAAAAATCATTATTTGCTGTAATCCTCCTTCTTGTCCAAAAAGCACTATTTCATAATATATTTTTGAACTGGTTTGGGTATTACCATCTATTCTGGAAAAAGTTCCGTATCCTTTTTTTCCTGTTATCCCGTTTTTGGTTTCAAAATCTTCCTCTTTGACAATCATGTTCTGTGCTCCTTGTGTTTCCAATATTTTCAAGGAACTTTCAATAGCTTTTGACAAATCCAGAGTGCCTTCCTGCTTATATTTTTTAGTCGATACCATAATATAAAAGTTATCCTGTAAACCTCCATATGCAAACGACTGCATCTCCTTGATTAGTGCCATTCCGTCTTTTGACAATGATTTTGTCAAATCTACTCTTTTCAGGACTTTTGGAGTTTCTACAATAACTCCCGGATTTCCATACTCACTTTTTATCCATTCGCCTTCCAACAATTCTTTGGTAGGATGCCCTAGGACATTATCTTTTACATAATCAAAACCTTTGGTAGCTATAAAATATGCTGTCGTTGCAAACAGTAAAAAAACAACAGAACCTATAGATATTGCAATACGTTGGTTTCTCTTTTTTCGAAGCAAAATTTGAATTTGTTTCTGCTTTTGAGCTTCATTCAAAATAGTATCTTCTTCAATTGGGACTTCAACAGGAATTGCTTCATCCAAGGTTAAAATCGCTTTTTGAATCTTATTCCTATCATCTGTAATTTCAAATTCCAAAGGTGTTGACTTAGCAAATTTTACTAAATCGGCTTGTTTCAAAACGGCAAATAAATTTTCTATTGTTTCCTGCGAAAGCTTCATTTTCTTTTTTAGGGAAGCCGCTTTTAACCCTTCTATCAATTCAGAGGTTGTACTTTCCATTGCAGGAATTTCTATTGCCTCTTCAATATAATTTCGGGCAATATCCGTCAACTCACTATAATATTCTTTGACCTCACCGTGTTGCCAAAGTTCTTTCTTTTCTAATATATTAAGTAAACTTGTAGCCTTTTCGATTGGAGTTTTGTAGACTTCCTCCTCAATTTTTTTCTTCTGACGAATTTTAATATACCAATAAACAAAAGCTCCAACTCCTAAAATCAATAGTACTCCCAAAAGATATTTCCACCAATCTCCAATTGAATCTTCGGCTTTTACAATTTCTTTGATGTCATACATTTTTTGTCTCAATGTATCAACCTCAACATTCGCAACCTCAACCTTGATGGAGTCGCTCAAAAATTCTTTGTTATTAATCAAGATTTTAATGCTCGGGATGGTATATCTGCCAGAATCAAATTGCGTCAAACCGTATTTTTTTATTAATTCGTAACGGTCGTCTTTTTTGATCGTGTCTATTGGATAGGACTGAATTACTTCCAGAGCGCCAATGTTTTTTAGTTTTGGAAAAACAACTTTAGACAACGTATCTACAGAAGTTTTTAAAGTCAATTTAAACTCTGCTCCAATTTTATTTTTTGTGGTATCGATACTTGTTTCTACTTTTTTTTGCGCAAAAATAGAAGTTGAAAACAGCAGGTATATTAATAGTTTTTTAAACATTTATTTCGGGAAATTTTGATTTTTGATTGAAGATTAACGATTTTTGATTTCAGATTTTACAACTAACAAAAATTGTTTTTCAATCTAAAAATATATTATTTCAAATTTGTTTTTGCAGTTTTTATACTTGATACGAAAATAGAAATCAACTCATTTACTTCTGTCTTTGCCATCGCTAAATTATTTAAATCTGAACTTAAATTTGCTTTTTCAACTATTTTTAAACACACGAAAGTTTCTCTTAATTCTTTTAAACAAATACCCATTTTATGAATAAAATCCTTTGTACTTTCTGCACTTTGAGCTTCTCCATAATTTAATGCTGGTGAAGTTCCTGATCTAATTATTTGTCCTCCTAAATGATTCCCAGCATAATTTACTTTAAAAGCACTGGCCGAAATTATTATAGTTGCTGCAAAATCTATTAATCTGTTTTCAAGTTCTTGTTTATTCATTATATCTATTTAGTTCACCAACAAATCTAAAATCAAAAATCGTTAATCAAAAATCTGCAATCTTTATCTCGATTTAAAATAGCCTAATAATTTCGTAACATAACTTTCGTCCACTCTGGTATTTACAACTCCCGAACCTGATTTACTGAAAGTTTCCTTAAAATAATTCACATTGTCATGATAGTGCTTTTCGTAATTCATTCGCACGGATTTTGATCCTGTATTAATCAGCCTAGTTTCGCCAGACTCGGCATCAAGCATAGAAACCATTCCTAAATTTGGCATTTTTTCTTCACGAATGTCATATACGCGAATTCCTGTAATGTCATGTTTTTTGGATGCGATCTTCAATGTTTGCTCATATTCGCCTGACATAAAATCGGAAATAACAAATACAATCGCTTTCTTTTTTTGTGTACCCGATAAAAATTTTAAGGCTTGAGCGATATCTGTTTTATAGCTTTTAGGTTCAAATTCTATCAATTCCCGAATGATTCTTAGTACGTGTGATCTACCTTTTTTTGGTGGAATATACAATTCGATTTGGTCTGAAAATAAAATCAATCCAATTTTATCATTGTTTTGAGTAGCCGAAAAAGCCATTGTGGCGGCAATCTCGGTAACAATTTCCTTTTTAAATTGATTTTTGGAGCCAAAACTTTCTGAACCCGAAATATCAACCATTAACATCATGGTCAATTCTCTTTCTTCTTCAAAAACTTTTACGTGGGCTTCATTGTATCGAGCAGTTACGTTCCAATCAATGTTGCGAATATCATCGCCAAATTGATATTGACGAACCTCGCTGAAAGTCATCCCACGCCCCTTAAACGATGTATGGTACTCCCCCGAAAAAATATGATCGCTCAATCTTCGGGTTTTAATTTCTATTTTACGTACTTTTTTTAAAAGCTCTTTTGTATCCATTTTTTTTAAGGCATTAGGCATTAGGCACTAGTCATTAGCAACAATACTAATGGCTAATGGCTTTTGCCTTGTCACTTTTTAAGGTACTTCAATTTCGTTGATGATTTTGTTGATAATGTCAACAGATGTAACATTTTCGGCTTCAGCTTCATACGTAACTCCAATTCTATGACGCAAAATATCATGCACTACAGCTCTAACATCTTCGGGAATTACATAACCACGACGTTTGATAAAAGCATAACATTTGGCAGCCGTAGCTAGATTGATACTTCCACGAGGGGAAGCTCCAAAACTGATTAAAGGTTTCAAATCAGCCAATTTATATTTCTCAGGATAACGAGTTGCAAAAATAATATCAAGAATATATTTCTCAATTTTCTCGTCCATGTAAACCTCACGGACAGCTTCTTGAGCTCTTAAAATTTGATCTACGGAAACTACCGGATTTACTTTTTCATAGCTTCCCTTAAGGTTTTGACGAATTACCAAACGCTCGTCTTCCATCTTTGGATAATCAATAACTGTTTTCAGCATAAAACGGTCAACCTGCGCTTCCGGCAATTGATACGTTCCTTCCTGCTCAATAGGGTTTTGAGTTGCCAAAACCAAAAAAGGCTTGTCTAATTTGAAAGTGGAATCTCCAATAGTAACCTGTTTTTCCTGCATTGCCTCCAGCAAAGCCGATTGTACTTTGGCAGGCGCACGGTTAATCTCATCTGCAAGAACGAAATTTGCAAAAATTGGTCCTTTTTTTATAGAAAACTCGTTGGCTTTAATATTGTAAATCATTGTTCCAATAACATCGGCAGGCAACAAATCTGGTGTAAATTGGATTCTACTAAAAGAACCTTGGATAGCTTGTGAAAGTGTATTTATGGCTAAAGTTTTGGCCAGACCGGGAACCCCTTCCAATAAAATATGTCCTTGTCCCAAAAGCCCAATCAGCAATCTTTCAACCATGTGTTTTTGACCCACAATAACTTTGTTCATTTCCATTGTGAGAAGGTCTATAAAAGCACTTTCTCTTTCGATTTTTTCATTGATTGCTCTAATGTCTAAAGTCGCTGAATTTTGTTCCATATTAATATATTTAAACCTCTTGTTTTGGTATCTTTTATTTGATGGTGCAAATTGAATTTTTTTTTAGAAGTAAGATGTTAAAAAATGGTTAAAACTTATATGAATCCCCTAATTTTAAGGACGAATTATGATTGCGTTTACCTATTTTTAAGAACAACAAAAAATAAACTCAAATATTAAAATCAAGCCATAATACTGTATAAGTCTGTTAATTGAACTTGTAACCTTATTTAATTTGAAATTGTGATTGAATTTCAGACACAACGAAAAGAATGATCTTAAACGCATTCAGAAAGTTGCAAACGAATTAGCCGAAAAATTTAACGTATCAAATTATTTAATTTTATTGAATTGGATATTGAAACATCCAGCTAAATTTGCCCGTTTGCGGAACTTCAGATGAAATAGAATTGCGTAATTGACGAAAGCTGCCACTTTTGAGATGGAACTAGATTGGTTTCGCCATGGACAGCAAGCACTGGAAATGATGGATCATAATTAAAAAAATAAAGCAGCCCAAAAAGCTGCCTATTTACTTTAAAAAAATATCAATTTATAATGAAATAATACCCGTATTGGTTACTGTACCATTAACAACAACTACCCCTGGAATAGTTTTTATAGCTATACCCGAAGCAATATCTGGCGTTAGAGTAACTGTGTAAGTTCCAACTGGCAATCCGTCCAATTGATAAACACCTTGCTCATTGGCATATGAAGATATCGTTGTTTCTCCAACCTGAACAGATGCTACAACCTGAAAACCTACTAATAGTGGACTAATCGTACCTTTTATACTTCCAGAAGTTTCTTTTGACGAAACTCTGATAACTGGATGTAAATTAAAATTATCCGATTGACCAGCTTGAACAACAATTGAATGCGCTACATCAAAATCTAATAAAAATTCATATGTTTTATTAGCTACCAACGTTTGGTTTATTTGTAATTTTAGTCCTGATTGTTGTCCACTAGGTGTCTTCAATTCATGAATGGTTCCATCATTAAGCATTACAGTATTCTTATCTCCAAGTACTAGCCTAACTTGCCCTAAATAACCCGATTGAATAGAATTATCAGCTATTAAAGCAGTAACCCCTCCTGTCAAATCCAATAAATTATAGATCCCTGGATTTTTACCAATACTAACCCAACCTTCATCACCAGAAT
>Ga0308157_10000780_pt1 | contig 87117 bp, 81 predicted proteins | sample PhyBR1_FD_201035 | JGI IMG/M metagenome (GOLD analysis project Ga0308157, IMG submission 201035) | Phyllosphere microbial communities from UC Gill Tract Community Farm, Albany, California, United States - DLSLB.R1 | ecosystem: Host-associated > Plants > Phyllosphere > Unclassified | place: USA...
GAAGTACACTTGCAACATGCATCATGGCATTTGTTACTTATTTTATTAGTGATTATTTATTTGATCAAATTATTTTAGGTCCAATAAGACCAACATTCTTTACCTATGTTTGGTTTTGCGACTTATCACATCAGCTAGGTTTTGCTGATAGCATTTGTATTACAGAACTGAATTTTATTATTCAGAATACCGAAATGGAAGGTCAGGTTAACATCTTTGTATGGATGTGTCTTCTGGCTGGTTTTATCTTGAGTTTCCCTTATATTTTATGGGAAATCTGGAAATTTATCAGTCCGGCGCTTTATGAAAAAGAAAGAAAGAATGCGAAATTATTCATTTTTGTCTCTTCCTTACTTTTCTTTTTAGGAGTATTATTTGGGTATTTTGTTGTAATTCCGATGTCAGTAAACTTCGTTGCAACTTTCTCTGTGAGTGATGTTGTAAAAAACCAATTTACGCTGGAATCGTATATGGGAATGGTAAAAACAAGCATTTTGGGAAGCGCGATCTTTTTTGAACTTCCAATTGCAATTTATTTCTTAACGAAATTAGGATTAGTAACCCCACAATTCTTGAGAAAGTACTGGAAATATGCCGTAGTAATCATTTTGATTATTGCCGCAATTGTAACTCCTCCAGACGTTGTGAGCCAAACCATTGTAGCAATTCCGATGTTACTTATTTACGAAGTCAGTATTCTAATTTCGAAGATTGTGTATAAAAATAAATTAAAAGAAAATGTCTGATATCATTCAAGAATTTAACGATTATCGTTCTAAAATGAACGAAAAACTACTTGCTGACAATAACAAAATTGTAAAGCGAATTTTTAATCTTGACACTAATGCTTATGCTGAAGGCGCTCTTGATGTAAAAACAAAAGAACTTTTGGGTCTGGTAGCATCAACTGTTTTAAGATGTGACGACTGCGTAAAATACCATTTAGAAACCAGCTACAAAGAAGGCGTTTCTAAAGAAGAAATGATGGAAGCAATGGGAATTGCAACTCTAGTTGGAGGAACAATCGTGATTCCTCATTTAAGAAGAGCTTACGAATTCTGGGAAGCTCTTGAAGAAGCAGGGAAATAATTAGAAAATGTGCCAATTTGATAATTAGATAATTTCTCTTGAAATACGTTAATTATTTAATTTTGAAGCACAAATTCTAAATTTGAAAAACGCAATAATTTGTTAATTGATTTATCAAATCGATTATTTTAAATTTATTTTGTCTTTCAAATCAAATTATAAAATTGAATTTGAGATCGTTTTTTCATTATCTCATTATCTAATTTTCAAATTATCTAATTAAAAAAAATGAAGCTAAGAGCCGATAATTTAATCAAAACTTATAAAGGACGCAGTGTTGTAAAAGGGATTTCTGTTGAAGTAAATCAAGGAGAAATCGTGGGGCTTTTGGGTCCGAATGGAGCTGGAAAAACAACGTCTTTTTACATGATTGTTGGATTGGTAAAACCAAATCAAGGAAACATCTATCTTGACGATTTGAATATTACTGATTACCCAATGTACAAACGTGCACAGCAGGGAATTGGTTATTTGGCGCAAGAAGCTTCTGTATTTAGAAAATTAAGCATTGAAGATAATATTCTAAGCGTTTTACAATTGACTAAACTTTCTAAAGAAGAACAGATTGCTAAAATGGAAAGTTTAATCGAAGAATTCAGCTTAGAACACATTCGCACCAACCGAGGCGATTTACTTTCAGGAGGTGAGCGTCGTCGTACAGAGATTGCTCGCGCATTGGCAACCGATCCTAAATTTATTTTATTGGATGAGCCTTTTGCAGGAGTTGACCCGGTTGCAGTTGAAGATATTCAGCGAATTGTAGCACAATTGAAAAATAAAAACATTGGAATCTTAATTACCGACCACAACGTTCAGGAAACTTTAGCGATTACCGACAAAACCTACTTAATGTTCGAAGGAGGAATTCTTAAAGCAGGAGTTCCAGAAGAATTGGTAGAAGATGAAATGGTTCGCCGCGTTTATCTTGGACAAAACTTCGAGCTTCGTAAAAAGAAACTTGAATTTTAAGAAAGTTATATCTGAATGGTAAAAAGTAAAATGCAAATTTCTTTTTACCATTTTTTTTTTTAATCTAAGATTCTTAAAAAGTTACGAATGAAATCAGAAAAACCAACTCAGGAAGATTACGATAATTGGCACAAAGATCCAAAGAATTGGTATTTCTTCAATACCTGTTATTATAATCCGAAAGACAAAAGATTACTTCCTCCCAAAAAGATTCAATGGATGGGCTACACTATAAATTTTGCCAATCCATATTCTGTCATGCTCCTATTACCTTTTCTAATAATTGTTATTTTAGTTTTATTGAAATAACTTTAAAGTATTCCATATTACTCAACCGTAATAAAATGCAATTGTTCTAAATCGCCATTGTAGATATTAACATCAACTCTGTGTTTGATTCCTGGCAAAGAAGCTTTTTCAGTAAACTGCCAAAACAGCCAATCATCTTCAATTTTTTCTCTGTAAAAATTATAATTGGCAATCCAGAAAAGATATTCGCTAAACTCCTCTTTTAAAAAATCAGAATAATATCGTTCTCCTGAATAAATTATTGGACGAACCTGATAGTGTTTCTCCACTTTATTCAACCAACGCTTCAAGCCTTTTTTCAAACTGTCTAAAGGCTGATTTTTCGGTAATCTTTCGATATCCAAAACTGGCGGAAGATCTCCCTTTTGCAATTTTACTGTTTTGATAAAAAGATCTGCTTGCTCTATCGAATTTTCGTTTGGACGATAATAGTGATAAGCGCCACGCATGATTTTATTTTCTTTTGCGCCTTCCCAATTTCTTTTAAATTGTCTATCTACACGATCATTTCCTGCAGTTGCACGAATAAAAACAAATTGAACCGGGTATTTTTCATCTAAAATTTCGACTTCTTCCCAATCGACTTTTCCCTGAAATTCAGACACGTCAATTCCAATTACTTTTCCTTTATGATTCTCAAGAACCCGAATATTTCTAACATCAGAAAGGTGTTTGTCGACCGCATCTTCATCTAAAACCTTTTCTGTTTTAAAACCTAAATAATAAGCAAGCCCTTTGCGATAATGATAAATTATCCCAATGAATAAAAGTCCGAAAAAAATCAATAAAAGTCCTCGAAAAAGTCTGCTCAGAAAAGATCTTCCAGCTGGTTTTCTTGAATATGTTTTTCGATAAGTCGTTTTTCTTGCCATTAAACAGAATTACTTTTTCAGAAATAGATTATTGATAATAGACAATAAAACGTAGAAAACAATAATCAGCGGAATTGCAATGTAATGAAGTAATACCACTAACAATACAGAGACAATCAAAAATACGATTTGAAGTGCATTTTCTTTTAAACTGAATTTTTTAATTTTTAAAGAAAACAACGGAATTTCAGCATTCATAATATAAGCGCTACCTAATGTAATAAGTAATAAAACCCATTGATTTGTCAATAATTCAAGAATTATAAGAGACGAATCTGCATACATATCCAGAACTATTTGTAAACTAATAATAAAAATAGCATTTGCAGGAGTTGGCAAACCAATAAACGAATCTGTCTGACGCGTGTCGATATTAAAGTTGGCTAATCTGTAGCAGGCACCTAAAGTTATAATAAATCCTAAAAAAGGAACAATTGCTTGATTTCCTAATTGATCACCACCTCTTGCAAACATACTGTACATGACGTAACCTGGTACAACGCCGCTTGTCACCATATCTGCCAAAGAGTCCAACTGTAATCCAAGCGGACTTGAAACTTTAAATAATCTGGCAAAAAAACCATCAAAGAAATCAAAAAAGATTCCTAAACAAACCATGTAAAAAGCCATTAAAAAATCTCCTTTCGAGACAAAAACAACTGCAACACAGCCACAGAAAAGATTGATTAATGTAATTAGATTTGGAATGTGCTTTTTAATATTCATCGTTTAAAGTTTTGATAATGGAAGAGAACAAATTTAGCATAATAACTCGATGCAAAACGAGTTTTTTGGAGAGTTTTTTATTTCAAAATATGACTTTCGGAATATTTAACTAAAGGAACTTATTAGATGAGTAAAATATTATATTTTTGATAAAAATTTAAAAACAGGCCTCGATCTGCAAAAACATATACATTGAAGAAATATTTAGTGTTTTTATTACTTTGGAGTTGTACTTTTCAGTATGCACAAACTGTTCGAAAATATTCGAATGAATTTATGAATATTGGTGTCGATGCCGCAGCTCTTGGAATGGCAAGTGCTGTAACTGCTTCGAGCAATGATGTAAATGCAGTTTACTGGAATCCTGCAGGTTTAACGCATCTTGAAGATCATCAAATTGCTTTAATGCACGCCAGCTATTTTGCTAATATTGCGCAATACGATTATATTGGCTATGCAAGCCCCATTGACGACAGAAGTGCTTGGGGAATTTCGATGATTCGTTTTGGAGTGGATGATATCATGGATACCACACAATTAATCGATAATCAAGGAAATATAGATTACAATAGAATTAGTCTTTTCTCTACTGCAGATTATGGTTTTACTTTTTCTTATGCCCGAAAACTACCTGTTGACGGATTTCAATATGGTGTAAACGCAAAAGTAATTCGAAGAATAATTGGAAAATTTGCTAATTCGTGGGGATTTGGATTTGATATTGGACTTCAGTTTGAAAGAAACGATTGGAAATTTGGTTTAATGCTTCGAGACATTACCACAACTTACAACATTTGGAATATTGATGAAGAAGAATATGCCAAAATCGCTAATGCAATTCCAGGAGAAAATAAAGAATTACCAGAAAGCACAGAAATAACACTACCAAAAGCACAATTGGGAGTTTCAAAAAGATTTGATTTTCATAACGAATGCAGTCTTGTGACTTCTGCGAATTTAAATATGCGATTCGAACAGACAAACGATATCATTTCTTCAAAACCTATAAGTATAGACCCAGCTCTAGGGTTTGAGTTTAGCTATACCGATTTGGTTTTTGTTCGAGCTGGTGCAGGAAATTTTCAGAATGTAACACAATTGGACAATACTGAAAAAGTAAACTTTCAGCCTAATATCGGTTTAGGATTTCGATATAAAGGCATACAAATTGATTATGCCTTAACTGATTTAGGAAATCAAAGCACTGCGTTGTATTCTAATATTTTTTCGCTGAAAGTAGATTTAGGTATCTTTAGATAATAATTAGAAACCAAAAAACATTAAAATTTTAAATCATGAAAACTGTCATGTCCAAAAAAGCACTTTTTATTTTATTATTCTTATCCAGTTTTATTGGTTTCAGCCAAAGTTTAGCTTTATCTAAAGACGCTAAAATTAGCATTCTGACTTGTGGACTTGGAAACGAAACGTATTCTTATTTCGGACATACAGGAATTAGAGTTTTAGATCCTGGAAACAATTTTGACGTTGTTTACAATTACGGAACTTTTGATTTTAGAACTCCAAATTTTGTTCTAAAGTTCGCAAAAGGAGATCTCCAATATTTTGCAACAGTACACTCTTATGCAGATTTTTTTAATGAATACACTTATGAAAAAAGAAGTATTTATGAGCAGGAATTACTGATTTCTCAAGATTTAAAACAAAAACTTTTCGACCAATTAAATGCAGTTTTAGCTTCTGACGAGCGTTATTATACTTACAAATTTATCGACAAAAACTGCACTTCGATGGTTGTTGATGTGGTAAATAAAACTTTAGGCGGAAATGTAATTGCTAAAACAGAAGACACAGACAAAACCTATCGCTCTATTCTGTTTCCTTACTTTGATGGTCATTTTTATGATCAGTTGGGAACAAGTATTATTTTTGGAACGAAAGTAGATCAAATGGGAACAAGAATTTTTCTTCCATTTGAATTGAAAAACAGTTTGGACAAAACTACTTTCCAAAATAAGCCTCTCGCTGCCAAAAGCAAAACGTTATTAGAATTTACAAAAGAGACTCCAAAATCTTTGTGGAATAACATCTATACGTATCTTTTTATCTTACTTTTTGTAATCTTCGCCAGAAACAAAACAGTTGATAAAATCTACTTTTTGATTTTATCTCTTATTGGAATATTCTTTGTTATTATGGGATTTTATTCTTTTCACCAAGAACTAGCAATGAATTATAATGTATTATTATTCAGTCCGCTTTTATTGCTTTTAGTATTGTTTTCTATTTTCAAAAACAAATTATGGACTTATCGCTTTTCGTTAATCAACTTTGTCCTTTTAGTGATTTACTTTTTGTTTTTGATTAACAAAGCACATTTCTTCATCACTTTACCGTTAATCGTTACAAGCGGAGTGGTTTTAGTGCGAACAGCTATTCGCAACAAAAAACCAATTCCGATTATAATCTAAAAAATATTATTGGCCTCTGTAGAACAAAACCGTAGTAATGGTTTTGAAAGTGATACTCAAATCAAGAAAAACACTTCTGTGCTTGATGTAGTATAGATCGTATTGAAGTTTAATCAAACTCTCATCTATAGATTCTCCATAAGAATAATTAACCTGCGCCCATCCTGTAAGTCCAGGCTTAATTACATGACGTGTTTCATAAAAAGGCATTACGGCAGCAATTTCTTCAACAAAAAAAGGACGCTCAGGCCTTGGGCCAATTACGCCCATATCTCCTTTTAAAACATTAATAAATTGAGGCAATTCATCTATTCTTGACTTTCGCATAAATTTACCAAACGGAGTAACCCTTTTATCATTATGAACAGCAAAAACAGCTCCATTGGTTTCTGAATTCTCTGTCATGGTTCTGAACTTATAGATCTTGAAAATATCTCCATTTTTCCCTACTCTTTCTTGAGTATAAAAAAGGCTTCCTTTATTTGCAAAGATGTTGCAAATAAAAATTATTGGCATAAAAACTAAGGAAATTAATAGTCCAAAAATAGAAAACATAATTTCTATAAGCCGAACAAATGACAAATAAAGTTTATTGCTATTACTTCTGCTGAAAGGAAAAAATCTATAAAAATCTTTTTCTATATGATGAACCGGGATTCGTTGTGTCTTACTTTCGTAAACCTGAGTATATTCTCGTATAATAGTTCCTTTTTCTAATAAATGAAGCAATTGCTGATATAAATCTGGAGTTATACCGTCTGTATTTTGAGAAGCAATAATGATTTCTGAAACATGATGTGTCGATACAAAATATTCTAAAGCATCTTTCTTTACTTCTTTTACATAATGAAAATCTAGATTTTCATCTGCAATAGAATCGGAATTTACAAAACCAATAATTTTATAATGCGGATCGACATTCTCTAATCCTAAAACCAATTCTTCAACTTCGCTTTGGTCACAAATCAAAACTGCACTTTGAGAAAAACGATGAGAGGCTAGAAAGTAGCAGTAAAACAAACGCCATAACAACAGCGTAATTAATATTGTAAAATAAAATATTACTATAACGAGCCTCTGTTTAGGCAATACAGGAGAAAGAATTGGTGTAAACAAATAAGCCAGAACAGTGGCAGTAACAGTAAAAATGACATTCTGCAGAATCTGAAGCTGATTGCTTGCTACTTGTAAATTATAGATTTCGAATATTACTCCGAAAATATAAAGATAGGCAATTAGTAAAAGAATACTCAAGGAGCTGTGAATATCAAAATCAAAATAATGATAGTCAAATATTGAGCTTAATAGATATAACGCGGATAAAATAAAAACAGCATCGAAAGAAAGGAGCAATATCTTCCTTTCCGAAATTTCGAAATGCATTTTCTTTTTTGAGAACATTATTTGTAGGTTTTAATTGGGTTAGGGCAAAGCAAATGTATCGCAAAAAAATAGAACTAATCTATTAATTTTCTGTTTCTTCAGGAATTTTCACTTGTACAAAAAGAAGCGTTAATGCATATACAAACGCAGGGGCCGCCGTTCGCATTGCTGCATGATTAATGGTTAAAAGCCAAAAAAAGAAAAACGATAAAAAGTACAAATGCTGCCGATTATTTATAAATAGGAAAAATGGAACAGCAAAAAGAATTAGAAAAGCTATAAGGCCAAAAAAACCATGTTCAGCAATTAGTCTGGTTATTTCGTTGTGTGATGCAACTTCAATTCCTGATTCCTCTAGCCTCTTCGATTTGCTAAGCCCAGCTCCAACACCTAAAAAAGGATTATCTATAAAAAGCTTTATTTCTGCATCCATAATCTCTTCTCTTCCTCCTAAACGATCTTTTTTCTCACGCCCCAAAGAATCTTTATTAGCATAACGTTTCTCAATAAGTCCTCTTGTTTGAAAAGAGCTATACATCCAAGTACCGATTCCTAAAGCAATTGTTAAAACAAAAACTAGAGTAAATTTACTTCGCCCTTTAGAATTTGAAAAATAATACAATAAAGATAAAACACAAGCAATCATTACCACGCCAGTAATAATTCCTCCTCTAGAAAAGGTGACAATCCCTCTATAACTTATAAAAACTAACAGTCCTACATTTATTAACAATTCCATTTTAGATTTTGAAAATAGAATTATTTGCGCAAAGAAAATAAACATTCCTAGCCCCAATATTGTAGACACTTGATTTGGTCCAAAACCACCCGAGGTTTCAAAATTCGATTGAGTACCCATTACAACATCCTGTATATTAGGAGTATACAGAAACAAATATACCGTTGTAGAGACAATGGGAAACCCCATAACTAATAGTAACTTTTGCATACTATCGAATGTCATTTTCCTCCCAAAAGTATATATTGAACATATTGCTAAACACACTGGTCCAGACAAATTAAAAAATAAAACTTTTTTAACATCTGTTCCTGCATCCTGATAATTAGCAGTAATAAGAATTGAAGGTACCAGAAGCATGAAAAAAAGCAAATAAATTAATGCGGTTTTTGAGAAATTACTGTATATCATACCAAGGATCATAAAACCAATAACACAAAATTTTGCATACTCATTATTAAAATTTCCTCCTGTCATTCGAAGAAAAACTTCTGCACCTACTAAATACGCACTAACAAAAAGTACTTCATTATTTTTGTTTTTGTTTCTAATGATTACAGTAAGGCCTATTAAAACAATTAATAGAGCATATATTTTTGAAAAAAAAGGAATAACAAAAATAATTAACGCTAATAATGCATGAAAAATGATTATGGCTAAATAACTAAACTTTGTATTTTTCATTATAAAATATTTACTTCGTAATAGTAGTGAAAGATTTCAACCATGTTAAGTACTCTTTTAAAATTGATTTTTTACCAAAATTTTCATTTACATAAAAATTCAATTGATTTCCTAATGATTCACGAGCATATTGATCCTCAATCAAGATCTGAAGTGAATCTACAAATTGACTTAAATTATTCGAATCAATCATCAAACCTTCTTTCGATGAAGGAATTACTTTTGAAATTTCACCTACATTTGTTGCTATAACGGGTAAGTTAGCTAATCCGTATTCTAAAACAGCCAAAGGAAGTCCTTCTGAGAGAGAAGTCAAAACCGCTATTTCGCACTGTTTTAACAAATTTTGAACGTTATTTACCGCACCGTAAAAAAATACTGTATCGGAAAGTCCACTCTCTTTTACTTTTTGTTTTAATGTCTTACTATAAGAATCATTAAAATCTTTACCTATTAAATGAAAAGTCCATTCTGGAAATCTTTGGCGAATTTCTATTGCACCATTAATAAGCAAATCATGGTTCTTTTGAGGACGCAAATTTGCAACGCAGATTATTCTTTGACCTTCTTTGCCTTTTAAATTGATACTACTTAAGGAAGCGTTGGATTCAATTATAAAGTTTGGGAAGTAAATAATGTTTTTACAATTTAAATAATTCTGCGCCCATTTTTTTAGGGAATCATTTACAGAAATAATTCCTAAAAAGAGAAAAGACGAAAGTTTTAATACGATACTTTTTCTTGATGAAAGATTTTGGGAAATCCCATAATGATCATGCCAGATGACCTTAAGCTTTGGCATTGTTAATTTTACTAAGATGGCCATAAAAAAGGAGGAACTATGGGCATGAATTAAATCTACTTTATTCTTCTTGATATAATTTCTTAATCTAAAAATTGCATTTAAATCTAAAGCAGATTTTTTTTGTAAGAATGAATAAGTGACTTTCTGATTTAAATAATCTAAAAGTAAACCTTCATTTCTTGTCGCAATTAATCCTGAAAATTCAATTTTATCAACAAGAGAATTTGCATAGTTTATAGCCATACGTTCTGCACCACCAACCTCTAGAGAGTCAATAATCTGTAAAATCCTCATTTCTGCAGCAATTTTGCAATTTCTTTTTCAAAAACATCTGTAGTAAAATTGCGTGACCATTCTATCGCTATTTGACTTTTCTCTAAAAAAGCACTTTGTTTCATAATTAAATCCTTTACCTGCTCAGTATCTTTATCCAAATCCATTTCAAGGAGAACTCCACGTTTACCAAAATCTAACATATAGGGAACAGATGATACTTTTGTAGCTATTGGAATGCATCCCCAAAACATCCCTTCTGCTATAGCTTTAGGCCACCCTTCACTTTTTGATGGTAAAATTACAAAATGACTTTTTTGATAAGCTTTTATTAAAGCTTCCTTATTCTGATTTCCTTTTAAAATGATATATTCCTCCAACTTATGGGTTTGAATATAATTTTCTAGAAAATCTCTTTCTACACCTTCTCCATATAAATCTAACGTCACATGATATCCCCCCAGTAATAGTTTCTCAACTAATTTAATGCCATACAAAGGATTCTTACCTGACACTAAACTGCCAACAAAAATGATTTTAAATCCATCATCAAACCTTTTCTCAACATTATATTTTTCTAATTCTGAATAAGTTGCCGTAAAAAATGACTTAACATTCTTTGATTGTTTTTCCCATTCTCCATACACTAAAACCTGCATGTTTCTAGTTAGAAATTCATTATTAAGAATCCATTTTTGCAAGCGATAGCTCCAAGGCTGTTTACTTTTAGGATCCCAATTCCCAGCATATTTGGCTGTCTTAATTTTATTTGGAAAAAGAATCTGAACAAAACATCCAATTAGTCCCATATTTCCTGGACATCTTAAATGAATATGATCTGCCGCTTTCATTGCCCAAAATATCCTCCAAAAAATAACCGGTAATTTAAAAATGGATACAAGAATATCTTTTGAACTAATAAAATTAAAATCAGGAACTGTTTTAAAATTTATTCCTCTATCATGTTTATAAGAAATGTCTATAGGAGTTATTTCCAGTTTTTTTAATGGCGCAACAATAATAGTCTCATCAACATATTTTAGCCAAATATTCATTTCTTGAACATACGGTGAATATGCAAAATATTCGTCATTTTTGTAAAAGTGAGATACGTGAGTTATAATAACAAATTTAATGGAGTTCAATATTGTTTTTTTCTACTATTGTTAAAATTCTCTTAATGTAATTTTTTGGATGCAAGTATTTTTCACTCCAAAGCAGATTCTTCTCCCCCATTTCTAAATATCTCTTATTCTCTAATAAATAATCTATTTTCTCCGGCAACTCTTCATAAGCATTACGATTACTGAGTCTCTCATAATTCACATGCTCATTGAAATTGTCCACCGAAATATTGAGTGGTGTTGTAACAACTGCTTTTCCAAATAATAAATACTCCCCTATTTTCCAACCGGGAGTATCTTTAAGCCCATCGTCGGCTATACAAATATTGCTTTTATTTAAGATTTCAAAATAATTGTTTTTATTTGATTGTTTTTTATCAAGTATTAGATCAGGAGCTATAGCAATTGCTAAGGGATCATTCAACAAACCTACTGAAGCTTGCTTATACTTTTTCTTCAGTATCCTACACGCATTAATTCTAAATTCATTCTGAAGTTTTCTTCGCTCTTTCTCTTCCTCATCTTTATGATTATCTGGATTCCATAACCTTGTATAAAATATCACATTTCCTTCTGAATCAATTACTTTCTTGGGATATCTTTTTATATCTACAACCTTATGGGAGGCATTTACAAAAAGAGAAAACCTATCAATTGCCCTAATTACCTCAGTTCTACTATATTTATGAAATAATATATCGGTCTTTAAATTCATCAATAGTAAATGACTTTTGTAAGACATTGATGTATTAAAATTTAGAGGATATATATTATTTTTATGATCTTCCATACGAAGAGATCTTTTAAAATAAAAATCGTATAGTTCTGGCAAGTCTATAAACTCTGGCGAGTCAGAATAATCAAAATAGATGCGTTTGTTTCCAATATATAATATTCCTCCGTCGTATTTTACTTTTTCATTTCTAACTAAATCTACCTCTATTCTTTCTTTTTTACAAAAATAAAAATAAGAATATATAAGCTGATTCATATGCGGAGTCCAAATTGATAATTCTAATTTCATAATTATTTCCCTGAATTTTACTTTAGCAACCTTTTTTTATTTTCTAATTATTAGAAATTGGCAAAGCTGGTTTAGTAAAAACCAAACTGAGATAACCAACCATCCTTCCCACTGCTTCAGTTAAAGGAATTATTTTATTTTTCTCAGTCAAGATATTACTAAATCTTAATAATGCTAATAAAACGGTTATAGAATTCCATTTAAAGCGATCAATAAATTTTGGATTTGGATTTTTAATCCTCCAAACATACCAACCATTTCTTACTACCATTTTCCCGTATTTATATTTATTTGGCCTTCCTGACTCTGCATGAAAATGTTCTAATTTTGCGGCAGTATTCAAATACAATTTCCCAGTTTTAGCTAATCTTAAAGTAAAATCAGCATCTTCATAAAGTCCATAACCTTCAAAATAAATTGAAAAACTAAATGTTTCAAATACCTTTTTTCTAAAAGACGAAACACCTCCCATGAGTTGTTCAACTTCATAAACTTTATTACTCGGAGGCAAAAAGCCAACGCTTCTTCCATGAGAAAAAAGTGGAGAAAAACCAGGAAGGCAATCACTGTCTAATCTCAGTTTTTTTCTGAGCACAAAGCGGCTACCATCTTTTCTTTTCCATCCATCAAAACAAAATTCATTAATTTTACATTTGTAATCTTTTGAGACTTTTTCCCATTTTATTTCATTAGAAATATATCCTCCAACACCTAAAGTTTCAGGAAAAACATTATATGTCTCTAATAAATTTTGAAAATAATCTACTTCAAGAACTGTATCATCATCTAAAAAACAAACAATTTCAGAATCAGTTGCCACCTTAGAAACACCAAAGTTACGTTGTCTTGTTAACCCTCTATCTTTCTCAGAAACTAAAAAATACTTTAAATTCTTAAAATTATTTTTGTCTAGAGCTATTTTTGTTTCTTCATTTAATGATCCATCAATGATTAAAATTTCATCTGGATATTTACTTTGAATGTTTACTGAGTTCAATAATTTAATTAATGGATCAGGACGCATATATGTACAAATAATCAGCGAAAAAATCATTTTTTGTTATTTAATTTATTAGCCCAATATTGGCTTTTTGACCATTGTTTTTTGTAACTAGAATAATATCGTAATGGGTTTTTAATTTTTTGAGATTTATAATATTTAAAGAATAAAACAGTTCTATAACCCTCAATCTGCTCTTGAGTAAAATTTAAAACCTTATTTAGCATTACTGTAGGCGAAGGTTTCGGCTGAATTTTCTCATCTGCCCAAGCTAAAATGTGTTTGGTTCTAAAACCGCCGATTGGCGCCTTTAGATGAAGAATTTCTGGTTTTGGAGAATAAAGAATATCATGGCCTAAATTTCTTAGTTGCATTCCAAAATCACTGTCTTCTCCATAACCAAATTCGAAACTCATATTATAAGAAAGCATTTTTATATTTTCTGCCTTTACAATACTACAGCCTGAACCAAAACTGCCCCATTGAAATTTCTGTTTTATTTTTTTATGTGAAGGATAATCTGGCTGATAGCAACTTAAAGTAATTTGTTCAAAACCTTCTTTTTCAATTACACGAAATGTTTTTTCTAAGAAATCTGGTTCTATTCGAATATCATCATCTGCCATAAATACCCATTCGCTTTTCACTTCTCTCATGGCCAAATTTCTTGCATTACATGCTCCCGTTTGATGCGTAAAAATATGTTTAATTTGAAATGGCCAGTCTTCATTCAAAATATAATTAAGCTCTGTGATGCTGTCTTGAATAGGATTTTGCTCCACAACAACAATATTATCAGGCAAAAATGTTTGCAAGGAAAGATCTTTTAGAGTATCATATAAATATTTTTTTCGTCCAATTGTCGGAATAATTACATCTAAAGTTCCTTCTTTAATTACTTTATTTTTAGATTCGGTTTTAATTTCATAAAATGTATCTGTTTTCAGATTTCTTTTCTTGTAAAAAAAGCACATTAAAAAAGGAAAAACAGCCAATGTTCTTTTATAAAGAAACAGATCTAAAAAAAGTAGAAATATCCAACGTGTTTTATAATGTTGTTTTACAAATCTAAATAGAAGGTATTTATCATCCTTATAATTTGGAAAAATTTCAGTACAATTTTTCAGCAGTTTTGGATTGGAATAGCATAAAAGCCCAAGAGACATTCCTAATTTTGCTATTGAATTTAAAAAATAATCAAAATTTTCATCCGTCTTGATCTGATTTTTTAAAAGTAATAAAATAGAAGCATTAATTCCTCCTACATTGCTACTCATCATCCAGGTGGGATAACTTACTTCTTTATTTATTTTTAAAAAAGGCGACGAATCTATATATCCAACATTATTAGAAATAAATTTATTTGGAGATAAATTATAGGAGGCCATTATCTTTTCTTGATGAAAAATTTCATCCATTTTCTCAACATTCAGATGCGATTCTAACGAGATATGACTCCAAATAATTAAATCTTGCGGAAATTGCTCTGCAATTTCAATTAAATTTTTAGCAATACTTTTATTTTCAGAGAAAACATTTTCCGTTTTTGCTCCAACTTTAACTATTTTATTATTTTGATGATAAACAATGATCACGTTGTCTTTTTATTGGAATTTATAATATTTTGATAAAAATTAATGTTTTCAATAGCAAGCTTATTTATATTAAATTTTTCTTCAGCTCGTTCTCTAGCTTTTTTTCCTAATTGTAGGACCAAATAATCATTTTCAAATAATTGCATAATTCTTTCAGCATACAAATCGTGATTTGAAGGATGCACAAGGTAACCGCTTTCTTCGTCTGTTATAAGTTCTTCAGACCAGCCAATATTACTGTTTACAATTGCTTTCTGCATGGCCATAGCTTCTATTGTAACCATACCTAAAGTCTCTGCATAAGTTGGAAACACGCATACATTTGCTTTTTTTATATGCTCTTGAATCTCATTGTATGGAATTTTCCCTAAATATTCTACAGTACTTAAATCATCCTTAGTAAACAAATTTTTCATTAATTCCCAAGTTGATTTAGAGTTGGTTTTTATATCGAAAGAATCGCTACCTATTAGAATAAGTTTTGTTTCTGGAAAAACTTTACGCACTTTACTAAAAATTTCTGGCAGTTCTAAAACACCTTTTTTTCTAATTAAAGTACCAATGTAAAGAATTGTATTTTTTCTAAATTTTTCCGGTTCCTTATTTTCGAATTCTTTAAGATCTATACCATTATGAATTGTTTGAATCTCTTTTCCTTTTATTTTAAAAAGCCTTTTTGAAACTTCTCCTGCAAATGTTGTTGGAGCTATAAATACCTGAGCCTTATTTATTGCTAATTTTTCAAACCAGAAATTTTTAAGCTTTTGCTTTCTATTTTCTAAATGGCAGAAATAAGTATCACTTCCGTGAAAACGAATCACTAAAGGAATTTTAAAATGCATAAATGCTGTAATTCCAGTCCAATCTGCAGCTTCAATTACTTCAATATTCTCTTGTTTTATGATTTGATTACAATATTGCTCAATATGCTTTCGATAAAAATACCATCCAAAAAATTTATACTTCTTTCTTCGAATACGATGAATTTTAATTCCGTTATCATTTATAATTTCCTGTATAGGCTGATTATAAATAAAAATACTAATATCATTTCCTGAGTTATACAGTGAGGATGCTAGATTTTTAATACTTGTGCCTATCCCTGCTGATTTTGCAATACTAGGATGAGAATATTCTGGAGTTAGAAAAGCTATATGCATTATTTATTAAAAAAGTCTTTTATAATTTTTGCTGTAAATTTTTTTGCTCCCATATCATTCATATGCCCACAATTGGAGAAATACTTATCTTCAACGATCATATTTTCATAATTATGAATTTCAGGATATAGTTGATTAACCTTTTTAAAATAATCTTTTCCAACCAGATTTTCACATACTGGAGTCATAACGGCAATAAGTCTAATATTATTTAATTGGCATATCTTTTTTATTTCCTCATAATATCTGTTCCTTTTCGGTTGAAAATCTAAAACCTCAGGAGGCATCTTTCCATTATTAGGAGACAATGCGCTGTATCCTCCATTATTCTGTTCTTTACTTTTTTTATTTAATGCATAAAAAAACATTTCTCTAAAACCAATTTTCGTATCGAATTTTAGATATCGAAAAAAAGGAATATAATAAATAACATTAAAATCATTTTCAGTCTCGAAATGATTTTTGACAACCTCAGAATTATGCAAGTACGGTAAAAACTTCAAAGACATTCCTTCCGATTTCTTTTCGGTTTTTAATGTTACGTCAACATCAATTATTACATTTTTGATTTTATTTTTTTTCTCTAAAAGCAATTTCAAAACTAAATCAGATTCAAATAATTTTGATCCTTGCATTCCGAAATTAAATGCTTTTAGACCTTTATCAGTAAACATTTGTGTAACAAAATGATTATTTGCTCTTGACGAACCTAATATTATAACATCATATTCTGTTGGTGGAGAGTTATAGATAAAACCTATTTTATCTCTTTTATTAGATTGAAGAAAAAAATAAGAATAAATCTTATCCATTACTAACATCAAAATAAAAGTCAAGATCAAGATCTTTAGAAGATAAAGTAAAAATTTTCGCATATCCATATAATTCTTTTGCAACAGAAATGAACTGCTATTATTTCTGAAAAAAATCTTTAATAATTCTTGCGGTAAACAATCTTGCTCCTTCATCTGTCATATGTCCACATGAAGAAAAATATTTATTTTCAATAACTGTATTCTCGTAATTATAAATTTCTGAATACGCTTTTTTTACTTTATCAAAGTAATTCATCCCAACAACATTCTCGCACATTGGCGTCATAACAGCAATGAAATTGATATTATTCTTTTTGCAAATGCTTTTGATCTCTTCATAGTATTTATTATGTGGCAAAGGATTTAAATTGACAATATTATTTTTCATATTGCCATTTTTATGTTTTTCTAAAGGGTGATACCCTAAATTATCTAACGAATTTGTTTTTTTATGAATAAGTGTAAAAAATGTTTCTCTAAAACCAATTTTAGTATCATACTTTACATATCGATAAAATGGTATATAGTATAATTCATTAAAATTACTTTCATTTTTATAACGTTCTTTGATGATTTCAGAATTATGAATATAAGGCAAAAACAATGCGGCAATTCCTTCAGCTTGATGATCGCTAGCAAGATTTAAATCTGCTTCTAGAATTACATTTTTGATTTCATATTTTCTTTCCACCATCAATTTCAACATTAATGAGGCTTCAAACAAATGTCCTCCGCTCATGCCGTAGTTGAATGTTTTTAGCCCTTTATCTTCAAACATTTGAGAAACGAAATGATTATTAGCTCTTGAAGAACCTAGAATCACTACATCATATTTTTTTGCTGAAGAGTTAAAAACGGTTTCAATTTTCCCACGGTTTCTCGACTGCATAAAAATATAAGTATAGAACCCATCTAAAATAACCGCTATCAAAACTGTTAAAAGGAAAATTCCTAAGATGTATAATAAAAACTTCTTCATTAAAATTGGAAATAAATAAATTCTTTATAATCTGAATAGGTTCCGAAAGCAATAATAGCCATAATAGCGAGAGCCATTTTCAACCAACTTCTTTTTCCTGAGATTGGCTCCATTTTAGTTTTATTATTCCATTCTACTAAAACGAATAAGCCAATCATCAATACTAATTCATAATTATATCTTTCATTGTCTAAATACTGAGGGCTAAACTCTCCATTAGTAAATATTCTTTTTAGATATAAAACTGCATCTGTAATAGTTCGTGCTCTAAAAAACACCCATGCAACGCAAGTCAATAAAAAAGTAGTGAGAATACTAAAAAGCACTTTTACCGAATCTAAATTCCATTTTAAAGTAATAGAATCCATATTATTTCTATTACTATTGGATAATAATAAAGGAAGGAAATAAACAGCATTTATAAATCCCCAAACAATGTACGTCCAGTTGGCGCCATGCCAAAATCCGCTTACAATAAAAATGATGAATGTGTTTCTAATTTTCATCCAAAGGCCGCCTTTACTTCCTCCTAACGGAATGTACAAATAATCTCTAAACCAAGAAGAAAGTGAAATATGCCAGCGACGCCAAAACTCAGCTATATCTCTAGAAAAATAAGGGTAATTGAAATTTCTCAAAAGATCTAAGCCAAATAATTTAGAAACTCCCAGTGCAATATCTGAATATCCCGAGAAATCTCCATAAATCTGAAATGCAAAATAAATTGCTCCCATGATTAATGAGAAAGAATTCATTGAAGGATAATGATCAAAAACAGCATTGGCATATACCGCGCAAGTATCTGCAATAACCACTTTCTTTACCAGTCCCCAAACGATCTGATAAACTCCTTCTTTTGCTTTCTCTAAATTAAATTCACGTTTTTCTTTTAACTCGGGCAATAAATGCGTTGCTCTTTCTATTGGTCCAGCAACTAAAAGTGGAAAATAGCTTACAAAAAGTGAATAGTCTATAAAGTTATATTCTGCTTTTATTCTTTTATAATAAATATCAATTACATATGATAATCCGTGAAAAGTATAAAATGAGATTCCAACAGGTAAGATCACATTCAACAAAAATGGACTTACTTTAAAACCAAATGAAGTGAACATTTCTGCAAATGAAGTTGCAAAGAAGTTATAGTATTTAAAAATTCCTAAGAATCCTAAATTCACTAAAACACTCAGCCAAAACCAGAATTTTCGCTTTTTTTCTGAGTCACTTTTTTCAATTTGGATTCCAGTGAAATAATCTAAAAATGTAGAAAAAACTAACAGAAATAGAAATCTCCAATCCCAGCAAGAATAAAAATAATAACTAGCAACAATTAACAAAGCATTTTGTGTGCTTTTTGTTTTATTGAAGACAAACCAATACAAGAAAAAAACAATTGGTAAAAATATGGCAAAAGCCAAAGAGTTAAAAAACATAAATTAAAATGATTTTAAAATAAACTAGTTAGCAATTAATTCTATTGCTTCCCATATTCTATCTGAGGCTTGTGTAGGAGAGCTCTGGTTTATAATTTCAAACCACTGTTGAGCATGTTCAATTGTTTCATTGTTTCCTTTTAGTCCTAATCTAATTTTATCTGCAGCTTCATCAACAGAATCCAACCAAACAACTGCTTTTTTACTTGGCATCGAACGAAAATGCATATAATTATAAATTTTTGAAACCGACCATTTTTCATTAACCTTATTCGAGACATCATAATTTATGTAAGCGCACGGTTTTTTAAAACACGCATAATCAAACACCATTGAAGAACCGAGGTTAATTACCATCTCCGTGTGAAAAATTGTGCTCGCATGTAATTTAACATCTTCTTTCGTTGGCAAGACGGTATTCCATTGTTCGCCTATTTTTTTCCAAATAGGATTTATTGGAACTATTAGATCTTTATTTCGGGCTAAAACCTCATCAAATCTATTTGAAAAATCTACAGGACAACGTCTGAATATTAATCCAAGTGATTTATTATCTTGTTCATTTATCTTTCTTACTGCATCTGCGACATCTGATAGGTATTGCGGATCATCTGGACAAGTTGTGATATCATCTCCCGAATAGCAGATGTATTTTTTGTTTAAATCTAATTTGTAATCATTGAAAAACTGGACTTTATCAATAAGATTTTTTTCATCAAAATGGCTCTCAAATTGAGGAGTTCCTACAACAAAAATCTGTTTTTCCTTTATATCTGGATAGTATTTAAGAAGTTCTGATTTCATATATTCGCTCCACACAAAATAGTAATCAGTTTCAACCACCATTGTTGCTTTAGGCAAATTATCCCAAGAAAAGATAAATGTTCCTGTTGGAATTTTTAGTTCTTTAGCTGCCAATAATGGAGCAATAGCCAATACCGGTCTTTGATTTGTACAAAAAACAAAGTTGGGGCGTTCTCTTTCGAGGGTCTGCAAACATTGTTTATAGAAATCGGTTTTCTTTTCTATACTTTTTATTTTTGATTTAACTTTTATTAATCCTCTTTCTGAGTTGTAAAGCGAAATCAAAAATCTGGCAAAATAACTTTTAAAAGCACCCTTAAAATTTTTATAAACAAAAGGAAACCGATATGTATCATAAACTTTATCGTTATCTCTTTTTATATTAAGATTTAGCTCTATATGTTTCCTAGCATTTTTATAACTATCTGTTAAAGGACTTAATTTAGCATTATTTATTTTAATCTCCTTAAAACCTAAACTTTGTAAATCAAATGGAGTGTTATTCCAGTATGTTATATCAAATTTCTTTTCTAATCCTATTTTAAAAAAATTAGAGAAAGCAAAATTTCGGAGTCCAACTCCATCTGGAAGAAGAATAAATATCTTTTTAGTAGGCATTAATTGTGTCTAAAGTGTATTTTGGGGTAAACGAGCGGTCAAATATCCGATTTTTGCTCACAACTAAAAAATAATTCTGCATTATTTCTTTTTTCTAGAACAATCGTTTACTTTTTGATTCATAAGATTTTAAAAAAGAAAAAAAATGATATTTCTTATTCAAATGCTTAACATTTTTAAAAAATTAGAGTAAAATATTATCTTTCAAAAGCATTTTTTTTGCTATAAACTCTTCCGTCATTTCCATTGATTCTTTAGTTGCTCCGGCAATATGGGGTGTTATTATTACATTATAGCTTTGCCTAGCTAAATCAACTAAAGGATTCAATTCTATTGTTTCTCCATTTAATTCGTTTTCCAAAACATCTGTTGCAATACCGCTAAAATTACCATTAGCAATTAATCTAGCAATTTCGTTTTCATCCCAAACACCTCCTCTAGATGTATTAATTAGTACTGTTCCATTTTTTACAAACGATAATAATTCTTTATCAATAAATTTTTCATTTTCTACAGAAAATGGAATATGTATCGTAATGATGTCTGCCCATTTGAATAACTCTTCAGGACTATTAAATCTCAAAAATTGACTTTCTACATTTTTAACATCAAAAAAACCAATTTCCATTCCAAAGACCTTTGCAAAATCAGCTACTTGAGTACCAACTCTTCCTAAACCTAAAACACCAATTTTTTTTTCTTTTAGATTTGTGTTAATAAACAAATTTCTATTCCATCCTCCATTTTTAACATGATCAAAAGAAATTGGAACTTTTTTTAATAGTGCAAGCAACAATGCCCAGGTATGTTCTGCAGTTGATGGTATGCTTTTTAAAAAATCCACTTCATCTTTAAGAGAAATCACTTCACCTCCTAGACTTTTAAAATAATCAACATCAATATGATCCAATCCAGTTGTGGCAGTCAGTATAAATTTTAAATTACTTGCTTTGTCTAGAATTTCTTTATCAATTACAAATCCTAATCTTATAAAAATTGCATCAACAGTAGAAATCTCTAATTTCAATTCCTCTCGATCTTTTATTTTTATAGACTTTACATAAAAAGCTTTACTTAAAATTGTTAATGCTTTTTGGCTAAAATTATCAGGTTCAGTTATTAGTAATTTCTTTTTTCCAGTCTTCATATAAAAGTGTTGCTAATTTAAAATCTCTCATTGTATCAATATTGACCAACCAATCCGGATTCATCACATAAGCTATTTTTTTTTCGACCATAAAAGTTTTTTGGGTTATAAAAGCTTTAGTTCTTACCGCATAAAAACACCCATTTCTATAATAGACTGGAGTTAAATCTTGCCTTCTCATGCTTTCTCCACTATCAATTAGTGGGCTCAATTCATTATTCTCCATTAGATTATACATTCTTGCTGGATGTGTATCATTCATTGGAACTACACTAATTACACCGTCAATTTCTGTTTTATCAATCATCAGATTTACAATATGATCTAAATCAGAATACGTTCTTAATGGTGAAGTCGGCTGTAACAAAACTATAAGATCAAAATCTTCATTGTATTCTTTAATCACATGCTCTACCGCTTCTACAACATTACTATTGTCTTCAGCTAAATAAGCAGGTCTTTTCAATACATCAATATCATATTGTCTACCAATTACCGCAATTTTCTCATCATCAGTTGATAGTACAATTTTAGACACACAGGTAGATTGAATAGCACATTCTATTGCATGAGCCACTAATGGTTTATCGCCTAATTCTTTAATATTTTTTTGCGGTACTCCTTTTGAACCTCCACGAGCTGGAATCACTGCTAGAACTTTCATATTAATACATTATTGTTTTGTGAAATTGTAAAGGAACTTCGGCCAATAGTTCTGCTATTTTGATTCCTGCTTTTCCATCGCCATAAATAGAAGACGAAACTATTTTATCATTCTTAACAATTGTTGTAATTGCTTCTTCTATTTCTTTTTGTGAGTAATCAACATCTACACTATTTCCTCCTCGGTCTCTTCTATTTTGACGAGAACCAATATTTACAACAGGAACTCCTAAGTATGCACATTCACGAATTCCTACACTAGAATTACCTATCAGGCAGTCGCTATGCTTTAATAATTGCAAAAAATCTTTCCCTTCCATATTCTTAAAAAAATGAACATTAGGTAAATTATGCTGTTCTCGGAAAGCTCGAATCCCTGTTGACGTTCCATCTGCTCCAGCATCTACATTAGGCCAAAACCATAATGTAGGTTTATTCAATTTATATATTGCTTCAAGTGTAGCTTCTACATGTTTTCTTGAATCTTTATATTCTGTTGTTACTGGATGTTGCATCACAACCAAATATCCATTGGATAAATTGGGTTTTGCTCCTACGCCTCCATATTTTTCGTACGGATCGAATGGAAGTGTTTTACTATTTCTAATTTCTAAAGCTAAATCGATAGAAGGACATCCTGTATTGAAAACCATTTTTGAATCTTCTCCTAATTTTATGACTCTTTCTTTCGCACTTTCAGAAGCGACAAAATGATAATCGGCTAACTTTGTAATTGCATGACGCACTTTTTCATCTATATTTCCTGTCACTTCACCTCCTTGAATATGCGCAAGAGGGATATTCATATAGGAAGCTGCAATGGCTGTTGCCATGGTTTCAAATCGATCAGCAACGGTTATAACAATATCCGGTTTCAGATTATCAAAAACAGTAGAAAGTTCCAAAATGCCAATTCCAGTAGTCTTTGCCGCTGCAGTAAGATTTTCTCCCTCTAATACATTAAAAACTTTGGCTGTAATGACAAAACCATCTTTTTCAATATAATTTACTGCAGACCCGTAACGATCCAATAATGCCGAGGCAGCAACGACCAATTGCAACTCTAAATCTGAATGTTCCTGAATTGCAGATAATACTGTTTTTATTCGACTATAAGAAGGACGTGCTGTAACTACAACAGCTATTTTTCTTTTTGGCATTTTGAAATTATTATATATTTATATAAGTGGGAGTAAAGAAACTTAAGAAGTGTAAACCAATTAAAATGTTTCTTTTAGGAAAGGTCATTTTCTGTTAAAAAGTTCCATTGTTTTAAATCTTTATTTAAAGATTTTCCGATTACTTCCTGAAATCGTAAGGCATCTATTCCAAAACCTTTTGGCTTTTTAGATTCGAGATCCTCAAAAGTCAAAACATGATCTTTAGGCAAATCTTTGTTTATTGCCAATGATTTTTCAAAAATTTGCTTTAGCGAAGAAAAAGCTTCGTTCTTATTTTTATTTATAGGATTAGATAATGCTGTTTTTATATTTCTAACAGCCCCTACAAGCTCTTTGGTTTCTAAAATATTCAATGAGGATTTTGAATCTGGACCAAACATTTGCCTGTCAAATACCACATGAAATTCTAAAATATCAGCACCTAAAGCTGTTGCGGCAACACAAGTCTCAACTTTTGCAGAATGATCAGAAAAACCCACTGGAACATTGAAACGATTCTTTAATTCCTGAATAACGTTTAAACCATAGTGCTCTGGCTGAGTCGGATATGCGGTTGTACACTGTAAAATAGAAAATTCAACCTTTCTTTCTTTTAAAAAATCAACTGTTTTGTCCAATTCTTCGTATGAACTCATTCCCGATGACAAAATCACTGGTTTTCCCGTTCGGGCAATTTTTTCTAAAATTAAAAAATTATTGACCTCTCCAGAGCCTATTTTATATTGTTCTACTCCTAGTTCTTCTAGCCAATCGACTGCCAAATTACTAAAAGGAGAGCAAATAAATCTTAAACCTACCTCATCACAATGGTTTTTAATACCACTCCATTGGTCAAGAGAAAAACCCATTCGCTTCCAATAATCAAATCTTGTTTCGTCTTCTAATGAAAATTTCACACGAAATGGCTCATAGCTACTACTTTCTGCTTCAGCAATATGCATTTGAAATTTCACAGCATCTACACCTGTGTGAGCAAGAGCATCAATATAGGAATGCAAAATCCCAAGACTGCCTTCATGGGCTTGTCCAACTTCGGCAATAATGAATACCGAATTTGATTCATTTTTTTTATTACTTGTTTTCAAAAGAGAATCCATACCTTAAATTATATTTTTCTTTGCATTGTTAATTATTGCATTCATGCCGTCGTTCCAATTTTCCATCGAATATAAAGTTTCCGGAATATTGACGTGATTTGTTTCAGCACCTACTAAAAATGAATTTATAGCATCACTCCATTCTTCTATAAAGTTTGGATTCTCTATTAGTTTTCCATATTTTCCATACTGTAAAACTTCGGGAACTCCTCCATTTTGAGAAGCAATACAATAGCAGCCACAATGCAAAGCTTCGATTAAACTTAATCCGAAACCTTCATGCCAAAGAGTGGGAAATAAGTAACAATCTGCAATTTGATAGTACTTTGGCAAATCATTATTTGGTATTCTTCCTAAAAAAAATACCCCATCAATTTTTATATCTCGTTTTGCACCAATTACTAAAAGAATTGCATCATTCTCTTTTTTATCTATTCTTTTCCAAACATCAAGAATAAAATCTAATCCTTTTTTAGGACGATCTTGAGAACACCAAATAAATACTTTCTTATTTGTAATTTCTAATTGTTTCTTTAAAATTTCTTTTTCTTCAATACTCACTTTATGAAACTTCGAAGTATCAATTCCGTTATGCAATACTGAAAATTTTGTTGGCAGAATTGTATAATATGCTTTATGTGCTTTATATGAATCTTTGGTTAATAGAACCATTTCGTCTATACCTTCAAAAAACCATCGGCCTGAAAAATTTTCAAAATATGGAGAGAAACCATGATAAAAGAACTGCAAATAGCATTTGTCTTGTTTCTTTTTTAATTTTAAAAAATCAATTAAAGGTTCTACAATTCCAAAATTATCAATTACTTGGATTATAACTTTATCCTCTTTATCTAGAATTTTTTCTAGCGCTTTAAAATATTCTATATACTTATTTTTTGAGAATTTGTTTTGAAACTTTTGTAAATTGGTACTAGGGACTATCCCATATCCTATCTCTGCATATAGATTTTCAGGCTCTTCGCAAACAATATAATCAATAGAATGATTTTTACTCAGATAATTATGATATAAAGTTGTCCAGCTTCCAATATGAGAATAAGGCAAAGGAATTTGAGAAATCAGAATTACTTTTGGCATGTCGTGTGATTTAGATTTAAATCTTTTTATTTTTTTATTTTAAATGTAATGCTATTTAAATCATTACTTACTTCATAAAAATAAGGATGAGTGTGATAAAAAGAAATAATATGTAGCAACAGTAAATCATTAATTTGTTTTAAAGAATAATATTTAGGAACGTTTTTGCCTAAAAATTTCTTTAGCCTATATTTTAATGTATTCTGAAAAGAATCTTTTACAAAATGAATATTTAAAATTCCATTTTTAAAATTTGGCAATTCGCAAAATAGAAAATGTGTTACAACATCCTGTCTATTAAGCATTAATTTCTGTTGTCCATCCTTTTTTAAATCTTCAAAATCATTTTCTATAATACCTGCTCCCCAATTTAAATTATTAATCTTTACTTCTTTGCATCGATTATTGGAAAATAATTTTTGTTGATTTATTTTTACAATATCTGTTAGTTGCAAATCTTCTGTAAGCACCTTTTTTTCTGATTTCCTATAACTCGTATGCCATTGATGAAGCATTAAAATTTCTTCTGAATAAAAAATGCTTTCAGTTCCATTTTTCACTAGTCGATTATGCACATCGATATCTTCGGCTCCCCAAAAATGCAAAAATTCATCATAACCTGTAATCTCTTTCAAACTTTTAAGATAGAATAATGATAATCCTTGAGCTCCAATTTCTGTACTAAAATCAATTAAATAATTCTCAAATTTCTTATTTGCTTTAGATTCTTTTTCATTAAGAAAACCAACTTTAAAATAATAAGCCTTAAATGGACTTTTTAATTTATGAAGTTTAGCAACAAAATTCGGGCTAAAAATCATATCGACATCCGCTGTAAAAATATATTCTGAGGTAACATTTTTCAGTCCAATATTAATTGCTTTAGCTCTCGACCAAGGCTGAAATCCTGAATAATTGTAGAGATATTTTGCAAATTTATAATTGGAAACCAAATCTTTAATAATAGATGCAGAGGATAAATTTGAGCCATAATCAACCAAAAGCACTTCAAAATCAGAATTTGTTTGCTCTTTTAGTGAATCTAAAGATCGTTTAACACGCTCAGATTCTCTATTTCTATATGGATAAATTATTGTTATCATAAGTTATGCCCTCAGATTATTGTCAATCTATTAGAAAATGTCTTAGTTTTCATTTTTAAATTTTCTTGCAAAAAAATGCTCAATTATCCCATATTCGTTATTAACAAATATCGTTTTTTTAATGTTCATAATCATGACTCTAATTTTACTTTGCATATTCATCTAAGTCAAATAATTATGAGCTTGTTCCTTTGAAAGTCCTTTCCATATTAAGAAGTACTTCATTATTTTTTTATTTAAAATAATTTTTCCAAAAATTTTGTTTTTTACAATGAAAACCCATTTCGCACTTGTCTGCATCGATTTAATATTAAAATCAACTTCTGTGCTATTTTGTTCTAATTTTGACACTTCGTCATGCATCCAATCCTCCAAAGTATTTCCCATATGATAAGCGTAATTATCTTCTGTAGATAAACGCCAAAAACCTTTTTTTACCACTGGAATATCTAAAATATCATTTTCGCTACTTCCTCCTAATTTATAATTAGAATATTTTACTTCGAGACTATTAAAAATTTCACCTCTATATGTTCCTGCAAAATGTCCGGCTCCAACAACCGCTTTTTCATTTTTATTAGATACTGTAAAATAATTCTCTAAATGAGCCTTGCTGTAAAAATTTGGATTTCCGACACTAACTGCAAAATTTTTTAAAGCTAAAGAATTTTTTACTTTTGAAAAGGCGAGTTTTTTTGAAAAAAAATTATCCCAATAAATATTGGCAGTAAAAGTTCTTAATGAGCGAGATGATGGTGTTGGACAAACGACTCCAGCTTTTGGAAAATTTTCAAAAACAGAGTATGATGCTTTTTGCCAGTCATTCAGAAATAATACATCGGAATCTGTAATTGTAATTAATGGGAAATTATGCCCAACTATACCCTTTAAAATCGCATTTAATTTTCCTATGTTTGTTGTTTCTAAAATTTCATGGATTTTTTTCTCCAAATACAATTCCTGCAAATAATTCTTCACCTCATCGCAACTTCCATTATTGACTACAGTTATAAAAGTTTTTTTATGAACCGTACGAAATAATGACTCTAAACATAGCTTAAGAATAGCCAAACTATCTTTAAAATAATCATTTTGACTTGGAATAAAAACTGGAATAATGATTTGATGGAAATGCATCAAACTAGCATTTTCTTGATTTTTATTTGGATTAAAACCTATTCTCATATCATTATAGTTTTATACAGTTTATTAACTTTCAATATTTTTTTTTAAAACAACCTAATTTTCAAATAAAAATTTAAAATTACTTTTAAAATATTTTTCTAATCTCTTCAAACTATTTTAGATTTTGAATTAAAAGCGTATTCTTATTTTTTTACTTTTTTCTAAAATCAAACTTTTTAAGTATAATTAGAGAATAGCCTTTATTAAATAACAACAATAGTGAAAACCCTAACTGAGTTCTAATAAATGAGCCAATTCCTAAATATAGACCACATCTAAAAATTGTTTTTTGAAAGTGATAATATTTTAATCTTGCTATCAAACTCTTCTCTCTAGAAACTACATCATATATTTGTCCCAAAATTCTAAATATTAAATATTTTTGAAGTGTTGATTTTTCTTCAAATGTTTTTTGATGAGCAATATTGAATGCATTTTCAAAATAACGTAAAACAGACAATTGCTTTTTTAAATCTGCTGAAGTAGATTCAATACTCTCATGCCCTCTTCTTACTTTATATAAAAAATCTGCATGCGTAACATATTGAGGAGAAAAAGAAAGTGCTCTAAAATGGAAATCAGCTTCTTGACTCCGAAATAAATTCACATCAAATAAGTCTTTACCAACTAAGAATGACCTTTTCCATAATGGCGAATTAGTTTGAAAAACATGACCATCTAAAAAATGTGAATATAAAGGATGGTTCTGGGGTTTTAGATTTATATAATTTTTAGCTATTTTTCCATCCTCATCAAAATACTCCCATTGACAAGCACAAAAATCCAATAATTTATTATTTGCTAAAATAGAAACTTGAGTCTGTAAAAACTCAGGATACATAATATCGTCACTATCAAACCACTTAACGTATTCGCCATCACTAACTTCAAATCCGTAGTTACGTGCTGCATTCCCTCCAGACGGTCTATCAGATGGACGATAGTATAACTTAAAACGTTTGTCTTTTTCTATATACTTATTAACAACCTCTACAGTGTTATCACTTGATCTGTCATCAACGAGGATACACTCCCAGTTTTGGTAGGTTTGTGCTAAAATACTATCTAATGTTTCGGCAATAATATATGCTCGATTATAGGTTGGAATTATTATTGAAACTTGGGCTAAGTTCATAAAATTATATTTCTGAAGCAGTTTTATTTACTAAATCATCAAATTTAGCAGCTACATTAACTGGGAAAAAAGGTTCTAAATCTATTGCTTGAATTTTATGATTCTTTTTCTCTAAACAATCAACTCCATCTCTTAATGCCTTTTTTACTGATTTAGTTGAGTAAGGATTAAATATTGGAAAATCAAATATTTCTAAGTGCTCTTTTATATTTCCTTGATCTGGTCCAATAATTATTTTGTCATAAGTAAGTCCCAAAAAAACATTCCCTGAATTTAAAATCTCTATTCTAGGAATAAATACAATATCTGACGCCGACATCATTAATGCTAATTCTTCATGACTCTTAAAACGATAATCAAAAAAATAGCTTGGATTAAGATTTTTTTTTAAAATTGGCCTATTAAATATTTTTTTTAATTTATAATAGCCCGGAAGTTTACGCCAAATATTTTTCTTGTACATATTTGGAACGATTAAGATTTTTTTTCTGTTTCTGATTGTTCCAAAAGCTTTCAAAATCATTTTTTTTTCAGCTTTATTTCTAATTTTTCCCGGAGCGATAATTACTAAAGCATCATTTTTTATCTTTAATAAGTTTCTTGCTTCGTATTTATCAAATATAGAAAATGAATTGCTGTATAATGGATGTCTTATTACACAATGGGAAGCATTTTTAAATTGTCTTTGAAACATTTCTTTACTATACTCCCCTAAATGAACGAAAACATCAGCATTCTCAGCAATAAGTTGATACAATCTTTCATGATGTACATTGAATTCCCCATGGGGCTTAAGATTGTGAACTGTATAAATAATTTTCGAATGCTTTTTCCAATCTAAAAGAGCTCTCTCGAAATTATTTAACTCTTCAACTGAAAATAATTTCCAGTTAAAAATGCTTTCAGGCCAATGAATATTAACAATCTTGAATGAAGAATCATAATTTTGGTAGTGATCAAATACAAATTCTGATTTGCTGTATTTAATTATCTCATCAAAATAATTGTTTGCATCTTTTGGAAATGGTAAAAAAATTTTCATTTTTTATAATCAAAAATAAATCTTTCAACTTCTTTCTTCAATTGATTAACCTTCTCTTTAAAAACATCATTTGAAGACAAATAAAATTTTCCTTTAGAATTAACTTTTTTTAATAGTTCCAGAAACTGAATTCTTCCAGAAACAAAGCTTGCAATTCTTGAATTTTTAAATAGCTTATCATTAATTTCTAATGTTTCCATTTCTTCAAAAATTTCCATTGAATAAAGCCAATCACACCATTTAATTTCAGATGTTAGAACACTTTCATATCCATGTTTCCCTAATCTCAATCTTTTCCAAGGAACTCTTAAGATATCTGCAATTATTGCTCCATGCATAGCACCAGCAATAATTTTTTTGCTAGCATTTATTTCTTCAAGTATATTTTCAATTGTATCATTAGGCAAGATAACATGTATACCCGTTAGCTTCTCAAACAATTTCCAATTTATATTTTTAATATGCCTAAAATAGGGAACAATTGAACAATTATATTTTTTTTCATGATTACCATAATTCTTTTCTAATAGGGCTAAACAATATGCACTATCTGTAATATAAGGCGCATTGTTCAGGTATTTCGAAGAAATTGGGCCTCTAACAAATCTTATATCAACATTTTCATTACAAATAAACTGAAAATCTCTAATACCAGATCCAAAAACCACCTTTCTTTGATTTCCTTTATTTAGTCTTTCATCTAATATAGAACCAATACCAACAAAATCTACATTATTGTCGTAAGATTCAAAATCTCCTAAAAGCTTTTCCCAAATCCATGGATTTAAATCGTCACCAAAATTTCCAGTGCGTGCCTTAAAATAAATTAAATTCATGAGAGTTTCTTTTGGACATCAAAAATGCCTCTTTTCAATTGATCGGAATAATAAAATTGATCCCAAACTTCCGTTTTTAAAAGTTCTTCTAGCTTAGGATTATCTTTCTGAACGAGAACTTCCGCACCACACTTTCGCGCTTCCAGAACTGCTCTTTCACCCCCACCATTTATTTCTGCTGGAATGTAAACCAATTTCGTTTGGTTTAAAATCGCTGATAATTTTTCTTGGGAGACATAATCTAAGACCTTAACCGATTCTTTTTCCAACTCATCAATAATCTGCTGGGAATCGTGTTCATTCGTATTTCCTATTACTACTTTATTATGCCCTGGTATTTTTAAAATTTCATTATGTCTTTTATATGCTGTTAAAGCTCCTATACTTACTACATCATATATTTTATCCAAATTTTTATTATGAAATACTTCAGAATTTATTCCAAAGGCGTGGTAAACATATGGATGTGCGCTAATAAATTTTTTATACCAATTTGTTTCATACCACAAAATATCATAAAAAAACATCCAGTCTCTTTGGATATTTTTTTTTGAGCATGATATCATAATACCTCTTGGTGTATTTAAACCTTCAAGCGATCGAACATAACGATCAACAATCCAATTCCAACAACTTTTGACAATTAAAAAATCAAAGTCATTCAAATCTGTTGCTGTTGGCTTTTCATCTGCAAGATTAACCCAAGTAACATTAAATTCATCTTCAAGCAATTTTACTGCACTTGTAAAACCATCACTCCAATTATTATATTTTTCTGTATTAGTCTTCGGAATATAATAAATAACAGCTACTGTAGAAATTTCTTTTACGTGATAATTTCTAATCCTTTTTTGAATTTTACTTTTTTGAATAAATTGAAGAATCTTCTCTTTAATTAACATTCCATTCGGCAGGATAAAAAATTAAACTTTTCGATGATTTTTCTTTTGTAATAAAATGAAAATCTGGATTTGGCTTAGAAGGAAAAATTTCAAATTCCAGAAATTTATCATAAAAATCAAGCGTTTCTTTACCATCAAGTATACTCATAGAAATGGTATAAACTCCATCTAATAAATACAAATCATTAGTTTTAATTTCTATAATCATATCGTCACCCTTATTTTTAGGCAAAGGTTCTTCTATGTAGTCGTTGCTTCTCCAGGTTACAATATTTACATTTGATAAATCGCTTAATCTCAGACTAAATATTGGATTTCTGATTTCTGATTTTATACTTACTGAAATTTTAAAAATAATTTGTTCCCCAGAAGAAAACTGAGTCATTAATTCTCGCTTATCATTTAAAATTTCAAAGTAGTTTATTTTAGCTTTGTATACTTCAGGTAATATAAATTCTTTAAAAGGAGTCATTTGAAGTTTAGAAGAAAAATAAAAATTAATTCCTTTCTCAACATTTCCTTCAAATTCAATACCTCCTTGATTCATCACTATAATCTTAGTACATAATTCCTGTACAGCTGCCATATTATGACTAACAAATAAAACAGTTCTTCCTTCTCCTTTTGCAATTTCTTGCATTTTTCCAACTGCTTTCTTTTGAAATTCTGCATCTCCGACAGCAAGTACTTCATCTACAATTAGGATTTCAGGTTCCAAAAAAGCCGCAACAGCAAACGCTAATCGAACTGTCATTCCAGAACTATATCTTTTTACAGGAGTGTCAATATAACGTTCACATCCTGAGAATGCAATAATTTCATCTAATTTTGAAGCAATTTCTTTTTTAGTCATACCTAAAATGGCTCCATTTAGAAATATATTCTCACGTCCTGTCATTTCTCCGTTAAAACCTGTTCCAACTTCTAGTAAAGAAGCTATACGTCCTCGAGACTTTATACTACCTGTTGTTGGTGCGGTAACTTTTGAAAGAATTTTTAAAAGTGTAGACTTTCCAGCACCATTCTTTCCAATAATTCCTAAAACTTCTCCTCTTTCAACTTCAAAGTCAATGTTCTGTAAAGCCCAAACATAATCTGAATTACCTTTTGTCGAACGATCATTAGTATCACCAATTTTTAGATATGGATTTTCCTTACCTCTAATTTTATGCCACCATCGGTTTAAATCGTGGCTTAAGGTTCCAGTTCCAACTTGGCCTAAACGATATTGCTTGGAAATATTTTCTGCTTTTAATATTATATCTTTCATTTATACTGTATCTATAAAACTTTTTTCTGTTCTATTAAAAACTAATAATCCAGCAAAAAAAACGATTAATGCCACAATAACTGTATAAACTAACCCTAAAATTGAAATTTCACCGATATTTAAAAGCATATAACGTGAAGTTTCTATAATATAAGCCAATGGATTATATTCAACAACCCATCTCAAATTAGGCAACTTTTCTTTTATTAAAGCCATTGGATACATTACTGCTGACACATACATAAGCAATTGAACTCCAAAAGTAACAAGATTATTTAAGTCGCGATATTTTGTAACCATCGAAGAAATTATCATTCCAAATCCTAATCCTAAAATTCCCATAAATGCGATTAAAAGAGGAAAAAACAACAGTGATATGTTTATACTTAAATTGGCTCCTTTTATATAATAAAAAATATAAAATACTATAAAAATTCCAAATTGAATACCAAACTTGATTAAGTTCGAAATCACAATAGATAAGGGAGTAATAATTCTTGGAAAATATACTTTTCCAAATATATTAGCATTAGATTTAAATGTATCAGAAGTTCCATTCAAACAAGAAGTAAAATAATTCCAGACCATAATCCCTGCCAAATTAAATAAGAAGGATGGAATTTCTCCTGTCTTAATTCCAGCAACATTATTAAATATAATAGTAAAAGTAATAGATGTAAATAAAGGTTGAATTAAAAACCAAAGTGGCCCTAGAACTGTTTGCTTATAAACTGTGATAATATCTCTCTTTACAAAGAGCATTAGTAAATCTCGATATTGCCAAATTTCTTTAAAATTAAGCGAGAAAAATTTATTCTTGGGTGTTATTTCAAACAGCCAGTCATTTGTATTTTTAGAGTCCATTTAAAGGGGCATAAAAATCTTAATTTAAAAAATTAACAAGATTTTTAACATTTTAAAAATTGTTTAAAAATGTCAAAAGGCGTTTAAAAAAACACCTCTTGACTATATTTGAATTTATTTTCGTTTGATCTTATTTATCTAAAACTTCAAAAGTTGAATTCATGCTTTTGAATTCTGGCACTATCTTTTTCATCTTAGATACAATATCATCATTTTCATAAAAATCGGCAATTCCGATCAATTCATCAACTTCATTATGAAGATTTTCATACTCATCTTGAATTTCTTGCGCAATCATAATCTTATTATGATGTGTTGGAAGAGTCTTAGAAGTATCATTTAACAATTCTTCATAAAGTTTTTCTCCAGGTCTTAAACCAACAATTTTAATTTTAATTTCTTTATCTGGAATGAAACCAGCCAACTTAATCATTTTTCGTGCTAAATCAATAATTCTAACTGGTTTACCCATATCAAAAATATAGATTTCACCACCATTACCCATTGCCCCAGCTTCTAATACAAGTTGACATGCCTCAGGAATTGTCATAAAATAACGAATAATATCCTGATGCGTAATTGTTACTGGCCCTCCTTCTGCTATTTGTTTAGTAAATAAGGGTACAACAGATCCATTTGATCCTAGAACATTTCCAAAACGAGTAGTAATAAATTTTGTACCGCCTTGAACGTATTCCCTTTGGTTTTTTAAGAATAAAGACTGCACATATTTTTCTGCGATACGTTTACTAGCCCCCATTACATTACTTGGATTGACAGCTTTATCTGTAGAAACCATTACAAATTTCTTTACCTGATATTTACAAGCTAAATCGGCAAGATTTTTAGTTCCTTTAATATTAGTTTGAATTGCTTGTGACGGATTTTCTTCCATCAAAGGAACATGCTTGTAAGCTGCCGCATGGAAAACAACGTGAGGGTTATAATTTTTAAAAACTTTTTCTAAAGCTTTTTTACTTCTTACATCAGCAATTACTGCAACAATTTTCGTGCTAAAATTCATTGTCTGAGTTTCTAAGCATAAATTGTGCAACGGCGTCTCTGCGTGATCTAAAACAATTACATTTTTTGGATTAAAATTTAGTACCTGTCTAACAATCTCACTTCCTATTGAACCAGCCGCACCTGTAATTAAAATTGTTTTGTCTTTTAATTGTTTAGAAATTGATTTACTATCTAAGACTATGGGTTTTCTTTCTAATAAATCTTCAATCTGTATGTTTTTTACTTTCTGAGAAATTTCTTTTTGATTTTCCCAATCTGAAATTAATGGTACAGTGTATACTCTATAATTAAATTCTAAACATTGATCAACAATAATAAGCTGTTCATCTTTACTCAAGCTTTTATCGGCAATAATTACTCCTTCTGCTGCAACAGATCTCATTAAGGCAGGAAGTTTTTTTCTTAAAATTAAGATTGGCAGATCCAGCATTCGTTTAGATGCATTCTGATTATTTTTATCAACAAATCCAACAATTTTAAATCTAGAAGGTGTTTCAAATTTTAAAGCATTTGCAACAGAAATTGCATTTGCATCTGTACCATAAATAACTGTTCGAACAAGCTTTGTCGTAGTTTTCTCTGAAAAATACATTTCAAAAGTCTGTTTCACAATTACGCGATATAAAAATAAACCGCAAAACGATAAAACTAAATTGATAAAAAGAGCTGTATTTAAAAATGCTTTATGCCCCGTATACAGCTCAAATATTAGATTTATAAATAGAAAGAAAACCAAAACTGACATTTGAGAGAAAAGCAGTTTTATTGCATCAATATATGAGGAGTGTCTAATAATTCCTGAATACGTTCTAAAGAGCCAAAAGAAAAATATATTGACCACTATTAAGCTCGCTACAAAATAAAAATCATGAGAAGTTATAATGTACCCGATTGCAGTACCATCAAAAAGCAAATAAGTAAAGGAAAATGAAAAAAACAAAACCATTACATCAATAGCAACAATAATCCACCTAGGCAAATAACTCAAATTATTTATATTTGCCCTAAGGTTTCTTGGAGAAAAGGATCTATATAGCAAAGAGGCTATATTATTTGGTTTTTCAGTATTCAATTTAGCATTTTTTAAGTCAGTAAAATTTGAACTTTATACAAAAATACAAATTAAAGGTATTAAATAATTACTTAGTGGTGCAAATTAAACTTTAACACCTTTTTTCTTTTGTTTTAAAAATTCTAACAGATACGTTCCATAACCTGATTTAAGTAGTGGCTGAGCCAATTCTTCAAGTTTAACATCATCAATAAATCCTTGTCTCCAAGCTATTTCTTCGATGCACCCTACTTTTAAACCCTGTCTTTCTTCTAAAACTTGAACAAATTGTCCTGCTTGCATTAAACTGTTAAAAGTTCCTGTATCCAACCATGCTGTTCCTCTGCTCAATATTCCAACTTTCAATTTCCCTTTTTCGAGATAAACTTTATTTACATCTGTAATTTCATATTCACCACGAGCACTTGGCTTTATATTTTTTGCTATTTCTACAACAGAGTTATCATAGAAATATAGCCCCGGAACGGCATAATTAGATTTTGGTTCTAAAGGTTTTTCTTCAATAGAAATAGCATTTTTATTTTCATCAAATTCAACCACTCCATATCTTTCAGGATCTGAAACATGATACGCAAAAACAACACCTCCTTCTGGGTTTGCATTATCTTTTAAAAGTTGTTGCATATTTGTACCAAAGAAAATATTATCTCCCAGCACTAGTGCCACTTTATCTTTTCCGATAAATTCTTCACCAATTACAAAGGCTTGGGCCAAACCATTTGGATTTGGTTGCTCCGCATAACTAAATTTGCAGCCAATTGTACTACCATCTCCTAAAAGTTTTTTAAAATGTGGTAAATCGTGAGGAGTTGATATAATTAAAATTTCATTAATTCCTGCCATCATTAATGTTGATAACGGATAATAAATCATAGGTTTATCGTAAACTGGCATCAGCTGTTTACTTACTGCTAATGTCAATGGATGCAATCTTGTGCCCGAACCTCCAGCTAATATAATTCCTTTCATATATTTTGATTTTAGATTTTAGATTTTAGATTTTAGATTTCTTTTTGAAATTCTGCCGTATAAATCTTCAAATCATTTTTAATTTAAGCAAACATTTTTCTTAAACTTTCTTTATAATTTGGAACTTCTAAATTATAAACTGTTTTTATTTTTTCCTTATTTAACAATGAATAACTTGGCCTTTTTGCTGGAGTTGGATAAGCTGAAGATGCAATCCCTGTAACTTTACAGCTATAACCTCCAAGTTCTTTAATACTTTCTGCAAATTCATACCAAGTAATTTCACCTTCATTCGAATAGTTATAAATTCCAGAAATCCATTCTGGCGATTCAATTACATCAATCATTGCTTGTGCCAAATCCGCAGCATAGGTTGGTGAGCCTATCTGATCATTCACTACATTAATTTCATCTCTTTCCTGCATTAATCGCTGCATTGTTTTGACAAAATTATTTCCAAACTTACTATAGACCCAAGAAGTTCTAATAATAATTGACTCCGGATTTTCTTCCAAACATGCAGTTTCGCCAGCTAATTTACTTTCTCCATAAACATTTATAGGACTCGTTTTTGCTTCTTCATCTAAAGCGACTGAAGAAGATCCATCAAATACATAATCTGTTGAAATATGAATTAATTTAGCATTATTTTCTCTGGCATATTTTGCAATTAACCCTACTGCTAAATGATTTACTGTAAAAGCTAAATCTTTTTCTGATTCAGCTTTATCTACTGCTGTATAAGCCCCACAATTAAATACAATATTAGGACGAATTACTTCTAATTGAGATTGAACCATTTCTAAGTTATCTAATGTAATTTGAGTTCTATCTGCAAATACCCATTCATATTGAGGATAAGAAGATGCTAAAACTGAAAGTTCAGATCCTAATTGTCCCGTTGCACCAGTTACTAGAATTTTTTTCATTAAAATAAACTATTACAATTTTCAATAAAAGGAAGAATTTGATCTTTTTCTGAAACTATTGCTTCTTCCAGATTCATTCCCCAATCAATATTTAAAGATGGATCATCGTATTTAATTCCGCCCTCAGAAGCCTTGTTGTAAAATTGATCGCATTTATACATTACTGAAGCTGTTTCACTAATAACAGAAAATCCGTGTGCAAATCCTTGTGGCACTAATAATTGTTTTTTATTCTCTGCTGATAGTAAAACACTAAATGCTTTTCCATATGTAGGAGAATCTTTTCTTAAATCTACTGCAACATCAATAATTTCCCCTTCTAAAACACGAACTAATTTTGTCTGCGCGAAAGGCGGGTTTTGGTAATGCAATCCTCTTAAAGTCCCTTTCTTTGAAAATGACTGATTATCTTGAACAAATTCAATATTAATTCCTAAATCTTCAAATTTGGTTTTACTATAAGATTCAAAAAAGTAGCCTCTTTCGTCTCCAAATACTGTTGGTTCTACAATTACTAAATCTTTTATAAATGTTTCTTCAATTTTCATTTTTAATTTTTTTATTCACTTAAAGAAATTTATAATAACCTCTTTTATTCTAATTTTATCTTTAGTACTTAAATTTGATCCCGATGGCAAGCATAAGCCTTTTTCAAACAACTCTTCAGCAATTTTATTACCATAATATGGATATTTTTCAAAAACTGGCTGCAAATGCATCGGTTTCCATAATGGTCTACTCTCTATATTAGCTTTTTCAAAAGCAAGTCTCAAGCTTTCTCTTTCTACCTTTGTTTCTAGTAATATTGTATTTAGCCAAAAATTAGAAAAGAAGTCACCGCTTTGATTATTGAATAGTTGTACATTTTGAATGTCTTTAAAAATTTCTTCATAGAATAAATGATTATCTCGCCTAAGACGAATATTCTGTTCTAAGATTTTAATTTGCCCAAGACCAATTCCGGCACAGATATTACTCATTCTATAGTTATATCCTATTTCACTATGCTGATAATGCACAGCTAAATCTTTTGATTGCGTTGCATAAAAAATAGCTTTTTCTTTTATGCTTTTTGAGTTCGAAATTAATGCTCCTCCACTTGAAGTGGTAATGATTTTATTTCCATTAAAAGACAAAATACCAAAAGTCCCAAAACTACCGCATTTTTTTCCTTTATAAGCACTCCCAAGAGCTTCAGCACCATCTTCAATAATTGGTATTCCGTATCTATCAGCAATTGAATGAACCTCATCAATTTTATAAGGCATTCCATATAAGTGTACAGCTATAATTGCTTTTGGTTTTTTTCCCTTTTTTATTCGATCTTTTATTGCAATTTCAAGATTTTGGGGACAGATATTCCAAGTATCTACTTCACTGTCTACAAATATCGGATATGCATTTTGATACAGAATTGGATTTGCCGAAGCTGCAAAAGTCATACTTTGGCAAATTACCTCATCGCCAGCTTTAACACCTAATAAGATTAGAGCTAAATGAATAGCGGATGTTCCAGAATTTGAAGCTGCAACAAAGTTTTCATTTCCAAAGTACCCCTCAAGTCTATTTTCAAACTCCTCTACATTTGGTCCGCCAGAAGTAATCCAATTTGATTTTAAGGCTCTCTGAATATATTCTTGCTCATAACCACTTTCTTGAGACAATGATAAATAAAGTCTCTTATCGTCCATTATTAACAATCCAATAATCTGATGGATAACGAACATCATCTTCATTAACATTACTTAATGGCAATGTAGAAAACGATATCAATTTTGAGTTTTCTTCCAAAGACTCTACTGCATTTGCATAACCAGCTGGTATGTGAACAATTTTGCTGTCAGATTCGGAAACTAGAACAGTCTCAATAGTCAAGTCCTTTGAAGGATTCTCCCAATTGTCAATTTTTATAAAATGAATTTTAAAAGAGCCGGAAAGACAATAAAAATTCTTAGCGTCTAATTTATGTCCTTGCCAAGCACGAATTGGATTTTCTTGAGAATTACTTATAATATAAAATCTTTCAATATCTGTAAAACTAAAATCGTTTACATACGATATGCTTCCTCGATTATCTGAAAATTTTCCTCCCTGAATTATTTTAGGCTCCATGATTCAATCTTAAATTACTTTTGTTTAATAAATAAAATTTTGAAGAATAAAGGAGTAATAAAGGTAGAATTACAATTAAGAATACAATTGTATCCTGAACTTTTTGATAAAGAAAAATTACTACTAAAGAAATTCCTGTCTGGGCTAAAGCATAAAGGAGAGACACCAACCTATGCTGTATTTTATATTCATTACTAAGCACCTGATATAAGTGCAATCTATGAGCTTCAAAAATATTCTGTTTAAGATAAAGTCTGTGCAGAATTGTACAAACCGCATCAACTCCATAAACTGCTAAAAATAATACCCAAATAAGTGATTCTGTTTTTAGGATTAGTTCTAACACTAAATAAATTACCCAAAAAGCGATGGCAATACTACCGACATCGCCTGCAAAACATTTTGCTCTCTTTCTGTAATTAAAAAATAGAAAGACTAAACTAGCAAGCATTGCATATTTTATAAACATCCCATCGATAAAAAATTGAATTTTTGTGTTGACATACAACAATGACCCCATTACAACTAACGTATAAAGTCCTGTAATACCATTAATTCCATCCATGAAATTATAGGCGTTAATGAGCCCGATCGCTAATATGTAACTTATTAAAACTCCCCAAATTGGGAATAAAGTAAATAAGTGTAAATCAAAGAAAATTAACGTGATGGAAAGAAAATGAATTGAAATTCGAATTTTATTTGATAAACTTTGAATATCGTCCCAAAAACTGACTAAACTGACTAAAGTAATTCCTGTAAAGAAAAAGAAGTTAGTTTCAATGTTTTGAGCAAAATATAACAATGCTGCAAACCAAAAAATGATTCCGCCTCCTCGCAAAGTAATTTCTGTATGCGAACTTCTTTGATTTGGTTTGTCAATTATATTAAAATGATCTGCTACTTTAAAATAGAGCAACATTATGATCATTAAAACAATTCCTAAAATTGTGTATTGCATTTTACGATTTTACTCCCCAGTTAGTATCTTTTATTTCTTCGTAGACTTTCTTAATACCATCCTCTAAGCTGGTTTTAGCTTTCCATCCAAAACTATTTAATTTTGAAACATCCATAAGTTTACGAGGCGTACCATCTGGCTTAGAGGTATCCGTCAAAATTTCTCCTTCAAAACCAACTATTTTTTTTACCAAAATAGCCAGATCTAAAATCGAAATATCTTCTCCTACTCCAATATTTACTAATCCTTGTTCATTATAGTTTTCCATTAAATATAGACAGGCCTCGGCAAGATCATCTGCATGCAAAAATTCTCTTTTTGGGTGTCCTGTTCCCCAAATAGTAACAGAAGAGTCATTATTACGTTTTGCAGTAATAAATTTTCTTAACATTGCAGGAAGAACATGAGAATTCTTTAAATCGTAATTATCATTAGGTCCATACAAATTTGTTGGCATAACAGAGATAAAATTACATCCAAATTGATCTCTATACGCATCACACATTTTAATTCCAGCAATTTTTGCAATGGCATAAGGTTCGTTAGTAGGCTCTAATTCTCCTGTAAGCATATACTCTTCTTTTAATGGCTGAGGCGCCATCTTAGGATAAATACAAGAAGATCCTAAAAACATCAACTTTTTTACATTGTTTAAATAAGATTGATGAATAATGTTATTTTGAATCATTAGATTTTCATAGATAAAATCCCCTTTATAAGTGTTATTGGCAATAATACCTCCAACCTTTGCTGCTGCTAAAAAAACATAATCAGGCTTTTCTTCAGCAAAAAAATCTGCTACTGCTTGCTGATTTCTCAAATCTAATTCTGAAGAAGTTTTCAATACGAAATTTGTATATCCTTTTTCTTTTAATTGACGTAAAATTGCCGAACCTACCATACCTCTATGTCCAGCTACGTATATTTTATCTTGTAAATTCATAGTGTTATTCTTGGATCTTGAATATGAAGTATTCTAATATATCTAAATTAATATCTAATAGCTGATCTTACTTCATTTAACATCTTTTCTTTCTTAACATAATTAAGATCAGATATCATCATTTCTTTAACTAGTCCTGACAAATCATATTTAGGAACCCATCCTAATTTTGTTTTTGATTTAGTAGGATCTCCAATAAGCAAATCTACTTCTGTTGGACGGAAATATTGTGGATCAACAGAAATTACTTGTTTACCTATTTCAATTTGATAGTCAGGATTACTACAAGATGCAACATATCCTTTTTCTTCTACTCCTTCACCTCTAAATTCGATATCTATCCCTACTTCTGCAAATGACATTTTAACAAAATCGCGAACATATGTAGTTTCTCCCATAGCAATAACATAGTCTTCAGCAACATCCTGTTGTAAAATACGCCACATTGCTTCTACATAATCTTTTGCATGTCCCCAATCACGTTGTGCATCTAGATTTCCTAAATACAAACAATCTTGTTCTCCTAAAGCAATAGCGGCCGTAGCCATAGTAATTTTACGAGTTACGAAAGTTTCTCCTCGACGTGGTGATTCATGGTTAAACAAAATACCGTTACAAGCAAATATATTGTAAGCTTCTCTATAATTTTTGGTAATCCAAAAACCGTAAATTTTAGCTACACCATAAGGCGAACGCGGGTAAAATGGTGAATTCTCATCATAAAAGCCTTTTTCATTTTTATTCTCAGCTAAGCCACCATATAATTCGGACGTTGATGCTTGATAAATACGAGTTTTCTTTTCTAACCCTAAAATACGAACTGCCTCTAGAATTCTTAAAGTTCCTATACCATCTACATTTGCAACATATTCTGGAGAATCAAAAGAGACCTTAACATGGCTCATAGCTCCAAGATTATATATTTCATCTGGTTGCACCTCTTGAATAATTCTTATAACATTGGTAGAATCTGTCAAATCTCCATAATGTAGCTTAAAATTTACGTTAGCTTCGTGCTGATCTTGATATATATGATCAATACGTTGAGTGTTAAAAGAAGAAGCTCTTCTTTTAACGCCATGAACCACATATCCTTTTTCCAGCAATAATTCTGCTAAATATGATCCGTCTTGTCCTGTAATTCCTGTTATAAGTGCTACTTTCATTTATTTATTTATTTTTTTATTATTTATCTTAAAAGATTCAAATGTTCTCATTAACCCAACTTCAGCAACAATCGGCAATGCTTTCCCGAGAACACTAATCATTTTTTTATTACTCACTACGTAGTTTTCCGTTAACTTTTGCAAACGTTCTGAATTTAATGGCATATGAAAATAATCTCCAAATTTAGCTAGAAATTTAATAAAAGATGAATTAATATTCCATATTAAACTTTTCTTTCCTAAAGTAGAACCTAAAACTTTAATTAATTCATTAGTTGACAAAACTTCATTATCTGCTATATTATAAATACCAGAAGGAATCATTTTGTTCTCTAACAACTCCTTAATGACAAAACAAAGATTTTCAATGCTCAAAAATGAACGTTGATTTTTAAAAGCCCCTAAGGGCCAAGGTAAACCTTTAGAAACCAATTGATATAAAAGATTGAGATTACCTTTATTTCCTGGTCCATGAATCATGCACGGTCTTAAGATATAAACGCGTTTACCATAAGGAATTTTTTGGCTTATAATATAATCTTCTGCCATCTTCTTTGCTATGCCATAGTGAGTTTTAGGATTACATTGAGCTTCTTCTGTTAAAATTCCGTCAACCTCATCAGCACATGCTTTAACCGTACTCATAAAAATAAAAATCTTAGCGTCCGAAACCAAAAAACCATCAAAAAGTTGTTTAGTTAACTCAAAATTGGCATCATAATATTCATTTGGCTGTGATACATTTTTCAGGTCATGTGCCTTTCCCGCTAGATGAATTATTGCATCTGTTTTAAGATCAAACTCCTGATTGGGAACATATCTGATACTCTTTGACTCAATTTCGTTCGAAGTTCCTAAATCTTTTTTGAGATTGACCCCCACAAAACCACTAGCTCCAGTTATGGTTATTTTCATTCTAATTTATATCTTTAATCCAATACTTTGATTCATTTTCAACAAAGATACATTTTAACCAGCCTTCTATTGAAGCTTTGTAATATAATTCTTTATCAACTTCTACATAAGGCAATTCAAAAAAGTTTTTATCCATAACAATGCTGTTTCTATCTATTACATATATATTATTAGTATTATAAAAAGGATATTTTTTAATTTCAGAGTTAGTAGTAATCATTTTTTTACCTGCTCCAATAGTCTCAAACGTCCTCATTGTTAATCCTTTCTGACCTGGGTGATTGATATCTAAAATAACTTTTGAATCTTTATATAATTCTAATATTTGATTCGTTGTTAAGCTTTTGAAGCTCAATTTCTTATAATCAAATAATTGAAAAGTCTTATCAAATTTCTTTTTATAAAAATAAACTAAACGACCATGAATAAAATAATAACAATATGAAGCCAAATTATTTAAATCGCACCATTCTTTTACTTTACTACTTATTGTATATCTATCTGAATGGGCAGTGCCAAGAAAAAGCAAATCATATTTAGATTTTTCATTAATGTCCTTATATATGTTTTTAAAAGAGTCTAAATAAAACAAAGGTCGAAAATTCAAATTAAATTTTACTGCATCATCAGGATCAAAAGTAAACTTCTTTTCAAAGTATTTTAATATCTGAGTAGGGTGACTGTGATTTGTAAATGAATCCCAAGTATAAAAAATACACTCGCACTCCGGATGATCTTTCTTAAAATTTTGAAGAAAAAATTCCGGAACTACCTCACCTCTATTTACAAACAAATAATTATAAATTTCATTTTTAGTTTTTAGCAAGATCTCCCTGTAATAACTATCTATTTTTTTCTGATAAAAATTCCTTTTAACCCTTATAATTCCTTTAACAAAACTATTATTTGAAGGTCTTTCATCATAGTAATCAACTTGCGCACCAAGCTCCTCTAACTTTTTTATAATCTCTTTCTCTAGATTAAAGGTCTGGACGGAAAAGAAAAGTATTTTTTTATTATCCAGCTTATCTTTTAATATCATTTTAGCAGACCTTTCTTCTTCATTTCTTCAAGTGAAATACTTAACTTATCTTCTTGAATTTCTTGTTGCAAAACCCACTTAGAAAATTTCTCAATTCCCTCTTTAAAGTAAACTTTTGGCTCAAATCCTAATAAATTTTTAATTTTATTTAAATCCGCATAGTTGTGACGTATATCACCTAATCTAAATTTACCTGTTATTGTGACAGGAACATCTATTTCATAAGCTTTAATTAAGGAATTTGCCACCTCGAGAACATCTGTAGCTACACCAGTTCCTACATTAAAAACTTGCCCATTAGCTTCACTTTTTTCAATTCCAAGAATTGTCGCTGATACTACATCATCAATAAAAACAAAATCCCTTGTTTCTTTTCCGTCTTCAAAAATTTGAATCGGATTATTATTTCTAATTTGTGTAGAAAAAATAGATAAAATTCCTGTATAAGGATTTGACAATGATTGTCCAGGACCGTAGACATTTTGATATCTAAAAGCAACAGGGGCAATACCTATTGTTGGGCAAACAGTCATAATCATCTGCTCTTGATTCTGCTTTGTGATTCCATAAACCGAAGATGGATGTATTTTTGAATCTTCATCAGTTGCCAATAATTCCAGTTTTTGGTTGTCTGCATATGTAAGATCAAAATTTCCAGCTAACATATTTTCTTCTCCCCTATGTTTTGGATAAACAATTCCTAATTCTGGATGTCTATATTTTCCTTCTCCATAAATAGATCGTGAAGATGCTATTACAATTTTCTCGACAGAATTCTGATTATTTGCCAATATATCAAGCATAATTGCAGTACCTTGAATATTTACTTCAGTATATTTTTCAATACAATACATCGATTGTCCAGTACCTGTTTCAGCAGCAAAGTGCACAATTATATTTTGTCCTTCAAGAGCCAGTTCCCAGTCCTTTCTAGAAGTTACCGTTCCTCTGATAAACGTTACTTTATCTTTAATACTTTTATATAAGGGAGATGTTAACTCTGGAGTATCTCCATGAATTTGAGGAGATAAATTATCCAAGACTGTTATATTATATCCTTTATCAATTAATTTTAATGATAAATTACTTCCTATAAATCCGGCTCCTCCGGTAATTAATACATTTTTCATATTTTACTGAATTTTAACCCATTTCTGAGTTTCAAAATTAAATTCCTTAATTGGTTTTGCAGGTGAACCGACAGCAATAACATACGGCGGAAGGCTTTTAGATACGACTGAATTCGCTCCGACTATTGTTCCCTTTCCAATTACAACCCCTGGTAATACGGAAACAAATTCCCCTAGCCAAACATTATCATTAATTATAACTGGTTTAGCAATTAATGCTCTTTTATTCGGTATTATATTAGGGTTACTATCAAATTCATCACCGTTATAGCTACCATGCGAACAATCTGATATATATATTTTACTTGCTAAAAGTACATTACTTCCAATTATTACACTTTTCATGGCCGTTATATGAACATAATCATTCATTTGAACGTTTTCTCCAAAAAACATTGTTTGTTCGCGGTTCATTGGATAGGCTTCTAATCGACATCCAACTCCTGTGGTAAACCCCTTCGAAATTTTAATATATTTTGCTCCTCGAAGATCAATTGGAAACCTTACAAGTCTTGCTTCCTTAAAAACAAAAAAACCTCGTAATTTACAATAAATTAAATATAAAACTTGAGCAATACTATAATTATTCATTTTTTTCTAAGAAACACTATTACAATTCTTCTGAAATACTTAAGAACAGAAAAAGTAACAGCTATTATATATGTACCAATACTTATCCAATTATTTTTAAAGGCAAATTTAAGATTTTTAAGTTCCCCTTTTTCCATTTCTTTTAGATTAGCACTCAGTCCACTTTCACCAAAACCAGTTTTTCCGTCACCATAAATTATTAGTTTTTTATTATAAAAAAAACAGTTGAATTCCTGAGACACCCTAAAAAAGAAGTTTCCCTCTTCAGCATATTTTTGAGTTTCATCAAATAATCCAATTTTATCGACAATAGCTTTTTTCATTAAAACAGTTGAAGGTTGGAAAAAATTTTTAAATATTAAATTTATAAATTTCACATTTATCAACTCTCCTTCTAATCTATTTTTCATATAAAACCCTTCAAAAGCTGTTGCTAAAAAATCAACATTTGGTTTCTCTTCAAAAATTTTTGTTTGTCGGCTAAGTTTATCTGGGAACCAAGCATCATCAGAATCTAAAAAAGCAATATAATCACCCTTCGCATTTTTTAAACCCGTATTTCTAGCTTTTGAAACTCCTCCATTTTCTTGTGAAATTAACCTAATACCTATGTAATTATTACATTCAATAAATGCTTTTACTATTTTAACAGAATCATCTTTTGAACCATCATTCACGACAATAACCTCAATCAAGCCATCATAATCTTGATTAATAACAGACTCTAATGCCCTTTCAATGGAACCTGCTGAATTATACATTGGAATAATTACAGAAATCATAATCAATTATTTTATTTAATTATTCGCTCCAAACTACACGTTTAATATAGTCGGTATAACTCAAAATAATTCTGACCATTTTTTCAGACACATTTGGCATAGAATAATCGGCCACCGGTCTGAAATTACGATCTTTCCCTCTCTTTTGTTTTTGTAATTGTACAAGGGCTTGCATAATTCTCTCTGGATTTAGACCAACCATCATAACTGAAGTTTCTTCCATCGCCTCTGGTCGCTCATGAGCATCTCTAATATTTAAAGCTGGAAAATTCAGTGTAGAAGATTCTTCTGAAATTGTACCGCTATCGGATAAGACTGCAAAAGATTTCATTTGCAAAGCATTATAATCATTAAATCCCATCGGTTTTAAAAACTGGACTTCAGGTCTCATTGCAATCTGTTTTGCATCAATCATTTTCTGTGTTCTAGGATGCGTACTAACAATAATTGGAAATTTATATTTATCCGCAATTAAGTTTAGAGTATCCATTAGTCCTTTGAAGTTTTTCTCACTATTTATATTTTCTTCTCTGTGAGCCGACACAACAAAAAATTTCTCGTTTTCAAGATTAAGTTTTTCAAGAATATTTGATGAATTAATATCATTAATGTAATGATTTAAAACTTCAAACATTGGCGAACCAGTTTTAATAATTCTATCCGCAGATAAGCCCTCCCTTAATAGATATTCTCGTGCAATATCACTGTAAGTAAGATTAATATCTGAAATATGATCTACAATTTTACGATTAGTTTCTTCTGGAACCCTTTGATCGAAACAACGATTTCCAGCTTCCATATGAAAAATAGGAATATGTCTTTTTTTAGCAGGTATTGCACATAAACAACTATTTGTATCTCCTAAAACTAAAAAAGCATCTGGTTTTTCAGCTTCGAGAAGAGGATCAATTTTTATTAAAATTTGGCCTACCGTTTCAGTAGCAGTTACTCCAGCTGCATTTAAAAAATGATCCGGTTTTCTTATATTTAAATCTTCAAAAAAAATCTGATTTAATTCATAATCATAATTTTGCCCCGTGTGTACAATTATATGCTCAATCGCTTGTGAATCATCTAAAGCAGCCATAACACGCGAAAGTCTGATGATTTCAGGACGGGTTCCAACCACCGTCATAACTTTTAACTTTTTCATATATAATCTTTCTCTATCCTAAAGTGATAGTATTTTTCAATAATTAGTTAATATTTTTACAAAATACTTGGAAAAGACACTTATTCATTATACATCTAAAAAATAGGTATCTGGATCATTTGGATCAAAAAATTCGTTTATCCAAAAGTTCGTATACAATACTTCATCACCAATATTTTTAATATTATGGGTGTACCATATTGGCATATCGACGTACGCAGGCTCATTGCCATCTAAATAAAAATCGATTACTTCATCACTATCTATACGGCGTAGCTGAATTAGAGCTTTACCTTTTATTACGGCAAAACGTTCTATTTTTCTGGTATGAAAGTGATTCCCTCTTGTAATTCCTGGAACAGTAGTAGAAAATGAAACTTGTCCTCCTACACCTAAACGAATAATTTCTACAAAACTACCTCTAGTATCTGTATGTTGCGTAAATTTTACTGGAAAATAATTTTTTATATCAATATAACTACGATAAGTATTAAACAAATTAAGTTCAAATACATTATTTATAGCTGGAATTATTCCTTTATCCTGATATTGTTCTTTATACGATGTTAGCAAAGCTAGAAGGTCTGACACTTTACATTGGGAAGTATGTTCTATAACTACCTTTTCATTTCCTTTTCCTGCTTTTATTTCTCTTAGAATAAATTCAACTAACTCTCCGACATAAATTAATTTTAGGTCGGCATCAATTTCAATAGAGGGACTTTCATTTCTAGATATTTTATGACTAAAAGTTGCTATTACTGAATTATAATTAGGTTGTCCAAAAGGTCCAAAAACGTTAGGTATAATCAGTCCACTAAATTTTCCAGAAGACTTTTCTGCCCATGCAGACATCATTTCACGGCCTTCTTTTTTAGATTTCCCATAAAGATTATCCCTTTCTTCTTGAGTAGACGACGAAAAAATAACATGAGCTTTACTGTTCGAAATTTCAAGAGAACGAATTAATTTTTTAACTAACCCAATATTTGAATCGTAGATGACTTGTGGATCATTATGTCGATTAATCGCGGCAAGATGAATTATTATATCACACTTTGCTACAAATTCATTTAATAGATCATCATTATCAAAATAATCTTTCTGAAATTCTATTCTCTGAAATTCTTCCGGGTGAAGTCCTAATGTATTATATAAATGTGTGCCAACAAACCCTGCCTGCCCAGTTATCCCTACTTTTAACATATTTATGTTTATTCTTTAAAAATATTATTGATCAAATTAATTTTAAAGGACCTACTATCCTGGCATTTGAATTACATCTTCCCCAAATACTTCTTTTCTTATAAGAGGTAATTTTGATAATAATGTTTTCATTCCTTCAACACCTTGCTGTTCGGTATTATGAGAATGATAATCCTCAATAAATGAAATATCTTTTTCACCTTCTGAAAAATATTGTGCATAATTCAAATCTCTATTGTCAGCTGGAATCCTATAAAAATCTCCCATATCTTCTGCTTTCAACATTTCCTCACGTGTACATAAGGTTTCATAAAGTTTTTCGCCGTGACGCGTTCCTATAATTTTAATTTCGTTATTCGAATTACAAAGCTCCTTTAATGCTTGTGCCAAATCCCCAATTGTACCTGCTGGTGCCTTGTTAACAAATAAATCTCCCGGATTTCCATGTTCGAACGCGAATAAAACTAAATCTACTGCTTCATCTAATGACATTAAGAAACGAGTCATATTAGGATCTGTAATTGTAATCGGACTACCCTCTTTTATTTGTTTCAAAAATAAAGGGATGACAGATCCTCTTGAAGCCATTACGTTACCGTATCTTGTTAAACAAACGGTGGTATCTTTAGAGTTTCTAGATGCCGCTACAGCAACTTTCTCCATTAATGCTTTAGATATCCCCATAGCATTAATTGGATAAGCAGCCTTATCTGTACTTAAACAAATAACCTTTGCTACTTTATTTGCAACAGCCGCATCGATAACATTTTGCGTTCCTATTACATTTGTCTTAGTCGCTTCTAATGGGAAAAACTCACATGAAGGCACTTGTTTTAAAGCTGCAGCATGAAAAACGTAATCAACATTCCGTATAGCTCTTTCTACACTATTATAATCTCTTACATCGCCAATATAAAATTTCAGTTTATCACTTTTTAATTGATTACGCATATCGTCTTGTTTTTTTTCATCTCGTGAAAAAATACGAATTTCTTTAAAGTGGTCTGTAGTAAGAAATTTATTTAAAACTGCATTACCAAATGAGCCTGTACCTCCTGTTATAAGTAATATTTTATCTTTGAACATATTAATATTTTCTTCCTTTAATTTAAACGATGAAACCCTATTGTTTCCTTTCTGCTATAAAACTTAGATATTTATTCGCGACATTTTCGAATAAATAATCTTTTAAAATACTTTTCAAAGATTCTTCATCAATGATAGCATCTTCTTGAAAAAAATCTACCATTTTTTCAACAGATTCCATATGATCTATCTCATCTGAAAAAATACTTAAGCTTAACGGATATATCTTTAATAACTCAGCTGAAGTATCATTCATAATAGAACAAATATTAAGTATCTTTTTTCCTGAATACATGTATTCTATAAGTTTACTTGGCTCTTGATATTCATTATTGTTACCAATATTCAATAGAACATCAGCATTTTTTATAACTAAGTTCAATTGAGTTTTATCGATAAATGCATTCAACTTGATATGATCATTTAATAATTGTGGATATTGCTGAAAAAGTATAACCGTATCAGTAAAATCTCCATAAAAATCACAAGTAAAGTTCAAATCTGGATATCTAATCACTAATTTTTTTAATAAAATAAGCAAATTTTCTGGGGATCTTGTATTAGTACTTAAGGTTCCTAAAAAAACTATTTTTATCTTTTTCTCTTTCAAACTTTTTTCATTCGAATAGTTGTAATCAGTAGGAATAAAAACATTGTTATTTACAACTATTTTATTTTCTAAATTTGGAAATATTGACACATATTTTTTTCTAATTCTATCTGTCAATACACAATTTAAATCTGCCTTTTCAAATATTTTTTTTTCGAATGCCCTGTTTAATTTACCATAGAGAAACGTATTATTGACCTTTGCGTTGTAACTAAATGGGTCTATAGTATCTGCAAGCCAGTAAAGATTTTTATGTTTGTTTACTAACTTATAACCAATTCGATGGGCAGAAAATGTCCATGATACAGTAATTAGCTTATCAATTTTATTTTCATCAATAATTTTTGAGGCCATAGGAACGGCAGAAAATTGCCATAAAAAAGAATGATCAGGCCAATATAAATTTGACCATGTCAAATCATAAATTTTTCTAAACATTTTTTTAACTGCAACTTTAAAAGTTATTCTCTGTTTACTTATGTCCAGAGAATTGATTTGAAGATTCCCCCTAAATTTATATTTGAGATTCCCTAAAAAATACTCCGTTGTCCTATAAATTTTAACTCCTTCAATTTCCTCAAATTCTAGATAAGTATTTTTATTAGCGGTAATAACATGTACTTCTATACCTTCGTCAACCCATTTTTTTGCGATATTAAACCAACGGTAAGTATTAGGCTTAGCTTCAGGATAAAAATCATACGATACTATTAAAATCTTCACAATAAACTTATTTTAATTTTCTACTTTTTTTCTACTAAGTAACCCCCACATTAAAAATGTTGCCGACATTAAAGAGTATCTTAATTCTTCATTACTATATAACATAATCAAAACCAAAAATATAAAAGTTCTAACAATGATTGAATTAGACGTTTTTTTTGCGAAACTAATCAGCATATAAATAAATAAAAAACCAAATAAAAAACCATAAACCGCTAATATTGTCGTAATTGTATTGGTGTTATTTCCTACATCCAATCCAAAACCAATAAGGGCACGAGTGTATTTTTCAAAGAACAATGGATAATTTTTAATTCCTACACCAAAGAAAATATTATCCAAAAAAATATTGAAATTAGCTAGAACGGACATCGCTCTAGCGAGTGAGCTACCATCTCCAATGTTATCTTTTCCCATTTTTTCAAAAATCATGCTATACAGTTCTCCCGACAAAAGAACAACTATAAAACCAATCGACAGTAATCCAACAATTAAACTTTTATTTTTTATTGAGGCTTTACTTTTATTATTTGTAAACAAGAATGAGATAAAGATAATTCCTACTGTAATAAATGCGGCTGTAGAAAATGTGCTAAATAAAGCCAATATGAAAACAAAAAGATATTTTTTATTGATTTCACTTTTAAAAAACAACTCAAATAATATTGCTATATTTAAATAAATCATAAAAACACCTGGTTCCCTAAAAATGCTAGTATTCCTTACATAGCTACCGTCAGCAAAAACAATAGCAACTCCTAAATTATACATTGTTGCTCCAGCCGAATTATATTGGACTGGGAATATTTCAAAAAAAGATAAGGAAATTGACGCAATTACAAATATGATTAATGAAATCAAACTTAAAATATAAATTAGTTTCAAATAAACATCTATAAAATTTTTATATGAATAAAAATTTACAATTATCAATGCTAAAAAAAACAACCATATTTGATAAACATAGCCCCCAGAAAAGTCAAAATTCAAAAAAACGGTGATAAAAACGGAAAAGACTATAAAATAAAAGACTAAACTACTCTTAGTTAAAATCGTCAAAAACTTTAAGTTAGAAATCGTCAGTAGATATACTGTTAACAAAAGGTATATTAGGTATTTTACTGCAATATAAACTAGATTCTCGTTGGTACCAAAGTTAAAAGTATCATCAGAAACAAATATTATTATAAAAAATATAAGATAATGCATCCAATTAGTTTGATCATTTGATTCTTTATTTTTTATATTTATCATTAATTTTTTATTTATTATAATATTATAAAATCCTAAAATAAAAGTCTCTTACCAAATTCTTAGTAATTTGGAGATCTTTTATTTAATATATTAAAACCTTACTATATAATAATATTTTTGATTGAACTACTTTTTATGAGCTTGTTAAATTGATAAAAAATGCTTATCAATAATAGATTGTACAGATTGATTTTGCCCTAATATTTCAACAAACTTATTCTTTGCATTATTACACATATCCAAATATTCAGAATTATTTAAAGTTGACATTTTATTTATTGCGTTTGCCAATTCTTCGCCACTTCCATTTTTAAAAAACACCCCATTATTTAAATCAACTAATTCATCCATACCCATAATATCAGAAACAACTACTGGTTTCCCCACTGAAAATGATTCTAAAATAGGAAGCGCTGCATGAGGTTTTGAAAATGGGGAGATTAAATATAAAGAATTAGCATAGTAATCAAATATATTATCAACTAACCCAATTTTAATAATATGTTTAGACTTATTTAAACTCTTAATTAATGAATTAATTCTCCACATATAGGGATCAAAAAATAAAATAAGTCTTTTTAATTTGTTATCTGGAAATCTAAAATCTCCTCCTAGGAAATAAACCCTAACATTTTCATTTAAAAAAGGTAAAGCTTGAACAAATTGCTCAAAACCTTTTATTCGTTGCATTCCTCCCATATACAAGAAATGTTTAAAATTTGGATTTTGATTTACTTCATGCGAAGTACTTCTGCCCTTAACTACTACTGGATCATATACAATATTAGTTTTGTCTTCTAAACCAATTCTTAAAGCATTATCTCTAGATATTGCAATAATTTGATCACAATATTTATTTATGCCCCTTTTTATTATACTTTTTCTAATTCCAAAAACACCTCTAGCAAGGGGCTCTCTAATATGAATAAAAGTTTCCTTTTTATTCTTTTTTGCTGCCAGCGCCCAATCAGATATAAAAGTAGAATTCAGATAAATTATATCAGATTCTATTTTTAAGCTTGATAATTCTTTTTTGGCGAATATATATTTACTTAAAAAAAAACTAATTATATTTTTTAAATTTCTAGAAAAATCAATTATATCAAAATAAGATGCTTCACTATGAATAAAGATTCCATAAAATCTTGAATAAAATTTTGACTTCGCAATAGTTACAGTAACTCCTAATTTTTCAATATACTGAACCGCTTCACTATCAAAAACGCATAAAACATGAACGTTATTTTTTATTTTAAGTTCTTCTATGAGACCTAATAAAGCAATCAGACCTCCACCTACACCTCTTCCATGATGAATTATAAGAATATTTTTCAAACTAATTTTTAAAAAATTTTACGAGAGTAGCTCTATTAAGTGGAATTAGCATTTTTACAAATTTATAACTAAACCAAAATTTATCCTTTATTCCGTTATGGGAATTAGTTATAATTGCAAATCTTTCTTTAATATATTTTTTACTAGCACCAGAAGAAATCCCACCATATTCAAATATTGAGATAGGACTTTTAATATAATAAAAGTTATATCCTTTAATAAATAAGTTTAAAAATAAGTTATAATCTGAAGAGATCTTATAGTTTAAAGAAAATGGGGATTTAATCAATATTTCTCTTCTTACAAATGAACTTTGATGACAAAAATTGAGAGAATAGTTTAACTGTTGTATCTCTCTTGCTTTATCGAGAGATACAATTCCATTTTTTTTAATAAGAACATCACCATAAATTACATCATGATTGTTATCAACTAGTACTTCATTAAGTAACACAGAAATATCATTCACAAACAAATCTCCAGCATTCATAAAATTAACCCATTCGCCTTTTGCTAATAAAACTCCCTTATTCATAGCATCATAAATTCCCTTATCAGGTTCCGATACCCAAAGAGTAATTTTATCTTCATATTTTTTAATAATATCTAAAGTTCCGTCCTGACTACCTCCATCAATTATGATGTATTCATAACTATCAAAATCTTGACTAATTACACTCAATATTGTTTCTTCTATTGTGTCAACCACATTATAAGAAACTGTTATGATAGAAATAATAGTTTTTTTTAAATTCATGAATGGCTAATTAAAAATAGAGATTACTTTTTTGGCAAAATTCAATTGGTCTTTTTTTGTATCAAAATTAGTAATTCTAAAATCATTATTCATTGCAAATAGCAATTTATCGGCTAATTCAATTCCATTTAAGGGATTAAAAAAAATACAATTATCTTTTATCTGCTCCCTATGCAGTAGTAAATCAGACAAAATAATTACATGATTTAATGCCTTCGTATCTTCAACAACAGTGCTCCATCCTTCAAACAAGGATGGCTGTATAATTGCTATAGAATTTTTCATCAATTGTAATTGTTCTGCTCTATCAATAAATCCCAAAAAACAAAAATTATCGTCCAATCCACTTTCTTTTATTTCTCTCCTTAAACTTAAAGTATAATCTGGATTTCGATAATCATATTCTTTTCCTGTAAAAACAACTAAAAATTTATCTCCTCTTTCTTTCAGTACTTTTGCAGCCTCTATTACAACTTTATGGTTTTTATGTTTCCAAAATTGATTCGGAACAATAAAATAATCATCTTCAATAGAATATTTTTTTTTCAATTGTGAAATCTCTATATTCGAATAATTATCATCAACCATACTGACAAATCTTAATACTTCTTTTCTGTTTTTATTATTTGGATAAAATTTATTAAAATCTTCCAAGGCATTATTGCTGCTAAAAACTATTGGATATCCTTTATCCACAAGGTATTTTTGCGATGTTTTTCTAAACTGAATTTCTTTTTTAGAAAAAAGATGTGGTAGGTACCATTCCTGAAAATCTGGTATCCAAAAAAAGAAATTGTCAATATTTGATATATCAATAGAGGAGTTTATTGGATATAAATTTTTAATTCTTCCACTTCCAATTTTATTCTTAACAAGATCTTTACCTATTATTATTTTACCTAATTTTTTTATTATTCTTTGAAGAATATTAAGCTTATAATCAAAATACTGAAATTCTAAATAAGGGTAATTCAATGATTTAATCAGTTGGATAGACTCTTCAGAATTGTGAAATATTATTAAATAAGGTTTTTCAATATCATCTAGAACATTCAACGCTTTTATAATATTTATAATATAATATGTTCCACCTATCCAATTATCATTATATTGATATAGTAAACTTATTTCTTTCCTTTCAGCCATTCTACAGTGTTTTTTAACCCATTTTCAATTGAAATTTCATTTTTAAACCCAAAGCTTTCCAGCAAACTTATATCTGCTCTCCAATTTAAAGGATCACCAGGTTTCACAATCATATTAAATTTGATATTTATATTTTGATCTATTTCATTTATAAAAACAGTAGCCGCTTTTTTTATTTCCGTTTCAATTCCTGATGCTATATTTACAGCTTCTCCATTGAATAATCCTTCTTTTATAACGCAATCAATAGCACGCATCAAATCATTTATATATATAAAATCCCTAGTTTCTTTGCCAGATCCGAATAATTCAACTTCTGAAGCATGAAGACACTTGTGATATAAATCCCAAAATAATTGTTTTCTAAGATTTTCACCATAAACAGAAAATAGTCTGAGGTTTATCGTCTGGATATTGTACAAATAATAATATTCCTTGCAAACTTGTTCTGCATAAAGTTTATGCCATCCATAAGGCGATAACGGTTTAAGATCTGAAAATTCTCTTATTGGCAAAACTGATGGATTACCATAAACAGCAGCTGAAGACATATTTATATACTTACACTCTGGATTATAGATTCTAATTGCATCTAATATCTTAATTGTATTTGTAACATTCAGTTCAAAATCAAAAACAGGTTTATTCAATGATATAGGAACACTACCGTTACCACTAGCATTTATACAAACATCGAATTTAACATTTTCAAATATCGTATCGAAACTTGAATCAGATATTTCTATCTGAAAATAAAATGGATCATTATCTTTCTTATGGATATCTGCTCCCCAGACTTCATTAAATTCAGAAAAATACTTTTTAGTATGTCCACCAATAAAACCTTCCGAACCAATAATTAATATTTTCATTTTTTTCTCAAATTTTCAGGTAGTACTTTAATTACGCGAGCAGGATTTCCCCCCACAACAGTCCAGTCAGGAACATCTTTTGTCACAACGCTACCTGCACCGACTATTGCACCTTCACCAATTGTAACTCCCTTTAATATAATACAATTCATTCCTATCCAAGCATTAGACTTTATTAAAATTGGTTTTGAATTTACAACCTCCCAATTTTTATTGGTAATAAAATTTTCACCTGACTTAAAATCCACTAACTGTTGCTCAATGTCTTTTTGTCTTTCTCTATAATCTAACGAATGAGAATCATGATCATAAATGGTTCCTCCCCATGCAATAAATACATTGTCACCTATCTCAATTTTACTTCTGCAAATTAAATGGCTTCCCCCTACAAATGTATTGTTACCGACGACAATTTCCCCTTTTTGAGATTCGAAAGTAATCTGACAATTTAAAATTGTATCATTTCCAATCGAAAGATAGATTTTATCTTTCAAAGGATTATTTAAATTAATTCTAAAATCAGCTAAAAAATGGGAGCTTCCCATTATAATATAATCTTTAAAAGAATTATACCTCGATTTCGATTGGTATTTTCTTCTAATATTCAATAAAAAACCAATCATAATTTATTTAAATTATTTAATATAATTCGTATATCTATACAAAACATAAAACATTGTTACAATTATTAAAATAGCCGAGGCTAAACAAGCAGAAAAACACCACCAGAATAAACAAAAAGTTGAACACAAACTACAAATAAACTTTACGATAGATAATATAAAAAAAGAATATAAAAGTTATAAAAATAGTTTCTAAAAAAAACAATAGAACTGATAGTGTTACGAAAATCAATTCTCTCAACTAAATCTTTATTTCCTTTGCCAGTCTAGTATCTTTTAAAGCGCTACTACCTGTATATCGTTGACAGTCATTTTTTTTTCATAGCAGATTACCGTTCGTTAGTAAATACAGGAGGCGACGACAACGGTATTTCAAAGTTTTTAAAAACGAATTCCCTGGATTCTTCAAATTATCTCTACCTTTTTTTAGATTTTGAATTATACTTAAAGAAAACCAATTAGAATTAATTAATAAATCATAAACATTCAAAACTATGTTTGTATTTCTAATTGTGTCTTGCATTCCCCATGTACTTTCAACATGTAAATGCCTTACACTCATAACTTGAGGAATATAATAATAATTTCCTTCTCTTAAATTCAATAAATGTAAAGGCCAATCTCCTATGGGTAATTTTAGAATGGTATCACTAAAAACCTCATTGGGTATCGGAGTTCGAAAAACAACAGAAGCAGTAGGAACCATGTTGCTAATTGTCATATCTAGCAAACTAACTTCTCTTGCTCCTCCAATATCTAAATACAGCATAGAAGCTTTATTATAATCATTCCAATATCGTTCTTCAGAATTATGAAAGCACCCTGTTAATTTATGATTATTTTCCAAAACATCAACTTGTTTTTGTAATTTCAAACAATCTGTCCAATAGTCATCACCTTCGCAAATGGCGATGTACTTACCATTGCAATGTTTTAAGGTGTCAAAAAAATTCTTCACCGAACCTAGGTTTTTTTCACGATGAATTATACGTACTATATTGGGGTAACGCTCTTGGTATTCTTTTATAATGTTTAATGTATTATCCGAGGAGCTGTCATCACTAATGACCAACTCATAATCAAAAGTAGCTTCTTGCATCAAAACACCTTTAATTGCTTGTGCAATATATTTTTCATGATTATAGGTTATCATGTGAACCGACACTAATAAACTCATTAATATTTATGTGTTTTATAATTAGTCTTAAAATAATCAGATTAAAGTATACTATTTATTTTTTCAACTACTCTTTTATTTTTTTTTACGCCATTATATTTAAAAAACAATTTTCAATTATTTTTTCGTTATTTAGTATATCTTTTTTTTTCTGAATAATAGCTCACACAAATTTCCGGATATTTCATTAATCTCATCTCGTTAATTATTATATCCGGATTATATTCTAAATATTTCATTTCAATCAATTCTGTTTCTGTATCATATATTAAATAATTTATGATATCGATAAATTTTCTATTTTGTCCAACGCTTCCGGAATTAAATAATGTAAATCCATTATTGTTGTATTCAAATTGATGATGAGAATGACCAATAAGATAATTCCCGTCAAGTTCAACATTAGTATCGGGATAAATATATTGACTTAAAATGGTATGTGTACAAGTGTATTTCCCTAGCTTACAATTTTCAGCAAACTCCTTAATTGAATCAAATTCTTTAAAGTTCTTATATGTTTTTTTAAAAAATTCTTGTACCAATACATTTTCTCCAGGATAAAAACCATTTATAAAAGCTTCTTCATGATTGCCCATTATTAGAGTTACATTTTCTAAAGATTTTGCTAAACTTACACACTCATTACTCCAAGGTCCATAATTTACTAAGTCACCTAAACAAATGTATTGTTCGCAGTCTTTTTCTTTCTGCAACATTTTTTCAAATGCAGGAAGATTCCCATGTATATCACTAAAAATCAATACTTTCATTTTTTCAACAACTTCAATATACCCTCTTTAACATCTGTTTTTGGAGTCCAGTTATAAATTTGAACTGTTTCAGATATATCAAATTTAACTGAAGATGAATTATCTTGTCCCACAAACTTGATAGCTGTGTTAGGAATATTTCCAGCTATTAATTTTGCTAAGTCATAATTTGATACAGAATTTCCAGTAGCAGCGATTATACTATTCCCCATAACCTCATAGTTTGTTACTAAAAAACAAAGTTCCACTAAATCATCTATAAATAAATAATCCTGCTCTCTTTTGCCGTCACCAAAAATTAGAATTTCTTTTTTTTCCACAGCATTTTTACTCCAAATAGGAATTAAAGAATTGTTATTCATTCCAGGACCATAAATATACGTAGGTCTAATTATAAGAAAATTTTTACATGATTTTATAAGGAATTCTTGAGAAATTTTTGATAGTCCATAAAGGGAAGGCTGATTATAGCAACTTTCTGAATTAATAACCCTAGTATTTTTTCCGAATACCTCAACACTGGATATAAAAATAACATTAGTGAAAATAATATTTTTTAATATCTTTTCTAAAAATGAATATTGATCCAAATAATCTTGATGTGTGAGTCCGTGACTACCAATAGAAATATACAAGTAATCAAAATTAACGTCTGGAATATCATCTATTGAAAAAATCTTACAACCAGATGGTATAGAACTTTTATTTACATGATAAAATGCAAAAACATCATGCAGTTCTGCTATAAACTTATTACAGAGAGAGCGTCCTACAAAACCATTTGCACCAATTACTCCAATTATCATAGTTTAGTATAGTTATTATGCTGAATTTGCGCATTTCCCTTTAATATACTTACATCAGAATTTTCCACAACTAATTCTTTCCAATATCTTAAAATAGTTAATTCTTTAATGGTGTAAACCGGTTGTATTTTTTTTAGCAGATAATCAGCAATCATTTTCGGTTCATTAAAACCACAAAGTGTTCTAGAAGCAGTAGTTCCCGAACATCTGGCATTAATTTCAAATACATATGGAATATTATCTCTCATTCTCAACTGAATATTACAAGCTCCGAATGGTTTAATTGCCTCAACAACATTTCTGACAGCTTTTTCAATAATAGGATTTATTACAGAAAAACATTTATGTGTATCACCGTCTCGCAAAATTCTTCTCATTACAATCACACCTTTACAACTGCCATCCAAATTCACAGTTCCACAAGTATATTCATCTCCCTCAATATATTCCATAACAATAAAATCAGATATATTATTTCCAATTTTATCACTTATAACTTCAAACTCATCTTTATTTCTTGCTAAAAAAATATTTTTAGATCGAGCACCACCCACTTTTTGCTTTATAATTACTGGAAAACTTTCTTCAGTTGGAATAAAATCTTCCATAGAAACAGTTAGAGGTACAACTACTCCTGCTTTTATTAGTTGATTGTATGTTTCCTGCTTATTATCTGAAATATCAACTACTTCTGGTCGACTAACTACAACAGTAGTTCCAATCTTAGCAAAAGCTTCTCTATTTAAAGATAATGGCATCAGCTCTGCATCCAAACCAGGAAATAACAATGAAATTTTTTCCTTTTTACAAATTTCTAATAATTCTTCTATATACTTAGGACTATTTGCATAGGGTATTAAATAAGAATTATTCGTCGCATATAATCCTGCTGCTAATAATTCCCCATCTAAGGCTATAACGTTATATCCGGTTCCTTCTAATGATTTAAGAATACTTTGTCCTACGCCTCCTCCTACTCCTGTTACTGCTATATTATACATATATTATTTAATTATTTTGAACTCTTAATATTAAACGGCAAATCAAATCAACTTCTTCCAACGTTAAATCATAATACAAAGGAAGGCACAAAACTCGTTTGGAAACAGCATCTGTCACCTCCAAATCTTGGGGCTCCAAATAAGGTAACGTATTAGCTAAAGATGGATAAAAATAACGACGGGTAAAAATCTCATGACTATCCAGAAACGTTTTTATATTCAGTAGCAATTCCTCGCTTTCTATCACTATAGGGTAATAAGAATAATTTTCACTGGACTCACTATGCCAAAGGGGACGATAAGCTTTCAATCCCTTTAATTTTGCATTATAATGCATTGTTAACTCTTTTCTCTTTTCATATATTTCTTGTATATACTTCAGATTTACCAATCCCATGGCCGCATGAAACTCAGAATTTTTTCCGTTTATACCCAATTCAGCAAAAGAATCAAAACCAGAAATTCCGAAATTACGAATATAGGCCAGTTTTTTCAACAATTCTGCATCTTTAGTAATAATTAAACCACCTTCAATAGAATGATAGAGTTTCGTTGCATGCAAAGAACAGGTTGAAATATCACCATATTCAAATATAGATTTTCCATCTACCTGTACACCAAAAGCATGAGCTCCGTCATAAATCACTTTCAGATTATGCTTTTTGGCAATTTTATCAATCACCTGCACATCACATGGATTCCCATATACATGAGTCGCTAATATCGCTTCAGTCCTTTCTGTAATGGCTGCCTCTATTTTGGTCACATCTATATTTAAACTCTTCTCCTCTATATCGACAAAAACCGGCGTACATCCTTCCCAAACAATAGTAGAAGTAGTTGCAACAAAGGAAAAAGGTGTCGTAATAATTTCGCCTGTAATATTAAAAGCTTTGATTGCCATTTGCAAAGCAACTGTACCATTAGTCACATACAATAAATGATTAACTTTTAAATAGTCCTTCAAATTCATTTCCAAATCGCTTGCCAAAGGTCCCATATTGGTTAGCCATTTGCGTTTCCAGATGCCATCGACTAATTGTTGGTATTCCTCTTGAGGAGGCAAAAAAGGTTTCGTTACTGGTATCATATTTTTAAAATTAGATTTTTAATATCCTGTATGCTTTCAAATTTAAACAGATAAGCAACTAATAAATAAGTCAAAATACCAGATAAACTTCCTAAAATTAATCTTACAATATCAATTTGACTAGTCAACATTCTATCAACTATAAAAGTAATTGCCGCCATTATTACAGCAAAAATGAAGATTGGTAAGATATCTCTCATTTGTTGCCACATACTGTACTCCAATATCTTTCCCGCATAATGTGTATTAATGAATAATGCTAATATAGAAAAGATTAATTGTCCCCATAACAAAGCATAAAATCCATAAAAAAAACTTATAATTAAAATAATTGTTAATAATATTTTTTTTAATACTTCTAATTTTAAAAACAAGTCACTTCTTCCCTTAACTTCCAGGACGATCAAATTATACAAATGAATTGGGTAAAGTATTCCTGTAAAGCATATAATTTTAAAAATTGGTACAACAGCAAGCCATTTATCAGTGAACAAGAAAACAATCAAAGGTTTGGCTAACAATCCCATTAATACAATAATTGGAGTAATTATAAATAGGACCATTTGCATAATTTGTTTATAAGAATTTCTAAACCTAGGAAGATCATCCTGAACTTTAGAAAACAGAGGAAAAACCACTTTATTAAGTGCCCCTGAAATATTCCCTACAGGGAGCATCATTAAGGTATTCGCACGAGTGTAGTATCCTACTAGTGTGGGAGAATAAAACCTACCAATAACAATGTGATAAATATTTGTAAAAATAGTATCTAAAATGGCAGATATTGTTAATTTATAACCATAATAAAAATGCTGGATAAATTTATCTTTGCTAAAAATTAATTTCGGGTACCACTTCGCATTAAACCACAAAAAAAAACTTACAAAAAACACATTAACTAAAGTTGAAACAATTAAGCTCCAGACACCATAATTTAAATATGCCATTAAAATTCCAACTACACTACTAATAACTAAAGCAGGTAAACTTATAATTGCTAACTTTTTAAATTTTAATTCTCTAGTCAGAATTGTATTTTGTACAGTACCAAAAGCTGAAAGTATAAAGGTCAAACCATAGACTCTCGTTATACTTGTTAAACTAGGCTGGTGATAGAATTTAGCTATCCAAGGTGCCACCATAAAAAGAATTCCATAAATTAGAATACTTCCCGCAAAATTAAAGTAAAACACAGTGGAATAGTCTTCTTGTGTACATTCTTGAGTTCTTATGAGTGAACTCGTTAATCCACCATTAAATAGAGCGGATCCAATTCCCATAAAGATGGTTAACATACCAATAAGTCCAAACTCTTCTGGTAATAAAAGTCTAGCTAATACCAGTGATACTACGAAAGATATTAATTGACTCCCAAACTGCTGTAAAAAAGTCCAAATCATTCCAGATACTGCTTGTTTTCTAAGTGACATTTTTTTATATATTCTCTATAAATGAAGTTAATGTATAGTTACATCCTTCTTAAAACCTGATTTATTTTTTCTTTTTATCTAAAGAATAAAAAGTATCAAAAAATGTTAAAGAATTGTTGGTTCAAGATAGCAAACGTAACATCCTTGAAATATTAATCTTTTTACATAAATTAAAATTACTTTACTGCATAATTTAATAAGGACTAGTTTTACTGCTTAAATTCGTAACTTTATTTTTTACTTTAGTTAAATTAATCTATTTACTTACATTGTTATCATTTCTATATGCTTACTTATATTGAGATCAAATTATTCAAAAGTAACATATCCTAGTTTAATAAATCTATTTATGCTTTCCAATTCACTAGCTAATATTTCTTTAACTAATGAAACTAAATCAGATTTAAGCTTCCAATCTAATTTTTTTAATTTGGCAGAATCTCCAATTAACATACAAAATTGTGTTGGACGGTAGTATTCAGGACTTACAGGCATGATTATTTTAGCCTATTTCTTTGTGAGAAAGTGAATTATATTTATAACTTTGGTATTTATCTCTAATTTTCTGAACTTTGAAAGTATAATTCTTCATTGTTTTTTAAGTACAAAATTACTTAACTAAATCTCTAAAAATTTTCGAAAATAGCAAATAAAACAACATTAAAAACACTCCTATAAAACCACCCATTACAATTCCTTTTGCTTTACCAAATCTTTCTTTAGCTAATGGCAAAATTGGTCTATCTATAACTTGAATTAACGGCGTTTCTTTACGTAGTGTTACTTTAGCTAATTCTGATTGCTTAACCAGTTCTGTTAATATAGCAGTATTTGCCTGAACATCAACCTGTCGTCTCGAAGATATTGATTTACGCACATTCATTGCTGGATTTAGATTAAAAGTATTATCAGTGGCTACTGCTACACCTGTAATAGCTCCATTTAGCTCTTTCCGAATTGAATCGACTTGACGCTCTAAGATATCCATATTCATTCTAGCTTTCTTACTTTTTGTTGTAACATAAAACATTCCAACTTGTTTAGCCAAAGCTTCACAAAAATATTTAGCAAACAACTCATCTCCTGACATTACATCAATACTCGTTATTGCAATTTTTTTATCTTTCTGACCAACTGATAATCCTCCTTTTAATAAATTTGAATAGATACTCCCTATTATACTATCTTGTACGCGGGTAAACCTTTCTCTATCTGAATTCGGCAAAAATTTAATTGACTCCAATTTGGGTTTATCCGACCAGCTCTCCCTCCATTTATTATTTTGGATAAACATCTCTGCTAAAGAAATTACTTTTCCGTCAACCTTAACTGGTGTAAGCAATGTTTTCTCAACCATTGATCTTGATTTAAATAACTCAGTCAAATTTGAACCAGCAAAAATACCTCCTCCACTTCCTCCAATATCTAAACCAAATGAACTAGCAAAGCCTAGTGCTCCACCCAGACCTCCTGATTTTTCATCCTCTAATGCAAATGTTAACGTTGCAGTATAAACAGGCTTTTTAGTAAATGAGTATAATAAACCTAGAGATCCACCTATTATTCCAGCCAAAACTATAACTTTCCAATTTGACAATAAATATAGATACCAATCTCTTAATTTTTGTATTAAATCTTTTAATGATACTTCATCATTTTCAATATTTGCATTCATCAAATGTCTATTTAAAAGCAGTTACAATTAATAATGCTAAGCTAGCAAATGCTGTTCCAAGACCAGCCCATTCCCCCGCACTCATCTTTTTCTTTTCAGGCTTCTCAGGTACAACAATCTGTGAATCTGGTTCTACTCTTGGATAAGATCTAAAAAATAAAAATGAACTTGTTACGGCTGCTTTTCCATTGGGATAAATTATATAAGCCTTTCTCTTCCACCCTTTATTATCTACACCTCCAACAGAATTAATGTAATATTTAAATCCTTTTCCATTTCTATATGGAATTTCGGAAGTAAGCAAAACGTTACCTGTAACTTTTACCCCTTCGTTATACACTGCAACCTCAATCTCATCTCCAGGAAATAAGGTAACATTAGAATAATGATTTTTGTCTTTTACAATTTTTTCCCAATTGACAGGAATAGTCGTATATTTTAGTTCGTCTCTTAATTTTTTTGATAATTTAGATTTAAGTGTATCATTAGTTTTAAGATCTGATTCTTCTATAATTCCTTCTTTTTTTTCTGAAGTTTCTTTCTTTTCCAAGTTAAGATTTATGCTTTCTAATTGCTCAATCTGTTCCTCTTTAATTGGTCGTTTAATCTTCATCCCATCTAAATTAGCTATAGATGTAAGTCCTCCAGCTCTCATTACCACATTATAAACTTTTTCTTTCTTATTTGCCAGAACATATTTCCCTGGATAAGTAACTGCTCCACTTACTTTAACCATCTCTGGTTTCTCATAAACTGCCATTCTACGAATATTAATAACATCAAAAGGTCTTAAAACAAAGTTTTTAATCTGCTCGTTATTATCTGCGGTTATCTCCAACTCAACCAATTCTATACGTTTAGGATCCGCATCATCAATAGCATCAGATTTAATCATTCTAGCAATTTCAACTCTTTTTGAAGCAGAACCAGTTAATCCACCTACTTGAATAACTAAATCATTTAAAGTTAAATTTTCAAAATATTCATACTCTCCAGGATTTTTTACTTCCCCGTCTATAGTTACTTTATATTCTTCTCTAAATTCTAATATAGAATATACCGTCACTATATCTTCTCTTTTTAGTTCAATATCTGCATTTAAATCTCCTGACAAAGCAGCTCCTAAATCTACATTAACAATTTCTGTTGTTAAATCTGTTTTTAAACGGATGATTCTTGCTCTTTTACTATAAGCATCTTCTTTTAATCCTTCTGCTCTTGTGACAAGATCTGAAATCCTCATCCCTTCTGTAAAAGAATAATAATCTGGTCTAAAAACAGCCCCTTCAATCTTGATACGATTTTCGAATCGATTTAGAATCTTAGTAATTCTAAAAACATCTCCGGATTGAGGTTGATAGGAATTATATTCACTTTCGTTTATATCGTGGACTTTAAATTCTTTTCCTGTCTTTTGTAAAACATTTACCGAAGCTGTATAAGCAAATTCGTTAAATCCAGATGCGAAATTTAACAAATCAGAAAACTTCTCGCCTTTTTTCATTTCAAAAATACCTGGACGCTTAACTTCTCCCTCAACGGTAACTCTTTGACTATAGGCAGGAATTCTAATAACATCATTTTCTTTTAAGGCAACATTATCAGATTGATCTCCTTTAACTAAGAATCTATAAATATCAATATTCTTATAAACTTTATTATTTCTTATCAATTCGATGTTTCTATAACTACCATTTTTTCCAGGCCCACCTGCTAAATGCAAAGCATTATAAACAGTTGCTAATGAAGAGATCGAATAATTTCCTGGTTGCTTACCTCCTACGATTGTTACTTTTATAGTACGTATTTTTCCTAAACTAATGCTCACTTGAGATTGTCCCGAGCGAACTGTACTGTAAACTCTAGCAATAGCCGCTTTTATTTTTTGAGTAGCAGCCTCAATAGACATTCCAGAAACAGTGATTTGTCCTACATAGTCTATACTTATTTTTCCTTCTACACTTACAGGTATATTGGCATTATATTCTTGAACTCCATAAACACTAACTTGTAATTCATCACCGGGGCCAAGAACATAGTTCATAGGAGTAGCCAAATTTAAATCAGGCTCAAAATTTAAAGTGGGATTATCAAATAGTTCCGAACCAAAAATTAGTGCATTTAAAGAATCTTTTACTTTCTCATTTTTTATTTCACTTTGTTTCCTTCCAGATTCTGAAGTTTTTTCTCCGTTTTTTGATTTTCCCTCTTTACTTTTATCTTTTCCTCCCTCTTTTGCATTTTTTCTTTCATAATCATTAAGCTTAACCTTAAGTTTGTTAAACTCAGTTTGACTCATCCCCTTTGAAAGCACCATTGATTCAACCTGATCAATAGTGGCATTATTACTTTTTAGCTGAGCACTAATTTTTGCTAAATCATCATCAGATAAGTAATCAACTTTGACTGTACTTAAATCTTTAGATTTCATAATATCTTGTGCTGTTGCATTAAAAGTAATGAATGCAAAAAAAAGTGTAAGAACGTATATTATTTTTTTCATGTTTATGAGAAAATTATTTAAAAGAAATTTATTAATTATTTTCCTTTATGAGTATTGTTTTTTATAATAATCTTTGTACACCCCTGAAGTAACATTTTGGAGCCATTCTTGATTATCCAAATACCAATTTATAGTTTTTTCTAATCCCTCTTCAAAAGTCACTGAAGGTTTCCAATTTAATTCTTTATTAATTTTCGAAGCATCAATAGCGTAACGCAAATCATGACCTGGCCTATCTTTTACATATGTAATTAATCCTTCAGAAGTACCTTCAACTCGCCCTAATTTAACATCCATTATTTTACATAGTAACTTGACCAAATCTATATTTTTCCATTCATTAAACCCGCCAATATTATATGTTTCATGATTTTTACCTTCATGAAAAACTAAATCTATCGCAATTGCATGATCTTCCACAAAAAGCCAATCCCGCGTGTAATTTCCATCTCCATAAACAGGTAATGACTTATTATTTATAATATTATTAATAAAAAGAGGAATAAGTTTTTCAGGAAAGTGATAGGATCCGTAATTGTTCGAACAGTTAGTCAAAACATATGGAAGTCCGTAGGTTTCTCCGTAGGCTCTAACAAAATGGTCAGAACTGGCTTTTGAAGCAGAATAAGGTGAGTTTGGATCATAAGACGTGGACTCTGTAAACAATCCCTCAGGTCCAAGTGAACCATACACTTCATCCGTGCTTATGTGATAAAATCTTTTCCCTTCAAAATCTCCCTTCCATTGATTCTTTGCAGCATTTAATAAATTCATTGTACCAATAACATTGGTTTTCACAAATGCCAATGGATCTTCAATTGAACGATCTACGTGAGATTCAGCCGCTAAATGAAGAATGCCCTCAAAAACATGTTTTTTAAAAAGTTCATTTATAAAAATTTCATCCACAATATCACCTTTAACAAAGGTATAATTTGATTTATCTTCAATATCTTTTATATTTTCTAGATTACCAGCATAGGTTAAAGCATCTAAATTAAAAATTTGATATTCTGGATATTTGTTCACAAAATGTCGTACTACATGAGAACCTATAAAACCAGCGCCGCCAGTTATTAGAATTTTTTTCATTTTTAAATGCTTTATTAATTTAATAAATCTGAATTTTGTTTTTCTAATTCGCTATAGATATCTTTCACATCTTGCGAGTTTTCTTTCTGTAAAATTAGATTAGCAGTTTCTGTATAAACAAAAATGGTGTTTTTCAGGCCAAGGAAAGTCGTGTGCTTATCACAGCCGATGACCATATTTCCGTTTGAGTCCGTAGAATGCCCTTTTGAATTTAAATAATCGTATACGGATTCAAAAGAACCTAAGTCTGACCAAGAAAACGAAGCTGGAACAACCTTAATTTTTTTACTGCGTTCCATTACGGCATAATCAATACTTATAGAAGGAATCTCCATAGATAAAGCTAAATCAAGAAAACCATTTTGACTAGACTCCCAAACTAATTTTGATTTTTCGTAAACATCTGGTTGAAATTGTTTGAGTTCTTGCAATAAAACATTCGCTTTAAAACAAAACATACCACTATTCCACAAAAAATTTCCTTTTGCAATAAACTCTTTTGCTGTAGTCTCATTTGGTTTTTCTCGAAATGAAATTACATTGTCTCCTTCAGCTTCTATATAACCATATCCCGTTTCTGGTTTGGTAGGAATAATTCCAAAAGTTACTATGAATCCTTCATGGGCTTTGGAAACAGCTTCAGAAATAGCTTGATTATAATTCTCCATTTGATCAATTATATGATCTGATGGAGTAACAATTAAGATATCTTCTGGATTTGATGCAAACGCTGCAAAAGCAATTGCAGCCGCCGTATTTCGTGGTGTTGCTTCCACAATATTTATATACGAAGTATTAGTTTTATGCATTACTTGTCCGCTTAATTGATGATTATCAATATTTCCAACCACCATTATTTTATTAGCTAAATGACTATTCCTTTCAACTGTCATTTCAAATAAAGACTTGCCATCAAATATTTCAAGGTATTGTTTTGGCCTACTTTTACGCGAAAGTGGCCATAAACGACTTCCAACTCCTCCAGTAAGGATTACATGTGTAATATATTTATCTGAATTCATATATTTTTAAATAAAAAAGGAAATCTAAAGCCTATTGTCTGCCAAAGATCCTAAAACTCCTTTTACATCATAAATTAAACTTTTTTCTTTTTGCAAACTTGAAAAATCTATTTTAAGAAACTCTGAATGAGCTACTCCTAATACTAATGCATCAAATTTTTTTTCAGGCAGAGAATTAATAGTCTCCAGCTTATATTCTTTATTAACTTCGTCATTATTAGCTAAAGGATCAAAAATAGTAACGACTATTCCGTAATCTTTTAGTGCTTTTATAACATCAACAATTTTGGTATTTCTAACGTCTGGGCAATTTTCTTTGAAAGTAATACCAAGCATTAACAACTCCGCTCCATTAACCGAAATGCCTTTTTTTATCATTAACTTCACTATTTGTGAAGCTACATATTCTCCCATGCTGTCATTTAAACGTCTTCCTGACAAAATTATTTCAGGGTGATAACCAAATTCTTGTGCTCTTTGTGCTAAGTAGTAAGGATCTACACCAATGCAATGCCCCCCAACAAGACCTGGTTTAAATGGCAAAAAATTCCATTTTGTAGATGCCGCTGCTAATACTTCTTGAGTATCGATATTCATTAAGTTGAATATCTTAGCTAATTCGTTAACAAAAGCGATATTAATGTCTCGTTGAGAGTTCTCAATAACTTTCGCTGCTTCCGCTACTTTTATTGTTGGAGCTAAATGGGTACCAGCAGTAATTACAGACTTATATAAAGCGTCAACTTTTAAACCTATTTCTGGTGTTGAGCCTGATGTTACTTTTAGAATTTTTTCAACTGTATGCTCTTTATCTCCTGGATTAATCCTTTCTGGCGAATATCCTGCGAAAAAATCTTCATTAAATTTCAATCCTGAAATCTGCTCTAGAACCGGCACGCATTGTTCTTCTGTCACTCCAGGATAAACGGTAGATTCGTAAATAACGATATCTCCTCTTTTTAAAACTTTACCCACGGTTTCACTAGATTTATAAAGAGGCGTTAAATCTGGCCTATTATTTTTGTCTACTGGTGTAGGAACTGTAACTATATAATAGTTACACTCAGCAATGTCATTTATAAAGGTAGTACAATATAACCCTTCTTTTTTATTTGGTTTATCTAATAAAACACTTTGTAAAACATGATCCTCTACTTCTAAAGTAGTATCTGTTCCGGATTTCAAAGAATTAACTCTCGATTCATTTATATCAAAACCAATAACTGGATACTTTGTAGCAAATAATCGAGCCAAAGGTAATCCTACATAACCTAAACCTATAACCGCAATTTTCACATTATTTTCCAACTTCATATTTTTTAATTTAATCTGGTCACTACAATTCACGGCTTCGCCGTTCTCAGTCACATAACTTTGACTCAGATACCTAAAATAATGATTTTCGCGCAAATATAATATAATAACTCTAGTTATTCAATACGGTTTCCCGTAATACTCAAAAAACTGTTAAGCGCAAAAAACTAAACTCTTACAACAGTCTACTAATCAGGCTGTAAATAAATACTTTATAAAAAAAACAGAAAAAAAAATTCTATAAAAGACTTTTTATCCTGTTTATATAGCTTTAAAATCTACAATTATTTACATTTTATCTTCAATACACATCCCAATGCTTCTAATACTAGTGTATAATAATTATTAGAAACTTCTTGTACAACTGCATTTTGATTGCTAAATGCTCCCGATTCTAATTTAATTTTATCTCCAACTTGAATACTAGAAACTGAAACATCCTTCAGATTTGGAGATTTTAAACTTGTTCTAATAATTTCAATTTCTTGATCTTTTACAATTGCCGGTTTCCCTAACCAAAATAAATACCTCACAACTCCTTGTGCTTGAAAAACTAAATTACGATCTGAATCGGGTAACTGGACAAAAACGTAGGAATTAAAAAGAGGTATTTCAATTTTTTTCTTCCGATCTGACCACTGCTTTATTTGGGTGATCAATGGACAATAACATTCTATTCCAAGCTGATTAAGCTTATCTGCTACTTTCTTTTCCCATTTCGGTTTTGTATAAACAACGTACCAATTCATTTTTTTTTATTTAGGGTGAAGCAACATATCAACTCCATTTTACAAATACAAATTCAATTTATGCTCCAATACCATTATAAACGAATCCGATTGATTCTAATTGTTTGGCATTTAAAATATTTCTTCCATCAAAGATAAAAGCTGGCTTATGCATGGAATCGTAAATCCTTTTCCAATCATAAGTTGTAAACTCATCCCATTCTGTTAAGATTGCAATCGCATGTGCATCTTTACATGCCTCATAAGCATTATTAAAAACACTTAGTGCATCAAAATTATTTTCACTTGCTCTCGTTTCTAAATAATCTAAGTCACTTAACATTTTATTTTTAGAAACCTTCGGATCAAAAACTGAGATTTTGGCCTGTTCATTTATTAAATCATCAGCAACATAAATTGCTGCGGACTCTCTTGTATCATTTGTATCTTTTTTAAAAGCCCAGCCTAAGAAAGTAATTTTTTTGTCAGCTACTGTATTATATAAGATCTGAACAATTTTATTTGAAAATCTTCTTTTTTGATGATCATTCATAATAATAACTTGCTCCCAATAATCTGCTACCTCATTTAATCCGTATGATTTTGCTATATATACTAAATTTAATATGTCTTTTTGGAAACAAGAACCGCCAAACCCTACAGAAGCTTTCAAAAATTTAGGGCCAATTCTACTATCCATACCAATCGCTTTAGCCACTTCATTTACGTTTGCCCCTGTTTTCTCGCAAAGCTCTGACATCGCATTTATTGAAGAAATACGTTGTGCTAAAAATGCATTTGCGGTTAGTTTAGATAGTTCAGATGACCAAACATTTGTTGTCAAAATTCGATCTTTGCTTACCCAATTCGAATAAACTTCTACTAATGAATTAATCGCTTCTTCTCCTTCTTGGGTTGTGTCTCCACCAATCAAAATTCGATCTGGGTTTAATAAATCTGTAACCGCAGTTCCTTCTGCTAAAAACTCTGGATTAGATAAAATTTGAAATTGAACACCATTTCCTGTATTATCCAATATACTTTTAATTGCCTCAGCAGTTCTCACTGGAAGAGTTGACTTCTCGACTACAATTTTATTTTGTTTTGCAACCCTTGCAATTTGTCTAGCACATAATTCGATATATTTTAAATCTGCTGCCATTCCTTTTCCTTTTCCATAAGTCTTGGTTGGTGTATTTACAGAAATAAATATCATTTGAGCTTCGTCTATTGCTTTATCTACATCAGTAGAAAAAAACAAATTTCTACCCCTTGCTTCTGCTACAATTTCAGAAAGTCCAGGTTCATATATTGGAATATTTTCAGGATTTGGATCATTCCAATCTGCTATTCTTTGTTCATTTAAATCAACAACCGTAACCTGAATATGGGGGCATTTTTGGGCAATTACTGCCATCGTCGGCCCTCCAACATATCCTGCACCAATGCAGCAAATTTTTGTAATTTTCATTTGATCTATTTTATCTTGATCTTAAATTTATTTTAAATTATTCCAATACCATTCGACAGCTTCTTTTAATCCGTCTTGCAAAGAATACTTTGGATTGTAACCAAGATTTCTTTTTGCTTTTTCGATACTTGCTAAAGAATGCGGAATGTCTCCTACTCGATTTTCGCCATAAACAACTCGAACATCTTTTATTTTTGGATCAAAATCTGATAAATATTCTTTTAAATATCTAACTAAGTCATTTAATGTATTTCTGTCTCCAAATGCCGTATTATAAACAGTATTAATTGCTTCTGCATTTTGACAAGTCATTGCCAATTCATTCATTTGAATCACATTGTCTATATAAGTAAAATCACGAGAATAATTACCATCTCCATTAATTATTGGGCTCTCGTGGTTCATAAATTGCTTGACAAACTTTGGAATTACAGCTGCATAAGCTCCATTGGGATCTTGCTTTCTTCCAAAAACATTAAAATAGCGAAGTCCGATTGTTTCTAATCCATAAGTCTTGCTAAAAATTTCAGCATAAAGTTCATTCACATATTTTGTAATTGCATAAGGAGACAATGGTTTTCCGATCACATCTTCTACTTTTGGCAATCCTTGAGAGTCTCCATAAGTAGAAGAACTCGCCGCATAGACAAATCTTTTTACTTTACCATCCCGTGCTGCTGTAAGCATATTTAAAAATCCAGAAACATTCACATCATTAGTAGTAATTGGATCTTTTATCGACCTAGGAACAGACCCTAAAGCTGCTTGATGTAAAACATAATCTACCCCTTCAACAGCTAAATTACAATCATGTAAATTTCGGATATCACCTTCAATTAACTTAAAATCAGAGTTATTTAAAAAATCTTTTAAATTATAACGATGGCCTGTAGAAAAATTATCTAAACAAACGACTTTATAGCCTAAGCCTAAAAAATACTCAGTCAAATTTGAACCTATAAATCCAGCTCCTCCTGTAATCAAAATTGTATTCTTTACCCTGCTTTCCATTTGTCAAAGTTTATTTTTTTCTAATTCGGTTTAAAAATGCTTTCCATAATCCATCTTTAACTTCCTCTTCATGATAACCATTCGAATAAGCTCCATAACCATATCCGTAACCACTACCGTATTTTGCTTTATTTTCATAACCATTCAATACAATGCTCACGTTTGTTAACTCTCCACGTTTAAGTCTAGTATTCAACAACGTTATCATATCTTTCTTAGTATAATTTTGTCTTACAATATACAATATTACATCTGCAAACTGAACCAGTTCTAACGAATCTGCTACTAAACCAACTGGAGGAGTATCTAAGACTATATAATCATATTTTTGCTTCAATTCATCAATCAATTCCTTCATTCCATCGCTTAAAATTAACTCAGAAGGATTCGGAGGAATTGGCCCTGAAAGTATTATATCTAAATTAGGAATTGGTGTCTCATTAGTAATTTCTTCTAAATTATTTTGTCTTATTAAATAATTGACAACTCCTAGAGATGATTTCAGTTGAAATTCATCTGCTAATCTTGGTTTTCTTAAATCCAGACCAACTATTACTGTTTTTTTCTCGCTTAAAGCAAAAACCGTAGCGATATTTATAGAACAGAACGTTTTTCCTTCTCCACTAATTGAAGAAGTAATCATTAACGTTTTTGATCCATCAACTTTTTGTTTTTTATATAAAAACTGAAGAGAAGAACGTAAGCCCCTAAATGATTCCGAAAGAGCAGATTTAGGCTTATCAAAAACCGCTAAGCTTCCTGAATCTTTATTAATACCAATTATTCCAAGCAATGGGATTTGTGTTAATTTACTAATGTCATCACCATTCTGAATTGAATTATTAATGAAAAATATTAATAGAACAAATAACAAAGGCACTAAAACCCCTAAAAACAAAGCCATTACATAGTTAACAGAAGTCTTAGGCCCGATTAAACCTCCACCAATATCTTTTGCAGGATCAATAAAATGAATATCTGATAAATTAGATGCTCTTACAATTTCTGCTTCATTTCTCTTTTGAAGAAATTCTGTATAGATATTGTCATTTAGATCATATTTTCTTTTTATTTTCAATAATTCCTGTTGTTCTTCAGGAAGTTTTTTAACTGTACTTTCTGCCTGACCAATTTTGGCATTTATTAAAGATAAATCATATAATAAAGAAGCTTTTGCAGTAGCAATATTCTCCTGAAGAACATTTTTTACTGCCACCATTTGATTATCAAAATCTTTGAATATTTTTTCACTCTTTACAGCATAAGCCATTTCAGATCTTTGAGTAGACAGTGCAATAAGCCTACTCACATTAGCAATAATATTTGGATCTTCGATTCCAGCAACAGAAGGGGCGGGCAATCTAGAATAATCAACGCTACTATTTAGGTATGCTTTTAAAGAGTTATAATAAGCAATTTTTCTAGCTACTTGATCCTTTTCAGCATCAAAATTCATTATTTTCTCTGAAACTTTAGAACCGCCGTCTTGTATTTCGTAAATATTTTTATCTTTTTGAAAGGATTTCAGCTCATTACCAGTCTGCTTCAACTGAGATTCCATGGCTACTAAAGTACTGTCGATAAATCTAATAGTATTTGTGGCAAATTGGTTTTTTCCATCAAGCTGCAACTTAATAAGCATTTTTACGGTAGCATTCAGATAGTCAACCATTCTTGCTTTATTTGTTCCTTGCATTGACAAAGTCAATAACGATCCCGCACTTTTGCCTGCATCTACATTTATGCCTTTATATTGAGAAACAGTTCCATCAAAATCATTAAATCTTACAAAGTATTCTTTACCCTTATAAAAGCCAGGATTATCTATTATTTGAAGTTTCCAATCTAAAAATGGCAGATTAACATGCTCCCCTACTTTGTATTTTTTAATAAAAGTTGTAGGCTGTACTGATGTGTTAGTATAAGAATTACTGCTATAAGTAATTAACGAAACAGAATTAACTTCAAATGCTATCTGAATTTGATACTCATTTTCGCTTAAAAATTTTATATTAATTAATGTATTTGCAAGCTGTCCCTTTGTTTTGTCAATATCTACATAAAACGGTACAGCCCCATATGAATCTATTAAATTATATTTTCCTTGCTCTAAATAATCAATATAAAATTGAAGTTTATCTACAACCAATTCATTGTGAGATCTTGATTGCAAAACTGTAGAAATACCATTTACCTGATCCGAAGTTCCTCCCCAATTAAAGACCAAACTAGTGTTTGAAGTAAAAAAAGGATTACTTTCTTCTTTAATAGAAATCATCGTCTGCATTCCATAGATTTTTTCTTTACGAATGTTTATTTGGTAAGCTATGGTGAAAGCAACAATCAAACTTGCAAGAAACCATTTCCAGTAACCTACAATTTTCAACAGAAACCCTTTAAAATCAAAATGAGAATGATTTTCAAAAATGGCAAAATCTTTAATGTCTAACATTCTAAAAATCTATTTTTTTTATTTTATAATTAGATAAACTGTTGTTGCCAAAGACAATAATGTAATTATTGTTGATATAGACTGTATCCCTGTTTGACCTGTACCCCAAGTTTTTTGTCTTAGTGGTTTTACATAAATATAATCATTTGGCTGTAAATAATAATAAGGTGATTGCATTACATTCACATCTGTAAGATCAATATCATGCATTTGAACACCCGTTGGACTCTGACGAATTATGGTTACTTCTTTTCTATTACCAACTATCGTAATATCTCCAGCATTCGCAACAGCTTCTAAAATATTTACATTATCTTTAAATAATATTTTTGTCCCTGTACTTCCAACTTCTCCATTTATAGTATATCTAAAGCCTGCTAATTTTACTGTTACAAAAATATTTGCTTCGCTTTTAAAATATTCTTCTAGTAATTTCTTTTCAATTTTTATTCTTGTCTCTTCAAGAGTATATCCAATTACATTAATTTCTCCAAGAATTGGCATTCTTATATTTCCGTGATCGTCAACTGTAAATCCATCAAAGTATAAACCAGATTCACTTTTCCCTGCCTGACCTTGACCAGTTTCCGATTCTGTTGTATTAAAAATAGAGACTAATTTTGAGTCTATTGCCTTTATATTAATTCTTAAAATATCATGTACCTGCAGTCTATAGGGTTTTGATTCTACTGCTACAATCGCTCCTTGTTCCCCAGAATCATTTTTATCCTGAACGTAAACCAAATCTTTGATTGGAATACACGAGGTAAATAATGTAGAGATTAATAAGAATAGAAGAAAGCTGTTTTTTGTCATTCGTTCAATTTTATGGTAAGTATAGATTTTTGTTTAGCGTATACAGAAACCTAACTTTTATTTGGGGTTTAGTTAATTATTTTTAAATGTTTTTTCGAAAGGCACTCTATGTAATATACTACGCCCAAGTGTTATTTCGTCTGCATACTCTAATTCATCTCCAACCGATATTCCTCTTGCAATTGTCGAAATTATAATCCCAGAATCTGCAATTTGTTTATAGATATAAAAATTTGTTGTATCTCCTTCCATAGTTGAGCTTAAAGCAAAAATAATTTCCGTTACATTTCCAGATTTTACTTTTGTTACTAAACTAGAAATATTTAACTGATTGGGACCAATTCCTTCAATAGGTGAAATTTTCCCTCCAAGCACATGATATATCCCTTTAAATTGTCCCGTATTTTCTATCGCCATAACATCTCTAATATCTTCTACAATACATATTGTTTCATGATTTCTAACTGGATTAGCGCAAATCTCGCACATTTTAGTATCAGAAATATTATGGCAACTTTCACAAAACTTAATATCCTCACGCATTTTCAATAATGCTTGAGATAAAAAAGCTGTTTGTTCTTTAGGTTGCTTTAACAAATGAAGAACTAATCGAAGTGCCGTACGCTTACCTATACCAGGCAATTGTGACATTTCGTTTACCGCTTTTTCAATTAATTTTGATGAAAATTCCATGACGACAAAAGTAATACTTTTAATGGTTTAGCCTACATTACAGCCATTAAATTCAAAGCTTAACACTAACGAGAATTTATTACGAAACACCTTTCTTTTCAATGTTAAAATGAAAGTGACAAATAATATTTTAGTATTGATTTGTAGCCAACAAAACTAATGTACAAGCTACCTCTACTTGAATATCATTTAATTCTAGTAATTGGTACAACTCTGGGTTTTCTGTTCCTGGATTAAAAATCACTCGTTTAGGATGTGACTCAATAATATAATTATAATAATCTCTCTGACGAATAGGATTTAAATACAAAGTGATGGTATCAATATTTTTAACTGGTATCGCTTTAGTTTGAATTTTTACTCCAGCAACTTCTCCTGCTTTTTGTCCGATTGCTAAAACAGAATGTCCTTTTCCTGCCAGCATATTTACTGCTCTATAAGAATAACGTTCTGGATTTGTAGATGCTCCTATGACTAATGTTTTTTTATTTTTCATTGTTTTTGTTTAGACTGCAAAAGTAATCAAAAAGAACGATTTAACTTCATGTCTTTGATTCAGAATAAACAGCAATAAAAACATTATTATAACATAATTTCACATAAAAACATCAAAAAATAATTACATTTACTTCAACCAATCAATATAATATGGAATTATTTATTTACTTATTTGCTGCCTTGTTCTCAGTGCTAAACCCAATTGGAACTGTACCTATTTTTGTCGGATTAACACAACACGACTCTCAAAAAGAAAGATCACGAATCTCTCTTTGGACCGCAATCAATGTTTTCATCATATTATTGGTTTCTTATTTCATTGGCCAATATGTTTTAACTTTTTTCGGAATCAGCATAGACGCCTTAAGAATTGCGGGCGGAATTGTAATTGTAAATTCTGGTTTTTCTTTACTTTCTGGAAAATTCAACAAGAAACGAGGAATCAATAAAAAAATTGAAAATGAAGCGCAACACAGAAATGATATCGCATTAACACCTTTAGCAATACCAATGCTTGCTGGCCCTGGATCGATGTCTCTTTTAATTGCTTTTTATCAAGAGCATCATGAAATAAACGAAATTATAATTTCATCATTAGCGATTCTAGCAATTGCTGTAGCGATTTTTGCTATTTTAAAAAGCGCTCATTATTTAGCTAGAATTTTAGGAGCATCTGGAATTGTCGCTATTTCAAGAATTGTTGGTTTTATCGTTATTTCTATCGGAATTCAATACATAGTAAGTGCTATAGTAAATATTATAAAAGGAAATTTTTAACTCCAAAATGTTTTTAAAAAGAAAGGGATAAAATCAAGTATGATTTTATCCCTTTCTTTTATTAGATCTTTTATTTTAACTTCTCGGCAAGAAAACTTCAGCCATCATACATCTTGCACTTCCTCCGCCACAAGCTTCAATTGTATCAAGGCTTGAGCTTAAGATTTCTGCATGATTTTCCAATTGAGCAATCTGTTTTGGAGTTAAGATCTGGTGTGCAGAAGCACTCATAACAATATATCTCTTATCATCTTTTCCGCGAACTTCTAACATATTTCCTGCAAAATTATTCACTTGGTCTTCTGTTATTAAAATAACTTCCTTTTGATCTTGTTTAAGATTATCCAGAACCATTTTTCGTTCTTTCTTATCATCGATAGAATCTGCACAAATAACAGCAAAAGTTTCACCTAAACACATCATTACATTAGTATGATAAATTAGTTTACGCTCGCCATCAACCGTTTGAAAAGCTTCAAAAATAACAGGAGCATAATCAAAATCTTCACAGAACTCTATAAACAATTCTTCGTCTGCTCTTGGAGATAACGCGCAATATGCTTTTCCATTAGCTCTATCTAACAACAAACTTCCTGTTCCTTCTAAGAAAATGCCATCTTCTTCTGCTGAAGTATAATCCATGATATTAGAAATTTCGAATCCTTTTTCTTCCAAAGTATCCAAAATATCTTCACGACGTTCTTGACGACGATTTTCAGCAAACATCGGATAAAGGGCCACATCTCCATTTTCATGAAATGAAACCCAATTGTTTGGAAAAATACTATCAGGAGTATCAGTCTCTAAATTGTCATCAACAACAGTAACATCTACCCCAACCGTTCTTAATTTTTCAACAAAAGCATCAAACTCCTGTTGCGCTTTAGCATTAACGGTACTTGGTAAAAGTCCGTCTAATACTTTTTGATAATAATTATTTACAGCCGTCTGTTCATTCATCCTGAATGCAACTGGGCGAATCATCACGATAGCATTAGTAGTCTGTATCATTCTTTATTTTTTTGTTTCAAGTTTCAAGTTTTTCTAGAAGACTGAAATTTAAAATTGTTTTTTTTTAGTCTCTTATTAATGGAAGCGTTGAACATCTCAACAAACCTTCTTGCTTTGAAATTTCAGCATATGGAATTTCTTCAACAGTAAAACCATTTTCACGAAGCCAATTATTCAATCTCGTGAAATTCTTTTCAGAAACCACCACATTTTCATCAATTGAAAATACATTCGAAAACATATTATACATTTCGTTTCTTTCAATATGGAATAGATTTTCTTTCCCGAAAAGCTTCACTAAATAAAGATAATCTGCCTCCTCACGAAAACCTCTTTTATAAATAATACCTTTATTTTTTCCAACCGGCTGAAAACAACAATCTAAATGCAATGCATTATCTCTTGCTTCTAATTTAGATTTTACCAAATCAAATTCTTTTACAATCTTATTAGGAAATAACGATTTGATATAGTTCACACCATGCATATTGGTTCTTGCTGTAATGTAGTCTTTATAGTCACTTCCTTTATAAGTTCCGATAAAAATATGATCATTCCAAAGCATAACATCTCCTCCTTCAATATGAACTTCTTCTGGAGGGCGAACTACTTTTAATGGATCTATCTGATCAATTACATATTGAATAGCATCTAATTCGCGTTCTCTATCTGGAAGAATATTCGATTTCACAAAGATATCATCAATTACGAATCCAATATCTCTTGCAAAAATCTGATTGTAGTTTTCAATCATTTCCGGACGATAAACTGTAACATCATATTTCTGAAAAACAGCATTAAAAGCATCCATTTCAGCAACCATATCTTTTTCTAAAGGATAAGTTCCCGCCTTAATATGTTCCAATGATTTAGGATCATAAGCCTCTTCTATAGTTGGAGTTGGTCCATTATGAACAGCAGAACCCAAAACTACAGCACGAAGTCGAGACGTTTCGTTCTTTACATTTAATTGCAACATAACTCTATTGTATTTTGAGCAAATATAAAAAAAGCTTCACAGTTAAGTGAAGCTTTCGTTTTTTATTTATTAGACTTAAACTCTCGTAAAGGATGTCCTGTATAAATTTGTCTTGGTCTTCCAATTGGTTCTTTGTTTTCACGCATTTCTTTCCATTGCGCAATCCAACCTGGCAGCCTTCCAATTGCAAACATAACAGTAAACATATCTGTTGGAATTCCTAAAGCTCTGTAAATAATTCCAGAGTAGAAATCAACGTTTGGATATAGGTTTCTTGCTTTGAAGTATTCATCTTCAAGAGCAGCTTTTTCTAATTTTCTTGCGATATCTAAAATCGGATCTTCAACACCTAAAGTCTCTAATACTTCTGTTGCAGCTTTTTTGATAATTTTAGCTCTTGGATCAAAATTTTTATAAACTCTGTGCCCGAATCCCATTAAACGGAAAGGATCATTTTTGTCTTTTGCTTTCGCTAAGAATTTATCTGTATCTCCACCGTCTTTATTAATTTCTTCAAGCATTTCAAGTACAGCTTGGTTTGCTCCACCGTGAAGTGGCCCCCATAAAGCAGAAACTCCTGCAGAAACTGAAGCAAATAATCCTGCGTGAGAAGAACCTACCATTCTAACAGTAGAAGTAGAACAGTTTTGCTCGTGATCAGCGTGAAGGATAAATAATTTATCTAAAGCATTTACGATTACCGGATTTGCGGCATAAGGACCAGTAGGCAATTTAAACATTAATTGCATAAAGCTTTCTACATATCCTTTTGTATTATCGTAGTAGTTCAAAGGATAACCCATAGATTTTCTATAAGTCCATGTAGCAATTACAAGAAACTTTGCCATTGTTTTACAAATAGCCTCGTACATTTCTTTTTCATTATCAACATTAACTGCTTTCGGGTTGAATGCTGTTAAAGCACTTGTTAAAGCAGATAACACTCCCATTGGGTGAGCCGTTTTAGGAAAACCGTCAATGATATTTTTCATTTCTTCGTTTACCAAAGAATGCTTTTTTATACCATTTTCAAAATCTTCTAATTGTGAAGCTGTAGGCAATTCACCAAAAATTAAAAGATAAGATACTTCTAAGAAATTAGCTTTTTCTGCAAGATCTTCAATTGAGTATCCTCTGTAACGCAAAATTCCTTCTTCTCCATCTAGGAAAGTGATTTCGCTTGTACATGATCCTGAATTTTTATAACCTGGATCAAGGGTAATGAAACCTGTTAAATCACGTAATTTGTTAATATCGATAGCTGATTCGTTTTCGCTTCCTGTGATTACTGGAAGCTCAATCTTTTTACCATCTATTTCTAATGTAGCTATTTTTGACATAATATACTGGAAATAATTCTTTAAATAATAATTTATCAAATCTAATGAATTTAAGACTAATTAAAAAAAGAATACTGCTATGAATTTGTTAAAACTCCAAAAAAAAACCATTCATTAAAAAATGAATGGTTTATCTTAATATATCTCTTATGATTATTTAATCTTAAAAGCATTTAAACCTGGAAAATAAGCAGTGCTTCCTAATTCTTCTTCAATTCTTAACAATTGGTTGTACTTTGCCATACGATCTGAACGAGAAGCAGAACCCGTTTTAATTTGACCACAGTTTAAAGCTACAGCTAAATCTGCAATTGTATTATCTTCAGTTTCTCCAGAACGGTGAGACATTACAGATGTGTAACCCGCGTTTTTCGCCATGTTTACAGCTGCAATAGTTTCAGTTAAAGTACCTATTTGATTTACTTTTACCAAGATAGAGTTAGCAATTCCTTTTTCGATACCAGTAGATAAACGAGCAACGTTAGTTACAAATAAATCATCACCTACTAATTGTACTTTATCACCGATTTTCTCAGTTAAAGCTTTCCATCCATCCCAGTCATCTTCATACATACCATCTTCGATAGAGATAATTGGATATTTAGAAGCTAATTCAGCTAAGTACTCAGCTTGTTCTTCAGAAGTTCTAATTTTTCCAGTTTCACCTTCAAATTTAGTATAATCGTATTTACCGTTTACATAAAACTCAGAAGCCGCACAGTCAAGAGCAATCATAATTTCGTCACCGAAAGAATACCCTGCTTTTTCAACTGCCAATTTGATAGTATCCAAAGCATCTTCAGTTCCGCCAGCCAAGTTTGGAGCAAAACCTCCTTCGTCGCCAACAGCAGTACTTAAACCTCTATCATGTAATACTTTTTTCAAGTTGTGAAAAATCTCAGTTCCCATTTGCATTGCATGTGTAAAAGAAGTTGCTTTTACTGGGAAAATCATAAACTCTTGGAATGCGATAGGCGCATCAGAGTGAGAACCACCATTAATGATGTTCATCATTGGAACAGGCAACGTATTAGCAGAAACACCGCCCACGTATCTGTATAATGGCAAACCAAGTTCGTTAGCAGCAGCTTTTGCAGCAGCTAAAGAAACTCCTAAAATAGCATTAGCTCCTAATTTAGATTTATTTGGAGTTCCATCTAAATCAATCATTAATTGGTCGATTGTGTTTTGTTCGAAAACAGAAGTTCCAACTAACTCTTCAGCAATAACGGTATTTACATTATTCACTGCATTCAAAACACCTTTACCTAGATAAGCTTTACCTCCATCACGTAATTCAACAGCTTCGTGCTCTCCAGTTGATGCTCCAGATGGAACAGCAGCTCTACCTAAAACCCCATTTTCAGTTACTACATCAACTTCAATAGTTGGGTTTCCTCTAGAATCAAGAATTTGTCTTGCGTGAACTTTAATTATAATACTCATTATTTTTGTTTTTTATTAATAAATTATATTTTTTTTTCGAAATTATAAAAATATTTAATACTATAAACGCATTGTAGTCATTAAACACCTTTATTTATTAACTACATCGTTTTAGACTTTGTCGCTTTTAATATTCTCAACAAATTGGTCAAACAAATATGACGAATCGTGTGGCCCTGGACTAGCCTCTGGGTGATATTGAACTGAAAAACAATTTTTATTCTTCATTCGCATTCCCGCAACAGTACCATCATTCAAGTGAACATGCGTAATTTCTAATTCTGGATGATTTTCCAATTGCTCTCTCTTAACCGCAAATCCATGGTTTTGAGATGTTATTTCGCCTTTACCTGTAAGGATATTTTTTACTGGGTGGTTAATTCCACGGTGTCCATTAAACATTTTATAAGTCTCAACACCATTAGCCAAACCAATTACTTGATGTCCTAAACAGATTCCGAACAATGGCTTATTATCTGCCAAAATCTCCTTCGCAACCTGAATCGCTCCAAACAAAGGATCTGGATCTCCAGGCCCATTTGACAAGAAGTATCCATCAGGATTAAACTCAGACATATCTTTATAAGTTGAATCAAACGGATACACTTTAATGTAACAATCTCTTTTAGCAAGATTTCTCAAAATATTCTTTTTGATACCAAGATCTAAAGCTGATATTTTATAAGTAGCATTTTCGTCGCCAAAGAAATATGGCTCTTTAGTTGAAACTTTAGAAGCCAATTCTAAACCTTCCATATTTGGAACATTAGCCAGCTCTTTCTTTAAATCCTCGATTGAAGTTCCATCTGTACAAATTACTGCATTCATAGCGCCATTATCTCGAATGTAGCTTACAAGTGCACGCGTATCAACATCAGAAATACAGATTAAATTTTGTTTCGCAAAATAATCCTCTAAACTTCCAGAAGCATTTTCTCTAGAATAATTAAAACTAAAGTTTTTACAAACTAAACCGGCAATTTTAATACTATCAGATTCAACTTCAGAATCATTAACACCATAGTTTCCGATATGTGTATTTGTAGCAACCATTATTTGCCCAAAATAAGAAGGATCAGTAAAAATTTCCTGATACCCAGTCATTCCTGTATTAAAACAAACTTCACCAAAAGTTTTACCGCTAATTCCGATAGATTTTCCGTGAAAGATTGTTCCGTCACTAAGTAATAAAATGGCGCTTTGTCGTGTTGTGTATTTCATTATTTAATTTGTATTGTTTTTTAATCAAGTTATAA
>Ga0308157_10000781_pt1 | contig 87072 bp, 91 predicted proteins | sample PhyBR1_FD_201035 | JGI IMG/M metagenome (GOLD analysis project Ga0308157, IMG submission 201035) | Phyllosphere microbial communities from UC Gill Tract Community Farm, Albany, California, United States - DLSLB.R1 | ecosystem: Host-associated > Plants > Phyllosphere > Unclassified | place: USA...
ACAGTCGTGCCGTGCACGGCTTGGGGTTCAATCATGGAGCTTTCGGTCACGCCGCGCCGGGGGCTGCGCAGGCCGCGAGAGCCTGGGCATGCAGGTTTTCCAGCGTGCGGCGGTAGATGTTGGTCAGTGGCGCGATATCGGCCAGGACGATATTTTCGTCTATCTTGTGGATGCTCGCATTCGGTGGGCCCATTTCTATGACCTGATCGCAGATCTGGGCGATGAAACGCCCGTCGCTGGTGCCGCCCGTGGTCGAGAGTTCGGTCTGCAGGCCGGTCTCGGCGGCAATTGCCTGCTGCACCGCGTGGACCAGGCTGCCGGGTGTGGTCAGGAACGGCTGGCCGCCAATCGTCCAGTCAAGCGTGTATTCCAGGCCATGGCTGTCGAGTATCGCGGCGACGCGCGCCTGCAGGCCTTCGGCCGTCGACTCGGTGCAGAAGCGGAAATTGAAGTCGACCACCACGCTGCCCGGAATCACGTTGCTCGCGCCCGTGCCGCCATGGATATTGCTGATCTGCCAGCTGGTCGGCGGGAAGAATGCATTGCCCTGGTCCCAGGCCGTGGCCGCGAGTTCGGTCAGCGCCGGTACCGCCTGGTGGATGGGGTTGCGCGCCAGCTGCGGGTAGGCAATGTGCCCCTGGATGCCGAGCACCGTGAGCCTGCCGCTCATGGTGCCGCGGCGGCCGTTCTTGATCATGTCACCGGTGCGCTCCACGGCCGTGGGCTCACCCACAATGCAGTAGTCAAGGCGTTCGCCCCTGGCCTTGAACTGCTCCACCACGACCTTGGTGCCGTCAATCGACGGGCCTTCCTCGTCGCTGGTCAGCAAGAAAGCCAGGTCGATCAGCGGATCGGGGGTGGCGGCCAGGAATTCCTCCACCGCAACGACAAACGCCGCAATCGAGGTCTTCATGTCGCTGGCGCCGCGGCCGTAGAGCCGGCCGTCGCGGTGCGTGGGGGTGAACGGCGGGCTGCTCCATTGCTCCAGCGGGCCGGTGGGCACGACGTCGGTGTGTCCGGCAAACACCAGGTTCTTGCGCGTCAGGGGGCCGGCTGCGCCGGTGCGCTTGGCGTAGAGGTTCTGCACGCGAAAGCTGTCCGGGCCGCTGTCAAGCCGCTCGCAGACAAAGCCCAGCGGCGCAAGCCGCGCGGCAATCAGCTCAAGACAGCCCGCATCTTCGGGCGTGACGGAAGGGCGGCTGATCAGTTGTTCGGCCAGTTGCAGTGTGCGGGACATGGAAAATACGTGGGTGAGGGTGGGGGACAGCAGGCAGGCGATGGGCGGCAGGCCGTTTCAGCCGTGGTTGCCTATGTCCAGCACGATGTCGGTAAAAGAGGCTTGTTCGTCTTCGGCGGGCGCCGCGGCCTTGGCCTTGGTATCGGAGCCGGGCGCAGGCGCGGGCTTGCTGCCCGAAAAATCGTTTTGCAGCCGCCACATCAGGTTGGTGGGCGAGTCCGCGTGGGCCAGGCCTTCCTTGCGGTCTATGGTGCCTGCATGGATCAACGTGGCCAGGGCTTCCTCGAAAGTCTGCGAGCCTTCGGCCATGGATTTCTCCATGGCTTCGCGCACTGCCGAGAAGTCGCCTTTTTCAATCAGATCGGCAACCAGCTTGGTGTTGAGCATGACTTCGACGGCCGGAACGCGCAGGCCTTCGGGGGTGCGCACCAGGCGCTGCGAGACCACGGCGCGCAGCGCCGCGGCCAGGTCGCCCAGCATGGTGTCGCGCACTTCCACGGGGTAGAAGCTCATGATGCGACTGAGCGCATGGTAGCTGTTGTTGGCATGCAGCGTGGCCAGGCACAGGTGGCCCGACTGGGCGTAGGCCAGCGCGGCCGACATGGTTTCGCGGTCGCGGATTTCGCCTATCAGTATCACGTCGGGAGCCTGGCGCAGCGCGTTCTTGAGTGCGGTCTGCAGCGACTCGGTGTCGCTGCCGATTTCGCGCTGGTTGACGATGGAGCGCTGGCTGCGAAACTGGTATTCGATCGGATCCTCGATGGTGAGGATGTGGCCGGTGACGTTCTTGTTGCGCGCGTCTATCATCGACGCAAGCGTGGTGCTCTTGCCCGAGCCCGTGGCGCCCACGACCAGCAGCAGTCCGCGTTTTTGCAGGATGAGCTCGTTGAGGATGGGCGGCAGGTTGAGTGTCTCCAGCGCCGGAATATGCTGGGCAATGAAACGTATCACCACCGCATAGCTGCCGCGCTGGCGCATGGCGCTGACGCGAAAGCGGCCCACCCCGCGCAGCGGCACGCCCATGTTGAGCTCGCCGGTCTGTTCGAGCTCCTGCATGCGCTCGGGCGGAACGATCTCGGCCAGCAGGCTGCGCGGCGCGTCGGGCGGCAGCAGCTGGTTGTTGATCGGCACGCACTCGCCATGGATCTTGATCAATGCAGGCGCGTTGGCGGAAAGGTAGACGTCGGACGCCTGTTTCTCCCCCATCAGGCGCAGGATTCGCTCCATGGTGCTCATGCAAGTTCCTTTTGGGTGGCAAGGCCCGCGGCTGGAGCAGCCGGCGCGGGCCGGCTGGCTCAGTCGCGCAGCAGATCGTTCAGGCTGGTGGTCGAACGCGTCTTGGCATCGACCTTCTTGACGATGATCGCGGCGTACATGCTGTAGCGGCCGTTGTCCTTGGGCAGATTGCCCGACACCACCACCGAGCCCGCGGGCACGCGGCCGTAGCTGATCTCGCCGGTCGCGCGGTCATAGATGGGGGTGCTCTGGCCGATGTACACGCCCATAGAGATCACCGAGTTTTCTTCGACGATCACGCCTTCGACGACTTCCGAGCGCGCACCGATGAAGCAGTTGTCTTCAATGATGGTGGGGTTGGCTTGCAGGGGTTCGAGCACGCCGCCCAGGCCCACGCCGCCCGACAGGTGGACGTTCTTGCCCACTTGCGCGCACGAGCCGACCGTGGCCCAGGTATCGACCATGGTGCCTTCGCCCACATAGGCGCCGATGTTCACATAGGAAGGCATCAGGATCGCGCCCTTGGCGATGAACGAGCCGCGGCGAGCAACCGCGGGCGGCACGACGCGCACGCCGGTGGCGGCAATCTCGGCTTCCGACATGCCTTCGTACTTGGTGGGCACCTTGTCGAAGAAGTTCAGGCTGCCGGAGCTCATCAGCACGTTGTCCTTGAGGCGGAAGGACAGCAGCACCGCCTTCTTGATCCACTGGTGCACGGTCCACTGGCCCACGCCCTGCTGGGTGGCAACGCGCAGCTGGCCGTCATTGAGCTGGGCGATCACATGTTCGACGGCGTCGACCACTTCTGCGGGCGCGCTGGCGGGGCTCAGGTTGGCACGGTTGTCCCAGGCGGCGTCGATGATGGATTGCAATTGCTGAGTCATGAACTTACTTCTTCAGGTTTTGGATAAATTGGACGATGCGCCGGGCCGCTTCCAGGCATTCCTCGGTCTCTGCGACCAAGGCCATGCGTACGCGATTCGCACCGGGATTGTGGCCTGCGACTTCCCGGGCCAGATAGCTGCCCGGCAGGACCGTGACATTGTATTGAGCATAGAGCGCGCGTGCGAACTCGACATCGTCCATGCCCAGGGACTGCGGCACGCCGGCCCACAGATAAAAGCCCGCATCGGGCAGGCGCACATCCATCACGCTGGCCAGCAGCGGAGTGACTTCGGCAAACTTCTGCCGGTACTGGCGGCGGTTCTCGATCACATGCGCCTCGTCGTTCCAGGCAACGATGCTGGCCTCCTGCACGGCCGGGCTCATCGCGCCGCCGTGGTAGGTGCGGTACAGCAAGAAGGCCTTGAGCAGCGCGGCGTCGCCGGCGACAAAGCCGCTGCGCAGGCCGGGCACATTGCTGCGCTTGGACAGGCTGGTGAACGACACCAGGTTCTTGAAATCCTTGCGTCCCAGCTTGAAAGCCGCCTCCAGGCCGCCCAGCGGCGCTTCCTCGCGGAAATAGATCTCGCTGTAGCACTCGTCCGAGGCAATCACGAAGCCGTGGCGGTCGGACAGGGCAAACAGCTTTTCCCATTCGGACAAGGGCATGACCGCGCCCGTGGGGTTGCCCGGAGAGCAGACATACAGCAGCTGCGTGGTCTGCCAGACGGCTTCGGCCACATTGCCCCAGTCGACGGCGAAATTGCGCGCTGGATTGCTGGGCACATAGACCGGCGTGGCGCCGGCCAGCAGCGCCGCGCCTTCATAGATCTGGTAGAACGGATTCGGGCAGACCACGGTGGCGCCCGGCTGGGTCGGATCGATCACCGTCTGCGCAAAAGCAAACAGTGCTTCGCGCGAGCCATTGACGGGCAGCACCTGGGTGGCGGGGTCCAGCGACAGCCCGTAGCGCTGGTTCATCCACTGCGCCCCGGCGGCGCGCAGGCGCGGGTCACCACCCGTGGCCGGGTACTTGGCCAGGGCCCCCGGGCTGTTTCCCAGCACTTCCTCGATGAAGGGCGGCGTGGGATGGCGCGGTTCGCCAATGCCCAGGCTGATAGGGCGATACGAAGGCGAGGGCGTGACCCCCGCGAAAAGCTGTCGCAGCCGTTCAAACGGATAAGGCTGCAGTTTGGAGAGCAGGGGATTCATTGCACGCATTATCCACGCTGTGGCGGGCGCCGCCGCGCTCCGTTGGACGCAACCGACAGGCAAAAGCGCGGGGTGGTCAACCACCCCGGCTTCAGGATTGCGCGCGTTGCGCCCTTGCCCTGGCCATGGCCGCGGCAATCGCGGCTTTCTTGGCGTCGACCGGGGCGGCGGCCACCGCATCCGCCGTCGGCGCCAGCGCCATTTCCAGCCCGGCGGCCATTGCGGCCTTGGGCGCGGCCGCGCGCTCGGAGCCGCCCAGCCTTTTGTGCCGCCGCGTATAGCGCAACAGGGCGTGCGCGGCCTGCTCCTGCGACCAGGCGGCCCAGCCGGTGGCACCGGCGCTGGCTGGGACCAGCGTGATGCAGTCGACGGGGCACACCGGAATGCACAGCTCGCAGCCGGTGCAATGCGGCGCAATCACGGTATGCATGCGCTTGTTGGCGCCGACAATGGCGTCCGTGGGGCAGGCCTTGATGCACAGCGTGCAGCCTATGCACCAGGCTTCGTCGATCACGGCCAGCGTGCGCTGCGACTCCACGCCATGCTCGGCAGACAGCGGCAGCGCCGGCAGGCCCGTGAGCGCGGAAAGCCGCGCAATGCCTTCGGCGCCGCCCGGCGGGCATTGGTTGATGGCGGCCGCGCCGTCGGCTATCGCCTGCGCATAGGCCGCGCAGTCGGGATAGCCGCAGCGCGTGCACTGGGTCTGCGGCAGGGCGGCGTCGATGCGAGCCGCCAGGCCTTGCAGGGCGGAGGCTGGCATGTGACGCTTACCTCCTGTCAGTTGCGGCGTGATCCGCGCGCAGCGCGCGGTTTCGTCTTGGCCACCTCGGGGGCCCGCGCCTGCGGGCCTTCGCTGGTGGTCAGTGCCGCTTCCTGGCTCTGCTCGATGGCCGCTTCAAGCACGGTCTTGGCGGTTTCGGGCGCGCTGACGTGGGCCACTTCCAGCGCGACTTCCGGCACCGGCGTCGCGGCAGGCGCGAGAACCGGCGCAGCTTGCGCTGCTGTCAGGGGGGCGGCAGCGGTCTGGCGCACCGGCAGGGCATCGTGGCCCACGCCGTCGTCCACTGGCACCGGCGCCTGCGTGGAATGCGCAAGGATGAAGTCGCGCACCTGCGGATACACCGTTTCGCGCCAGCGGCGGCCGCTGAAGATGCCGTAGTGGCCCGCACCTTGGACTTCCAGGTGCTGCTGCTGATCGGCCGGCACGCTGGTGCACAGGTCATGCGCGGCGCGCGTCTGGCCCGAGCCCGAGATATCGTCGAGTTCGCCTTCCACGGTGAGAATGGCGCTGTCCTTGATGTCCTGGGGGCGCACGCGCTCCAGTTGTCCGTCCGGCGACTTCACATCCCAGCTGCCCTTGACCAGCGAGAAGTCCTGGAAAACGGTGTAGATCGTTTCCAGGTAATAGGCCGCATCCATGTCGAGCACGGCGTTGTACTCGTCGTAGAACTTGCGGTGGGCTTCGGTGCTGGTGTCGTCGCCCTTGAGCAGATTCTTGAAGTAGTCGTAATGGCTGGTCGCATGCCGGTCGGGGTTCATCGCGACAAAGCCCGTGTGCTGCAGGAAGCCCGGATACACGCGGCGGCCTGCGCCCGGGTAATTGGACGGCACTTCGTGGATCACGTTGTTCTCGAACCACTCGTAGCTGTGGTTGGTTGCCAGGTTGTTCACCGCAGTCGGCGAGCGGCGCGCATCGATGGGCCCGCCCATCATGGTCAGCGTCAGCGGCGTGGTTTCGCCGCGGCTGGCCATCAGCGATACTGCAGCGAGCACCGGCACGGTGGGCTGACACACGCTGACCACATGGCAGTTGCCATACTTGCCCTGCAGATGGCGGATGAACTCCTGTACATAGTTCACATAGTCATCGAGGTGGAACACGCCCTGGTCCATGGGGACCATGCGCGCGTTTTTCCAGTCGGTGATGTAGACCTTGTGATCCGCCAGCATGCTGCGCACGGTGTCGCGCAGCAGGGTTGCATAGTGCCCTGACAGCGGCGCAACCACCAGCACTGCGGGTTGCGCCAGCATGGTGTCGAGCGTTGCCGATTCGTCGGTGAAGCGCTTGAAGCGCCGCAGCTCGCAGAAGGGCTTGTCGATCTCGACGCGCTCCATGATGGTCACGCCTACGCCGTCGACATCTACCGTGGTGATGCCGAATTGCGGCTTTTCATAGTCCTTGCCCAGTCGGTGGAACAGTTCGAACCCCGCGGAAATACGTTGGGACAGCGGTGTTTGGCTGAAAGGCGACAGTGGATTGCTGTACAGCTTGGAAGCTGCAAGCGCAAAGTCGGCGAAAGGCTCCACGAGGGAGCGCTGGGTTTCATACATTTGGTAAAGCATGGGCAAGACCTTGTTATGTTGCAGTGCAATATAGCAGTTGTCTGGCATCAAGGTGCAAGCCCATGCACTTGCAACGCGGCTATTCCGGGGAAACACCGACATAAAGCCACACTGTCATACGCAAACGCTATATGCGCTCAGGCCATCGCGACCCGTTCCTCGGCGCGCGGGGCGCGGGCAATGGCCATGACTTCGCGTGCCGGCAGTCCCTTGAGGCGGTGATCGCTCCATACCTGGCGCCAGCGGCGCGCACCGGCGAGACCATGGCGCAGCCCCAGCATATGGCGCGCCACGCTGTACCAATGGGTGCCATGCTCGCGCGCTTCGCGCTCCATGTACTCGACCATCTGCTCCTCAACGGCTTCACGCGTGAGCAGACTGGGCGCAGCTGCGTAGAACTCGGCATCCCAGCTTGCCAGCCACCAGGGGTTGTGATAGGCCTCGCGGCCGACCATCACGCCGTCAACCTGCGCCAGCTGTTCGGCGACGGCCGCGCTGTCCTTGAAGCCGCCGTTGATGGCAATGGTCAACCGCGGAAAATCGCGCTTGAGCCGCGCCACGACGTCATAGCGCAGCGGCGGCACTTCCCGGTTTTCCTTGGGCGACAGGCCCTTGAGCCAGGCATTGCGCGCGTGCACGATGAACACTTCGCAGCCGGCCTCGGCCACGGTGCCAATGAAGTCGCGCACGAATTCATAGCTTTCGCTCTTGTCTATGCCTATGCGGTGCTTCACTGTCACGGGAATCTGCACGGCATCGCGCATGGCCTTGACGCCTTCAGCCACCAAGGAGGCCTCGTTCATCAGGCAGGCGCCAAACGCGCCGCGCTGCACACGCTCGCTGGGGCAGCCGCAGTTCAGGTTGATCTCGTCATAGCCCCATTGCTCGCCCAATTGCGCGGCGCGCGCCAGATCGGCCGGCTCGCTGCCGCCCAGCTGCAGCGCCAGCGGATGCTCCTCGGCGTTGAAGCGCAGATGGCGCGGCACATCGCCATGCAGCAGCGCGCCCGTGGTCACCATCTCGGTATAGAGCAGCGTATGGCGGGTCAGCAGCCGGTGCAGGTAGCGGCAATGGCGGTCGGTCCAGTCCATCATGGGCGCAACGGACATGCGCCAATTCAGGCTAACTTGTTGATTTATATCGTTTTTCATCGTTCTAGGAGCTCAAATTGAGCTGCAAAATTCAGCTTTGTATGCCCTAAAAAGCACCAAAAAACCCCGTTTTCCCGGCTTCGGGGTGACAATGGTGTGACACAAAATTTTTGTCACACCACAGGGCACAGATGGGAACCATACGCACACGCGAGAAGGCCAACGGCGATAAGTCTTACACGGCAATCGTCCGCATCAAAAACAAGCAGATCATCGTCCACAACGAGACGCAGACCTTCCCCAAAAAAGCATTGGCTCAAGCTTGGATCAAGCGTCGTGAGGCCGAGCTTCAGCAGCAGAAGGCAACGGGAGTCGTGAACCTCAACCGGGTCACGATCGAAGAAATTCTCGAGGCCTACGTCAAGCAAGCCGAAGGCGTAACGCAGTGGGGCCGAACCAAAAAGGCAGACATCAAGCGGCTGCGCGAGAGCGGATTGTCTAACAAAGACGCTCGCTACCTGACAGCTGCGGACATTATTGAGTACGCAAAGCATCGTCGTACAGTTGATGAAGCCGGCCCTGCCACGGTCTTGAACGACATCATCTGGTTGCGCCAGGCGTTCCTCACGGGTGTGGCGCTGTTCAACTTGAGCCAGCCGTTGCTGGCCGTCGATGCCGCCAAAAAGGACTTGCTCCGGACGAAGACGATTTCAAAGCCAAAGCAAAGAGCCCGGCGCGTGTCCGAGGAGGAAGAAAACAAGATCCTGGAGCACTACAAACAAAGGCCCAAAACGCAAATACCGATGGGGGATTTGATCCAGTTTGCGTTGCTCACCGCACGCCGGCAAGATGAGATATGCCGGATGAAATGGGAAGATATTGATTTGGATGAGGGTACAGGCTGGGTCGATGACGTGAAACACCCAACACGAAAGATAGGGAATAGGCGTGAGTTTCGAATATTGAAACCAGCAATAGACATCATCAAAAGGCAGCCGCGCGTGGCGCCTGAGATTTTTCCCTACAACTCAAAGTCCGTAGGTGCATCGTTCACGCGGGCGATGCACATGCTTGAGTTTGATGATCTGCACTTTCACGACTTGAGGCATGAAGCAACAAGCCGACTTTTCGAAAAGGGGTACAGCATTCAGGAGGTGGCCCATTTCACGTTGCATGAAAGCTGGGCAACCTTGAAGCGATACACCCACCTGAAACCTAAAAATATTCCTGAGCGTTAATTGCCAGTGATCTTGTTCCACTGGAACAGCGCCTCCGCTTTTCGCTGCTCAATAAATTCAGCAAGCTGTTTCGAGTCAATGAGCCACGGGCTCTTCTGCGAGCCAAGACGAAAAACCGGGACGGGCAATTCGTTTGATCTGGCTCGTTCATATGCCTTGCGAGGGGTCAGACCGAAGAATTCCTCGCAGCACTTTTCCAGCGGAATGTTGGTGTCGCCAAATTTGGCGAGCAGGGCGAAGTGGGTCATGCTCATGTGAATCAGTCCTAAATTACGCGCTATGCAGGGCGAGCTGGTCCCGAAGGTGGGGCAGGATTACGTGCTGGCGCGGGCCGTATCCAAGAAAAATGCGGTGGATTGCCCGCGGCGTTGTAGGTGTCCCAGAGCGCTTGCCCTTGCGGGCAGCGCTCCTGCTTGCCGGGCGCGGCGCCGGCGGCAATGCACTGGGGGCAGTTGATGTGGTGGAGCTGGTAGGCCTTGTCGGCCTGTTCCCAGGTGCTGGCGCTGGTCGTCATTGCGCGGGGACCTCGTCCCAGGTGCGGCCATCCAGCAGTCGGCCGGATACCTTCTTGCCCGCGCGCTGCATCCAGGTGTGGTTGTCGCCCTCGGCGCCCAGGTCGCTGCCGTTCTCGCCCAAGTCGGTAAGGCGAATACGCGGGACCCCGTCCACCAGCGGGTAGCCCATCGACTCGGGCCCACGCGGCACCCACTCGCCCCACTGCTTGAACAGAAAGGGCACGCCGGCCGCTGCGCACTGGTCGCTCAGGTCGCGGGCCCAGTCCGGATGCATAGGCCGCGCGCCGGGCCCGCTCTCGCCGCCAACGATCACCCAGTCCAGCCGCTGAATGGCCGGGACCATGTTGCGCATGACCCCATTTGCCACCATCACGCTGGTCAGGTCGACCGGGCCCAGCAGCGGCTCCATGCTCAGGAAGCGCACGCGCGCGGGCAGGGCCAGCAGCTTGGGAATATCGCGGTCGGCTTCGGCCTGGCTGGTGATAGTGGCGCCGAGCCAAACGTTGGGGAGCGGCATCATGTCGAGCAGCGGCAGGTCGGGGTCGCTGTCGTGGGCCAAGTCAGCCAGCATGGATGCGACGTTTCCAATGCGCTTGGTCAGCAGCAGCCAGTCGAGATTGGGCGTGGTTGCGATGAGCGCGAACAGGTCGGCGCGCCATTGCGGATCCACAGCGTTGTCGAAGACGTCGGCCAGGCTGGCGCAGAACACGCGCTGGCGGCGGCCGTGCTGGTTCATGAAGGCCTCGGCCTGGGCATCCCAGCGTTTCGGCAGTTCCCAGTTGCTGGCGCTGGTGCGGCGCCGCGGGGCGCCTGGGCCCCAGTTGACGGCCGTGCCGCCGGCGAAGCGCGCGTTGCGCGTCTCGGCATAGCAGTGGTCGCAGCCGGGCCCGACTTTCTGGCAGCCTTCCCAGGGATTGAAGGTGTGGTCTGTCCACTCGATCTTGCTGTTTTCGGACATCTTGTTTTCCAAAAAAGAAGCCCCGCTCGATGGCGGGGCGGGGTTGGTGGGTGGCTGCGGCTACTTGATGCCGTGGGCTCGCTCGGCATCACGGAATCCCTTCGCATAGCGTTGCTCAAGCTCCTGCCGGTACTGGGCAGGGAGCATGCAAACCTTTCCACCTGGTTCCGTGTGGATCGCGCCGACTTGGCCGCGCTTGGCCACCTGTTCATTCGCCAGCGGCGTGCGCTTCTGCGCAGCGCCCGCTGTAACGCTGCCAGCTCCAGTAGTAGGGGCCTGAGGTTCGGTAGTAGCGGGCGCGGCTGGTTGTCGTCCGCGCCCACGGTGCGAGTCCACGAAGCACCCTACCGTGCCAATCAAGCAGTTCGAGGGGCCGTTGTAAAACGGATTCCGGCGGCACGGGCTCTGATCTGGTGGCAGTCCAGCACCAGGGTGGGCGCCAGTATCCATGCGGGTTTGCGGCGGTTTTCCCTCGCTTTCAGCCCCACGGCCAGCACCAGCATGCTCCAGCATGGCCTGCACCGGGGCTGCGGCGTAGAGTTTGGTGCCAACGGGGAAGTTCGCCCAGTGCTGGTGCCACCCAAAGCAAGGCCCGTGCTCGTCAATGCTGGCAATCGTTGCAACCGGCTCCAAGCCCGCAGGGGTGTCGAGCATAGGGTCGACACCCCGCGCAGGCAGTGCGCGCGCGTTCCATCCCTTTGCAGCGCGCCACTGCTCGGAGTCGCAGGGGCCAGAGGCGCCGCAGAACTCGCAGAATGCTTCATAGGCGCTGCTTTGGATGTGCTCCAAAGTCACGTTCGGACTTCCGCAGAACGGGCAGGGCAGCAGCTCGCGGCTCTGTTGGTCTTGTGCTGTGATCATGCCATTCCAGTCATGTGTTTGTAGAGGTAGATCGCGGCCTCGGCGCCGATGAACAGGCCTTTGATCGCCATCAGCCAAGCCAACCAGGAATAGGCGGGCTTCATAATGTCGCGGCCTACCGTGTAGCAGCACCACGCGCCAAAGACCCCGCCAAGAACGGGCACGGCAAAAATCATCACTGGCCTCCCTGCGTTGCAGTGCGGAATCGGACGGTTGGGTACTTTTCGATCAGCTCCACCTCAGCGCCGCATTGACCGCAGCGGTGTGGCCATCGCATAGGCTCGGTCAAGATCAGCTTGCCCGAAACCTGCATGGTTCCTTGCTGGCAGGTGTCGCAGATGTATTCGATGCCGACCTGCTCGATTGGAAATTCGCGCTCGGCCATCAGGAACCGCCTTTCTGCGCTGCTGCGCGCTCTGCGTCTTCCGTCGAAACATCATCAGGAGGCGAAAATTCCCATGGGCAAGTCACTACCGGCCTGTCGATAGCACCCCACTGAGAAGCCAGCCAGCCTGAACACAGCTTGTGGCGCCCATCAGCGTAGTGATCGACGTGGCACAGGAATGGCTTTTGTTCAAGCACTGCCTTGAGGGCGTCCGCCTGGGTTTGCAGGCATCCGTTTGGCACAGTGCCTGCGCGGAATGCGCAAGACTTGCATCGTTCGTCGGGATCTCCGAGTTTGGCGATGTGCTGGATGACTGGCTCGACCAAGCGAACCATCTGAGCGCCCAGCGCGCGGCCTTCGGGGCTTACGCGGTGGTGGTCGTTGCTCACAGGGCACCCCCTTGCGCAGCGCGGGCTGCGTCGAACACTGCGCGAATGTCGTCAATCGTTTTGCAATCGCCACCAAGTCGCTCCAGGCATTCGCCGAATACGGCGTCCTCGGTGATGGCGGCGTTGGCCATGGCGCGGAATCGTTCGGCATCGCGCGCATCCTCCTGCGCCTGGGCGGGCGCGGCGGCGCGGGCTGCATTTGCCACCCTGGCCGCGCCAGTCATTCGCTCGCCGCGCACCTTTGAGAACGTGGCGTGATCGTCGGCAACGCAAAGATTCCAGCCTGAAAGCATGCCGGCCGCGTATGCGCTGTCTTGCAGCGCATCGGTTCGCTCATCACCTTTCGCCTCGACCACATGCACGCGCTGCTTCATCTGCTCAACCGCGTAGACAAGACCGCCCTTCCAGCCCTGGCGTGCCGCGTCGGTGCGCTCATTCAAGAAAAGGTAGTGCATGGGGTGCTCGACCATGTCGAAGCGCTGTACGCGCGCCCAGGCCTCCCAGGCTTCCTGTTCCAGACCGTCGCACGTCGCCGGCCATTCAACCGGCCCTGTCACGGCCACCGGTGGCGATGGTTCCAGCCCCTGGCTCGCAAGCTGGGTTGCATGCTCCTGTGCGCGCACCCACTTGGGGTTGAGCATCATTCCCTGCTCAATGTCGTGTGGGTCGTCAATCCACTGTTCGGGCGCCTGCGCGTCGGCCGGCACTGCCACGGCCTGCGCCGGGGCGGCACGCTTCTGCCATGCCGCATGGAATGCCCCGGCCACGTCAGGAACGATTTCGCAGTCGTCGCACTCCTGCAAATACGCCTTGAAGGCGGCGCGGTCATCCTGGGCCTGCGCCGGGGCGGCGGTAAGCGCGGCGCGGGCCAGCAGCTTTTGCGCCAGTTCCTCCAGGCCGTTGTGCCAGTCGAAGCCATATTCCCGGTGATGCCAGATCACGGCGCCTGTGTCGGGGTCGGTCTCGGCATGCTCGGCGATGTAGAGGTCTGCCTGCTCTTGGACCAGATCCGCTGCGACCTTCATGCCGGCCGCGAGGGGCGCTGGCACTGCCACGGCTGCGGGCGCTGGTGGGGCGGCAGGGCGTTGCGTTTCATACTGTCCGCGGTAGTGCCAGCCCCACATGAAGAAGCCGTAGAAGTTGCAGGAATCGCTCGTGGTCCAGCCTTCGGTGCCAACTTCTTTTCGGACCTGATCCCACGCCCATTTGCAGGCACGATCCTCAGTCATGTATGTGATGGGCGCTGGCAGCGCTCCGCCGTCTATTCCCCGCAAATCTGCGGAGATTGGCGCCGTAATCTCCCCATGCGCGGTGGGTTGTGTCTTGTCGGTCATGGATTTATCCCCGTTTATTCGATGGCAATAATTTGGTGGGCGGCGGATGCGAGAAGCGATCAGGCCGGGATGACGACGACCACCGTGTTGACACCGGTGCCGCTCGACTTGAATGCACCCTCGGGCAGCGGCTCGATGGTGCCGCCGCGCTCTTCGACCAGCGCGCGGAAGCAGGTAGCGCGCGCGTCCTGGCGGAAGGTCACGCCGGCGGCCATCACCGACACCAGGAGGCCGCCAGGCTTGAGGAAATCGAGCGCGTGCTGCACATGCTTGATATCGGCCTGGCGCGAGAACGGCGGATTCATGACCACTCGGTCATAGATAGGTGTGGGCTCGATCGTCAAAAAGTCGGCGGTCACTGTGCGGCCGAGGTCGTGCGGTGCATTCATGGCGACGTGAAAGGCGTTGCCCTGCTGAATCTCGTAGCAGTCGACGATTGCGCCTGCCTCCGCGCATGGCCAGGCGATCGCGCCCAGACCCGCACTCGGCTCCAGCACCCGCATGCCGGGCAGGATCTCGGCCACTTCGAGCAGCCGCGCAACCACAGCCGGAGGGGTGGGGAAGAATTCGAATTCGTCCTTTGGAACTGCAACTTCACCGGTCAGGATGATCTGATCCATGCGCTCGGCAGCGTCAACGGCGAAAACATGAGCCTTGGCCTTGCGGTCCCACTTACCGCCCGCAGCCTCCAGCACCTTGTTCGTGCGCGTGTAGAGGTTGCGGTCCAGCTGGCCATTCAGGGTGACGGCGCGAGCTTCAACAGTTGCGGCGCTCAGCACTGCCAGGACTTGGTTATCGATTCGCATGAGAACTCCAGAAAGAAAAAAAGCCCGCTCAAGGCGGGCCGGGTGATGTGTTCAGGCTCAGGGGCAGCCGCAGGGAGGGCTTTCGCCTTCTTCGAGGTGATCAGCTGCCGCGGCTGGCCAGGTATTCGCGCCAGGCAACCTTGTGGCTGCCGACCCAGAAGCCCCAGTCTTCGACGTAGCGCCAGGTGAAGAACAAGGTGAAGGCGCCGCCGTCGCTGACGCGCGCGATCCGGTGGAACTGGCCTGCGACGATTGGCGAGGTCTGGCCGGCGCGCATCACGCGCGTTTCCTGGGAATGGGTGCGGCGCTCTTCGACATACCAGCCCTTGAGAATGATCGTGCGGGCATCCCACGGGTGATCGTGTTCATGGTCGTCGTCATCTGGCTGGCAGATGTGGTGCACACGAACGCTCGGCAGCCACGGCCAGCGCGCCGGCGCGGTTCTGCCTTCCGGTGTCTTGCCGTAGGCGTTGAACAGCCACCAGCGATCCATGTAGAGGGTGTCGTTCCCGCGGCCCAGGATCGGGAAATAGGGCGTGCGCTGCGCGCGGCGGATGACCCAGCGGGCGACGGCGGGCCGGCTGAGCACGAAAGCGAGCAGCGTCCAAAGTGCGTTCTTGAGCATTGAATTTCCTTGTGTCGGTCAGCGCATGTGGAGTGCGCGTCGGTACTTGTCGACCACGCCCTGCTGCGATTCAAAAAGCGCCCGCAGCGCTTCTCGATCGGCCTTGGTGCCGGCAGACGGTGTGATGTGGATGCTGTTTCGGGCGGGCGCCGTATCGCGGGTGATCTGCGCGTGCTCATGGCGGGCAAACCGGACGGTTGCTGGCGCTGTGAAGGCGTTGAGGGGCTTGGTCACGGTGCTGCCTTCGGCGCCGCGGCGCGCGCAGCCTCTTCCTTGCGCATGTCGGTGCTCAGGCCTTCAGCCGTATAGGCCAGGCCGCGCGCTTGATGCAGGGCGGTCTCCAGAATGGCTTCAGCCGCGCGCTTGAGGTCACGCACTGCGTGGCGCTCTGGGTGTTCCATCCCCAGGCCTTCGCCCATGGCGCGCACCGCGGCGATCGCATCCACGGCTCTGTCAGCCAGGCTCAAGTGCTGCATTCAAGAGTCTCCTTGGTTGCCTCGCGAATGCGCTCGACCTCGAGTACAGCGGCTTTGCGCCATTCCTCTCCATGAACTGCCCACAAGGACAGCATCCAGTGCAGCACGGCGGCCTGCTCAGCTTCGGCGCGCGGCGCGATCGCCTGGCCAGCTGCGCGCAGGACCTGGGACAGGCGGATGGTCTGAAAGCACATGGTGCCCAGGATCTTTTCCAGTTCTGGCGTCATGGCGGGGAAAGCGCGCGCTGGCGCTGCTGGCTCGCAGATCTGGTGCAGGCGCGCCGGTGCAGTTGAATGGAAGTCGAGCGCAATGCGCGCCAGGTCGAGGGCCATGTCATCCATGGCGTGGCCGCCCATGCCAGTGCATGCATCGGGGTGGACGGCCAGGTACGCGCGGAAAGCCTTGACGGCTTCGCCGGCGGCGCGCGGCGTGGGTTGGGGTGTCGTGGTCATGCTGAATATTCCTGTTCTGCGATTTCGCAAAAGAAGCTGCAGGCGGGCAGTGCCTCATTGCGACGAATGGGGCCGGGCGGAAGGTCGCGCAGGGGGAATCGCTCACCGATGCGCGGGCCTGATCGATAGCGAAGAAACCAGGAACCGGGGCCGAGCTCGTCCTGCACCAGACAGATTTCCTCGAACTGTTCAGGGAAGTCTTCGCGGATTGCGCGCCAATACCCTTCACCGCCTTTGACGCAGCCGCGGCAGTTGGCGTTGTCGTAGCCCAGCTCGTACATCACGGGGAGCGCAATGCCGGCGCGCAGCACCATAGCCTTGCAGTCCTCCTTGCCAAGACCTGCTGTTACCAGCGGCGCTAGAGCAGGCTGGCCGGGGTTGTTCTCTTGCCAGTCTTCCCAGCGGCCCTGCTCTTCTGCAGTGAACCCGAACACGATCACGTCGCCCGGTTGTCGCCAGTTGTCGAGAAGTCGGCGCTTGAGCATCTTGGTGCACGGCGCGCCGCGGCGGCCTTTGATGAAGCGCTCGCGGCGAAACACCTGGATGATGTCGCCGCCATACTTTTCGTCGCGTAGCTGCACGATCTGACGGCCAAACCAGCCCTCGCAGTCAACAAGAAAGCGCCGGTTGTCCTCATGCTCCTGCTTGACGTAAGCGTTGATGATCTGCACGTCGCGCGTGCCGCTGTACTGGGCCAGGGCCAGCTTTGTGGCAACCGCCGAGGCGGCGCCACAGGAGAATTGGCAGACGATCCGAGGTGTCGTGCTCATGCTGGGTCCGTAGTTGCTGGCGCTGCTTGAGCACCAGGTGTTGCGAGCGCTGCGCGGCCTGCGGCCGTGGGCAGGTGATTGATGCCGGCCAGCATTCCCTTGCGGTGCAGGGCCTGGGCGGTGCTGAAAGGGCCGGAGGCGCGCGGCCGGGGCACGCCGTGCTCGAGCGGTCGGCCGGCGATGGCGTTGGCCAGCATTGCGCGCTGGGGGCGGGAGAGGGTGCGCTGGTTCATGCTGCTTACCTCATATGGCAGCCATGAGGGCCGTGATGATGTCCCGGGCCACCGGTGGGCAAACGGCGTTCCCTAACAGGTGGATGGCTTCGCGGCGCGTGTCGGGCAGCAGGTAATCAGCAGGGAAGCCCATTGCCGCGCGGCATTCGTCCGGGGTCAGCATCCGCATGCGCTCGCCGTCGATAACAGACCAGCGGTCAACAGTGGTGATGGTTCCGACCGGCCGATCGAGGCTGCGCCCGGTCTCGCCTGAGCCGCTGCCGTAGTACGGCGCCAGAAAGCGATCGCCAAACCTGTGCCGGCCGGCATCGATGCGCGCCAGCGTGCGCGGCGCGCGGCGCGGCTTGCAAATCGGGCTCCAAGACCCGACGCCGAAATCCACAAAGCTGCTGGCCGGCAAATGGGCGCGGCGCGTGAATGTCAGGGTGATGGGCGCCGCGCTGCGCGTGGCCACGATGTACATGCGCAGGCGGTGCTGGGGCACACCATGGTCGGCGGCGTCAGCGATGTGCGGCGCCAAGCTGTAGCCCAGAGCGGCCATGGCTGCGGCCCAGGCGGGATACAAGGCCCAGTCCAGAAATTCTGGAACGTTCTCGATGATCGCCGCCTGTGGCCGGTGAAACTCCAGTGCGCTGACTACCGCCCAGGCTGTGGACCGGCTCGCGTCGTGCTGCGGATGGCCATGGCTCTTGCCGCGCGCCGGGCTGTGCCCCTGGCAGCAAGGCGAGGCCAACAGGAGGTCATGCGCAGGCACGTTTGCCCAGTTGGCTTGGTGCAGGTCTTGGCAGAGGTGCAGCGTTTCAGGGTGGTTCCGGCTATGGGTGGCCACTGCCAGCGGCCAATGGTTCGCAGCCCAGAGCACAGGAACGCCTGCCATGGCCGCGCCCGTGCTGAAGCCGCCTGCGCCTGCAAAAAGGTCGATCGCTTTCATGCTGTCCTCAGAATTGAAAAAGCCCGCGTTGTGCGGGCTCTGGGTTGCGGATGGGTGCTGCGCGGCGTCGGGGCCGCGGCGTTGGTGGCGCTGCAGCTGCTTCAATGCGCTGGCGCTGGAGAGGTTCGTAGTCGGCATTGAGCTCGCAGCCCAGGTACTGGCGGCCGTGCTGCAGCGCGACGGCTGCGGTGGTGCCGCTGCCCATGAAGGGATCGAGCACGACGTCGCCGGGCCGGCTGCCGGCCAGGATGCAGGGCTCGATCAGCGCGGGCGGGAAGGTTGCGAAATGTGCGCCGGCGTAGGGGCGGGTGGCAACTGTCCAAACGCTACGGCGGTTGCGCATGTCGGTGACCGCGCGAAAAGCGTTCTGACCGGTGCTGGCCATGGATTCGGTCTTGCCGTTGAAGCCGCCGCGCTTCACGCTGGGCCGCAGGCGCCCCTGCAGCGGCTTGCCGGGCACAGGCCCACCTTTAGGCGGTGGGTTGAAGCTGCCCACGGCAGGCTCCCGCATTGCAAGGGTGTCGTAGAAATAGCGCGGGCCTTTCGTCAGCAGGAACAGGTATTCGTGTGCTTTGGTGCACCGATCCGTCACGCTTTCGGGCATGGGGTTCGGTTTGTGCCAGATGATGTCCTGGCGCAGATACCAGCCATCGGCGCGCAGCGCGAAGGCCAGCATCCAGGGTATGCCGATCAGGTCTTTGGGCTTCAGGCCGTCGCCGCGCGCCTTGCCGGTGTTGCTCGCCCGCTTGGGGTGATTCCGAATGCTGTTGCGGCTGATCGCGCCGGGCGTCTCGCGTTTGCCCTGAGCGCCCCAGCTGCCGGCGTAGCTGTCACCGATGTTGAGCCACAGCGTGCCATCTTCGGCCAGTACGTCGCGCACGCACCGGAAGACGTCGACCATGGCGGCGATGTATTCCGCTGGCGTCTGCTCCAGGCCCAGCTGTTCGGCATGGCCGTAATCGCGCAGTCCGTAGTAGGGCGGGCTGGTGACGCACATTTGCGCTTGCACACCATCCGCAGCCCAGCGCCGCATGGTGGCGCGGCAGTCTCCAAATTCGATAGTGTTCATTAGGCGCAAAAAAACCCGCTATTGCGGGCATGAAGATGAGCTTTGCAGCTATTAAATATTGAGACCCGCGTTCTTCGCGCAAATCAGAAACCGTTGGAAGTAAGTAATGGTGCTCATCCCTTTGCTGGACAAGGTGTCGGCAAAATGGGCTGGGTCAAGCGCCGCAGGGCTATTGAGCAAGCCATCGGCGGTTGCCCATGGAGCGTCATCGTCTGTGAAAGTGTCTTGGTACAGAGCGTTACGTCCCATGTAAAGCGCAGAAATCAAACGCCTTTGTGTGTCGCTATCGAGCCCTTCGAGGAAAACTTCGGCGTCACGGAGCGTGAAGGGCTGCTGACGGGTCGCGCATGCCTGAATAATCGGGATCAAATGCAAGGTGGTCTCCATTAACGATTTAAGGAATGAAAATTCAGATGAGCAAATGGAGCCACACTTAATCACTTCAATTAGCGTTATCCACTATTAGTCTTGCGTTGAAAAATTCTATGCCCGTTTGCGGTCTGCTCATCGGCGGGCGTGCTGGCGTTGTGGATGGTGATCGACGGGATGCCAGGGCAGTCCGTGGGGATGCGGTAGGTGGTGCCGCCGGCCCAGGTCTTGGCGGTGGCGGTACCGGGCAGGCCCGGCAGGTGCTCGAGGCCGCGGACGTGGAGCTCGGTATCGCGGAAGACCACGCCCAGGCGCTTGGCAATGCCTGCGACGGTGTCGGAGTGGAATCGTTTGGTGGCTTGCTTGAGGGTCATGCCCCAGCCGTACACCTGGAGGAAGCCTGCGAGGTCGTCGAATTTCATGCTGGGCGCCTGTGACATGGTGTGGCCCCTGCGCGAGGGCAGGGGCGAGTGGCTTAGCGGTTGACGGAGAAGGAGCCGATCAGGACATCAGGCGCGGCCGGCTGGCCTTCGTCTGCGGCGAAGCTGTGGCGAACCACGTGGGCAAATTCCTCGGCCATTTCCTCGTCGTGGATCTCTTGACCCAGGATGGCAAGAGAGAAGGTGGGCGCGCGCTCGCTGGTAATGATCGAGACGCGCACATAGAACTTGCGGGCCTGCAGTTCCTTGTAGGGCTGGATTTCCATCATCAGGTAGGCGGGCAGCACGGCGTCGGCGCGGCCGGTGCGCGCCTTCACGCTTTCCAGCTCGCTGCGCTCGGCAGACAGGGATTCCACGCTGGTCGTGGAATTGTTGATCTGCTCGATGCTCACGCTGCGCACTCCGGCCACGACATGCGCGATGTTCAGGACCTGGGAATCCGTGTCCAGCGGTTTGACCAGGTGTCGCCATTCTTCCAGCCACTCGGCCAGTTCTTTCTGGCTGCGATGGCGGCCCGTCAGCGTGCCCAGCGCGGCATACGGTGCGGTCTTGCGCAACGTGACCACCGCGGTGTTGTCGCCGTGGCCGGGCAGCGCGGCAGCGCCCTGATTCAAAACCGCCTTGGCGGCCATTGCGTCGGCGTTCACGTAGATGGTGCAGCCGTTTTCACGATGCTCGCCCACGTAGCGCGAGAAGTCGGCCACGTAGGGGGTGTTGAAGCTATTGCGCGCGCGGGTGCGCAGGGGCAGATATTGCTCCAGGTCGACCGTTTTGAAATCGGTGTGGAGGGTGGCCAGGGGTTTGCCATCGGTTAAGGCAAGCTGGAGAGCGCAATTGCTGGCGCTGGTGGCCTCGGCCTGGGTGAGTTGCTGGATGGCGGATTTGTCGAACATGGGAACCTTTGGAGAGAGAGAAACGAAAAAGCCCGCGCGGTGTTCGGCGGGCTCATGGGGTCAGCGCTTCAGTAGCTGGCGCTGGGCGGTTGGGTGTTGCCAGGGGGGAGCAGCGACATCTGGGCCTCGGGCATGATCGACAGCTTGCCGAACTTGCCCACATGCATGACGGTCTCGCGGGACACCTTCTCGCCCGCTTCGCCATCCATGGTGGGGCGCTGGAACTTGAGGGAATGTTTGATCGCCACCTGGTGGGTCTTCTTGATGCGCGAGAAGTCCAGTTCCAGGGTGATCTTTCCCTTGCGGTCGTGATCGATGACCGAACTGGCGACAGAGCCCAGCGCGCGGGCCAGCATCAGCAGGTACTGGCCGCCGTCGAACTCGCCCAGCACTTCAGCGGGTTCGTTGACGATGCTCGATCCGTTGGCGGCCGCGATGGCTGGGGTGACTCTTTCGCCCTCGGGCGCGTTGGCCGGCCTGCTGCCGGGCGGGGTGGTCATGGACATTGAATCTCCAAGTGGGAACAAAAAAATGCTCGCTGGGTGCGAGCTGGCGGTGCAGTTGCTCAAGGGATGAGCATCGGCGGTTGGGATATGGCGATGGAGAGCAGAAGGCCGGAGGCCATCAGGCCCAGCCACAAGAGGACGAAGAGCAGGGTTTTCAAGGCGACTCCTTGAGGCACTGCACGGTGGTCGCGTCCAGCCATTCGGCGTGCATGCCTGGGCAATGCCAGGCGCCGGCCGCGGCGCGCTTGATTTCCGCTGCTGTGATGCTGGCGCTGGCCGGCTGGGCCTCTGCGCTGCCGCAGCCGTACAACGACAGAACGGCCACAGCCAGCAGCGCCGCGCCGAGCCAGAACCCGGGGCGGTTCGGTACCGGAAAGCGCCGCGGCGCCGTGGTGAGCGTGGGGTCGAAGGGAAAGGCTTCGGCCATGCCGCGCGAGAACTTCGCGTCGGGATCTGGGTTGACGTCGGCAGGAAAGTGAATGCGGATGGCCATAGCGTTTCTCCAAAAAAACGCCCGCGAGGTGCGGGCTTAGATTGCGTCTGCGCTGCCTTGGGGCGGCGCGGGGTGTTGGTCGAGCAGCTGGCGGACCCGCTCGGGCGGGATGGGGAGCCCGTAGTCCTGGGCGGTGGTGCGCACGATGCGCTGGTGCTGTTCGATTGCGGGGTGGTGCTGGTCTGTCACGGAGTTGCGAATAAAGAGCCGCGTATTGCCCGGAAAGAGAAGGAGGGAGGGCAGAGAAGGCCGGGCGCGGCTGAAAACGAGAAAGCCCGCGACGGTGCGCGGGCTGGTTGATGAAGATGGCGGCAGGGCCCCTCATTGCCTTGCCTGACCAGTGCGGCGCAACGAGTGCGAGCTGGCTTGACCATCAGTGAAGCGGGCTGGATTCCAGCGCCGCTTGGGTGATGGCCCCGGGTATCCCGGGGGAAGAAGAAGACTTTCACGGTCTACGATTGAAGATTCATAAACACCAGCTGAAAGGAGCTGGCTATGAAAATTCTTTCGATCAACAGCGAGTTCACTGTCAGCGAGCATCAAATCGCGTTGAACGTGGACGAAGAGATAACACCCGAGCTCATTGCGCTGTTGCAGTACGGCAGCATGAAGTTCACTGCTAAAGGGACCGTGCTCGTGGTCCAAAAAACTGAGCACGTCGAAGCCTTCTCCCGCGGGTTTGTTGCAACCCTGCAGCGAAAGCTCGACGAAGCCCAGCTAGGGGTGAAAGACCAAGCCCGGCGAACCCAGCGGATGAAGGAATTGCTTGCCGAGAGCACGGGCCTGCCACTCGCTGGATGATGGCGCGGGCCGGGCCCGGCCAGGTGCGCTATGCCGGCGCACAGAACGCAGGGCGCGTCTTGAAAGGAGGGGCGGCTTTGTCATTCGGCAGGACAGACACCCATTTGCCCTTGGGCGTGACGATGATGTCGGTGATGATGCCCGCGTGAGGCGTCTTGGTGCGCACGGTGCGCGCAATCACGCTCTGGCCTTCTTTCAGTTTCGCCATGGTGTGCCCCTCCTGTGGGCGTTGTTGATGGAAAAGAATAACGTCCTCGGGCGTGGGCGTTTGGAGAGCAGCGTCGGGAAACTGACGCCCGCCCCACCTTAAGTACGATGAGAGCTCCTACACCACTCATCAACTCAAGGAGGGCGGGCGTGAAATCGTTTGCTGTCAAATTTGTGTATCTGTCACCGTCGGTTCTCGTGGAGCCGGCGTGGCGTCATCTGCACCGGTTTTTGCACCCAGGGAGCCGCGACCTTGATCAACAAGCGCTGATTGTCGGCAGAGATCTGGACATTCATTGGCATCCCTACCTGTCCATCCAAGCCCGGGATTGGGAAAGCACGGGAACTCGTTCCGTGCTGATTCGTCATGACATCGTTGCATCGATACTTGAGATAACGAGCCAGACCAGCCAATTTGGGTTTGTGGATCTGTCGGACGTCCGCGAACAATTAGAGGATCAGAGGGCATAGCGTTCTCCTTGAAAACCGAAGCGCTCTCGGTGTGAAAGCGCTTTGGTTTGCGCCGGAATTCAAGCCGGCATAGCACTTTGTTTTTCTTGGCACGCCTTCGCCTCACCCCGTTTCAACCCAGGGACGGTTCGCAGGCGCCGGGGGCCACAGGTGCCACCCCCACATCTCGTTCGCGTTGCCGATCCCCTCCGGGGGCAGAGCGCTACTAGCCTTTGCGTGCGTTGCCTGTTGAGCCTGTGGGTGGTCCCATCTGTTTTTGCCGCAGCCGACATGTCGCTGCTGCCTTGTGTTTACCCAGCCGTGCGTGCTGCAAGAGCTTGGGGTGGTCGTTCGATGCCGTGCCCCCTAATCGCTTCAGCCCGACAAGCTGCCGGGTGAGGTGATGAGGCATTGTAAACACGTTTACATTAATTAGGCGTCTTTTTTGTAGATGAGTTTACAAAATTAGATTTTTCTTTGTCGAGTAAATTCTTCTTGTGGTCGACGTTTGGTCAAGGCTATGATCTGGACATGTATAGAAACACAGTACTTCCAGGCGAAGCTGATGAGTGCACGCTTGTCAGGGTGAGAAGTGCGTGGGAAGAAGAGGCGGGGGTAGATGGATGTATGCGCGAGCTGACGCGCCAAGGCGTGAAAGCCTTGATTTTCCCAAACGAGGAGATGCTTAGGGTTTGGCGGCTACGTCTTGCAGCACTTGCATGATGGCGGTGCTGGCTGCATTGAATGCTTTTGCGCGGCTCAGCTTGTCGGACTGAGGGATCATGTCGAATAGCACAGCCAGCTCTATGGCGGCAGGTGTTAGCTCTGAGGGAGCATTGATCGCAGGCGGCTGATCCATCTCACCTTCACCGGTCAGAAGCCACCTGGAATTCACCTTTAGGTAGGCCGCAACTTTCTCATGCGCCTCAGTGCGCAGCTTTTGGTCGCGACCCTTGGCGTTGGTCAGAACCATGCCGATGTTCTGGACGGATGTGCCAGCCGCTTTCGCGACGTCTTTGCGCTCAACGTCGCGACCGAGCGCTGCCGAGCGTTTCTGCATAGCCTGAAGTAGGCGTTCACCGTATAGCATGCCGCACCTTAATCCCGGGTGTGTAAATTTGGTTTCGGCATTACTTGTAAACATGTTTACAATGAATCATGAAAAAAGATCGTGCTATCGAGCTGTTAGGCGGGACTCCCAAGAAGGCTGCTGAAGCTATGGGATACCGCGCAGTGCAAACCATTTACCTGTGGCCCGATGACCTACCTCAGGCAACTGCCGACCGGGTGATGGGTGTTGTTGGGCGGATCGCGAAGGCTGCCAAGCGACGCCAGCCCATCCAGGAGGTCACCCATGGCTGACCCCTCCAGCAAGTTGTCCCATACCGAAGAGGTCATAGCAACTCGCGTGCTCGACGCGCTGCTCGGGCTGAACGCTGAGCAGGTTGAGCGCGTTCTGGCCCATGTCCAGCGCCAGCTGGCGCCGGATGACGACATGCCCATGTTCGCCCGCGGCATCGCTGGCCCGTTGGGCAAGCTGAGCTGTGACGAGAAGACCAAGATCGACGAGATCACGCGGGATCTGTGGCTGCAGCTCTGTGCCTCCCGTGGCCAGGCCCGGGCGGACATGCTGCGCGACTGCATCTACCTCTTGGTGCACGGCAAGACCTATCGACAGATGGTGGTGGAGAAGATCAACCATGACGCCAACTGTATCGACGGGCTGGCGCGGCTCATAGGTCCGTTTGGGGCCCCCGAATTCGGAGGCGTTCGCCAATGAGCAGTCTCCTGTTCGACAAAGACGACATCCTGCTGGTCAACCGGCGACTGGCCGCGATCGTCGGGCTGAACGAAGCGATCGTGCTGCAGCAGATCGACTACTGGGTGAAGAAGAAGCGTGGCGGGGTCGAGCACCAGGGATGCCGGTGGGTCTTCAACTCGCTGGACAGCTGGCACGCGCAGTTCCCGTTCTGGTCCAAGGACACCGTGAAGCGTGCCCTGGCCGCGCTCAAGGCCCGGGGTTTGATCCGCGTGCAAAAGCTGGCGGAGGCGGCCCGCGACCAGACCAACTATTACACCGTTGACTACAAGGCGGTCACGCTGCTCGAAGCGAGCAATTTGCACCCGTCCATTGGTGCAAATTGCACCGATGGAGAGGGGCAAGATGCACCGATGGGGAAGGGCAATTTGCACCAATCGGAAGGTGCAGATTGCACCGATGCTAATAGAACAAAGACTACTTCAAAGACTACAACAGATATCGTTGCGACCCCCGCCCGTAAACGGGCGACGGTCGTTCCCAAGAAGTCGGCTAAGCCCAAACGGGCGCCTAAGCCCAAGCCTGAGCCGAAGGAAGATGAGGACCCGCTACCGCCGATGGTCATCACGGCAGCCAACGGGACCATCTACGAAATCCCCGGCGATCTGCGCTACCCGAAGGAAGGCAGCAAAACGCACAGGACGTGGGTTGCCTATGCGATCGTGTACCACCGTCGGTACAAGGTCTGGCCCATCTGGAATGGCCAGGTGGGCGGGCAGATTTCCAATTTCATCGAGTTGGTGGGCGAAGGGCGGGCGCCGGCGATCGCATGGCACTACGTGCGCCATGTGGAAGAGGACTTTGTCGTCAAGCTGATGCATCCGGTGAAGCTGCTGAAGTCGGATGCGCAGAAGTGGGCGACTCAGTGCGAGAACGGCGCGAATGGCGAAACAGCACGCGGCAACCAGGTCGACCAGAACACGCCGGTCGAGACCTACGCCCAGCGCGCCGCGCGCCAGCGGGTCGAGGAAGTCACGCCGCTGGCAGCCCGCAAGGTGCCGGGCGCGCCGAATCCGATCGAGCGCTTAAGCGCGCTGATGCAAAGCGGTCAGGTGAAGCTGGGCGCTGTGGCCGCTCCGGTTGTGGGTGAAGGAGATGAGCATGCACCCCGCTGATACGCCGCTGACGTTCGACGGGCTGATCGAGCTGGTCTTCACGAAGCTGCAGGTGCGCTATGGCGCCGCCTGGCTGCGGCAGTGGGAGGGCGTGGACATGCAGATGGTCAAGAGCGACTGGATGGATGAGCTGGCCGGCTTCGAGCGCAATCCGGCGCCGCTGCTGCACGCACTGACCATCCTGCCCGAGCGCGCTCCCAACGTGAAGCAGTTCCGCAACCTGGCCAACCAGGCGCCGCTGCCGGTGGCACCGCGGCTGGCGCGTCCCGCGGCGGATCAGGCGGTGGTCGCACGCTCGAAGGCCAAGTTGGCCGGTATCAAGGAAGCGATGGCAGAGGGCGCAGCCGATCCCCTGCGGCCGTGGCTGGCGCTGAAAGCCCGGCACGAAGCTGGCGAGCGCCTGACCCCATTCCAGATTGACGGCTACCGGCAAGTGCTGGCGCGCAAGGGGACGCTGGAATGAGGACTATTGAAGAAATCAAGGGCCGGTGCTTCATCACCGAGGACGGGCATTGGCTGTGGCGCGGCGCGCTGCGGCCCGATGGCAGGGCGAATATCTACGCTCCCGACTACACCCGGCACAGCGGGGGAATGCAGACGCAGATCGGCCCTCGTGCCGTCTGGCACTGCGCTCACCGCAAGGCTGTGCCGGATGGTCACCGCGTGATTGGCACCTGCACGTTCAAAGCCTGTTGCAATCCCCGGTGCGTCAAAAGCATCACGGAAGCTGACTATGGCGAGCGAGTGCGCAAGACGGGCGTGCACAAGGGCAAGGCCACGCGGATATTGGCAAATCGCGCCATCGGTCGCAAGCGCTCGGTGTTCACGGCCGAGAGCATTGCCTATGTGCAGTCGAGCACGAAGACAGGCTTGGAGCTGGCGGCCGAGCTTGGCGTCAGCAAGTCTTCGATCACCAAGGCACGGCGCGGCCAACTTGTGGTGTTCGCGGGCGGTTCAGTGGCGGGCATGTTCTCGGGTTTGATGCAGCGGGGTGCCGCATGAGCTTGATTCTCGGCATAGACCCCGGGTCGCACACCGGCGTGGCCATCTACGTGGACGGCAAGCTCACGGAACTAAAAACTATTGAGCCCCATGAGATTGAGCGCTTGCTCAAAGGCTGCGCGCCGGCGCGCGTGGTGTTCGAGGACAGCCGCTTGCAATCGCATACCTGGACAACGGCGACCAAGCCCGCAGTGGCCGGGAAGATGGGGCGCAATGTCGGTGAGATCGACGCCTGGTGCCGGAACATGACCGCTTTTTGCGCCGAACTAGGTATTCCTGCCCACGGCATCAGCCCAGCAGGCAAGGGCAAGAAGCTGAACGCCCAGCAGTTCGCCAGCGTCACTGGCTGGCTGCAGCGCAGCAACGAGCACGAGCGCGACGCCGCCATGGTGGCCTGGAAGTACCGGGGGGCGCGCAAATGAAGGAACTCCGTTTGCAGATGGTCTGGGAGAGCCGGGAGCAGGCTGCCCAGAGCATGCTGGCGCTGGCATCCCCCTGGTGCTTGGAGCGCTTCGCTGAAGGTCGGGCGGTCGAGGTTGAATTCAGGTTACATGAAGATGCCAAGAGCGATCGCCAGCGCAAGTATTACCACGGCATCCTGCTGATGGCCATTGCTCATCAAGCGCGGCCCAATGGCTCGCAGCACGACATGAAGACCTGGAAGGAGTACTTCCGGGACACCTACCTGGGCGAGAAGGCAGTCACCACGGTCAATCCGGTGACCGGTGAGATCAGCGTGCACCAGCACCGCGTCAGCACCGAAGAACTGGGCATCCGGGCCTACTCGAACCTGATTGATCGGGTTTCGGCGTTTGCTGCAGAGATGGGAGTGCAGATCCCCATGAAATTCGAGGAGTGGGAGCGCACCGAGTACGACCCTGACACTGGCGAGTTCACGGCCAACCGTGCACCAGCACCGGCGGGCAATGGTCAGCGCGCCACTGCGCGCCGTCGCGGGAGGGCCTGCGCATGATGAAGCAAACCTATTTCCGCATGGTGCGCACCCCTGACGGCCGGTACCGGGTCTGGTGGGAAACGGAAAACCGATGCTGCCGGATGGTTCAGACCGGCTGGCTGTTGATCTGCGTGATGGACGACCACGGGTTTCTCGTGACTGTTGATCAGGAGCCGCCCGAATGGTCATGAAGCGCACGCCCTTCAAGTCCACCGGCTTCGGCCGAGCGCGCCCAGCTGGCGCTGCAAGCCTTGATCAAGCGGGCCGTGAGCAGCGCCTCGCGGAGCGCGCGGCCCGCGCCTGCAGCGCTGTGACGGCGCGCGCATCGAACACGGGCCCGGCCACGACCTCGGCCGCGCCCAAGGCAGAGAAGCCCGCGCGCAGCGAGCCGTATCGCCGCCTGGTGGCCGCGCGCGCGTGCATCAGCTGCAACATCGAGGGCTACAGCCAGCATGCCCATGAGAACGAAGACAAGGGCACGGGCTTGAAGGTGGACGACCGCCGCGCAATGCCGCTGTGCTGCACGCGGCCGGGCATTGAGGGATGCCACGTAGCGTTCGACCAGGGCAGGCTGCTGCCGGGCGGGCGTGACGCCCACCGCGCCGCCGGCAAGTCCTGGGCGGCGCAGACCCGCGCCGCAATACTTGAATCTGGCCAATGGCCCAAGCGTTTGCCCATATGGGCGCCTGAAGCGTGACGAACTGAATTCCCGATGAACGAGAGCACAACGACCATGACGCCACGTAGCTTCGATGCCATTTATGAACTACCAGCCGCGCGCCAGCCAGCGCCAGCTATTTCTGGGGAGCTTTGATGTGCACGTCAGGCATGAATGGCCCCCTAGGGTGGATGGTGGGGCAGTTGGAGGGGCGCGCCGAGCCAGAACGGCCGCGCAACCACAATCCCCGACCTGCCGGCGTCATCCGGCCGGGCAGCGGCACCGATGTATTGCTGCGTTTCCTGACGCGCGACCCCAAACGGTGGTTCTTCCATCCAGAGCTTGTCCTGGCACTGGGGCGGTCCAAGGGGGAAATCGATTGGGCGCTGCAGTACTTGGCCGGGCAGGGCCTCATCAAGGCCGAGTGCGCGGAATTTCCCGGGCGCAAGGCTGTGCTGCGGTACCAGCTGAAAAGAGATGAAGGCCCGGGCCCGCAGGCCTGAACCTCTACGCGTATGCAAGGCCCCGTGCGCAACAGCGCCGGGGCTTCTTCTTTTGCCGACCGCCAGCGTGCCAAGCCTGACAAGTTGGCGGGATGACGAAACAATCCCCAAAGCCGGCCAAGGCCAAGACCACGGCGGGGCCAGGACGCGGCAGCAAGCCCGCGCGCAGGGCCGCAGCGAAGCCGCGCGCGCCGCAGGGCCGCTTCACGCAAAGGGTGTGCGACACCATCTGTGAGCGTATTGCGACGGGCAACAGCTTGCGGTCCATCTGCGAAGCCGTAGGCATGCCCTCTGTCACCACGGTACTGCGATGGCTGGCAGATGAAACCAAGTCCGATTTTCGTGGGCAATACGCGCGTGCGCGCGAGGCACAGGCCGACTGGATGGCCGAAGACATTCTGGCCATAGCTGACGAAGAGTGCACCATGGTCAGGGCCGACAAGCATGGCTCCCATGACGATGGCGGTGGCCAGACCGAAGTGGTGTTCGACCCTACCGCAGTAGCGCGCAACCGTCTGCGCGTTGATGCGCGCAAGTGGCTGGCAGCCAAGATGGCGCCCAAGAAATACGGAGACAAGATCGAAGCGATCCACACAGGTGCTGGTGGTGGCGCTATACAGGTTCAGAGCACTGTCACGTTTGTTCGCCCGCCCGCGCGCCCCGAGGAAGACTGAGTGCTGACGCTGAATCTGAGCCTGCCTGAGAAGCTGGCACCGCTTTACGACCCGCGGCGGTACAAGGTGATGCACGGCGGGCGCGGCGGCGGCAAGTCCCACGGCGTGGCCGAAGTGCTGCTGGACCAGGGCGCGCGCGCTCCGCTGCGCATCCTGTGCGCGCGCGAGATTCAGAAGTCCATGCGCGACTCTGTGCACCGGCTGCTCAAAGACAAGATCGTCAAGCTGGGGCTTACCGGCTTCTACGAGGTGCTGGACACGGAGATTCGCGGCGCCAACGGCACGCTGATTCTGTTCGCGGGCCTGCAGAGCCACACTGTGGACTCCATCAAGTCGTTTGAGGGCGTGGACCGCGTGTGGGTCGAAGAAGCGCACGGCGTCAGCAAAAAGAGCTGGGACGTGCTGGTGCCCACCATCCGCAAGGAGGGCAGCGAAATCTGGATGACACTGAATCCAGATATGGAGACGGACGAGACATACAGCCGCTTCATCGCCACGCCAAGCTCTGACACCTGGGTGTGCGCCATCAACTGGCGGGACAACCCCTGGTTCCCCAATGTGCTGGAGTTGGAGCGGCGCAAGTACAAGCTCACGAACCCCGATGACTACGACAACATCTGGGAGGGCAAGCCCAAGCGCACCGTGGCAGGTGCCATCTATGCCAAGGAGGTCGAGCGCATCTACAGCGACGGCCGCGTGTGCCGCGTCAATTACAACCCCAAGCTGCCTGTGCACACGGTGTGGGACTTGGGCTGGGCCGACAACATGGCCATTGCCTTTGTACAGCGCACGTCGCTGGACTTCCGCGTCATTGACTTCATCCAGGACAACCAGCGCACGCTGGAGGACTACGTGCAGCAGATGGAGAAGCTGCCCTACCGCTGGGGCACAGACTTCCTGCCGCACGACGGCGCGCACGGCGACTTCAAGACTGGGCAGACGGCGGCGCAGATCCTGGAAGACATGGGCCGTGAGGTTGAGGTGCTGGACCGCTTCGGGCTCGAGGCCGGCATTCGTCTGGCGCGCGGCATCTTCTCTCAGGGCTACCTCGACGAGAAGAAGTGCGCGCGCCTGCTGGAGTGCCTGAAACGCTACAAACGCACCATCGACCCGCGCACTATGGAGCCTGGCGCGCCCCTGCACGATGAATACAGCCATGGCGCAGACGTGTGGCGCTACCTGGGCATGGCCTTGCCGCGAATGGACAACGATGCGCAGGGCCAGAGCGGCAGCCAGGTGAAGCGCAGGGGCTCCAGCATGGCGCGCTGATCCGTACCAAGCCTGCCAATCTGGCCGGCATGCCTGCATGTATCGACCTGCGCAAAGCGCACCTTCACCGCCAGCACGGGGACTTGCTGGCCATCTACACCTGGATCAACGGCGAGCGCGCCCTGGTGCTGCTACCCGCGTACCGCAAGGGTGCGCCGTGGTACGTCGTCATGGAGAGCGCGGCCTACAAGTACGACGACACCGCCTATATGGCGCGCCAGTGCGTTACCGCCTGCGAGGTCCTGGGCATTGCGCCATCGCGCGCCAACTGGGTGCGCGTGGCCACGATCATCCACGAGGGCTATCCCGACCTGTACCGCATGCCCAGCGAGCCCGACTACGGCGCCAAGGGCCGCGAGTTCGGCCAGATGAAGATCATGGCCGACGGCAAGGAAATCGCCCGGGAAGCCCTGACGATCGAGAACAAGGGAGCGGAGTATGTCCCTGCTTGATCCGCGCATCAACCGTAACTCGGCCCCTGGCGACAACATCGTGGGCTTTGACGCCGGCGACGAGGACCATCGGGACGCGGTGCCCGTGCACAAGCTGGACCAGGACCCAGCGCGCGCGGTCCTGAAGAAGTGCCTGGGCTGGTACTACCGCGAGCGCGAGATTCAAGCCGAGAACCGCCTGCAGATGGCGGTCGACGCCGACTTCTACGACGGCGACCAGTGGGACTTCGCAGACGCGGCCGTCCTCGAGGAGCGCGGCCAGATGCCTCTGGTGTTCAACGAAGTCGCGCCCATGGTGGACTGGCTGATCGGTACCGAGCGGCGCGCGCGCGTCGACTGGAAGGTGTTGCCGCGCACTGAGGATGATGTGGAGATGGCCGACGTCAAGACCAAGGTCCTGAAATACGCCACCGACATCAACCGCTCAGCGTTCAACCGGTCGCGCGCCTTCGCGGACGCGGTCAAGGTGGGTGTGGGCTGGGTGGACACCGGTGTGCGCAACGATCCGACCAAGGACATCATCTACGACAAGTACGAGGACTGGCGCAACGTTCTTCACGACAGCATGGCGGTCGAGCATGACCTGAGCGACGCGCGCTACATCTTCCGTTCCCGCTGGGTTGATGACGATGTGGCCTATGCCATGTACCCAGACCGGGACAGCGTGCTGCGCCGATCGGTGGAGCAGGACCGCGAATACAGCTCCCAGCAGTGGGGCGAGGACGAATTCAACGCTGACGGCTACACCAGCGCATCGCACATGAGCGAGTCGCGCGGCAGCCATGTGGCCGGCGGGCGCGGCAACATCGACACGGAGCCGCGGCGCCGCATTCGGCTCATCGAGTGCCAGTTCCGCATGCCCATCAAGGTGCGCGTGGTGACAGATGGTCCATTCAAGGGCTCGTTCGTAGAAGCGTGGGATCACGTGCTTATGGACGCCATTGGCCAGGCGGGAGGCTCGATAGTGGACCGCGTGGTGATGCGCATGCATGTGGCGGTTATGACAGAGGGCCACCTGCTGGCCCTCGGCCCCATGCCCATGCGTCACAACAGCTTCAGCCTGACGCCGGTATGGTGCTATCGCCGTGGGCGCGATCGCATGCCATACGGCGTGGTGCGCCGCGTGCGCGACCTGCAGATGGACCTGAACAAGCGCGCTAGCAAGGCGCTGTTCCTGCTGTCCACGAATCAGCTGCTGGTCGAGAAGGGCGCGGTGGACGACATCAACGAGGCGCGCGAGGAAGCCAGCCAGCCCGACGGCGTGATCGTCTACAAGGCCGGCAAGAAGCTGGAGATCCACCGAGACAGCGAGATGGCGGCTGGACAGGTGGAAATGATGACGCTGGATGCCCAGGGCATTCAGAAGTCGGTCGGCGTCAGCAATGAGAACCTGGGCCGCCAGACCAACGCCAGTAGTGGCGAGGCCATCAAGGCGCGCCAGATGCAGGGCAGCGTGGTGACCACTGAGCCCTTCGACAACCTGCGCTTCCTGGTGCAGACGCAGGGCGAGAAGCTCCTTTCGCTGATCGAGCAGTGGTACACCGAAGAGAAGGTGGTGCGCCTGTCGGGTCACAAGGGGCAACTCGACTGGGTAAAGATCAACCAGCCCGAGCAGCAGGCCGACGGCTCGGTGCGCTACCTCAACGACATCACGTCCAGCATGGCCGACTTCGTGGTCAGCGAGCAGGACTATGCCGGCACGCTGCGCCAGGTGATGTTCGACGCCATGACGCAGATGGCCGGCCGCATGCCGCCCGAAGTCGCGCTGCGCTTGCTCACCTTGGCGATGGAGTACTCGGACCTGCCGAACCATGACGCACTGGCAGACGAGATGCGCAAGCTGACAGGGGAGCGCGACCCGAACAAGCCCATGACGCCCGAGGAGCAGCAGCAGATCCAGCAGCAGATGCAGGCCCAGGCCGAAGCCCTGCAAATGCAGCAGGAGAGCGCCAAGCAGGCTCTGGCCGAGCAAATGGCCAAGGTGCGCGAGATCAACGCTCGCGCCGCGAAGCTGGAAGCCGAAGCCCTTGCCCTGCGCGGCGGCGGTGATTCCGAGCAGGCCCAGGCCCAGCAGATGGAGGGCGTAGCAGCCACGGTGCGCCGCGACGCCGACATGGAGCTGACGCGGGTGCAGCAGCAGCTGGCCAAAGCCCAAGCCGACCTGGCAAACCAAACCCTGAAGCTGACCAAAGACGCCGATGTGCGCCTGCAGGTCGCGCGCATTGAAGCGGACTCGCGCGAGCGGGTGGCCGAGATTACAGCGGCAAGCCGCGGGCGCCTGGATGCCATGAACCAGCGCATGGACCAGTTCAACCAGCCGGCGCAACAAAATGAAAATTGAAACGATTGAAGCCATCGCGACCGCGGGCAGCCGAACTACCGTGGGTGGCGCCACCATTGGCGCTATCGGCGCGTTCATCTCTTCCAACATGGTGGGGGTCGGTGGCCTGTTCATCGCGCTGCTGGGCGTGATCGTGAACGTGCACTTCCGGCGCAAGGCCGACAAGCGCATGCAGGTGGAGCACGACCTGCGCATGAAGGAGCGCATGTTGCGCATCGACTTGATGCGCGCCACTGGCAGGCCCCTGCTGACCCCGGAAGGCGATACCGACCTGGGCAAGCTGGAGACGATTGATGGCTGACATCCGTTCCAAGGTTCCCACCTGGTTGGCGGGTCGGCTTGTCGCGCTGGTGCTGCTCGCCAGCGGCGGCGGCGGCGGCGCGGTCTTGGTCCAGGACCAGGCGCTGCAGGTGAAGGAAGCCGAGCTGCAGCAGGCGCTGGCCGACGAGTACGTGCGCGCAGTCGCGGCAGACACAACCACCAGCCAGGCCGTCAAGGTCGCCATGGTGCTGGGCAGCTTCTACGAATCGAGCGGCAAGCACATCGGCACGCCCTATGTCGACAAGCTGGGCCGCGGACAACCCCTCACCGTGTGCAACGGCATCACCGGCGCCGGCGTCGCGGCCGGCCGCTGGTACGGGCCGGCCAACTGCTACCAGCTCGAGAAAGCGCGCTACCTGTCGGCCGAGCGTGCGGCGCCGCACCTGCTGGTGCACTGGCAGCTCTACGACCCTTTTGTGCAGGGCCAGTTCATCGACTTCCTGCACAACAAAGGGGAGGGCGCATTCACCACCAGCACCATGCGGCGCAAGGCCAACGCCGGCGACCTGGTGGGCGCGTGCCACGAGAACCCGCGCTGGAACAAGGGCACGGTGAATGGCGTGCGGCAGGTGCTGCCGGGCCTCCAGGGGCGCGGCGATGCCAATGACGAGATTTGCAGGCTTTGGAGGATGGCCCCATGAAGGCATTCTGCATTTTGATTGCGGCCGCGGCGCTTTCCGCGTGCACCGTGGTTCCAGTCGGCGCAGCGCGCCAGGCCTGCGATCTGCTGCAGATCGCTTCGGACGAGGCCGACCTCGCGCCAGGCTGGTATGTCGACGCCGGCGCGGTGCTGGCCAGCTGCGGCCGAGAGGGCGCCATTCCTGCTGCTGATCGCCGGGCGTGCTTCGCGTCATCCCGCAACGGCTACCGCGACAGCAAGGAATGCGAGGCCATGCCATGAAAGACAAGCTCCGCGCCTGGGTCCTGCAGGTGGCTGGTGTCCTTCTGTTCGTCGTGTGGGAAGCCGAAAAGCGGCTCCGCGGCAAATGGCGCCGCAGCGGTCTTCGCGCCTGGCTGTCGGGGCGCCGACCATGAGCCTGTCCACCGTCACCCACCTGGCCGCCGCCGGCGCCGCGGCCCTGGCCGTCTGGATCTTCCAAGACGCGCGCCTGGGCGCCGACCTGGCCGAGGCCAATCTGGCCGCCACGACCTACCAGCTCGATGTCAGCCAGGCCCAGCGCGCGGCCGATGCGCGCGTTGCGCTGGTTGGCCAGCAGATTTCCAGCGCATACCAAGGAGCCCTGAATGCAGCCATTACCAAGCAAGCCAGCCTGCAGGCTGCTGCTGATCGCGCTGGCCGTGAGCGTGACGGCCTGCGCAAGCAACTGTCCGATGCCGAGCAGCGACTTGCCGACGCTTCCCCAAGCGCCCTCATTGAGTACGCCTCAACCCTCAACCGCCTATTCGGACAGTGCAGCCAGCGATACACAGAACTGGCAGCGCGAGCAGATGGCCACGCAGCTGATGCAGCAACCTGCCGCGCGGCCTGGCCAGTGATTCCCACCACAACGAAGGAAACCCCGTGACCGCTCAACTCTACGAAGGCACCAAGCGCCTGACTGCGCAGCTCATGACCCGCGGCGAATACAACGCCTACCGCGGCTGGCAGTGTCCTGCCGACGAGAACCCAGCCGATGACGGCTACCTGGTCGAGTACCAGGACGGCGGCAAGGCCAACGATGCGCGCCATGCCGGTTATATCAGTTGGTCGCCTGCCGACGTGTTCGAGCGCAGCTACCAGCCGGTACCGGCGGGCATGACGTTCGGCCAAGCACTGATCGCCCTGCGCAGCGGCCAGCGCATCGCGCGCAGTGGCTGGAACGGCAAGGGCCTGTTCGTCTACCTGGTGCCTGCCGCCAGTTATCCGGTGCAGACCGGCGCGGCGAAGGCCCACTTTGGCGAAGGCGCCCTGGTCCCCTACAACCCCTATCTCGCCATCAAGAACGTGGACGAGACTGTCAGCACCTGGGTGCCGAGCGTGAACGACTGCCTTGCTGCTGACTGGCTCATCGTGGGCGAGGCCGTGCCCGGCAATCAGCAACTCGTGCTTGACGAAAAAATGGAGCTCGATCTGCGCATCAGCGCCTTGGATCCCTTCATCGATCGCAACCCGATATTCGCCAGCCTGCCAGTCGAAGAACAGGCCCGGCTGAAGCGCCAGCTCGATGTCATGCATGAGCTGTCCTCGATCCTGGGCGAACGCATCGCCAATTTCTAAGCCATCCGGCCCGCCCCGGCCGGCTGCCGGGCCATAGACAGGAATCACCATGAGCGATCAAGACATTGAACAGCAAATTCAGACCAAGGGCAAAACCGCTGCGCGCGTCACGCCCGCTGACCTGAAGGCGAACATCACGGCCGAGGTCTACTTCACGGGTCACGAGGCGGCCGAAGGCGCGCGCGCCGCGCACGGCGGCTATCCCTTCATCGTGCGCCACACCGACGCTGCCATCGAGCCTTCGCTACGCCTGATGACGTTCTGCGTGCTGATGCTGCGCAACGGATTCACCGTCACGGGCGAGAGCGCGTGCGCCAGCCCCGAGAACTTCGACGCCGAGATCGGCCGCCAGATCGCGCGCGAGAACGCGGTGCAGAAGGTCTGGCCCTTGATGGGCTACGAGCTGCGCACCAAGCTGGCCACCGCGTGATAAATGCGCATCGCGGGCTCGGCTCCGTACCAAGCCTGCAAGCATTACCTGATCAATAACTATGACGGGTGCACAAATGAGCGTTTCCGATGAAGACCGCCAGCGTCTGCTGAGCCCTGAAGAACTTCTGGCCTTGGAAGAGGACGACTACGACCCCGCCGAGGACAACGCCGCGGCGCTGGCCGAGATTGGCCGTGGCAACCTGGACACGGAGGACGACGACGACCCGGCCGACGGCGGCGCGGCACCGGCTGGCAAGCCTGCGGACACAGCAACGCCGGAAAAGCCGAGCACAACTGCACCCGCTGCAGCCCCAGCTGACGCGGCCGCTGGTGAAGCTGGTGCGGATGACCCAGCCGGTAAGCCGGCCGATGCTCCCACCCCTGGCCCCGAGCAGCGCCAGCCCACGGGCTACAAGGTCGAGCTTCCCGCGGACTTCGATGACCAGCTGAAGGCGAACAAGTCTTCGGTCAGCGAACTTCGCCAGAAGCTCAACGACGGCGAGCTTGACCAGGCCGAGCACGATGCTGCGCTGGACCAACTGCAGGACAAACGCGAAGAATTGCTCGAACTGCGTGCCCGCGCGCGTATCTCCGCCGAGATGCGCCAGCAGGCCGACAGCGACAACTGGATCGCCGCCATCAACACATTTGTGGCTGACGCGGGCACCAAGGCCGAACTGGGCATCGTCGACTACAAGAGCGACGCGGCCAAGCAGGCCGACCTGGATGCGTTCGTGAAGGTGCTCGCCAAGGCTCCGGGCAACGAGAACAAGTCAAGCCGCTGGTTCCTGGAAGAAGCGCACAAGCGTGTGGTGGCGCTCCATGGTGTCCCCACTACCAAGAAGCCGGCCGACGTTAAGCGCAAGCCAGACGTCACTGAAGTGGTGCAGAACCTGGCCGACGTGCCGGGCGGCGCGGGCGATGCGGACCCAGCAAGCAGCGAATTTGCCGAATTGGATCGACTCACGGGCGCGGCTTATGAGCGCGCGCTGGCCGCGCTCCCGCCCGAGAAGCGCACCAACTACCTGATGTCCGCCTGATGCCTGCTGCAACCACATCGCCATCGGTGCGTCGCATCCACATGGAGTTGCGCACTGGGGATGTGCTCGCCTTTCCGGGCGTGCGCATCCAACTTGAATACAAGAAGGGCCAAGTGGCCCGCATGGTTGTGTCTGCTGACGACGGCGTGCCCATCAAACGCATTCCGGCCCCGTCGCGGGCCGTGCCAAGCCTGCCAACCTAAGGCCTTCAATTCTTTTGCAACCGGGGCGCTGGAGTGCTCGCTACCTCACTAGGAGCAATCCATGGCAAAAACCGTTGTGGGCGTGAACAGCCCCCGTGCAGTCAAGCGCTTTTCTGGCGAACTGACGCTCGACGTGTCTCAGCAGTCCTACTTCGGCCGTAAATTCACGGCTGTCGGCACAGGCGCCAAGACACCTATCCAGACCCTGACGGATCTCGAATCCGAAGCGGGTGACCTGATCAGCTACGACCTGTTGGCTGAGCTGACCATGGCGCCTGTCGAAGGCGATGACACGCTGGAAGGCAAGGAAGAGGCGCAACGCTTCTTCACCGACCAGCTGTATATCGACCAAGCGCGCGGCGGCGTGAACACCGGCGGCCGTATGTCGCGCAAGCGCACGCTGCATGACCTGCGCATGCTGGCCAAGCGCCAGCAGGGCGAATGGTGGGGCCGCTTCCAGGACGAGCTCAACTTTTCCTACCTGTCGGGCTCGCGTGGCATCAACGAGAACTTCCTGCTTCCTCTCGGCTACACCGGCCGCGCTGGCAATCCGCTGACCGCGCCGACGGTGAACCACCATTTCTTCGGCGGCGACGCCACGGCCGTGTCCAACATCGACGTGACCGACAAGTTCTCGTTGGCCGTGGTGGGCGCGGCCAAGACCCGAGCCGATACCCAAGGTGGTGGTGCGACCAACATCCCAGTCATGAAGCCTTGCATCGTGGATGGCGAAGAAGTCTTCGTGATGGTGATGCACACCTGGCAGGAAGACGATCTGCGCAACACGACCACGCCAAACGACTGGGTGGATCTGCAAAAGGCTGCGGCCGGCGCCGCAGGCCTGAAGTCTCCGCTGTTCAAGCAGGCCCTGGGCATGCACCGCGGCGTGATTCTGCACAGCCACAAGAACGTGATTCGCCACAACGACCACGGCGCGGGCCAGAACGTGGCCACGGCGCGCGCGCTGTTCATGGGTGCGCAAGCGGGCGTGATCGCCTTCGGCTCGCCCGGTACCGGCATGCGCTATGGCTGGCACGAGGAAACCCGCGACAACGGTAACCAGGTGGTCATCACCACGTCCTCGATCTTTGGCGTGAAGAAGTCCACCTACAACTGGGGCGGCGTGACGCACGACCAGGGCGTCTACGCAGTCGACACGGCAGCAGCCCCCCGCTGAGCCGCGGCCATCCCAACCTTAAAAGGAGTCAGACATGGCTTTCAAACAAAAAAGCGCTGTGGCCGCTGGCCATCAGAACCCCCTCACACCTGGCGGTCCCGAGCTGGTGCGTGCGCGCTACGGCCAGACCTTGGCGGTAGTCGACCACACGATTGGCAACCGCGGCGTGATCGGTGTTCTGCCTGCGGGCACGCTGCCAGCGCATCTGTACATCCGTGTGCCCACTGCGCTGGGCGCGGGCTTCAAGGCTTCCATTGGCCTGGCTGCAGCCGACGGCGACATCAGCACCGCTGCTGACGATGGCGGCGCGGCATGGGTGGTCGATGACACCACGGGCGTGGCCGGCGGCTACATCCAGGTGGTGCCGGCAGCTTTCGCCAAGTTGGCGCCCAAGGACGTCGACCGCAACCTGGTGCTGAAGATCACGGCCGCGGGCACCGCCGCGGGCTTGTTCGCCGTCGACCTCGTCTACGCCAACGCCTGATTTTTGTGTGCGGCCCGGCAGGGTCTTATCCCCCGCGGGCTTGCCCTCGGGGGTTTTTTGAAACACGGAGAAGAATATGGAATTGTTTACCGCATTGCCCGCACGCAAAGACGGCACGCTGAAAGTCACTGTGCCCGATGGCACGGCCTATACGTTCAGAGGCGAGCCGCTTGGCTGCGTGGTGGAGGATGAAGACCACCAAGACCACCTGCAGGCCCTGGGCTTCATGAACGCCGACGACTTCGAGGCTGAGCAAGACTTCATCAAGCGCAATGCCGAGCGCGAGGCCAAGCGTTCCGCGCGCGGCCTTTCCCCCACTGGTGGTGCTTCCTCGCTCGCTCCCGACGATGACGATCCCGTGGACCTGGGTGACGGCCTGCCCCAAGAAGGCGGCACGCCTCCCACCGGCCGCGTGCGCCGCGCGCGCAAGTAAGGCGCGGCAATGGCTTCGTGGGATAACTGGATGCCCGAGCTGGTGCTGGCTGCCCCCACGGCGCCCGTACCGCTCATCCATCAGTGCCTGAACCGCGCGGCGCGAGCCTTCCTGCGCCCCACGCGGGCCTGGCAGGAATGGCTCGAGCCCGTGGACATCACGGGCGAGGCCTTCAAGGAATACACGTTTGAACTGCCGCAGGGTTCCGAGTTGCTGCGGTTGGAGCGGGCGACGATGGACGGGCGCACGCTCGAAGTCGCCAACGCGCGCGATCTGCCGGGCGATCCATCGCGGCACGCGCAGAAGGGGCGGGCCTACCTGGTGTCCACCGACCTGCGCAATTTCACCGTGGGTGCGCATAGCGCCGCCGGCGCAGTGCAGGTCTATGTCTCTCTGCTGCCAAGCCTGCGCAGCAACACCGTGCCCGACACCGTGGCTTCGCTCTATCACGAGGCAATCCGCGACGGCGCCAAGTCCGAGCTGCTGAACACCACGGGTACGGACTATTACCAGCCCGACCAGGCGGCGGTGGCCTTGGCATTTTTCCAGCGTTCGATCGATGACGCGACTGCCGACGTGTGGCGGTCGAACACCGGGCGCGTCTCTCGCGGGAGCATCAAATGGCTCTGACCATCACCCAGCTTATCAATGACGCGGCGCGGGATCTTCAGGACGCCACTCATATCCGCTGGACGCGCATCGAGCTGCTGGACTACTTCAATGCGGCGCAGCGCGCGTTCGCTGAATACCGGCCGGATCAGCTGGCGCAAGAGCGCGTCCTGCCGCTGGTAGCCGGCTGGCGGCAAGAGCTGCCGGCGGACGCACTGACGTTGATCGACATCACCAACAACGCGAACGCCATGGCGCGGCGCATCACGAAAACCGATCTACGCGTGTTGGACGCTGTGGCCGGCGCCTGGCGCTCGCAGTCGGCGGCGCTTGAGGTCCTGCATTTCATGCACGACATGCGGATGCCTCAGGAGTTTCTTGTCTACCCGCCTGTGCGCCTGGGTGTGAAGGTGCGCGCTGTGATCGCTGCGGCCGTGGTGGACCTGCCCAGCGAGGCCGCCACGCCCACGGTCGACGCGCGCTGGATGGATGCGCTGCGGCACTTCGTCCTGTTTCGCGCGTGGTCCAAGGATGCAGAGTTTGGCGGCAACCAGACCATGGCGGCCGCGCACCTTGAACTGTTCCACAACGCCCTGGGCGTGCAGTCGAAGGCAGCCAACGAAATGGCGCCGACAACGTGACAAGCCTGCCAATCTGCAGACAACAAATTTAACCCGGGGCGCTGGAGTGCTCGAAACCGAAAGGAAGCCTCATGGCTGGTTTCTCCACTTCTCTGGGCAACGCGATCATCAACGCCACGCTGCGCGGCCAATCCTTCCCTGCGATCCGCACCCCGTTCTTCGTGCTGTTCACCGCTGACCCCACCGACGCATTCACCGCAGGCACTGAGGTGAGCGCGGCCTGGTACCAGCGCGTGCCCACCGGCGCCTTCGCGGCGCCAGCCAATGCCGCCACCTACAACTCGGTGCGCGCCGAATTCCCGCCCGTCACCGGTGCGCAGGTCACCGTCACGCACATGGGCATCGTGGAAGGTGACTCCGCTGGTGACGCCACGGCCACACTCATGTATTCCGAGCCGCTGCCCGCCCCGCGCACGCTTCAGATCAACGACGTGTTCGTGGTCGACAGCCAGACGCTCACGGGCGACTTCACGCTGGCGCTGCTGTAAGCAAGGGGCGCGCGCGTGAACCGTGGGCAGATCAATGGCTTTGCGCTCAACGGGGCATCTGCGGACCCCGTGGTGCGCGTGCGCGTGGACGCCAAAGGTTACGCCAGGGTCAGAGCGCGCGGCCGGGTGCTGGCCTATGCGGTCGTGCATGCTGCGCCAGCAGCCAGCCTTGACGGTAGGTTGGGGCGGGTCGAGGCGCATCTCTCAGCGCAGTCGCTGGCGCGCGCCGCGGTGGACGGTGCGCTGGGCCGGGTAGACATCCGTTCGCTGTTGTCGGTCACCGGTCGCGTTGTCATCGACGTGATGCTGCCGGCCATTCGCGGCCGCGTGGGCGCCACGGCGCGGGCCAGCATTGGCGCGAAGCCGCACACCTTGGCGCGCAGCGGCGCCGCAGTTCAAGGCAAAGCCCAGTTTTCTCCCAAGACCTCGCTGCTGCGCCGTGGGCCTGTGCGGGCCAAGGGGCGCGCTGACATCGACGCGGACGGCGTGGTGTATGTCCGGCGCTGGCAGCGCGCGCCCGCAGAGGGCAAAGCACAGGCATTCATTGCCACAACCTCCCGGGTCGAAGCGCGCCTTGCCGCGTTGGTCCGCGCCCAGGCCAATGCGTCGGTGGGCTTCCATATGCAAGCGCGCGCGCCCGTGGCCTTCCAAGGCGTGGCCTTCATCGAAATCGATCCCGCCATCCACAAGCGCCTGCCGTTCGATGAGCCGGCGCCCGACTCGCGCACCTTCACCGTACCAGCAGGCATGACCACTTTCTATGTGACAGACCAGGGAACCAGCATGTTCAGAACAGCACCCATGCAGCCCGCCGACACCCAGGACTTCGATATTGAGTTTTCGGAGTGGTTTCCACCTGGTGACGAAATCGTTTCCGTCGAGCTCAAAGCGCAGCCCGCTATGCCCATGCCCCCCAGCTACGCCATCGAAGGCCAGCGGGTGAAGGTGTGGATCTACGCCGGCGGCATCAGCGGCCAGAAATACCAGATCAGCGTGACCGCGACAACAAACGACGGGCGCATCAAAGAGGTGGAGCTGATCGTGCCCATCAAGGAGGTTTGAAGTGCCCCAGCTTTTTCTGAATAATTTCCAGACGCAGTTCATCGCAAGCGTCAAAGCGGCGCCTGATTCCGCCAGCCCGGCGCTCGAGCTCGATTACGGTGTCCTGCGCGTGTCCGATGGCGCTGCGGGCTTGCTGCTGAACCCCGGCGCAGGCAATTGGTACGTGCTGACCGCATTCAAGCGGTCCGGGTCTGCGGAGTCCGACTACGAAGTGCTGCGCGTGACGGCAGTCGACAACGCAGTAATTGGCGAGTGCCGCTTGACCGTGCTGCGCGGCCAGGAGGGCACGACGCCCAAGAGCTACGTTGCGGGCGACCTCGTGGAATTGCGCCTGACCGCAGGGGGCATGGGCCAGTATGTGCAGACCGCAGACGCGCGGCTGACCAATCCGCGGGCACCCACTGGCGCTGCCGGCGGCGTGCTCTCGGGCTCTTATCCGAATCCCGGTTTCGCCCAGGCCATGGCCACTGCCGCCGATCTGAGCGGCAAGGTCGACAAGGTCGCGGGCAAGGGCCTCTCGGCCAACGACTACACCAACGCCGATTTGGCGAAGCTTGCCGGCATCGCGGAACAGGCCACCAAGAACGCAACCGATGCAGCGCTGCGCGACCGCGCGTCTCATACCGGTGCGCAGGCCATCGCCACGGTGACGGGGTTGCAGGCGGCCCTGGATGCCAAGGCGCCCGGCTCGCACGTCGGCTCCGGCGGCGCGGCGCATGCTGCAGCAACCAACGCCGCCGCCGGCTTCATGTCAGCAGCTGACAAGGTGAAGCTCGACAGCGTGGCAGCGTCCGCTACTGCCAACGCAACAGACGAGGTGTTGCGCACGCGTGCGAACCATACTGGCACCCAGGCTCTCGCAACGATCGATGGGTTGCAGTCAGCGCTGGACCAAAAGGTAGACGTTGTGGCAGGGAAAGGCCTTTCGTCTGCCGATTTCACCGCCGCTGAAAAAACCAAGCTAAGCGGCATCGCTGCTGGAGCTCAGGTCAACGTTGCAACCAATCTGAGCGTGACCGGCCGGGCAGCCACCACTTTCAATGTGGCCAGTTCGACAGGGGCCGCTGCAGCGCTTCCGGCAGCGACGACAGCGCTTGCAGGCTTGCTGCAATCCACTGACAAGGCAAAGCTCGACGCTATCGCGGCTGGTGCTACTGCCAACTCGACGGACGCATCGTTGCGCGCGCGCGCCAATCACACAGGCACGCAAGCTATATCCACGGTCGCTGATCTTCAAGCAACTCTTGATGGCAAGCAAGCCGCGCTCGCAAGCGGCGTCAATATCAAGACAGTAAACGGCCAGTCGCTGCTGGGCTCTGGCGATATCGTTGTCTCCGCAAATCCTGACCTTGTGCGTAGGCCCACGAATGTGGCACCTGCCCAAGGCGTGACCGGTGTACTAGAAACTCCAATATTTGATGGAGGGGTTTATTATTCGTTGTACGGAATTCCGATGGGTGGAAGTAATTGGCAGGTTTCCACTAGCGCCAATTTCGACGCAACCGTTGTCGATTGGTTTTTGACGAATTCTGAAACGACATTTAAGCCGCCAGAGGGTGTGCTAAATATTAGTGTTCAATATTATTGGAGGGTGCGCTACAAAGATATTGATGGGGTGTGGTCACCGTGGTCTGCGGTTACGTCGTTTACGACAGCTGCATTTTTTATTTCCTATATTCCTACGCCGGCTCCAACGCCGTCGGCCTTTGGCGAACCATTTCAGGCAGGTTTTTATGCAGGAATGATATGGAATGAGGTTGTGCAATCATCTACTTCCTTTCTAATTGGAATAGGCGAAAAGGTGTTTGCAGTACCCAATATGCAGGGCGCCTCAATTGTTTACGGCGGACAGACCCTTGAAATCAGAAGCCGCGCGAACCCGGCAAATAAGATGATCGGGGTGGTTACTGATGCGCGTGGAAGCGCTTTGACAATCAACGTCACAAGCGTTACTGGATCTGGAACATTCTCTGACTGGTCAATCATGGCCTCTTACAGAATTATATTGGCCCCGAAGGCAAGCGGTGAACTCGTTGGTGTCGTGGGAAAGAATGCCAATACGGCCGCTCCAGCAGCTTGTACCACGCTGTCCGAAGGAAGAAAAGCGACAGCCGCGATGGTTGCCGCTGATTCTGCCACCGTGTACCCAGCCGCTCACTTTTGCAACAACCTTAGCATTGGTGGATACAGCGATTGGTACTGGCCTGCGCGAGATGAGTTAGAGCTGGTATGGAGAAATCTCAAGATGAACACGGCAGGTAATAACAACTCTGGAAGAAGTCCGGCTAATGGTCAATATCTGAATCTTGGCAGCTTCGATGATGCTGTAACGGGAAGCGGGGCCAATCGAAATAGCAACCCTGCAGGCGCGTTGTATACCGCATCACTTCCTACGCAAACCGCAGCAACAATTTTCAGGGTTGGCGGTCCTGAAGTGATGACTGCTGCATATTACTGGAGCAGCAGTCAATACAATAACATTTTCCAATGGATTCAAGGATTCTTTCTTGCCAATGGCGGTGCACAGAATGCGGTAAATAAAAACGAGGGAGCTTCTACATACGCCGTTCGCGCCGTGCGCCGGAGTATTATCTAAAGGAGGGTTATGAAGTTTATTAAATTTACCCACGTTGATTCGGTGACCGGCCTGAGTGTTGAAAGGGAACCGGCCGCGAACGGCCCGGTCTTCCCTGAGGTCAAAGGTTTGGTGTTTAGCTGGGCGCGCGAAAGCCTCTATCCAACCTCTGTGCCGCAGTTCTTCGGCACCTGCCCGGACGACAGCAATAGTACGGTGGAAGGCGTTTTAGGAGTCTTCAGCGAAGGTGATTGGAACGGCATGTGGCAGGACGAGCTGTACGCTCGCGAAGTGCACACGCTTCAGGCGCAGCGTCTCACACGACTGGCGTTTCGCAATCGGTTCACGCAGGCTGAGAAAGTGGCGCTGGAAATTGCCGCGCTGGATGACGTGAGCGCACCCATGACCCAGCGCCAGCACTCTGCTGCGCTTCGCGCCCGACTTGCCGATCTGGCGGCATCGACCTTTGTGGATCTGGGGCATGCTGACACCAGAGCCGGCGTGCAATCGCTGGAGGACAGCGGATTGCTCGGGGCCGGGCGGGCCGCTGAAATTTTGGATTCCCCTGTTCTCGCCGCAGAGCGCTGAACACGGGCCTGCAGCGCCAGCAGGGGCGTGCCAAGCCTGCCAGATTGGCAGGCTATGACGACATACCGGCTCAATGCGTTTGCAGGCGAGGCGCCAAGCGTCTCCGACCGCTCCCTTGGCGCGAGCTTCGCGCGCCGAAATGAAAACCTGTTCCTGCCCAGCGGCGAGTTCTGGCCACTGGCCGTCGATCGCCGCCACTCGGCCTGCGTCGCCGGCGCTAAAACCTTGCACCGCTTCAACCGCGACACCACGGGCGCGGTGATTCAGAACCCTGATGCGCTGATTCGCTCCTACGCGCAGGAGCTTTCATTCGTCAAAGGGCAGATCAATGACGAAGCGACAGAGCGCACCTATCGCACAACCAACGACGGAAGCGAACGGCCGCGCGCCTTGGACATTCGCGGTAACGATAGGCTGCTTGGCGTGCCGCGGCCCGTGAAGCCGACCGTGACGCTGCAGGTGGTCGATGAGTTCACGGCCGAAGAAGCGGACACCTGGCTTTATGGCGACTTCGCAGAGATGGTGCGCCGGGACTTGCTTGCCACGGTGATCCAGCATGCGGCCAATCCGCAGGCCATCCGTTGGGATGCTTTGGGGAAGTCATATGCCGGGCCGACTTCCAACTATGGCTTGGCGCTGTCCACCGCCGCCGGCGCGGGCGCAGGCGCGGCCCCGGACAATCTCTATGCGCTGATTACCGAAGCGCGCGCTACCGCCACGGAAATGGATATGACCCGCTTGGGCGCGAGCAAGACCAGTGGAGGTTGGGCCGTGCCCGTGGCGGCAATGCCGTTCAGCTACCAGTTTCGGCGCGCCGATCTGATAGAGGCGCTGCAGTTGCACGAACTGCCGGCGACGGCAGGCGCGCGCGCGGGGGAAACCGTGCTGACCGCTGACCAGGCAGACAAGCTGGCCGACCTGGTCGTGGCCGCAACGGCACCGGGCACCGAGTGCGCGAACTGGCGCAGCGAACTGGATCGGCTCGTCAAGGAATTCGCGGCGCTGGCGCTGAGTAAGTCCTGGGTTACGCCGGGCGCGGCGCCCGTCAAGCCGACGGCTCCGACCGAAGGGCAGTGGGTCGGGGGCGGCGGTGATGGAGATTCCGTCTACGAGAACCCCGTGTGGACGCAGTATCAGGCCGCATTGGAGGCCTATTTCATTGCGCTCGACAAGTACACGGAAGGCAAGAGTGCCGCTACCTCCCAGGCCGACAGCATGAATTCACGAATGATCGAAATTCAGCAGCGCTGCGCGTCGCTGGTTTCGAGCATCCAGGGCCAGCTGAGCAAGCAATACGTGGCGGCGACAGGATCGCCCGACATGGTGGGCACTTGGTTGGACAAGCTGGGCGGCGTGGTCTCCCTGGCCGGGGAGACTGTTGAGCGCGTGGTGGATTCCCGCTTTTACGTGGCAGCCCTGGTCACGGACTGGGGCGAAGAGTCCGAACCGTCGCCGTTGTCGGACATGCTCGAGGCGGACGCGAACGACGCCGTGCTGGTGGCGCGGCCGGCGCTGATGACCGGTGAGAGCTACGCGGCGCGCAGCATCGTGAAGTGGCGGCTGTACCGTAGCAATACATCGAGCACGGCTGCAGCTTGGCAGCTGGTGCAAGAGATGCAAATCACGGTGGCCGCGTTCCTAGATGACAAGAAAAACGAAGAGCTCGACAGCCTGCAGCCGCAGTTCACCTGGTCGGCGCCGCCGTACCGCATGGACGCCCAGTACGAGGGAGACAACAAGCCGACCGTGGGCCTGAACCCGTATCTGCGCGGGCTGGTCGGAATGCCCAACGGCATCATGGCTGGCTTCATCGACAACACGGTGGCATTCTGCGAGCCGTATATCCCATATGCCTGGCCGGTGGACTACCAGGTGACGACAGAGTTTCCTGTGGTGGGCTTCGGGGTGTTCGACCAGACGCTGTTCGTCGGCACGACCGGCAACCCTTATTTCGTGACGGGTGCACATTCGGCATCGATGTCGGCCCTGAAGCTGGAGAGCAATCAATCGTGCGCGGCGCGGCGCTCGATCGTGAGCGTGCAGGGCGGTGTGCTCTATGCCTCGCCGGATGGCTTGTGCCTGGCCAGCGCGCGCGGCGTCGAAGTCGTGACCCGGCAGCTGATCACACGCAAGGATTGGCAGGCGCTGCAGCCGGCGACGATGTTCGCGGCCGAGCATGAAGGTGTCTACTACCTGTTCTACGCTGGTTCCGGTGGCGGTTGCCTGGCGTTCAGCCTCCAAGACGGCATGAAGCTCGGGCGCGTCGCACTGTCAGGCACAGCGGTCTGGGTCGACAAGTTCAACGACCTCATGTATCTCGCGCAGGGCGTGAACATCATGGAGTGCTTTTCGGGGGCGGATCTGCGCGCGGCCCGGTGGAAGACCGGCCTTGCCACGCAGGGCCAGCAGTTGCCGCTGGCCTGGGCCAAGGTCTACGGCCAGCAGGATGCCGCGCACCCGGTGACGCTGCGGCTGTGGGGAGACGGCCAGCTACGCCACACCGCGACCTTCACCAACCTGGAACCGCAGCGGCTGCCGCCCGGGCGATGGCTTGAGCACCAGGTGGAGATCGAGGGCGCCGCGCGCGTCACATCGGTGGTGCTGTGCTCCACGACAGAGGAGCTGCGCGCCATATGACCAACCGCGTCAAAACCGATACAGGCGTGGCACGGCTGCCGGCGCTGCCCAAGGTCAACCTGCAGGACCCCGCCCTGTCCACCTGGGTCAACGCCGTGACCGAGCGCCTGCAGGTGCGCGAGGGGGAGCGCGGCAACGACAACGAGCGCGCCGTGACCGTGCGCGAGCTGCGTGCCATGAGCGGCCAGGTGGAGAGTGTCACGCAGTTGCTGGCAGCAGGGAAGACAGCGGCCGACGGCGAGGTGCTGCTGGACCTTGGTGGCGGGCTGTCTGCAACGGTGGCGGTAGACCGCTTCGCTCAATCCATCATCGACTCGCGCCTGTTCAAGAGCCTGGCTAAGACGCTGGACGACCCCAGCCGGTTTGACCACCTGGCCAAGGAGATCCGCGACGAATTGGTGCGCTCGATTGCTGATGAGGCTGCTTTGCGCGGCGCGGCAATTCGAGATGTAGAGACCATCATCCAATCGAACGAGCGCAGCATGGCCATGGTCATCCGCGAAATCACCGCCAGCGTGGGCCGTGCCAGCGCGGGCTTGCGGGCGACACAGGCCGCCTGGAGCGACGGGCAGCGCGCCATGGCCACGAACGTGCTGCAGCTGCAGGCGTCGCTGGGCAACTACTACCAGGACGGAACGCCCGGGCGCGCTAGCCTCGAGCAGGAGATGACGGTGGTGGCAGGCTATGCCGAGGGGCTGCGCGCGCAGTACACGCTCAAGGTGCAAGCCGGCGGGGCGCTGGCGGGGTTTGGCATCGCTGCAGAAGAAGTGAACGGCAAGACTTCCAGCGCCTTCATCATCATGGCCGACAAGTTCGCCATCGTGGCGCCGACCTACAGCGGGGGCCTTATGCGCACGCCGCGTCCTCAGGATGTGGTGTTCGGCGTTGATAGCGATGGCATTTACCTGCAGAACAATGTCTACCTCAAGGGCAATCTGCGCGTCGATGGCACAGGCCGCAAACTGAGCGATGGGCTGCGCGGCGGCGTCCTACTTTCGGCCAGTGGCATCAGCTGGAGCGATACCACTGCGCGTCAAACGGTCTGGCGTGCGCTGGGCAAGACCGGCACGGCGCCCAACAATAACCACCTAGTGGTGGGCGATGCCGTGACGATAACCGGTGTGGGCTTTACGCAGACTCGCTACTGGATGGGCACGGCCTGGACAATCCCCGCCGCAGTGTTCAACGGGGACCTGCTGGTCGACGGTACTGTGGCCGCGCGCAAGATCGACACCCGCGGCCTGACAGTGCGCGACAACGCGGGCAATGTAATCCTTGATGTCAACGGCCTGGATGCGCAGTGGGTGCGCAACATCAAGGCAGGTCAAGTGGTCGGGCTGGGCACGATGGCCACAAAGAACGGGGCCGTGATCGGTGAAACAGTGACCCTGCCGAACGGCTACGTTCTGCAGACCACGGATTTCGTGAATCGGCTCACGCGCATCACGACCAACAACATCAGCATGTTCATGGATACGGCGGCCATTGGCACCGCCTACATCGGCCAAGCCGCCGTGGGCACGCTGCAGATAGCCGGCAACTCAGTGACCGTGCCGGGCACCAGTACCGGCAGCGGCGATTCCGCCAGTGTCACGATCACGCTGGACCAGGCCGGCACCGTGCTGGTCACCGCGACATTCTTCGGCGCCTGGATCTCGGAGGCGTACTTTCGCGTGCGTGTCGACGGCCGGACCTTTTCGGAGTCATATTCCAACTCCAGCGGCGGTGTCAGCCCCTATTTCCCGGTAACGGTTTCTTCCTCCGTGCAGCTGGGTCCAGGCACCTACACCTTCTCCCTCAACACGACCAACACCGCGGGCAAGGCTTGCGCCTCGTCAACCATCACCGTATTCGGGGCCAAGCGATGAGCCGACGCATCACCATCTTCAAGACCGCAACCGGTGAGATTTGCAAAACCACCGTTTGCCCCGGCCAGGACGTCGCGCGGCAATGCGGCCCGGGCGAGTCGTACATCCACGGCGCTTTCAATTTCGAGACGCATTTCGTAGACCTGCACACCAAAGCCCCCGTGCAGAAGCCGCCCCGGCCGTCAATGCACCACCAGTTCGATTACGCACGACGGCGGTGGGTGCTTGATGAGCTGGAGGCCTGGACCGAGGTGCGGGCCGAGCGCGACCGCCGCATCGCGGCCAGCGACTGGGTGGTGCTGCGCGCGAACGACCAGGGCGCCACCGTCCAGCCAGAGTGGCAGGCCTATCGCCAGGCGCTGCGCGACATCACCGATCAGCCCGACCCGCTGCGCATAGTCTGGCCAGCGCCGCCCGCCTGATTCGTGCCAAGCCTGCCAGCATCCCTGCATGCTGGACTACGACACGAGCGCAATCTATGAATTCCTGAAGGCGCGCATCCCAGGGCTGCAGTGCACTGAGGGTGCCGTCGGCCTGGGCTGGCTCCGTGATGGCAAGTTGGTGGCCGGGGCGGTCTTCGAACACCACAACGGGCGCACCGTCTGGGCGCATGTTGCGGTGGACGGGCAGATCCCGCGCCGCTTCCTGCGGGCGTTCATGGATTACCCGTTTGTGGTGTGCGGCGTGTTTGCCCTGCGCGGCTACGTGCTGGCATCCAACACGCCACTGCGCCGCCTGGCCAAGCGCCTGGGCGCTGTCGAAGAAGCCGTGTTGTCGAGCGCTGCGCTTGACGGCGGCGATGTCGTTGTCTGCACCCTTTGGAGAGGAAACCGAACACATGGCACGCTGGCACCGTAACGAATGGGACTTGCTCCCTGATTGCGCTTTTGCACCACGCCCTGGCGGCGGCATGACGCTGGAGGGTGGGGGCGGTTCGACACCTTCGCCAGATCCGCGCCTGGTCGAAGCGCAGGTGAAGAACCTGGGCATCCAGGACGACATGATCGCGCAGATCGTTCAAAACACGAACGAGATGGCGCCGATCCAGAAGGAGCAGACGCAGTTTGCCCTGGACACGGCGAAGACCGCGTGGAATCAATCGCAATCGGATCGGGACTATGCGATCGGCCGGCGCGACCAACTGACCGGCGTGCAAGACGTGATGACCCGGGAGGCGCGCACCTTCAACACGGAGGCCAAGCGCGAGGAGCTGGCAGGACAGGCCGGCGCCGATGTCTCCCAGGCCTACACCAGCGCGCAGCGCACGGGCGCGGCCGAGATGGCACGCATGGGCATCAACCCGGCAGATGGAAAGTATGGGGCCGCGGCCAACGCGCTGACCGCCGGCACAGCGCTGGCTACGGCGCAGGCCAAGAACGGCGCTCGCACCGCGGCGCGCGCGGAAGGCCAGCAGCTGACCAGCCGGGCGGCGAATGCGCTATCAGGCTATCCGGCCATGGGAATGCAGACGACTGCAGCCACCGCGGGATACGGCGCGTCTGGCCAGAATATCGCTAACACGGGACTGGCCGGGCTCAATTCGGGCTACAGCCAGGCATCCGGTATGGCGGGCAGCGCTGGCAGCGCAGCGAAGAATATGTGGGGCGCGCAATCGAGCGCCTATCAGCAGGATCAGTCCGCACAGAGCAGCGCTACCGGCGCCATGGTTGGTATCGGCGTATCGGCGGCAATCGCTATCTGACCATGCGCAACGAAGACATCTTGAGCGCCGAAGGCGTGGAACTGCTCACCTACTGGCGCTTGGCTGAGACAGAGCAGGAGCACGCTGCGCGCCTGCTGGAGCTGCTGCAGCTTCCCCGCGGCGCGCGCGTGGTCGACCTGGGCTGCGGCACTGGTCGACTGGCCGCCTTGTGCCGCACTTTGCGCCCCGACCTGCAGTGGACGCTGGTGAACGTCGACCACTGGCAGCTTTGCCAAGCGCCCGACTGGGCTGAGGTGGTGCCGCGCGACATGGCCGAAACGGGACTTGCCGCGGGCGCTTATGACGCCGTGATCGTGGCCTATGCCTTGGGCTACACCAATCCCGTCGCCGTGCTCGAGGAAGCGCGGCGCTTGCTGGCGCCGGGTGGCCAGCTGGCGCTGCATGAGCTTTACGCCGATCAGCATGAGGTGCAGGCCGTGGCGCGCGAGGTGCTGGGCTACCGTCTCGCTGCTTTCCCGGAGGTGTGTCTATGGGCCCGCCTGGTGGGTTTCGACCTGGCCGGCGTGCACGACGACGCTCATCGCGCTCCCGGCGCCGTGGTGGCTGCGGCGCTGCCGGTGTTCGGCCAGTTCCAGCACAACCTTTCTATCTACCGCCTGGGGGACCGGACGCATGCGTTCATCGGGCGGCGCGTGGCGCTGCAGTTCTCCGGCGGCAAGGACTCTCTGGCCTGCCTCTACCTGCTGCGCCCGTTTGTGGAACGCGGCCTGCCGGTCTATTGGACGCACACGGGCGACACCATCCCCGAGACGTTGGCCGTGATCGAGCAGACGCGCGCCTGGGTGCCGGACTTTCGTGTGATCGAGGCGGACGTTATGGGGTGGAAGGCTGAGCACGGCCTGCCCAGTGACGTGACCACGGCTCAATCGGCCTGGATGGGTCGGCAATACGCCATGAGCGACACCCCGCTGGTCGGCCGCTTCGAATGCTGCTGGGCGAACCTGATGCAGCCCATGCACGCGCGCATGCTCCAGGACGGCATTGCTATGGTGATCCGCGGCACCAAGCTCGCAGACACCGGGCGCGTGCCCGCGAGCGGCGCCACCGACCATTACGACGTGCTGCTCCCGCTGGAAAGCTGGAGTCACGCCGATGTCTTTGCCTACCTGGACCAGGTGGGTGCGCCGCGCAGCGCGGTGTACGACACGTTCAAGTCGATCAGTGCACCCGAGTGTATGCACTGCAGCGCCTGGTGGGATGACGGCAAGGCGGCCTACCTCAAGCAGCTGCACCCCGACAAGGTTGGGCAGTACCAGGTGGGCCTGCAAACGATCCGCGCAGAGCTTGCTCGGCGTATGAATGAACTCGACAACGAATTGAAGGAGTGCGACTCATGAGTTTTGCGCAAGGCGTGATGCAGGGCCAGAGCATCTTTGACCAATACAACAAGCAATTCACCCAGGGCCAGCAAAAGCGCGACCTGGCCGAAGTGGCGAATGCGGAGGCGAACGAATCCACAGGTTTCACGGCAGATCAAGGCAAGCAGCTCGAAGGCTATGTGCAGCAGGGGTTTGATAACGTCACCTTCGACGACAAATCAAATACCTACTTGGCAAAGAACGCGGCGGGAGAGTCAAAGACTGTCGCGATGCAAGGCGTGACGGACTTTATGGGCAAGCGCACCGCTGGCGGCGCTGATGCTGCGCGAGCGTCGGCCTACGCCGACGTGATCGGCAAGACGGACCCACTGAAGGGTTTTGACCTTCGCCAGCAGTTGAGCAACCAGGCGCACGCCGCCAAGCGTCAGGGCAGGGAGGAAAAGCAATGGGCCACCGAGGACGATGTGGAACGCATTGACGGTGAGCTAGGCGCGAAATTTAAGCAGTCGCTTATAGGGCCGGACGGCGCACAGCGCCAGGCGACAGCTGACGACTACCTTGCCAACTCACAGCAGCGCGCTTATGCGCTGGCGCAGGGCGGGCATACCAAGGCGGCCGACCAGGCGATGAGGGATCACATGGCCCAGTCGCACATCAAGATCCAGATGGATGCAGCCCAACGCAAAGAAGCGGCCGGCAAAGCTGCGGCGGCCATTGGTGCCGGTGACTACAGCGTGGCGGCCGACTTCTACAACCGCTATGTGCCCAGCGGCTCGAAGGTGACCGGCATAGAGCCGGGCAAGGATGGACAGCTGGTGATGAACCGCATTGGCCTGGACGGCAAGCCGATGGCGCCGATGACGTTCAAGAACCAGGGCGAAGCGCTTTCAATGCTGCAGTCACTGGACAACCCAATGGCGCTCTACCAGTATTCGCAGGGGGAGTTCCAAAATCAGTTGCGCCTGCGCGGCGAGAAACGAGCAGATAACGCGGACCGCCGCGCCGATCGTGCGGATGGTCGTGCGGCTGCAGCTGATGGACGGGCGGCAGCCAGCCATAGCGCCGCGATGTCAGACAGGCAAGAAATTCGTGGTGTGCGCGAAGCGTTGGCCAAGGAAGCCGACCCGAGCATGACACCCACCCAGTTGCGTGGCGTTCGTTATGGCGTGCTCCAAACTCCTGGCGCCGACAACGCCAAGGCGAAGTACGACTACGACCCTGTGAAGGTGCAAAAGGCGTTTGGCGAAACCACCGTGGATCCTTTCAACCAGAAAGAGACGGTGAAGCGCAATTCGGTGGAAGAAAAGAAGTTCATGGAGTTCATGGGCGCAAACCCGAGCATCCGCGACGTCGACGAGGGACTGGTGCGCTACAACCGTTCGAAGGTGCAGGCCGAACGCAAAGAACGTGGTGACTTGGAGCAGCGACGTACCAATGCAAGTGCGCAGATGACGGATGCGAACATTGCGGCCACAGCGAAGAAGTACAACATGACTGTCGAACAGGTTGTGGATGCTCTGGCCAAACAAGGCATACGCCGATAGCGTTCAACCGCCTCTTATTTTGCGCGGCACTTAAATTGAATCTCGGCAGAAGCGTAGGTGCCATAGCCAGAGTCTTTTCCGGTGCTGTTTAGCGGAACCATTTCAAGTCCCTTGGCTTCACAAAATTGATGTGCCTCTTTGAACATTCGCGCTTTGACGGCGCTCGATGAATAATCCGTGAACTGGCCCAATCCGCCCAGCATGTACGTGTCCGGGCCGATTGGGACCACGCCGTCAGTGCCTGTTGCACAGCCAGTTGCGATCAGCGTAGCTAGGATGGCGATCTTGATTCTCATAGGGTGCGTTTCCTGTCGTTTCGCTTTACATGCCTGTGACTAAATGTAGCAGAGCGAACCTCCTTATTGGATAGCGTGCCAAGCCTGCCAGCCTCGAAAGAAGTTTTCCTACGAGGTTCTTTTATGGCTGCGCTTGGCGATTCTGACTTGTTTGAGATGGCGGGCATCAAGCCCGGGCAGCCTGCGCCTTCATTGAGCGATGACGGCGATCTGTTTGCTATGGCGGGGATAACGCCAGAGCCAGCGGCCAAACGGCGCACGGTTCCTGGCATCACCGCCGGCGGCGTGGCGCGCGATATTGCAGCCGGTGTGCTGCAGATCGGTCCCACCGCTGTTAAGGGCGTAGCCGATATTGCTCGCTTGGCGACGGGCGATGCAGTTGGCAAGGACACGTCCGATGCGCTTGAGCGCGGCATGGCCTCCATCCGCGACACGGTAGGTTCAGAGCGCGCCGCCGCTCAGCGCGAGAATTTCCAGCGCGACATGGCCGATGACGATGTCGGCATTGGTGAGGCGCTGATGCGCAACAAGGGCGCGCTGGCCGATCAGATCCTGCCGACGATCGGCAGCATGTTCCTCCCGGTGGGCCTTGCTGGCGCTGCCGGTAAAGCCGCGACAGCAGGCCGTGCCGCCCAGGCGCTGGATGTGGCGGCGCTGGCCGGGCGCGTGGCCAGCGCCCAGAAGGTGGCAGGTGTGGGCGCGACCGCTGCGCAGAATGCCGCCAGCACCTTTGCCGAACTGGTTGACAAAGGCGCGACCATGCAGGATGCCTATGTTGGCGCGGGCATCACTGTGCCCTTCTCCGTTGTCGCAGGCGCGCTGACTGGCGGCGGCGCCGAAGTAGCCGCGGCGCGCGCTCTCACGGGTTCCGGCGCCGCCAAGTTGGGCTTGAAGCAACTGGGCAAAGCGACCGGCAAGGAGGGCGCCCAGGAGATGGGCGAAGAACTTGGGCAGATCGCGGGCGAAGGCGTGGGCACCGGCCAAGCTCCCAGCGCCACCAGCGCCGGCAAGCAATTGGCTGTGGCTGGCACCCTTGGCGCGGTCATGGGCGGGGGTGTGGATGTGGCGACGCAAGTTGGTCAGCGAGGCCAGCCGGCAGCGCTGGAGCAGCCAGGTGCCGCAGCAGGGCAGGCGCCGGTGCCGGTTGAGCAGCAGACAGAGCAGCAACGCGCACAGCAGCCGGACGGCGCGCCAGGCAGCATGGAAGATGCCAAGGCCTCGATGCGCTTGGCCGAATTGGAAGTCATCGACGGCAGCGTGGGCCTGAATCCCGCACAGCAGCAGGAGCGCGCGGCCCTGGTACAGCGTGTGAATGCCCAGGCCGCGCGGGAGTTGGAGCAGGAGACCATTGGCGAATCCGTCGACGCAGTGGCGGATACGGATCCGGCTGAGGATGCGCAATCTGCCGGTGCCGGTGCCGGTGCCGGAGCGGGCGACGCGGCGCCAGAGTTCGACCCGGCCGCGGCCCAGTCCGCCACATGGCGGGATTTTGTTGCCGAGCGCGGGCACAAGCTGTCGTTGCTGCGCAAGGGTATGCCTGAATGGGATCAGCTTCAAGGCGAGTGGGCAGCGGTGAAAGCCAATCGGGCAGGCGATCAGGTTGCCCGCCCACAGGTGCTGCAAGACCTCGAGGCAGTGGTCCAGCGCACCACAGGTGACACGCGGAAGAATGCCGTGGAGTTGCTTGCACGCCTGGAGAAGGGCGGCATGCCGGCCCATGTCCAGCGGTTCATGGAGCGTGAGGCATCTGAGCTGGTGGCAGCTGCGCCGGCAGCGCCAGCAGCGCCAGCGGCAGACGTCGCGCGTCCTGCTGCAGTGGTTGAGGCTGAGAGCTTGACCCCCCAAGAGCGGCAGGAATATGAGCGGGCCTACCGGCGACCGGTGGAAGATCCGCTCGGTGAGCTGCAGGGGCGTGTTCGCGCGGAATCGACGTACACGGGCATCAGCGAGGTCCAGCAATTGCGCGAGCAGCTGGAAGACGCGTGGCTTGAGCTCAACGTGGCCACGGAGACACCGCCTGCGAATCCCCCTGGCCCAACGCCGGCAACGGTCGACGGCGAGGCAATCCAGCAGGTCGATGCGAAGGTGCGCAGCCGCCGCATCCGAGATGCCCTGCAAAACCTGATGGATGGGGAGGTGAGCAACACGCTGCAGGTCGTTGCAAGCCTGGACGGCGCGCTGGAGCGAATTGGCGACACGCCCCTGAACGCGAGCGAGCGGCAGGCAGTGTTGCGCGTGGCTGATGCGTATTTCGGGTTCCGCGGCGCGGGCGAGCGCGCGCCTTTGCCGTCGCCTGCGGCCGCCCTTGAAGATGTCGGTGCGGACAACTCCAGCATGGAGGCGCTGATTCAGGAGCGCGGCGCGCCGCGGCGCCGCAATCAGGCGCAGACGGAAGACTCGCCAGAGCAGGGGGGCGCGGCGCCAGCGGCGAGCGATACCGCCGGCCTGCCCGTTTTCGACCCAGCAGCGGCCCAGGCCAAGACCTGGCCCCAGTTCGTTGCTGAGCGTGGCGACAACGTGCGCACGCTTCGCCGTGGCTCGCCTGCGTGGGATCGCTTGCAGAACGAATGGGACGCCGTGAAAACGCGGCGCGCCGGTACCAACGCAGAGGGCACGGGCTCCGTTGGCGCGCCTACGCCCGAGATTCAAAACCGCGATCGCGCGCGGCCGGCGTCTGTCGTGCAGATGCAGGCCATGGCCCAGAACCCCGATTACATGCGCTTGGGCTTGTCGCGCAGCCCGGAGTCTGGCGCCCCCATGGTGTTTGCCGTGGGAGACCGGGTGCAAGCCGCCAACATGCTGGGTTCGGCTGACGTGGCAGTGATGAGCGATGGCCAGCGCGTGCCGTTCCAGTATGCGGTGATGGAGGCGGGCGACGTGCAGCCGTCCAACTTTGCCGACGGCAATGCCAACCCCATGTTCGACAGCGCGCACCCGGGCGTAGTGAAAGCGCTGAACAATGGGCGCACCGCAGGTCTGCGCGCTGCCTACGAGCGCGGCACTGCTGACACCTACAAGCGCGAACTCATCGGTGACAGCGCCATGCATGGGATTGACGCCAGCGTGATCGAGGGCATGAAGGCGCCGGTGCTGGTGCGGCTCTATTCCGAGAAGAACAACCAGGCCAACATGGGCGCCAAGAGCCAAAGCCAGGCGCTGGGCCTGTCGGCTGCCGAGCAGGCGGCGACCGACGCAACGCTCATGGATGCGGCAACGCTGGAAGCGTTCGGCGCTGGCGAGATGGACGGCGCCGGCAATCGCGACTTTGCGCGCGGGTTCATCGGCAAGCTGCAGGCCGAGGGCCAGGACGTGGCCGGGATGATGGATGCCAGTGGTGCCTTGTCGCCCGCCGGCGTCACGCGCCTGCAGGCGGCCCTGGTGCACAAGGCCTATGGTGACGGCGATCTGGTCGAGTCAATGTTCGGCAGCACAGACAACGACATCCGCGCCATTGGCGAATCGCTCAAGGCCGTGGCCGGTGAATGGGCGAACATGCGCCATGCGGCTGAGGTCGGCGCTATCAACCCGGAAGTGGACGTAACCGGCAGCCTGCTGCAGGCCATCCGCCTGGTGCAGAAGGCGCGGCGCGAGCGCGCGTCACTCTACGACGCTATCAACCAGGTGGACATGGAGACCGGCGACGTGGTGGACCCGCTGACAGTGGGCCTGCTGCGCATGCTGTATTCCGGCCACTACCTGACGCGCGCCCTTGGCCGCGACCGCGTCGTGGAATCGCTTCGCCAGTACCTGGCCGCATCCTTGTCGACCCGCAGCGCCGGTGATATGTTCGGTGAGCAGGTCGGCCCGGCTGACATTCTTACCGCCCTGAACGGGCAACCAACCCAGCAAAACAATGACGCCAGCACCCAAAACCCAAGCCAACCAGCACCCAATGCCGCGCAAGGCAAGCGAGGCTCCCCTGGCAGCATCCCTGCTGGCCGCCGTACTGATGAATCAGGGGACGAAGCACGGGGACCGCGACCAGATCGAGCAGGCCAAGCAGCTGCTAACCCTGGCGGACGCGGCGAAGGGCAAGATGCCCAAGATCCCGGCCGACAGCAAGATGGCCGCAGCAATCAAGGCCCTGGCGAAGACAGCCGTGGCGCCGTAACGCCCGAGCTGGCGCTGGCCAGCTACACGTCCCAGGAAGTCGCAGCGCGGCAGGACGCGCAGGACGAGGCCGACCGCCAGCGCGCGAAGGATGAAGCCAAAGCAGACGCCGATGCAAAGGCCAAGCGCGAGCGCAAAGAAGTTGCCGCGCGCATGGATGCCAGTGCGGAGAACTTTCAGCTTGGCCAGGACGCGCAAGATGCGATCAGCGGACAGGCTGGGCTGATCGACTTCGATGACGTGCCTTTCCGTCGTGGAGACCAGGACAGCACCGCCGATGCTGCCGCGTCCTCAGGCATGACGCCTCAGCAAGCCGAGCAGCTGCTGCGCATCATGGGCCAGGCCCCGCAGCTGTCGCGCGCCGCCCAGGCCGAAGCGGTGAACAAGGTGCGCGCCACCGTGGACGCCATTCGCGCTGCGTGGGCCAACGGGCCCGAGGTCATCGTGGCGCACGACATGAGCGACACCGCAATTCCGCGTGCGGCCCGCCTCGCTGATGATGCGCAGCGCAGCGGCGGCGCCGTCGGCAATCCAGAGGGCTTCTATTACGGCGGCAAGGTCTACCTGCTGGCGAGCCAGCTGCCCACCCCGAAGGATGCAGCGCGCGTGCTGATGCATGAGGCGCTGGGCCACCACGGGCTGCGCGGTGTGTTCGGCAAGGACCTGGATGGAGTGCTCGAGCAGATCGCGGCCGTTCGGCGGGACGACGTGCGCCGCAAGGCTGCAGAGTATGGGCTGGACTTCGAGAGCGGGGCGCAACGCCTCCAGGCTGCCGAGGAAGTGCTGGCCGAGTGGGCGCAGTCCCGGCCCGAGATGGGCTACGTTCGCCGTGCCGTGGCTGCAATCCGCACCTGGGTGCGTCGCCATGTGCCCGGCATGCGCGGTCGCACCCTCACCGACGACGAGATCATCCGCTTGTATATCCTGCCGGCCCGGGGCTGGGTGGAGCGCGGCGCGGGCGGCTCGGCCACTGCGCAAGCAGACCCGGCTTATAGTCGCTCCGAAAAGGGGGAGGCGATGATTCCTGATGCCATGATCGGCAACACACTGGGTGCCGCTTCTTCGCATCCTGACTATGCAGCAGCCAAGGCAGGAGACGTTGAGGCAGGCGTGAGGCTGGCGCTTGACCTCGTGACGCCTGAATTGGTGGCGAAGGTGAAGGCCCAGATTGGCGATGCGCGCCCTCGTGTAGTGCCAGTAGCAGCTGAGGAGGCGGCAGGGCGAAACAAGATCCCGTTGACCGTGTCCGAGGTTCTCGCCAGTCGGCTGGGCTTAGAGGTCGAGACCGGCATTGTTCAGGCCAATCGTGCGCACCGCACGGGCATGGACGGCTTGGACCGCATTTTCGCGCCCGTAGATTTCGCTGGTACCGTCCAGCCGGGCGAGTACCTGCTTGTGGACGATACCTTGACCCAGGGCGGCACGTTTGCTGCGCTGGCCAGCCACATCCGTGAGGGCGGAGGCACCGTCACGGGCGTGGTTGCATTGACCGGCAAGCAATACAGTGCAAAAATCCAGCCCTCTCCTGAAGTTATCAATTCCCTCCGACAAAAACATGGTGACCTCGAAAACGAATTCCGCGCCGCCACTGGCTACGGCTTCGACGCGCTCACCGAGTCGGAAGCCCGCTACCTGGCACGTTACGAACCGGCTCAGCGACTCCGAGATCGAATCGCTGCAGAAGGACAACGCGGCCGCGAGCGCGCAAATCAAGGCGATACTGGGCCGGGCCAAGTAGCTGAGGACGGGCCACGCTTCAGCCGCGGGCCTGGCGGAACCACCAATCCGACATCTGCTGGCGCTGCCGTGCCGCAGACCAAGCTGGCCCAGCTGCAGGCCAAGGTCAAGGAATTGACCAGCCGCAAGTCTGTCGATACCTGGCTCTACGACTGGCAAGACCGCTTCATCGACCTGAAGCGCATTCAGGAAAATATCAAGGCCCTGAACGGTACGGTCAGCGAAACCAGCGACGCCTACCGCGGCGAAGAGCTGTATCACAAGCGCGTGGCCAAGCGCACATCAAACTTCCTGCGCGACGAGGTTCGCCCGCTGCTCAAGGCCTTGAACGAGTCGAAGGTAAACATCAAGGACTTCGAGCGGTTCCTGCACGCGCGCCATGCGCCCGAGGCCAACCGCGTGATGGCCGAACGCAACCCGAACCAGCGTCAACTCGATGCCAAACGCGCAGCGGCCGAGAACGATGTGAAGAAGATCCGACTGCAATTGCGGCTGCAAAGCGCAAACCCGGGTGGGAAGCCGACCGTGGATTTGCAGAAGGCGCTGGGCAGGGCCTTGATGGAGAAAGACCGGTGGTCTGGTGTTGAGGCGTTCGATGGCACCGAAGAGGAGCGCCTGTCCCTGTCTGGTATGAGCGACCAGGAAGCCAACGCCATCATGACCAGCTACGCGCCCGCAAAGCGCAAAGCCATGGACGACTTGGCCGGGCAGGTCGACAAGATCAATGCATCAACGCTGCAGGCCCTAGAGAGCTATGGGCTGATGGATAGCGAGACTCTGGACGCCTGGCGCAAAACCTACCAGCACTATGTGCCGCTTCACCGCGATGAAGCGCACGCAGACAGCAAGGCGCACCCGATCGGCCAGGGCTTCAGCACCAAGGGTGATGCCAGCAAGCAGCGCACCGGCTCGAATGAGAAGGTGACCAACATCCTGAGCCACATCGTGATGCAGCGCGAGGCCGCGCTGACCCGGGGCGAGAAGAACAATGTGGTCAAACGGCTGTACGTCCTGGTGGGTCAGAACCCGGATGCCAACGTTTGGTCGCTGGACCTGCCGAAGAAGAAGATGGTGGACCCGGACACTGGCCTCGTGAAGACGGTGGTGGACCAGGGCGCGAAGATGCGCGACAACGTGGTGACGCTGCGCATTGGCGGTAAAGACCAGTACATCGTTTTCAACCCGCGCAACGAGCGCGCCGTGCGCTTGGCGCTGGCCATGAAGAACTTGGACACCACCGAGCTGGACTGGCTGTCCCGGACCATGGGCCATATCACCCGCTGGTTCGCTGCCGTCAACACGCAGTACAACCCCGTGTTTGGCGTGATGAACTTCGCGCGCGACGTGCAGGGCTCGATGCTCCAGCTGTCCACCACGCCGCTGGCCGGCCAGCAGGCCGAGGTGTTCCGCAACATCAGGAAGAATTCCCTTGCGATCTGGTCCGACTTGAGGCGCGAGCGCAAGGAAGCTGGCGCTGGGAAAGGGCAGTGGGCCCAGCTGTGGGAGCAAATGCAGCTGGACGGAGGCACCACGGGCTACCGTGATCTGTACGCGGATCCAGCCGATCGCGCCAAGGCGTTGCAGAAGGCGCTCGACCAGCAGGGCCAGGGCAAGACCGCGGCGGCTGGGCGCGCGCTTATGGAGGTCTTGTCCGACTTCAATGAAACCCTCGAGGCCACCACGCGCCTGGCGGTCTACAAGGCCGCGCTGGACCACGGCCAAAGCCGGGACTCCGCGGCCAGCATCGCCAAGAACATCACGGTCAACTTCAACCGGCGCGGCAAGCGCGTGGCAGTGCTGGGGCACCACTACGCGTTCATGAATGCGGCGATCCAGGGGAACAAGCGCCTGCTGGAGACGCTGGCCGGGCCCACTGGGCGCAAGGTGATGATCGGCGGCGTGCTGCTGGGCATGATGTCGGGCATGGCCGGCGCGCTGATGATGGGGGGCGGCGGGGCGGATGACGAGTGGAAGAAGATTCCCGAGTTCACCAAGGAGCGCAGCCTCATCATCCCGCTGGGCCGAGAAGACTATGTGGCCGTGCCCATGCCACTGGGCTTCCATGTCTTCCCGAACATCGGCCGCAAGATGGTGGATTTCGCCATGCACGACGATCCGACCAAGAACCGCGGCGGACACCTAGTCGACCTGGCGCTGATCGCTCTCAATGCTTACAACCCGCTGGGCGGGTCCGAGAACATTTCCCAAATGCTCACGCCGACCTGGCTCGATCCGGTCGTCGCGCTCTGGACGAACACGGACTGGACCGGCAAATCCATTTACAGGGAAGATCGATCGCAGCAGGATCCGAAGCCCGGCTTCACGCGCGCGAAGGACTCAACCGCGGCGCCGTACCGGTGGATTGCAGAGCTGGCCAACAGCGCCACGGGTGGCAACGAGTGGCGTCCGGGGGGATTCAGCCCCACGCCCGAGGCCATCGAATATCTGGTGGAACAGTTCACCGGCGGCGTTGGCCGGGAGCTGAACAAGGTGGGAGCGATGTCGACAGCCGCCGTGACAGGCGAGGAACTGGCTGCGCACCAGCTGGTGCTGGTCGGCCGCATCTATGGCAACACGCGAGGGGTGAATGGCGAGAGCTCGGCCTACTACGAGAACATTCGACGCATCAACACCAGCTCGAGCGAGGCCAAGGGCCGCAGCGAGCGCGGCGAGGACGTGGGCGCCATTCTGGAAGACGTGCCCCTTGCCAAGCTGGACGGCGCGGCGGGCGTGTTCGACAAGCGGGTGTCGGACCTGGTCAAGGCGCGGCGCAAGATCCAAGCAAGCGACAACCCGAACAAGCGCGACCTGGTGAGGGAAGTCAACCAGGAAATCGAAGCTAGCATGTACCGGCTGAACAAGGCCGTCCAAGAAACGCAGGCGAGGAACAGGTGAAGTTGCTTTCAGTCGGCGCATGCATTCCGACCCACCACATTTCACCATTTCAAAGTGTTTGAATATGAGGCAAAATATTCATGACGGTAGTTGTAATCAATGGGATGGATTCGGTTTTAACTGATCGGGAATTTTGTTGTGTTGTACAAATATCTAAGTAGAAAACGGTTGAGTGTCATTGATAATTTTCGAATTCGTTTTACACAGCCTGGTGAGCTGAATGATCCTTTTGAATCAGCAATGCTTGTTGATCCCGATGGGAAAAACGAATTATCAAAAATCATCGCGGATCTTGAGAGAGATGCGCTTCTAAATGAAATCATCCCGGAAAATTCTGAGCAGAAGGAATTTTTGGATGAGAAGATTCGCGAGCTTGCGAACTATGTTGCTGATTTGTATGCCCCTCATACACTTGGGAAAGAGCTTGCAAAAAAACTTAATAGCTCGCTTGGGGTGTTGTCGCTATCAAGAACCAATGCCAGTTTGCTCATGTGGGCGCACTATGGAGATTCGCACAAAGGATACGTGGTAGGACTTGATGATTCGCACGCCTTCTTTAATCAGATTGATAATTTTGGAAAAATTACTAAGCCATACAACGTAGTCTATACATCCCGCCGAAATATCGTAAAGCCCGGAAGTGAAGATTATTATGAAAAAATGATGTGCCGCAAATCACTGGAGTGGGCATATGAGGAAGAAGTAAGAATTTTCCGAGGTTTCTCAAACAGTAAAATAGCTGGCCATGAAAATGCCGATGATCGGGTTTATCTTGAAGAATTGCCGCGTGAGTGCATAAAAGAGATTTATATCGGGGCCAATGCTAGCGAAGACACCAAAAGAAAAATTTTGGAGATAGTTGACAAACGAAAATTACACGTAAAAATTTTCCAAGCACGGGTATCTGATGAGCTCTATGCCTTAGAGTTTACGGAAATACAGCCTCAATATTCCTTCAGATGTTACGATATATATCATAGGAAAGACAGTTTTTATGAAGCGGAGGCGCCTCACGTGATGTGGGAAATTGGAAGATTCAGTCAATCTGCTGTATACCCAAAATAGATTGTTGGCCGCATGGGTCTAAAACGGTGCGGGCGATCGCACGACCTCGACCGGCCCTTCGCCAAAGTAGAGGCACTTCCCACGAGCGTCGCGTACCGAGAAGCATCTCGGGTACACCTCGCACACGGTGTAGTCCGCAGGTAGACCGGGCAATATGAGTTCATCTCTCCAGCCGGTGCGATTTGGGACGTAAAGAAGGGTGGGGTGGATCGGCATGGGGTCAGGCTCTGGCGGTGGGAAGTTCCAACCACTCGGTTGTGTATCGCGGAGTGCGGCGCTCTTGGCGCATGCTCCAGTCTTGGTTCGCGCGCGTCTGGCCAGTGCTCGCCACATGCACCGTTCCTTTTCCGTAGCGCGCGTTGAGCCCATCCAGTGCCGACATCAGCGGGCCTAGGTCCCGCGCCGGCGGATCTTCAAATGCCAGCTCGTCCTGGTGTACATCCGGGCCGACCAGGTCCATCAAGATCACACCCGCCTTGATCAGATTGAAGCCGGGCAGGTAGATGGCGCGCATGCCCGCGGCGGCAGCGTCGACAAGCAAGCGTGTGTCCGCGGTCGGTCGCACCAGCGGCACCACAATCGAACGGCTGAAGCGCGGGCCCTCTCTATGCGGTGAGGTGTGGGCGAAGACCTGGATCTGGCTGGCCCGGCCATCCTGCTTGCGCAGCTTCTCCGCGGCGCGGGTGGCGAATGCGCTCACGGCTTCGATCAGCGGGGGGAGGTCGGTCACGGGCCGCCCGAAGGAACGCGTGCAGGCAATCATCTGTTTTGGCGCTGGCGCGTCGTCCAGCTCGATGCAGCTCTGGCCCTGCAGCTCCAGCACGGTCCGCTCGAGCACCACACTCCACCGGCGTCGAACGGTCGAAGGATCGAGCCGACACAGCAACTGCGCATTCCAGATGCCACCCTCGATCAGCGCCGCGCCGATGCGCTTGCCGACGCCCCAGATGTCTGTGACCGGGGTGCACTCGAGCACCAGCTGCATTTCTTGCGGCGAAAGCTCTGCGAAGTTGCACACGCGCGCCAGCTTTGCTGGATAGCTGCCAGGCTTGCGCTCGGCCGACTTTGCGACGTTGTTTGCGAGCTTGGCCAGGGTTTTGGTGGAAGCGATCCCTATGCCGCAAGGGATGCCCACCCATCGTTCGATGCGCTCGCGCACGGCCCAGGCCCGCCGCGTGACGTCGCGCACGCCGTGCAGGCCGATGAAGGATTCGTCGATGCTGTAAATCTCTTGCGTCGGGCCCAGGCCTGCGGCCAGCGACATCATGCGATCGCTCATGTCGCCGTAGAGCGCGAAGTTTGCTGAAAGTGCGACCAGGCCGTCCGTGTCTGCCAGGTGGCGAATCTCGAACCAGGGCTGACCCATCTTGACGCCCAGGGCCTTAGCCTCATCGCTGCGGGCGATCGCGCATCCATCGTTGTTGCTGAGCACGATCACCGGGCGCCCGATCAGCGCGGGACGGAAAACGCGCTCGCAACTCACATAGAAGTTGTTGCCGTCGACAAGCGCGAACATGGCTATTTCCGAAAGCGTTTGATGCTGGCGGTGACCACGCCCCAGACTTCGACCGTCTGGCCATCCCTCGGGATGATGTCGGGGTAGGTGGGGTTGGCGGCGCGCAGCTTGAACTGTCCGAACCGCTGGTGCAGGTATTTCACAGTGAATTCGCCGTCCACGATGGCCACGACCACGCTGCCGTGCTCGGGCTTCAGCGCGCGGTCGACTATGAGAACGTCACCATCGGCGATTCCGGCTTCGATCATCGATTCGCCGGACACGCGGATCATGAAGGTGGCCTGGGGGTGGGTGATCAGCTCTGCGGTGAGGTCTATGCGTGTGGCGGCAAAGTCCTCGGCTGGGCTTGGGAAGCCGGCGCGCACGCAGTCGCCGACCAGAAGGACGAGACAGGGCGTGCCCGTGACGGGCACGGGTTGGTTGTGGATGGGGAGGAAAGACATGTGCGATACCTGTATGGATGCACAGTATAGGTGTTACAAGCCGTCAGATTTCTTCTGTGGAGTGCGCTGTGTTGGCTACCCGACGTTTCGCGCTATCGGGTTCAATGGGCAATAAAAAAGCCGCTCAATGGAAGCGGCTCTATTTGCTGGGGTGACAAAGGGCTGACAAGTTTCAGCGCCTATCTAAATTCCCCTTTAGAAACAAGGCATTAGCGATATATCAGTCCAGTCCATCATGGGCGCAACGGACATGCGCCAGTTCAGGCGGGCTTGTTGATTTACATCGTTTTTCATCGTTCCAGGGGCTGGGATTGAGCCCAAAAAATTCAGCTTTGTGTGCCCAAGAAAGCGCCAAAAACCCCAGGTTTGCGGGTTGGGGTGTCAATTGGGTGCCAATCAGGTGCCAATGGGGTGACGCAAAGTTCCTGTCACACCCCAGGGCCAGATGGGAACCATGGGCAAACGCTCTCGAGGCCTACTTCAAACAAGCCGAAGGCGTAACGCAGCAGGCCGAACCAAAACGGCAGACATCAGGCGATTGCGCAAGAGCGGATTGTCCAACAAAGACGCTGCCTGCCTGACAGCGGCGGACATTATGGAGTAGGCCAAGCATCGCCGGACTGAGCGGGCCGGAATCGTGCGTGCGGCGCAGGCCGTGCTCGAGCGGTCTGCCGGCAATGGCGTCGAGCAGCATTGCGCGCTGGAGGCGCGATAGGGGGCGTTAGGGCGGTGCTGGTCGGTCACGGAGTTGCAGGGAAGACAGGCCGGGATAGCCAGGCGCGGCTCAAAAGAACTGGCTGCTTTGGCGCGTGGCCACCAGTGCCGGGATGAAAGGGTGCTTGCGAGCAGCGCCAATATGATTGCCAGCACATAAGCAAAATTGCTTGACGTTGCCAGGCCTTTCAAGCCAACCAAGAGAGGGAAGAAATGATCCAGGCACTGCTGCGCAAGCGGCGCTTCTTCTTGGCCGCCTTGGTCAAAGGACTTCCGGAATTCGTCGGCATGGTCTTTGTTTTTTTGGCTGCGGTGAAAGATCACTGGCGCAACTGGATGGTTGTTGCTGTGCTCTGCGCCAGCGCGCTGCTTTGGCTGTACGTGGTTTTGACCCAATGGGCTGTGTTTCGCCGCCATCGCGAAGATGTGGGGGCTGAGGAAACTGAAGATTTCAGTTAAAGAGAGAAAGCGGACGGCGGTGCAGGCGGGGCCGTGATCGAGCATGCGCGCGCATGGCTGCCGGACTTTCGTTTGATCGAGGCGGGTCAGCGGTCGTGAGAGCGAATTCAATGTCCCGTGCAAACAGCGGTGCAAGCGGTGTCTGTTTTCTGATGTTGGTTGAATTTAACCAATAGTGTCGTGTGTAAAAAAATGTTTATCGCGCCGATAATTTGGGATCAGGCATAGCCATTTCCCATTTCCAACACTCGCCCGCGCCCGTGCCACCGCGTGCGTCAGGCCAAAACACCGATGCTCCCACGCCGTTTCCTGTCAGTCCGTCTGACACCGCTGGCCCTGTGCGCCGCGCTGGCCAGCGTTTGCGTGCAGGCCGCCGAACCCGGCGTGCCGCGCTTCGAGATCTCGCGCTTTCAGGTGGAAGGCAATACGCTGGTCGCCAGCGAAGCCATCGCCCGCGCGCTGGCTCCGCTGACCGGGGCGCAGCGCGAATTCGGCGATGTGCAGCGCGCCGTGGAAGCCATCGAGCGTGCCTACACGCAGGCCGGGTTCACCGCGGTCAAGGTGACGGTGCCCGAGCAGGAGCTTTCGGGCGGTATCGTGAAGATCCGTGTGGTGGAAGCCGTGATGACTTCGGTCACGGTGGTGGGAAACCAGCATTTCAGCGCCCAGAACATTCGCGCGAGTCTGCCTGGCCTGCAGAGCGGCACGCCGCCGCGCCTGGCTGATCTTTCTGCATCGATCCAGCTGGCCAACGACAACCCGGCCAAGCAGGTATCGGTCGGCATGGCAGAAGGCGTTCTGCCGGGCACGGTGGATGCCACCGTCTCGGTGGTCGATCACCGGCCGCTGCGCCTCGTTGCCACGCTGGACAACACCGGCACGGCTTCCAGCGGCCACTGGCGCACCGGCATTGCCCTGCAGCACGCCAATCTGTTTGATCGCGACCACGTGGGCACGCTGGCGTACACCACCTCGCCCGACGGTCCCTCGGGCCAGGACCTCGACGTCTATTCCGTGGGTTACCGCGTGCCGCTGTACGCGCTGGGCGACAGCGTCGATTTCATCTATGGCCGCTCCAGCGTCAACACCCCGGCGAGCACGCCGACACTGGGTGGCGTGCTCGGCTTTACCGGCAAGGGCGAAACCTGGGGGCTGCGCTACAACCTCCTTCTGGGCCGCTCGGGCGAGACTGCCTCCAAGGTGGTTTTCGGGCTGGACCGCAAGAACATCGACTCGCGCTGCGACGTGAATGGCCTGCCCATCAGCACCACCGGTGCGACGCCGCCGATCTCTTCGTGCGTGCCATACACCACAACGCCGCTGAGCGTCACCTTCATGGGCCAGCGCGACGGGGTGGGCCAGGCGCTGGCGTACAACATCGGCCTGTCGCGAAATCTCGCGAGCGGCGCGCGCTACACCAATCTGGACGGGCGCACGGACCGCTACTCGTATCTGACGCCGGGCAACCGCAGCACGCGCGACGGCTTCATGGTGGTTCGCGCTGGCGCCACGCTGCTGCAGGCGCTGGACAGCGGCTGGCAGCTTCGTCTGGGCGGCAACGCCCAGCTCACCCATACGCCGCTGGTGTCAAGCGAGCAGTTCGGACTGACGGGCACGAACGCGCTGCGCGGCTTCGATGAGCGCGCCGTGGCCGCGGACAGCGGCCTGGTGCTCAATGCCGAACTCCACACGCCCGAACTTGGTGCGCATAGCGGCCTGCCAGGCAATCTGCGCGGCCTGGTGTTCCTGGACGCCGGCTACGGCGCCAACCGCAAGGCTGCGGGCACCTACCTGCCGCGCAACACGGATGTGGCCAGCGCTGGCGTGGGCGCGCGTTACGCACTGGGGCGCGATTTCAGCGCCCGGCTGGACGTGGCGCGTGTGCTGGATGCCGGCAGTTCCTATACCGAGAAGCGTGGCGACTGGCGTGCCCATCTGAGCGCGATGCTCGCGTTCTAAAACAACAAGGCCTCCCATGAAATCAAACAAGGCATTCAAGCTGCGCTTCGTGTCCCTGGTGGTCGCGGCCATGTGCGCTGGCGCGGCCCAGGCCCAGATCGCGCCTGGCGCGCTGCCCACCGGCGCAACCGTGATCGGCGGCCAGGCGTCCATCGTGCAAAGCGGCACGACGCTCAACATCCACCAGACCTCGGCCCAGGCGCTGGTCAACTTCTCGAGCTTCAATGTCGGCTCGGCAGGGCTGGTCGACATCCGCCAGCCCGGCGCGGCCGCGGCGCTGCTGGCGCGTGTGACCGGCAGCGATCCCTCGCAGATCTTCGGCCAGATCACCGCCAATGGCGCGCTGTGGCTGGTCAATCCCGCAGGCATCATGGTGGGCCAGGGCGCGCGCATCGATGTGGGCGCGTTCATCGCCAGCACGCTGCATGTGAGCGATGCCGATTTCCTGGCCGGGCGCCTGAATTTCACTTCGGCCGGCAATGCCGCCGGAGTGCGCAACGCGGGTGCGATCCACGCCGGCGCCGCATCGGGTGCGGGCCGCATCTACCTGGTGGGCCAGACGGTGGAGAACACCGGCAGCCTCAACGCCCCCCGGGGCGAAGTGCTGCTGGCTGCGGGCCAGAACGTGCAGCTTGTCGACACCGGTCATCCGGGCGTCTCGATTGCGCTTTCCGGCGCGGGCGGCGAGGTCAAGAACCTGGGCCGCATCGTGGCCGAAGCCGGCCGCATCGGTCTGGGCGCGGCGCTGGTGGCCAACGCCGGCGAAATCAGCGCCAGCAGCGCCGAAACCGTGGGCGGCCGCGTGTTTCTGCGTGCCAGCGATCTGAAGACATCGTCCAGCTCGAACATTCACGCCGACGGCAGCGCCGGCGGCAGCGTGGTGCTGGTGGGCGAGCGCGCCGATATCGATGGCCGCATCTCCGCCACGGGCAGCAACGGCCCGGGTGGTTTCGTGGACACCTCGGGCCATTCGCGGCTCAATGTCAGGAAGGCTCCGACCGTGGGCAAGGGCGGGGAATGGCTGATCGACCCGAGCAATCTGGACGTGATCGACACCGTCTCCGAAGGCGGCGCCACCGTCGAAGGCAGCGTCATCGTCTCCCATCCCGATGGCACCCAGATCGGTGCCGACACCATCGTCGCGCAATTGAACGAGGGCGTCAGTGTCTCGCTGCAGACGGGCCAGATGGGCAGCGGCGCCGGCAACATCACCGTCAGCGCGGCCATTGCCAAGACCACCGGTGAAGACGCCTCGTTGACGCTGCTGGCCCACAACGACATCGCCATCAATGCGCCCATCACCAGCAGTGCCGGCAAGTTGGACCTGAGGCTGAAGAACAACTACCACGGTCAGATCGAGGCCACCGGCCACGTTGCAACCCTCAACGCCAACCTCGATCTCAATGGCGGCGTGCTCGATGTCTCGCAAGGCGAGGCGCAGGGCAATGGAACGCTGAACATCGTGAGCGGCACCACCACGCTCCATGGCGATTCGCGCATCCACGCCGCTGTGGTGAATGTGCAGCAGGGCGCGCGGGTGTCCATCGATGCGGCCCAGAGCCTTGAAGGGGCTTGGACCAATGCGGGGGAAATCGCGCTGCAGGGCGAGGGCGCGCTCAACCTGAACCTTGCCGACGCAAGTCTGGTGAACAACGGAACGCTGACGCTGACGGGCAGCAACACCGCTGTGCTGACCGGGTCCAGCGAGGTGATCAATCTCACCAACAACGGCCAGATCGTCAAGACCTCGACAGGCTCCCAGGACATCGTCAGGCTGGAAAACGGCGCCACTGGCAGCATCGTGATGGACGCCGGTCGGCTGGCGCTGTTCAGGACGACGGTAGGCGGCAGTGTCAACGTGGCTGAAGGCACCGAACTGTTGTTGATGGGGGCGGAATCGGCTGCGCCGGGCGCTAACGGTTCCAGGCTTGCCGGTGAGGTGCGCTTCACCGGCGCGGGTGCCATGACGTGGAAGGGCTATGTGGATCTGCTCGGTGATGTGACGCTGGGCTCCCAGGCACCGGTGCTGAACATGGCTCCCTTGCCCATGCCCCTGGGCTGGAGTTTCCTGCGCGGCGCGGGCTACAAGCTCACGACGCACAATCAGGTCAACATCTCGGGCGAGTTTGTGCTTGACGGCGGCACGGCATGGGACAACTACGGCACGGTCCATGTCGGCCCCGTCCAGCCTGGCGTGCTCTCGTTCAATGGCGATGCCATCTTCAGCAACAAGGCGGGCGGGCTGCTGGACGTGGCGGACAACTCGCGTCTCATGCTGTCGAGCCTGACCACGATCAACAATGCGGCCGGCGGCGTGCTGCAGGTAGCCTCCTCCGGCATCAGCAGCTTCACCGGGGGCTACCAGGGCGAACTGCTCAACAGTGGCACGATTGTCAAGACAGGCAGCGGCATGGTGCGGGCGCCGCTGAAGAATCTTGCTGGTGGCGTGCTGAAGATCAACGAAGGCGCGTTTGGCGTCACGTTCTCCGAAACCAACGCCAATGAGGGGACGGTGCATGTTGCCTCGGGTGCAAGCCTTCGCAGCTTTGGCCCCGTGAATCTCTACAACCGCGGCAGCATCCGTGGCACCGGTACGGTCGATTTCGCCGTGGAAGACCCCGATTTCAACGCCCCAAAGCTGGTCAACAACGGCATCGTGGCCCCGGGCGGCTCGGACGAGGTAGGGACGCTGACGATCAACGGCGACTATGCCCAGGGCCCGCTGGGCGCGCTGAATGTTCGTCTTGCCGGCAATGCGACCGACAAGCTTGACGTCACTGGCGTGGTCCAGTTGGCGGGCACGCTCAATCTGTCGACGCTGGGCGGCGGCCTGCCGGTCAACGGTGCGGTGGCCGACTTCCTGACCGGCATCAACGCGGGCGGCGCCGGAGCCTTTACCAGCGTGAGCGCCCCCGACATCGTCACCACCGAGACGACCGGCAAGCTGTCGGTGGTCTATCCAAGCACGGGTACCGCGGTTGCCCAGGTGAAGGCAAGCACCGCCCCCACCGTTGTCACGCCTCCTGTGCAGCCACCTGTGCAGCCCCCGGTTCAGCCCCCGGTTCAGCCCCCGGTTCAGCCACCGGTTCAGCCACCGGTTCAGCCCCCGGTTCAGCCACCGGTGCAACCACCGGTGCAACCACCGGTAGAGCCTCCGGTGCAGCCCCCGGTGCAACCTCCGGTAGAACCTCCGGTGCAGCCCCCGGTGCAACCTCCGGTAGAGCCCCCGGTGCAACCACCGGTTCAGCCTCCGGTGCAGCCCCCGGTGCAACCTCCGGTGCAACCTCCGGTGGTGTCGCCGCCAGTGACCAATCCACCCGTCAGCGAGCCTCCCCCAGGGCCGCCCACCACGCCTGCGCCCACGCCGCCGTCTTCGCCAGATATCTGCATCATCGCGCCACACTCGGCTCTGTGCCAGGTGCTGTCGCCGCCCACGCCGTCCAAGCCGGGGGATCCAGCGATTCAAAGGACATCCACTTTGCTGATCACCAACTTCTTGTCGACTGCTGCACCGTTGGCACCCACGATGAAGGAACTCACGGAGTCGGTTTCCAATGGCGAAACCTTCGCCACGGCCGCGGTTGACGCCACCGGCACCAAGAACGAACTCGCCAAGAAGTCGTACTGCAACTGATCACGCCCATGAAAAACCACAACCGCATCCTGTCCATGCTGACCCTCACAATGGGCGCTGCCGTTTTCTCGCCTGTGGCCCAGGCGCAGAGCGTAGCCACCATCACGCATCTTTCCGGTCTGGTGGTTGCGCGCAGCCAGGAGGGCGCGACCAAGCTGCTTGCCGTCGACTCCAAGGTCAACCAGGGCGATACGCTCACCACCGAAGCGCGCGGCTACGCGTTGGTGAAATTCAGCGACGGCGCCGAAGTGATGATGAAGCCTGATTCCGTCGTGGCGGTGACCCGCTTCAGCTACGACCCGGCACAGCCCCAGCTTGACCGCTTTGAAATCGGGCTGGTGCAAGGTGGCTTGGTCAGCACGCCAGGGGCGCTGGGAAAACGCAGCCCGCAAGCTACGTTCATCAAAACCGCCAAGGGCGACCTGCAAGGCGCTGGAACCCTCAACGTAATGGTGCAACCATGAAAAAACACGCTCTTGCGATCGCGCTGCTGTCGCTGCTCGGCGGCCCCGCGATGGCCACGACCTTTATTGTTTCCATGCCTTCGGCAATGACTTACGCGCCAGGCGAGAAACTGCCTTCTACCTCCGGTATCGTCAGACCCCCAGGCCTGTACGTCAGTGTGCAGGATGGGGCCATCGTACTGACCAACCCCGCAGGCGTGCAGAACCTGACGGCAGGGCAGTTTGGCTTCACGCCAAGCTCCGTGCGTGCGCCTGTGATGCTTCCGGCGGACCCGGGCCTGAAGTTCACGCTTCCGCCCACTTTGGGCTCACCTTCTGCGGGAATTGCGCCATCCTCGGGCTCGAGCGGCGTCGACTGCATCGTGCGTTGAGCGTGGCTTGGGCAAGGCCTGCGCTGCGCTTGCGTGGCGGCTAGCGTACCGGCGCCTGGCCCGATAGCGATGTCCTCGGCCGAGTCAACGCGGCACGAATTCAATGCCGGTGCGGCGCACGAGTTCCTCGTAGGTGATAGGTGCGCTGACCTTGCGCAGGGGCTCATTGGGTTGCCAGTGGGCCCAGCTCCTGCCATTGCTTGGGTCGTATACCAGTTTGTAGAAGTACTGTGGCACGTGAACACTGTTTGCGCCTATTGCATGGGGCGCCGATGAATACACCGGCCCCGTGAACACATAGACGCCCCCCTGCGCACGCTGAACATATCTGCGCGTGTCCTGCTCGATGTCGTTCCACGCACCGTTGTTGAGTTCGACATCTTGCGGTGCCATGTTCGCCAGACTGAAGCTCTGGGCCTTGCCGTCGACGGATCCCATGTCGCCCGCTGGGGCCATGTGTCCGCGCGAATAGCCCGAATTGCGGTAATCGTCGATTTCCGCGCGCTCTTCGCTGGGCAGTCGGGCTTCGGCATAGAAGTGATCGCTGCGCCGCACCTTGCGCCCCTGCTGAAGAATGGCTTTGTCCAGATGCTCGGCAACGAATACCGGCGTCTTGGTCTTCCCGCTGTGCAGCACGGCAAAGCTGTCAAAGCACAGTTCGCGCTGCAATGGTGCCTTGGGAACAATCGGCGGCAGGCCGGCGGGAAAGAAATGCTTGCATTGCGAAAACTCGGTGGCCAGGCGTTCGGCTGTCTGCGGGGAGGAATATGGCTCAGATTGCGCATACATTGCGACAAATGCCAACGACAGGAATATCCAGTGCCGCGCATGCATTGAAATGGACATTGAAATTTTCGACATGGAGCTCCTTTAAGGTTGCTGACTCCAATGTGGACCCATGCCAAAAAATCCTAAGCCGGTGGGCCATGTCTGAGCTGGTAGGCGTGCTGGCTCAAAAGCGGTAAGCCATCGCTGGCTTGCTTTCTTTGCACTTCGTTACCCGCAAAGCCGGCAGTTGCTCTCACGTGGGCCGCCCTATGAGACTTTCAATAATTTTTCTCTGCTCAAATCTCTTCATGCGCTATGTCAAATAGTTAATTATTTTTTCATGAGCATGATTGCTGACATTGACGAAAATATGGAAAGAATGAATTTCACATCTCCCAGGGCTGTGCAGGATAATGATTCATTGCTATTAATCATTGATTTTAGTTATTCGATAGGGCCACCCTATTCAAATAACAGAAGTTACAGTGCGTAGCATTTTTTGAGTGTTCTGTCTATCAGGCATAATCGCGGGTTTCAGATTTCTCTCTTGTCCTACGCCGCTGAAAGCACTGCGGCACGGGAAATCCTCCCCACTTTTTCAACAGCGCATTGATGACTTCTCCAATGTTTCAAACAGCCACGCATGGGCCCACTTGCATTTGCGTGGTTCGCTTCCTCACTCCAGGATGCAGGCAGTGAGGCAGGCGGTTCAGCCCATCGGGGCTCTTCAGTCGGCTATGGCAGTGTGGAGAGCGCTTTTCCTGCGCGAGGCCGTGGTGCGCATGTTCGGCTCACGCCTGGCATGGGTATGGCTCGTCTCCGAGCCCATAGTCAATGTGCTCTGGCTGATTGCCATCTTTACCGGAATTCGTGTGCGCCATATCGGCGGCATTGAAACCGCGCTGTGGATTGCAATTGGCATGCTGGTGTTCATGACCTTTCGGCGTACCTTGTCGCAGGTACAGAACGGCGTAAGCGCCAACATTTCACTGTTTTCGTATCGCCAGGTTCGGCCTGGGGACGTGATTCTGGCGCGAGCAGTGGTGGAGGGTGTCAGCATGCTGGTCATCAGCGCCATGGTGTTCGTGCTGGGTGCCATCTTTGGCTGGATGTCCTGGCCGACTAGCGTATTCCAGGTGCTCGAGGCATTCATGCTGGCCTGGCTCTGTGGTCTGGGCCTGGGAATGATCTTTGCCGTGTTGATCAAGCTGGTGCCCGAGATGGAACGCATCATCAATTTCATCATGATGCCGCTGATGATGGTTTCCGGGGTCATCTTTCCGCTGTCTCTGGTGCAGCCGCCGTATCTTGACTGGCTGCTGCTCAATCCGTTGGCCCATGCGATCGAGGCCGCGCGCGTTGGCTTTGCGCCTTACTACCATGCGGTCAACGGGCTTGACCTTGGCTATGCGTATGCCTGCGCACTGGTGCTGGTCTTCACCGGGCTGGCGCTGTTTCGTCGCTTCAATGAACGGATGGTGACGCAATGATCGAAGTGATCGACATACACAAGCGCTACCACACCGATCACGGCATGGGACCGTGGGTGCTCAAGGGGGTGAATCTGACCATTCCTACCGGCTGCAGCGTGGGTCTGATAGGCGGCAATGGCGCCGGCAAGTCCACGCTGCTGCGCATCATGGGAGGAGTGGACTATCCCAGCAAGGGAGAGGTGCGCAGGCATGCCAAGGTGTCCTGGCCCATGGGCTTTGGCGGGGGTCTGCAGGGCAGCATGACGGGCCGTCAGAACACCAAGTTCGTGGCGCGCATCCACGGCATGGAGCACGACATTCCACGCATCCTGCAGCAAGTGCAGGACTTCGCCGAGATTGGCGCGGCTTTCGAGGAGCCGATCAAGACCTATTCTTCCGGCATGAAGTCGCGCCTGCAGTTTGCATTGTCTTTGGCGTTTGACTTCGACGTGTATATCTCCGACGAAGTCACTGCCGCGGGCGACCGCGCCTTCCAGGCCAAGGCCACCAAGGCCTTCAAGGACATGGTGGGCAAGGCCAGCATCATCATGGTTTCGCACAGCGAAAACACGCTCAGGGATTTTTGCCAAGCCGGCATCTGGTTGCACCAGGGCCAGGCGCACTGGTTTGACCAGATCGACGACGCCTTGCGCGCCTACAACGACAGTACTTCTCTCTCCAAATGACCATGGTTTCTTCTTCCAAGCGCAGCATTCATTGGCTGCGCCGCTCTCCCTTGCGCACGTTGACGGCGGTGGCCTGTGTCTGCAGCGCCGTCTATTGGCTGGGCATTGCCTCCGACCGCTATGTGTCGGAATCGCGCCTCATCATCCAGAGCACCAGCTTGCACAGCGGAGCAAGCCTGGATCTTGGAACCCTGATCTCCGGCGCCTCGGGCGGCAACCGTGCCGACCAGCTGCTGCTGCGTGAGTATTTGCGCTCGCCCGATCTGGCCGAACAGCTCGATGCCAAGCTGCGCCTGCGTGCACATTTCAGCTCCGAGGGCGACTGGCTTTCGCGCCTATGGGGTGCAGATGCCAGCCGCGAGGATTTTCGCGCCTACTACCTGCGGCGCGTGCAGGTGGAGTACGACGAGTTTGCCGGTGTGCTGGTGCTCAAGGCCCAGGCCTACAACCCCGAAGTGGCGCAGCAGATCAACCAGGCGCTGGTCACGGAGGGCGAGGGTTTCATGAACCGCATGGCACACGCCATTGCACAGGACCAGGTGACTTTCCTGGAAGGGCAGGTGGAGAAGCTCAATGCCAAGGTGCAGAGCAGCCGCCAGGCCTTGCTGGATTTCCAGGAAAAGAAAGGCCTGATTTCGCCCGAAGCCGCGGCGCAGGTCATTGCCACCATCGTGGCCAGCCTGCAAGGGCAGCTTGCCGACTTGCAAGCGCAGCGCGGTGCATTGCAGGCCTATCTTGTCAAAGACCACGCGAATATCGTGCTTCTTGACCAGCGCATTGCGGCCATCGAGAAACAGATGGCCCAGGAACAGGCCAAGCTGGCGGCCCCCGGCGGCAAGACGCTCAATCGCACCGCGGAAGCCTTTGCCCAGCTGGAGCTGCAATCGCAGTTCGCACTTGATATGTACAAGACCGCGCTGACTGCGCTGGAGCAGGGCCGCCTCGAAGCCACGCGCACGCTCAAGAAAGTCTCGGTGCTGCAGCAGCCCAATCTGCCTGAAGAGGCCACCGAGCCGCGTCGGCTGTACACCACTTTTGTGTGGATTGTCGTGATCCTGCTGCTTGCCGGCGTGGCCCATTTGTTGCAGGCCATCGTGCGCGACCACAAGGACTGAAGTCCCTCATGTTGCACATGTCCCATCTCGTTCATGCCGGAGACAACTGGATCGCCTCGTGCGCTGCGAGTTCGCGAAAGCGATCGGTTCGTCCCCAGCTGGACGAAAGCCTGTGCCCGTTCACGCTGAGGCCCCCTCCGTCCAAATACCCGACTTCCATGGGCCTGACTTCTGAGCTCGCGCCCGTTGGCAAGCCCGCACCCTCTCGGGCTGACCACGCACCCGTTCGTGCTGAGCCTGTGGAGGGGTATTTCAGTTACAGCCCGAAATCCATTCGCTCTGAACTCTCACCGGTCGGCCGCAAGCCCGCAGCTGATCGCCCCGACCCTGCATCCTTTTGCCCTGAGCTGATCGCGCTGACCCCGCATCCGTTCGCCCTGAGCCTGTCGAAGGGCCTTACCCCGACAGCTTTGCATCCCGTCCGGTTAATCGCCTCCGTTCGCCTTGTTCGCAGCGTCTCTGCCCACGGCGCTGGCCTTTACCGAACGCGCCTGAACCAGTCCATGGCTCAAATGGCAGCCTTTGCGACAAATACATCACTCCCAAGAGCCGCTTAAGCCGCTAAATACTGATTGCTCCCAATGAAGACAAGCCCAACACCAAAAGCCCAGAATTTGCAATCCAATCGCTTACGCCAGGCCGCGGCATTCGCGGTTCTGGCCGGCATATTGCACCCCGCCTGGGCGCAATACGATCTGAACACCGCCCTGGGTCTGGGTGGCGTCGCTCCATCAGCAGCTTCTTCCGCCACGAACGCAGCCAATACCGCCGCGGCAAGGGCTGCAACCCGAGAAGCCCAGGCTGCGGCCATCAATCCGTTGGCTGAAACAAAACTCCCGGCGCAAAGCCAGGATCAGCTCAACAACCAGACCAGCGACGTATTTGGCGCGCAGTTGTTCACCGGCGCATTCAGCCAGCCGGGCGCAACCCAGTTCAACCCAGACTATGCGATCAGCATTGGTGACAAGATCCAGGTACGCCTGTGGGGCGCCTTCACGATGGAGGAAGCGCTGACCGTCGACCCCAAAGGCAATATCTTCCTGCCCCACGCTGGTCCGGTGAAAGTGCAAGGCGTGCGCAACCAGGATTTGCAGAACGTGGTGCAAAACGCGGTACGCAGGACTTTTCGCAACAACGTCAGCAGCTACGCCAGCCTGGCGGCAGCCCAGCCGGTACGGGTATTTGTCGGCGGCAATGTGAATCGCCCTGGTCTTTATAACGGCACCAGCATGGACAGCGTCTTGCGCTACCTCGACATGGCGGGCGGTGTGGACCCTGAGCGCGGCTCCTATTTACAAGTGAGCGTCAAGCGCGGGCAGACCACCAAAGCCGTGGTCAACCTTTACGACTTCCTGCTCAGCGGCAATATGCCCATGGTGCAGCTGGCCGATGGCGATGTGATCTTTGTGCCACCGCATGCAAAGCGGGTGAAGGTCAAGGGCCTGGTGGCCAATGCCAAACGCTTCGAGTTCAAGGGCGGCACCCAAAGCGTGGCGCAATTGATGGAACTGGCAAAACCGGCCGCCACCGCGACCCATGTGCGCGTGGTGCGCAACACCGGCAGCGTGCGCAACGCCGAGTACTACCCGCTGGCAGATGCGTCCATGGTCACGCTCATGGATGGCGATGAACTGGAATTCACCGCCGACAAAAAGCCCGGCACCATCACCGTGCGCGTCGAAGGCGAGCACAACAGCGCCCAGGAATATGTGCTGCCTTATGGCTCGCGTATGGGCGCATTGATGCAGGGCATTGCCCCCACTGCCGATGCCGACACGAAGAGCGTGCAGCTCTTTCGCGAAAGCGTAAAGCAGCGCCAAAAGGAAATGCTGGCCACCAGCCTGCATAACCTGGAGATGTCCTTGCTCACGGCGCGCAGTGGCAGCAGTGATGAAGCCCGTTTGCGCAAGGAAGAAGCCGAACTGAGCCTGCAATGGGTGGAGCGCGCGAAAAAGGTCGAGCCCGTGGGCCAGGTGCAGATTTCCCAGGCCAGCCAGCGTGACGCCATGCTGCTTGAAAACGGCGATGTGATACGTATTCCGCGCAAGGATGATCTGGTGTTGGTCAGCGGCGAAGTGCTGTTCCCGAATGCCGTGGCTTATGAAGGCAACTTGAACCTTAGGGATTACGTTGATCGCGCTGGCGGGTTCACCCAGATGGCCGACAACGCTCGGGTGGTCATAGCCCGGCACGACGGAGCATTCGAGCAGGTGGACACCAAACGTATGTTTGCAACCACTGAGGTGCGAGCGGGCGATCGAATTTTAGTTTTGCCTAAGGTAGACGAGAAAAAGCGTCAGTTCTGGAAGGATATGACACAGATTCTTTTTCAGATTGCAGTTAGTGCAAAAGTAGTTTTTGGACTGTGATTAGTAAATGAAAAAATATTTTTTTGCTGCGTCGTTAATATGTTTTAGTAGTTATTCTTTTTCTCTAGAGCATTGCAATGCTAATAAATTGATGAAAATTGAAGGTGATGTGAGTCTGCTTGGTAACTGCTCTTTTAAAGGAAGAGCTGTTATTGAGAAAAGTAATACGCACCTAAATTGCAATGGTTCCGAATTTAGTCCGGCGGCTGATGAAAACGTTGGCCTTTATATCGATTCTAAAGGCAAGGAATTGCGTAATATTTCAGTGAAAAATTGCAAGTTTATCGGCTATAAATCTAATGGCATTAGAATCGCATGGAGCGGTTCGGATGTTGGTAAAAGTGGAAAAGTCGAAGAGCTTTATTATAAAACTCCGCGCGATATTGTTATCGACAATGTTGAAGTGAGGCGCTCGGGACGAGTGGGTATATTTTTTGATGACTATGTAAGTAATGTTGTTCTGAGTAATTCAGTGATTGAGAGATCTCAGGGTGCGGGTATTTATCTCGAACATGGTTCAAAAAACATATCTATAATTTCAAACAAAATAACACTTAATGGCCTGGAGAGAAATCGCGAAGGTCTCGCTATTGATTCCTCTGCTTCGAATATAATTAATGGGAATACCTTCTACTCGAATAAGATTGGTGGTATATTTCTTTATAAAAATTGCGGAGAGCATTTTTCCTCAGGAAAACAAGTTTTGCGTTGGCAGCATAGTAATGAGAATATTATTAAAAACAATACTTTCATCAATGAGAAAGTTGGCATTCATTTGGCTTCTCGCCAGAAAAAAGACCTTCGCAAGATGGGGTGCGGTGATCCCATGATCAATGAAAGAGGTTGGTATGCCGACTATGCTGATTTCAACTCTGTAGTTGACAATAAGTTCTGCCGTACCAAAGTGCCTGTGAAAGATAATGGTAGGGGGAACAAGATTGCCCGTAATGTCGTTGCCTGTTGAAGTTATTAAAATGAGTAAAATTACTAAGCTACTAACTAGCCCCAAGACTTTCTTCCGTGACGTCGTTCGTAATCGAAAGTTGCGTACCAAAGCAGGCAGGTTGACCTATGTCATAGGTTTTAGCACATGGAAACAATACTTCAGAAAGTTCTTTCCAGAGCGGAATTTTGTTTTTTTGCCTAAAGATGTCAGTCTCAAAGAATTTACTGATGTGTGGGCGAATAAGATTTGTCAACATTCACCTAGTGAAGTTGATATATTTGTTTGGGGTTTCAAGGCTCCTGCTTATGTTTTGGATTTCGCGAAAAATAGAGGGGTGAAAATATTTTTCGTTGAAGACGGATTTGTGAGGTCGGTAAAGCTGGGGGCAACTAAAACGCCTCCCATGTCCTTGTGTCTGGACAATAAAACCCCTTACTTTAATGCGAACGAACCTTCTGATCTCGAAGATTTGTTAAACACTTTTGAGTTTGACCAAGATTTGATGGGTCGCGCTGGTGCCGCCATGCAACTGTTGCTCCAGACCGGGGTTAGTAAGTACAACGACGCAAAATTCATTGACGTCAAAAGTATTTATGGTCGAAAAAATAAGAAGAGAATTTTAGTCATCGGTCAAGTAGAAGATGATGCTTCTATAAAGTATGGCTCGAATATACGTCGTTCCAATAATGACCTAGTGCGCCTGGCAGTTAAAGAAAATCCTGGCGCTCAGATTATCTATAAACCTCATCCCGATGTTTTGAACCAGCATCGTCCGCAATTATCAAATCCTAAAGATGTCGATGCAATTTCTCTTGTTGTCTACGATCCGCTTCCACTGGCGCAGGCTTTTGAGACAGTAGACCATGTCTACACACAGACGTCGTTGGCTGGGTTTGAAGCCTTGTTCCGAGGAATTAAGGTAACAGTTACTGGGGCGCCATTTTACGCCGGCTGGGGTTTGACAGATGACCGACAACCTGTTTCGCGGCGCAAGAGAAAGCTGTCTCTGGAACAGTTGTTTGCAGTCGCATACTTAATCTATCCCAAGTATTTCGAACCCGATACGGGCGCCAAGCTGGAGTTGGAGGATGTGATTGGTAAAATTTTCGAGAATTCAAAAAATAATAATTATTTGAATTATCAAGTGCATCCTTCGGATGGCGAAGATTTGCCTGAGGCAAAGAAGCAAAAGGGTTATAAAACATATATTTTTGGATGGGCTACATCTAAAACTATATTTGGTAGTATTTTTGACGATGAAAGCATAGTCTTTGTCCCTGAAAATATCACGGAAGCGCAATTTTCTGAGAAATATGGGAAAGCAATTAATTCGCTTAAGGCCGCGGATTTTGTAGTAGGTGACAGGCGGTATCCATCATTCTTGAAAAAGTATATGACTCATAAAGAGTGTGATGTTTCTTATTTAAATATGGGATTTGTCTACTCTGCAGTTTCTATTTCTCCTGCGGAGAAAGGATATTCTTATATCCGTGACAGCTCAGGACCTCATTTTGACTCAAGGTCTCCATCTGAACTCGAAAACATCCTGAATTTTTATGATTTTGATTGGGATCAAGAAAAATCATTGAGAGCGACCAATTTGCTCAATAAGTTTGTTGATCTGGATATTAGCAAGTACAACCACATCCCCAAGGTTGATAATATTGAAAGTATATATAAGGAGAAAAGCTCCAAGCGCGTGCTGATTTTGGGTCAGATGAGAGGCGCACAATCCTTAGTTTTGGCCAACCCACGGGGCTATACATACTCCGATCTTGTTCAGATTGCAGCGAAGGAAAATCCAGGCGCTCAGATATTATTCAAACCGCACCCTAAGGCATTCTTGCCTAACGGACGGCTTAAAGATAAGTTTGATGACTTGCAACGTCTGGACATTAATTTCCAGATTGTCGATGCGGAAATTCCGATCGGTCAGGCTTTGGAAACCATTGATCAAGTTTATACGATTAGTTCACTGGCTGGTTTTGAGGCGATCGTAAGGAATATAAAAACCACCGTCCTCGGTTTGCCCTTTTATGCCGGATGGGGGCTTGCCGACGAGCGTGTAAATATTGAGCGGCGCGCAAGAAATTTAACGGTTGCGCAAGTCTTTGCCGCCGCTTATTTGGTTTATCCAATATATGTTGATACTCTTTATAAGAAGAAAATTGAACCTGAAGAAGCTTTTGAATTGATATTTGAAGAGAAGCAAAAGGAAAAGGTTAAAAAAACGAGCATGATTTTTGGCGATCAAGAAATATTTGCCAAAGATCCAGAAGGGAAGAAGACTGCATTTTTGCTGATCTTCCATCAATGGAAGCAGGACTTCTTTAGGAAGGTTTTTTCTGAATACAAAGTTCATTATCTGCCTTCGAATATAAGTGCCAGCAAACTCGAAGAAATACTTGACTTCGTTGAGAATTCCGAGTTAATAATTTGGGGTTACAAAGAGAGCGAGTCAATATCTGATTTCATTCGAGCTAAAGGCATCAAAGTGCGCCGCGTTGAAGATGGTTTCGTTCGTTCTATCGCCTTGGGGGCAGAGCATTCAATCCCCGCTTCTGTTGCTATCGACTCTGAATATCTCTATTTTGACTCGCGAGGACAGAGCGACCTTGAGAAGATATTGCTCTCATATGATTTTACATCGAATCAACAACTAATTGCAGAGGCTCGTGAATGCATTGATTTGATATGCCAGAGTAAAGTGAGTAAGTACAATCACGTCGAAAATAAGTCTGCTGTCGACATCATGGGTGTCAAAGAAAAAAGACGGGTACTGGTTGTCGGTCAAGTAGAGGATGACGCTTCTATAAGATTTGGATGTAGCAAAAAATTTCTGAACAATGACTTGGTAATTCTTGCAAGGTTGGAGAATCCTGATGCGGAAATTTTCTACAAACCGCATCCGGATGTCATTGGTGGACACCGCGAATATCGGTCGGATCCGAAACTTGTAGAGGGTTACGCTCATGTTTTGTACGAGCCTATGGCGTTGGCTGACGTGCTCGAGGAAGTAGACCATGTTTACACCATTACGTCATTGGCGGGATTTGAGGCGTTGATTAGAGGTATTAAGGTAACAACAATTGGTTGCCCGTTTTATTCAGGGTGGGGCTTGACTGACGACCGCCAGCCTAATGAGCGTCGAGTACGGAAGCTAAGTGTCGAGGAGTTGTTTGCGGGTGCTTATTTGCTGTATCCAAAATACTTTGATTTGATAGAAAACAAGCCTTGTAGTGCTAAGAAGGTTATACGTGATATCGCGATACTGCGTAAAAGTCTAGATAACTGGAATGCTTCTCAAAGAATGTTGATGGTTGATTTGGTGGAGCCTGTTGCTGATGCGGAGACCGTTGGTTGAATGGGGGCTGGAATACGATTTTTCAATATTTAAGACATTTCAAAGTATTTAAAATGGATCAAAATAATATTACTGGTGTTCAGCAGTTTGCAGGGAAATTGCAAGTGGTTTGCTCTGAAGGCAGCGCGATTGCATTCGATGGAGTAAAATCGGCTCGAGGGAAAATTAAGGTCGAAGGGGTTGGTAATAGGATCGAGTTCTCGAAAGATTCTTTATTGAATGCCGATATTCGTATCCACGGGAATAATAACAAGATCATTGTGGGTGAAGGGTGTGCTATAAGAGGGCAAATCCTTGTTAAAGGTAATGGCCAGCAAGTGATTGTGGGCGAGGGCACTACTTTCCAGTCGGTATATATCCTGTGCCAGGAAAGTTGCAATGTCACCATTGGTCGCTGGTGTATGTTCTCTCGGGATATTGAGGTTAGAACAACTGATGCACATTCGGTTGTAAGTAAAATAAGTGGAGAACGTTTGAATGCGCCAGCATCGGTGAGCATTGCCGACCATGTTTGGGTGTCGGTAGGCGCACTCATAAGTAAAGGGTCGGTTATACCTGAAGATACTATTGTGGGTGCCAATTCTTTTGTTAATGGTATCTTCAATGAAACAAGTACGATCATAGCCGGGGCTCCCGCCAAGGTTGTAAAAAAAGAAGTTACATGGAATAGAAGCCGAAAGTCAAAATTCAACGATGAAGAGTTGTATTTTTGGAAAAGCTAATCCGCCTTCATATGCTGTTAAATGTTTTTTGTAGAGATAAAGGCTGGCTTTTTGAAGACATTAAGCAGCATTTTTCCTCCGATCAGGTTGAGGCATCTGATTTGCCTAAGCCAGCTGATGGTTGGATTTGCGTAAGATCATCTGAAATTAAGCTGGCTCCCCGGTTGGATCGAACGATCGTTCAAGTTCACGATCTGGTTGACCATGATATGAACTTGTTTAATAAAGTCGCGGGAGTATCCTTCATGCATCCAATGCAACATTGGATGTGGAAAAGGGCTGGCTTTAAAGGAAGAACTCTTATTTGTCCCATTGGTTCAAGAGAAGGTGTTGTTGTTCCGGATAAAATTCCAGAGAAGCCAACGTTGGGATTCTTTTGTGGAGAATCTCAAGATCTTAGAAAAGGCGGTGACATTTTTGAAAAAGCAGTTCAGCTAGCAAGGCGAGAAGTGACTTTTGATTGCCTTCTTATTGGACGAAATCTTGCAGCCTTTTCCTCATTGGGAGTATGGGAGGATCGAGCTGCCGGAATTAATGATTATCAAAAAATCGATGTGTTGTTTTGTGCCTCAACGAGTCCAGCCGTGCCGTTGAGCGTTTATGAAGCACAGAGAG